>MEHZ011347534.1_pt1 | contig 18980 bp, 16 predicted proteins | sample 897221 | NCBI WGS metagenome assembly MEHZ01 (sample SAMN05514161, study PRJNA337945) | marine metagenome | isolation source: marine surface water | place: Arctic Ocean | collected 2007-12-13
GACCGAGCCTTTCGGTGGCTGCTCGGCACGCATGGGACGCCGATCGATGTCCCCGGAGTCTATCGTATTAAGCACATTGAAAAAGGCCGCTATCATGGTTCAAAACTCATGAGCCGGATGCGTTCGGAAATTCGTCAGGCCAAAGCGCGATAATTTTGTTTCAACCCATCTCTTTTCGGTAAACCTGCCTCTATCCCCATCATGTCTGATTCCGATCTTCCTGTCGACGAACTCACTAGCGGCCAACGACTCGGTCATCGCCTCTCATTTATGTGGCAGCGCCTACTTGGGCGGGACTACGCCATGACCGTGCCGATGTTCGGGCAGCCGGTGACTTTGGTGGTATCGACCTCGCGGGAGTTGAAGCGCGCGGCAGAGGTTTCTTACGAGGGTTTTTTCCTCCAACGTATCCTCTCTAGTTTGAGGGAAGGGGACGTGTTTTTTGATGTGGGTGCCAATATCGGACTGGTGAGTCTGATCGTAGCGCGCCAGCCGCAGTTTGCCGGAGGAACGGCCCATGCGTTTGAGCCGGAGCCACGCAATTTGGCGCACATGAAACGTAACGTCTCGGCCAATGGTTTGGACGAACAAATCAAATCCCATGGCGTTGCGCTCTCGAAGGAAGAAGGCACGGCATCGCTTTTTGTGCGGGGTAAGGCGGGCGAAGGACGCCACTCGTTGGTTTCAGAAAAAGGGTCCACCGGCTCGATCGAAGTCCGATTGACGACCATGGCGTGCTTCTGTCGCGAGCAGGGGGTTACTCCTACGGTCGTCAAGATTGATGTGGAGGGGGCCGAGGGGGAGGTTCTGGCCGGGATGAAGGACATGCTGGCTGAAAATCGCCCTCGGGAGCTCTTCATGGAGATCCACAATAAGGGCGGTGAGGACCGGATGCCGGATGATACCTTGATCGATGACTGGCTCGCGGAGCGAAATTACGAACGAGTTTGGGAAAAACGCCGCGGACATGGCCGTCACCGGCAATACACCGACCGTAGTGTATCATTATAAACTTTTATTGATTAATTGGTTACATAGTTTTTAAGGATTTTACCGATCAGGTTAAATTGGGATTGCTCGGTAGGGTGATCACTCTACGTTCTTCTCTTTTCCTTGAATGCAGTCGCACGGCCCCAAGCGCGTTTATACCCCTAAGTCCCTCGAATTCTGGTTCGGACAGTTGTCGGACGAGTGGGAATCAAACTTTACTGAATCGCAGCTCGAAATCGGGCATCGATTGTATCGCGACGGTGACGTGCGCGAACTCGAGCTGACCGATGGCGATGCCATCGTTCACCATCGGGTGGAGAAAAAGGATGAGTATGCCGTCATCGAATGGGATAACGGAAAATTGTCCGTGCGTTCCTCTTCGACCGATCCTGAGGTGGCTCGATCGTTAGCCGTAGCGGGATTGCATGAGATCGAAGAGTTGGTGGCGGATGAGATCTCACCCTTGCCGGAGGATCGAGGGAATGAGTCAAAGAGTGAGGCTGATTCAGCCAAATCGAATGGCTCCAATCCACCACTGGATCTGGCGGCGCGGCGCAATCGTCGTCCGACCCCACTTTCGGCGCGAGGCGCTACTCGGAAACTGGTATTGATTTTCAAAACCCGAGTGACGGGGCTGAGTTTTAAGGCCTATTGGCAGAATCGGGCCAAGAAGCGTATTCCCGCTCTCGGCGAAGTGGCGCATGCCGACGGCAATGGCCATGTGACTTCGAGCGAACGAGCCAAGCTGATCGGCTTGGCCGCCTACGCCCGTAAGGCTCATTTTCAGTTCAGCAACAAGACCGGCGTCTATTTGATGACCAACGTCGCGGAGATTCCGACGTTCCTGAAGGGCACCATGACCGGCTGGCGGCGGTTGTTCACCATCGAGCTCGACAACAATGTCGGCAACCTGATCAAGGATTCGAAAAAAATTCACGTTGAAGCGGTTGCCGGGCGGAAGATGTCGGGTGAGGGGAGTGGTCGTGATGGCGGATCGTTGGATCTGCGGTGGATTTTCAAAGCCGGCGAACAACTCCTGACCGATCAGGAAGTGCGCTCGCTGCTGAAGCGCGGAAAATCGCCCACGATTTTGCCGAGTGTGGGGATTGTGGAATTACCCACGGAGCAGATTCAAGCGATCGAATCATGGCGTAAGAACGTCGAGGAGACCCACGGCGAATCTGAGTTGTCGCCGTATTTGGTGTTCTCTCTTTTCCACGATGATCGCTTCAAATTGACCGTTTCACCGGAGCTACAGGAATGGCGCGATGATGTTGTCAAACCCGCCGTGGTGGAAACGCCCCTGCCTGAGTTGCTGCGTCCTTATCAGCGGCGTGGTGTCGAGTGGATGCATCATTTAGCGGATGTCGGATGTCACGGACTACTGGCTGATGAGATGGGACTGGGTAAAACGTTGCAGGTGATTTCGCTGCTCTCGGCTCGCCCCGTTGAGGGAAAGCCAAACCTGGTGGTATGCCCGGCTTCGGTCGTGCCCGTTTGGCGAGAGGAAATTCAAAAACACTTTCCTGAGCTCGAAACGGATGTGCTCAAGACCGGAAACGATTTTGTTCTGAACGATAAGCCGATCATTTGGTTGGCGAGCTACACCCAATTGCGTAAGCACCGCGAGTTGTTGCCCAAGGTGGAATTTGGTTACGCCGTGCTCGATGAAGGTCAGTTCATCAAGAATCCGGATGCGAAAGTGACTCAATCCACCTACGCGATTAAGGCGCGTCACCGCTTGATTTTGACCGGCACGCCGTTGGAAAATCGTCAACTGGATCTGTGGTCGATATTCCGATATCTGTTGCCGAGTTTGCTGGGGTCACGATCAAGTTTCGAAACTCAGCTTAATGCGAATCGCCCTGACTCGATGGCCCGGTTGCGGGCCCAGTTGGCTCCGTTTATTCTTCGTCGCACGAAGAGTGAGGTTGCGACTGAGTTACCGCAGAAGGTGGAGATGGATCTGTATTGTCCGATGACGGGTGTGCAACGGGCGGAATACGCCAAAATTTGCTCCGAAGGTTTACAACGACTGGGCGACGATGTGGGCGCGGCGATTCGGGAGAAATCCTTTGGTTTCCTCGCGCTTCTCACCCGACTGCGTCAGGTGTGTTGCGATCCCGATATGTTGCCCTGGCGCGACTCTCCGCTGACTGACTCCGGTAAGATTGGATTGTTGATGGAGAAATTGGCGGAAGTGATCGAGAGCGGTCACAAGGTCGTCATCTTCTCACAGTTCGTGATGCTCTTGAATCGGGTGAACGAAGCCCTGAACCAGCATTATCCCGACCTCACTCAGTTTGAGCTCACAGGTATGACGCTGGATCGGCAAAAGCCGGTGCAGGAGTTCCAAACCTGCGAAAAACCTGCGGCGATGTTGGTATCACTCAAAGCGGCGGGAACCGGTATTACGCTGCATGCGGCCGATTACGTTTTCTTACTCGACCCGTGGTGGAATCCAGCGGTCGAAGCCCAGGCGGTTGATCGGGTGCATCGCATTGGTCAGACCAAAACGGTATTCGTCTATCGCATGGTAACGGCCGGCACGATTGAGGAACGGATTCAGGAACTCAAAGAGTCGAAACGAGACTTGTTTGATAAACTGGTTGGCGGTCTCGGAGGCGACTTCGATTTGAGCCAGCATTTCACGTCCTTACAGGATCTCGTCACGCTCACTCAGGCGACCACGGAGCACGACTCCGATACGCCGGAGAATGGCGATTAATCGACGTCAAAAAGACGCTGTTTTGACACCTGATTGTCGTCTTTGTTACGCACCGGTTCCGCAGCCGTAACAAGTTAGCGTCGCCGTCATATTCGGTTTGAATGGACCGGTGGACGTGTGCCGTGTTCGCCGGCATGTTATGTCAGACCCGCCGCAACGGTGCCTTCAATAAAGTAGATTGGTTTTTAGGAGCGATCGTATCGCTGGTGCTGGCTGTGGCAACGTCCGCTCAAGGGAACGAGCGGGGTGGAGTTGCCGGTCGAGTGCTGGACGAAAACACCGGGTTTGGCGTCGTCTCGGCTACCGTGACAGTAGTGCAATCCGGTGATTCGGCTACGACCGATCTGCGCGGAAGTTACAATTTGCGCGATATTCCTGCTGGTAGTGTCACGCTCGTGGTCACGAAAGACGATTACAAGTCCGTGACGATCACGGGTGTGCAGATCCCGGTCGGGGGTAACGAGAGTCTCGATATTCCGTTGTTGGCCAGTGGCGGTCCGGTGGTTCGCATGGAGGCCTTCACAATTTCCGCGGATATTGTGAAGTCTTCCGACATCGGTTTGCTCGTTGAACGCCAGAAGGCGTCGTCGATCAGCGATGCCATCAGTTCCGACCAGTTCAGCAAACTCGGGGCCAGCGATGCTGCCGAGGCGTTGAGTAAGGTCACCGGGGCCAGCGTGGTGGATGGCAAATACGTGTTGATCCGCGGCCTCGGCGATCGCTACTCCAATACGCTGATGAACGGTTTTTCCGTGCCCAGTGCTGACCCGGATAAGCGCGCGGTGCAGATGGACCAGTTTCCGGCTGACTTGATCGAGAGTATTGTGACCACCAAGTCCTTCACGCCGGATCAATCTGGGGCCTTTTCCGGTGGCAGCGTGAATCTCAAAACCAAGTCGTTTCCCGAGAATACATTTGTATCTCTTTCCGTTTCGGGTGGACAGAACGGTCAGGTGGAAGGCGATCCGATTTTGGTGACGACCGGCAATGCGGGTGCCGCACCAGATGTGCCCCGAGTTATCCCCAACCGGACGCAGGCCGAGTTACGGGCGGAGTTCTTTGGTTCTTTTGAGTCCGCGGGTGAAATCGACGCCGCGACCAAGGCGTTTGGTCCGTCCGGATTGTTTCCCACCACCCGGTCAGGTTCTTGGAATACGGGTTACGGCATTGCTGCGGGGCATCGGATTGAATTCAGCGAGGAGAGGATCATCGGAGTCACCGCGAGTTTCAATTCCAGTCGATCAGGTCGTGCTTACGAAAGGGGTGAGGCTGGGCGCTACTCTGGCACCCCGGATGCGCCTCAAGCGGATTTGATTTTTACGGCCGATGAGAATTTGCTGAGTTTTGGGCGAGCAGATGTTCCGGCGGGCACCCCTTTATTTGGCGTATCCTCGGGCACCGTCAGCGAGTCTTTCGGTGGGTTAATCAAGCTGGCGGCGCGGCCCAGCAGGGATCACGAGGTCAGTTTTGATCTGATTTACAATGAGAGCGAAGACGACACCGTGCGACGTGGGGTAGGTGAGGAGATTGTCAATTACGAGGGGGCGATATATGAAGTCTACGATCTGCTGCGCACGGAGCGCGCGGTGGGATCAGCTCAACTCGCGGGCAAGAGTCTGTTCGTGGGACTCAATGAATTGGAAGTGGAGTGGCGTTTGTCCCAGTCCGAGAGCACGCAGGATCAACCCGATTACCGGACGATGGCGGCGGTATACGACACCCGGGGACGTCCCGTCAACGCGACGGGTGTGCAACCGAATCGCTTCTTCCGCGAACTCGACGAAGAGGCCTTCGAGGGGGGGATTGATTTCACGATACCGATTTGGTTCCACGGTCAGGAACACCGCCTGAAATTCGGAGGCATGGCGTCGGCCAATGAGCGCAATTACCAGGAAGAGCGTTTCCAGTATTTCTCGGTCCCCCGTAGTCGAGCAGAACTGATCGCCTTCCCGGGTGCAGTCGGGATCGTCGAACAGACCGCCAATGGGGTCGAGTTTGGCAATACGATCAGCCGACTTTTAGAGCCGAATCAGTATAATGCCACCCAAGACATCACCGCGGTATATGGGATGATGGATGTGACGCTAAGTGAGCGGTGGCGTTCGATCTTCGGAGTCCGTTACGAAAGCACGGAAATCGTGGCCAACCCGGTCGAAGTGCCGGGACTGAATCCTCGGATCGGAGAGATCGACGATGCCAACATCCTTCCCGCGTTAAATTTTGTTTTCGCGCAAAATTCCAAGATGAATTGGCGCTTCGCCTACGGCCGCGCCATTGCTCGTCCGACGTACAAGGAGCTGACCGATATCCGTTACGAGGATGTTTTTACCAGCGATATTTACGTAGGAAACCCGGATCTGGAACTCACCGTGATCGATAATTTCGATCTTCGATGGGAGTGGTTCCCCGCCAAAGGAGAAACGGTGGCGGTCAGCGCATTCTACAAGGATATGAGAAACCCGATTGAAGTGCTGTTCTCCCCCGGTGTCGGTTCGATCCAGCCTCAGAATGTCGCGTCGGCTGAAGTCATGGGCGTGGAGTTCGAGTTTCGCCGGAATCTTACCTTTCTATCCAGCGCACTCGAGCGATGGTCCGTTGGCGGTAATCTGACCTTCGTCGAATCTAAGGTGACGATTCCAGAGGCCGAGCGAGCGATTCTCAAAGCTTACGATGCCGGGGCCTCGACCACGCGAGAGCTCCTTGGACAGTCACCCTATGTTTTTAATGCAGACGTCAACTACACGCGAGATGAGTGGGGCACCTCAGTAACGATGTCTTACAATATGGTGGGAGAGCGGCTCGACCTCGTGATTTTCGGACCACTTGGGGATGTTTATGAGCAGCCTGCTCCCGATCTGACTTTCGTCCTATCGCAAAATCTGGGCCGAGGTTGGAAACTCAAATTGTCCGCGAAGAACCTGCTCAATTCCGCCAAAGAGAAGCTCATCGATATCCCCGGTGGAGAGAGCCTCGTCTACAACCGCTACACATCGGGCCGCAGCATCAGCCTTTCGCTCAGCTGCCTGTTCGAATGATCCCTTTCAGTGTCAGTTAACACCATAAAAACTAAACGATACATCCCATGAAATTGAAATCCCTACTCGCCCTGGCCCTTGCTGGTGCCACGGCGTCCCTCCCAGCTGCCGACGTCAACGTCAGTGGCTCCATCACCTCCAATACCACTTGGACCGCCGACAATATTTACAACCTCAGCGGTTACGTCTTCGTAGCCGGCGGTTCTACTCTCACCATCGAACCGGGAACGGTTGTGAAGGGCGCAGTCAGCACCGGCGCGGGCGCCGCTGCCCTCGTGGTCACAGCGGGTTCGAAGATCATGGCGGAAGGCACGGCCGACAAACCCATCATTTTCACCTCGGCGCTCGATAACCTCGACGGTTCACTTGGTTCCGACCGCAAGGGACTCTGGGGTGGTTTGATCGTGCTCGGTAATGCTTCGATCAATTCACGCTCGGACAAAGCAGCCACGGGCACTCCCACCCAGGATCAGATCGAGGGCATGTCGGTCAGCACTGATCAAATCCCTCTCATCACGTTCGGTGGCACCAATGACGCCGACAACTCCGGTATCATCAAGTATGTCTCGATCCGCCACGGTGGTGCGACCATCGGCACGGGTAACGAGATCAATGGTCTCACCATGGGTGGCGTCGGCTCCGGCACGACCGTCTCCTACGTCGAAGTCTACTCCAACCAAGACGACGGTTTTGAGTTCTTCGGTGGCACGGTGAATGGTGATCACTTGGTGGCCGCGTTCTGTGGTGATGACAGCTTCGATTTCGACCAAGGATTCCGCGGTTCGTTGCAGTGGCTTTTCACCGTTCAGATCCAAGATGGCGAACCCGGTGACAAGGCCATCGAATGGGACGGCGCGACCTCTCCTTTGACCGCTACGCCTATCTCCAACGTGACGGTTTCCAACCTCACTGCGATTGGTTTGGGCACCTCCGGCACCGGCGACGGTTCCAATGCTCCGATCAACCCACGCGATGCCGCCACGGTTAACCTGCACAACTCGGTCTTCGTGAACTACGAGCGCGGCATCGAGATCGAAAGCGACATCGGTAACGTCGCTCCAGTGATTTCCTCCAACGTTTGGTGGAGCCACGTTTCGGCTAACAACACCACCGCGAACTGGGGCACCTCCCAAGGTTCCTCCAGCGACCAGGATGCTACGTCCTACTTCACCACGGCTTCGCTCAATAATTCCATTGCTGATCCGATGCTGAAGGGCATCGCCTACACGGCTGGTTCTCAAGGTCTCGACCCTCGGGCCTCCGGGGCAACGTCACCGATCTGGACGCTTCCGACCGTGGCCCTCACCGGACTCACCGCCACTGACTACGTTGGTGCGTTTGGCAACAACCTCTGGATCTCCGGTTGGACCAACCTCGCGATTGCCGGTTACTTGCCGATCGATCTCGGGGGAGGAGATGATCCGGTTGTGTCGATCACGGAAGACACCTCGGTGGCGATCGTTCGTGGTTCGTCCTCGAAGGCAGTGAATCTCTCGTCCCGTTCGGACGTGACTACCTCTTCGCCGATCACCGCAGGTTTCGTCATCGGTGGTTCGCAAGCCCAGACGGTGCTCATCCGCGCGGTCGGTCCGTCGCTCGCCAACTTCGGGGTCGCGAACCCGTTGTCCAATGTCCAACTCCAGCTCTTTGAGCCTGGTGCGACCACGCCGTTGGTTACCAGCAGTGTCGTCACGACGCAGTCGGTTGCCCTCTCCGCTGAGTTGGGTGCCTTCGCTCTAACCGCTGGATCGGAAGACGCGACTCTCGTCGCGGTATTGAGCCCAGGGGCCTACACCGCGATTGTGAGTGGGGTTGATGGCGCCGTCGGTAACGCCCTCGTCGAGATCTACGAACTCGATTAAGCGCGTAGCTTTAGGAAATTATTCACGAGGTTGGTCCCCTAGGGCCAACTTCGTTCTGATCTCTCTCAATATCGCCGATTTCGTAATGTATGTTACGGAAATCGGGCAAATAAGTGACAGAATGAATGAAATCGCAGGCATGTAACACTGCCGTAACAATTCTGTAACATAGGTTACCCATGGTGGCTGGATGTTCTGAGGATGAAGTATCCCGGAACGAACTAATCCACATCCATGATCACACACCGGCTAAAACTACTCGTGTCTCTATTCGTTCTTGTTGGCGGGCTAACCGTCACGCTTCCTGCTCAGGATAGCGGCGCACTACTCAATGTATTAGTGAAAAAAGGTATCCTCTCAGACCAGGAAGCCAAAGACATTCGCGCTGAGCTTGCCCATGACTCGCACGCTGCGGTCACGAAATCGGTCTCAGGCGGCAAGTCCACGAACTCGCTCGCCATCAGCGGTCGCCTCCAAGTCCAATATGCGGGCATTGGTTCCGAGGCGATTGGCAAGGCCAACACCAACCATCTTTTCCTGCGCCGTTTGTATTTCGGCGCCAAGGCCTCGTTGGGCACGGGATGGTCGGCCAACTTCATCTATGATTTCGCCGGCGAGAATTTCGACAAGGCTTACATCGAGTATGCCAGCGTTATGGGGGATCAGCCCTTCGCCGTCCAAGCAGGTATCCGCAAAGTGAATTTCGGTGTGGATGAAATCACCTCCAGCGGAAGTTTGGATGCGATTGAGCGCTCCGGCGCCACCCGCTATTTTGTTGAAAGCAACAATGGCCGCCGACTCGGCGCAGGTTCCTACCACGTGGGATTGTTCTACGAGGGAAACCCCAATGCGCGTAAACAGAAGACGACCGGTTGGTTTTATGGTGGAGCCATCACCAACCCGGAACGCTCCGCTGGCGTGAGTTTGGCGTCGGGGTCGGGTAACCAGATTACCAATACCCAGGCTTTTTGGGCCGGCTTTGGTTACAGCGGCGAATTAGGCGCAGATGCAGTGGGTAAATACCAAGTAGGTTTCGAAGCCGCCCAACTCCTGGATCAAGGTGGCAGTCAAGGCGCGGAAGGCAGCGATCTGACCGTGTGGAGCACCTACGCAAAATTCAAATCTGGTAAGTTCAAACTAGCGGGTGAATTCCTCGCAGCCGACGTCGAAGATGGCGCTGGTGTGGGCACGGATGCCTCCCCTTGGGGAGCCTGGGTGCAAGGGTCCTATTTTACCAGCGACGTCTTCGAATTGGTCGGTCGCTACAGCTACACCAATTCCGATGGTCGCGGCATCAAGGTATCGGACGGCGTTCGCTCCGCTCCGGCCAGCCTCACGGGTGATAACCTCACCGAATATTACCTCGGCTTGAATTACTACTTCGTGGGCAACGATCTCAAGTTGCAGCTCGGCTACGTTCACGGCACGGCCGAGCGCGGCAATCGCAGTGAATCAGCCGATGGCCTGCGCTCCCAGCTGCAGGTCAATTTCTAGTCGTCCCTAATCTCTCTTTTTTTAATCCATCATGAAAAATATCATCTCATTCCTCGCGCTCGGAGCACTGCTCAGTGCTCCCGCCATCGCTCAGCAATTGGTCATCAAAGGTTCTGATACCCTCGGGGCCAAACTCGTGCCGCTTTTAGCGGAAGGCTACCGCGCGAAGGTGCCGAGCATCTCGTTCGAAATCGCGGCCGAAGGTTCCTCGACCGGCATCGCTGCCGTCATCGATGGCACGGCTCAAATCGGCATGTCCTCCCGTGCGGCCAAGCCGACCGAGGTTTCCTCAGGTTCGGCCAAAGGAGTGACGCTCAATCCGATCATCGTGGCCTACGACGGTATCGGAATTTTGGTGAATGCGAACAATCCGATTAAGAATCTGCGCAAGCGTCACATCGAGCAGATCTTCACCGGCGACATCACCGACTGGTCAGCGGTTGGCGGCAAGCCGGGACCGATCTCGATCTACACCCGTAACACCGCCTCCGGCACCTACTCGGACTTCAAGGCTCTCGCGATGAAGCGCCGCGATTACGCGCAATCCTCGCAAAAGATGGCCGGAAACGAGCAGATCGCTTCCGAGGTGGCGGGTAACCCGAATGGAATCGGCTACGTCGGCCTGGCTTACATCGATACCCCTGGCACCACGGTCGTTTCGATCGATGGCAACCTGCCGGATAAGGATTCGGTTCAGGCCAAAAAGTATCCGTATGCTCGCCCGACATTTTACTACACCAACGGTGAGCCCGAAGGTGTCGCCGCTGATTTCGTGGAATACACCCTCAGTGCAGAAGGTCAGAAAGTCGTCGGCGAAATCGGATTTGTGCCGGTAAACTGATTCTCTCACCTGAGAATCCACCGCCCTTCATCGTGCCCATCACCAGCCATGCCCGATTCTGATCGCCCCGCATTTGCGATCCGCAAAACGCGGACCCGGTTCTTGGGGCTCACCATGGATGAGTGCATTCAAGCCTTCTTTGGCGGCAATGCATTGGTGGCGGTCCTCGTGCTCGGGTTGATCACGGTGTTTCTGTTTCGAGAGGGTTCCGGGTTTTTCAAACAGAATCAGTCCAACATCGAGGTCTATCGGACTGCAGGCTTGGAATATGTCGATCATCTGAAGCGGCAGGAGGCAGATCACACCGCCCTGACTCGTTATCTGTTCGACCTGCGTGTCCGGGTGTTTAAGCACCACACCGAGGTCGAAGGGGCGACCTTGGGGGAGGCCAACCAGCAGCTGATCGCGTTTGACGATTACTCCTACGATTTCGGCGACACGGTGGAACCCTTGCGGGAGGCGGTTTACGATCTTTCGGAGTCGGTTACGGCGACGAAGACCCGAATGTTGGTCAATGAAGACAGGTTGGTGGAACGCCAACAGTTGCGTGATGCGGGAGCGGTTGAGGCGGCGGAGGCGGTCGTAATCGAGGAGATTGATCTGGTGGCGGCGCGACAGCCACTGCTCGCCTTTCGGCCCGTCTATGGGCAGATCAACGGTCAATTCGCCGCGAGTTTGCTAAGTGTATTGGCTGCGGAGGATCCCGCGATGCCGACAGCGGAACTTGAGGCTCGTTTTACCCGATTCCACGAGTTGGTGGAGCAATACATCGATGGGTTTCCGACGGTTGAAGCAGCACTAAATACGTGGGATCCAAATGAACCCATTCCTACCTGGAAATCATGGACCAGTTTTATCACCGGAGAACGCTGGCTCACCGCCAGTTTCTGGCAGGATTGGTATGGGGTGCTACCGCTGCTTACGGGGTCGTTGATGGTCTCGATGGTGGCCCTGATTATCGCGGTGCCGCTTGGCGTCGGCGCGGCGATTTACGTCAATCAATTGGCCTCCGTTCGGGAGCAGAATATCATCAAACCGTGCATCGAATTTATCTCCGCGATTCCGTCGGTGGTTTTAGGTTTCTTCGGAATCGCGGTATTGGGTCAAGCGATTCGGATCATTTCGCAGTGGGACTGGCTCAGCTGGGTTCCGGGCTTTCCGGTCGTCGAACGGCTTAACGCGCTGACCGCCGGGGTGCTACTCGCCCTGATTGCGGTGCCCACGATTTTTACGCTGGCCGAGGATGCGCTGCAAAATGTGCCGCGGGCCTTTAAAGAAGCTTCCTTCGCTCTGGGAGCGACGAAGCTGCAGACGATCATTCGGATTGTCATACCGGCCGCATTGTCAGGCATTATTTCGGCGGTGTTACTGGGGTTAGGTCGGGTTGTGGGCGAAACCATGGTCGTGCTCCTTTGCGCCGGAAACCGTATCGCGATTCCTGATTTCACGACGGGCATCGCGGCCTTTACTCAACCGGTGCATACGATGACCGGAATCATCGCCCAGGAGATGGGTGAAGTGGTGCAGGGCGGCATCCATTACCGAGCCCTTTTTGTCGTCGGTATCGTGCTCTTTTTTATCGCTCTGTTCATCAACTTCATGGCGCAGAAGATTGTGCAACGCTACCGCATCTCCATTGGCTGATCTCCTGCGATGAAATCCACCGAACGCCATATCTATTCTTTGCGTCCCAGTTTCCATCGACGGGTGGAAGGAGCCGTCGTTTGGGTCCTGCGTATTGCCACGTTGATAATCTTGGTCGCAGGGCTGGCGGTATTTGGGGACATTATTTTCAAGGGATCGCGCACCGTTTTTCAGACGTCATTCCCGTTTGTGAATGTCGCTTTTTTGACCGAGGCGCCAAAGACACTTTATGTTTTTGAGCATGAGGGGGCGTCTTTTGAAATGGCGGATGACGACTTCCGCGCCTTTCGCACCGGATTGGAAGAAGAGGCGGCTGCCGCAGGACTGCCCGCCCCGCAGCTTAAGACTAAGTCCTACGTTTATTCCGCCGGGGGGGTTTTCCCCAATATTGTGGGCACAATTCTGCTGGTGATGGGTTCGATGACGATCGCACTCTCGCTCGGAGTCGCGAGTGCGATCTACTTAAATGAGTATGCCAAACAAGGTCCGGTGGTGCGCTTTATTCGTTTAGCCATTCTCAATCTGGCGGGCGTGCCTTCCATCGTATTTGGGCTTTTTGGATTCGGCATGTTTGTGATCTATTTTGGTTGGAACGTCTCGTTACTCGCGGGTTGGTTCACGTTGGCATTTATGGTTTTACCGGTGGTGATCACGGCATCAGAGGAGGCCCTCAAGGCTGTGCCTAAAGGTTTTCGCGAAGGTTCCTTGGCTCTGGGTGCGACCAAGTGGCAAACGATCCGCAAGGCGGTTTTGCCCTACGCCACTCCCGGTATTTTGACGTCGTCCATTCTCGGCATAGCTCGGGTGGCGGGGGAGACCGCGCCGATCATGTTCACGGCCGCTTATGTCGTGCGGGACAAGTTACCGTGGGAGGTCGAGCGGGCGATAGACTTCTTGTTCCAAGGCGTGATGGCGCTGCCTTATCACATCTATGTGGTTAGCTCAAAAATCCCGCAAAACGAGTATTCCGAACGCGTGCAATATGGCACGGCATTCGTCTTTCTCGGCATTGTGGCTATCATCGCCACCACCTCGATTGTTCTTCGCAACCGCCTCCGTTCCCGCTACCGCTGGTAGAGGCACGACGCACTCAACATGTCTGCCCATACTCTCATGGAAATTACGCCCACGACTTTTGCCCCGCCGATTGCGGATAAGCCTGCCCAGGCTGACTCCGAGGTGCATCAGACCCTGATCGATATCGCCAATTTGGATTTCTTCTATGGCGAAACAAAAGCGCTTCATGATATTTCCCTGAAAATTCCGGAGAAGGAAGTGACCGCGTTCATCGGTCCATCGGGGTGTGGGAAATCGACTTTGTTACGCTGTCTGAATCGCATGAACGATTTGATCGATATCGCCCGCGTCGACCGGGGCACGATTCGCATCCGTGACATCGATATTTATCAGCCTGATGTCGATGTGATCGAACTGCGGAAGCGCGTTGGCATGGTCTTCCAAAAATCCAATCCGTTTCCCAAATCAATCTACGAGAACATCACCTACGGACTCCGGTTACAGGGCGTGAGCGCCAAAAGCCGCTTGGACGAAGTGGTGGAGCGTTCGCTACGCGGAGCCGCCTTGTGGGATGAAGTGAAGGACCGCCTGCATGAAAGCGGACTGAGCCTGTCGGGTGGGCAGCAACAGCGCCTGTGTATTGCTCGGGCCATCGCAGTGGAGCCGGAGATCATTCTCATGGATGAGCCGTGTTCGGCCCTCGATCCCATCGCCACCGCGCGAGTCGAAGAGCTCATCCACGAGCTCAAGTCCAAATATACGATCGTGATCGTCACGCATAACATGCAGCAGGCCGCTCGATGCTCGGACCGCACGGCGTTTTTCTATCTCGGTCGGTTAGTGGAGTATGCCGACACTCAGACCATCTTTATGAAGCCCAGTGATGCTCAAACTGAAGCCTACGTGTCCGGTCGATTTGGGTAATCAGGAGTCCCTCCTATTATGAAACGTTTTTTCGATACCGAACTAGAAACTTTCCGCTCGAATCTGGTGATGATGGGCGAGATTGCCGTGCGCCAAGTCCGCGATGCGATGAAGGCCTTGATTGAATCCGATCTGAGCCTGGCCGATCAAGTGGCCGCGGCGGATGACGAGCTGGACCAGCTCGAAATCAAAATTGATGAGGAAGCGATCCGATACATGAGTCTGCGTTCGCCGGTAGCGACCGAGTTGCGCTTGGTGGTCGTCGGGATGAAGGCCAGTCACGATCTTGAGCGGGTGGGGGACGAAGCGACCAATATCGTGCGTCGGGTGGCCCGTTTGAGTGCTGAGCCACCGATCAAACCCTACGTTGACCTGCCCCGTATGGCGACCATCGCGATTCAGATGCTCCGCGATGCCATGGACTGTTTTTTGCAGATCGATGCCGAGAAGGCTCTCCTTATCTGCCAACGCGACAAGGAGGTGGACGACCTTAACCGTCAGCTCTACCGCGAGTTGTCCAGTTACATGATTGAGCGCCCTGAGACCACGAGTCGGGCCCTGGAATTGATGTTTATTTCGAAATCCATCGAACGTATTGCCGATCATGCGACGAATATCGCCGAAGAGATGATCTACCTCGCGAAAGGGGAAGATGTGCGCCATACGGAGCAGACTCGGAACCCGGATGCCGGTTGATTTCTGCGTTGAATGCAAACGCGGGGTTGACAGAGCAGAATCAGGCAGGGATTTCCCCCGTCCCTTGTGGCGGCCATAGCTCAGTTAGTTAGAGCATTCTGCTGTCCAACAGAATGATTATAGGGCGCGCGGGTTCTGGACCTCATAGGTAGAAGGAAATTTTGGCATGTATTTTGTGTATATCCTGATATGCCTCCGAACCGGCCGCTCTTACGTTGGGCAAACGGACAAGCTTATCCGTCGTTTCCATCAACATCGGGATGGGTTGGTCCGAACCACCCGTGAAAAGTTAGTGGCTCCGGTGATGCTGCATTGGGAGGAATATGACACCCGCAGCGAAGCCATGCGGCGCGAACGGTATTACAAGTCCGGTTCCGGACATCGAGCTAAACACGAACTCATCTCTCGAATGAGGGCGGAAATGTGGTCACCGGCGCCGGACGAGCTGCTTTCATAGGCTTCCGGTATAATAGAACCAACAAGAGATTGACAGGCACCAACTGCCCCGTGATTTTTTCCGACCCTTGTGGCGGCCATAGCTCAGTTGGTTAGAGCACTAGATTGTGATTCTAGGGGTCGCGGGTTCGATCCCCGTTGGCCGCCCCATCTCACCGATCAGGACCGGTTTCGAACTTCCGGAGAGATCCTGAGTCTACACCAAACATTGGGGGAAACATTTGTGTGGCCATAATTTAGGGTTGGAGGTTATCCGCACTGAGCGAGTTTCGCTTCTGGAGCTTGTTCGCCTTGAATAGTTCTTAAGACCGTTGGTTAGGAGCCTTCTATCGTGAATTGGTTCGAAGTATTAGGTTTGCTGACACAGAGCGCAAAGCTTGCAGCCTAGGACCATGGGGCCTTAGCGTATGAGCCATGAACGAGCTTGTTTTTGAAGTCACTCAGGAAGCGGATGGCGGTTTTGTGGCCGAGGCCCTCGGTGAAAGCATTATCACGCAGGCCGATACATGGGATGAACTGCGGGAGAACGTGCGTGAAGCGGTGACTGCGTTCTACTTTGATCAGCCCGCGCCGGCGCGGCTGCGGTTGCACCTCGTGCGCGACGAAGTTTTGGCGTGAAGTTGCCGCGCAATCTTTTCGATCGGGACTTGGCGAAATAGCTGTGCACTCGCTGGGCCTACGTGAAGGTGAATCAGGTGGGCAGTCACATCATCCTCCAATCCGAGACGCCCAAACATCATCGCCTGTCGGTGCCCGATCACAAACCGCTGCGCATCGGCACGCTCAGCGCGATCATCCGTGAAGTTGCCGCTGCCAAGGGCGTCACCCGCGAAGAAATCCTCGAGACGTTGTAATCACCATTCCTTTAGCTGCCACAGGCGCCGTCTCTGGACTCGCCAGATGCGGCGTCTTGCGGGCATTTGAAAACCTATTATCGGGAACCCGAGGAGCCTTTTAAAAGAAAGGAACAGTCAGCGGCCTAATATTCGGGTCGAAAATCTAGGAAAAGAAATCGCCTCAAAAAGTTCGAAGAGAGTCACGTTCGGGGGCCCGTACTCCGTGAATGGGTTCGAAGAGCGTCATGTTTGGGGCCCCATTTTAGCAGAACGTGCTCAGGCCTGCTTGGTGGGCACGAGCACGACCGAACTCGGTTGCAAGTCAGTCAATGCAGTTAGGATCGCCGACACGAGCGGCCGCAGGTCTTCGAGTCGATTGAACGGCGCGCGCAGCACGACGACACCGAACGGTAGCGCGGCTGTTTGCTGTTGGGCTGGCAGGTTTTTATCGACGGTCAAAAACGCGTCGAAGTTGCCAGAGATCCGAGCGAGGAGTTTGCCGTTGGAGATGCCCGCCCAGCCCGCTTGCGAAACCGTTGAAACCAGATGGCCGGTCAGTTCCGGTCCGAGCCGTCGCGGTAGGCACTCGTCGAGAATAATGCGCATGGCTCAGACGGCGGCAGCGACAAGTTGGGTGCGTGCTTCTTCCAGAAATGCGATCACCCGGACGCGACTGACTGATGGAAAATCCTCTAGGAAAAGATCAATGGAGTCGCCGGCTTCCAGGCAATCGGTGAGGTTTTTGATCGGCACGCGCGTTCCGGCAAAAACGGGGGTGCTATCCAAGATATCTGGATCGGAGGTAATGAGCCGCGTCTTCATGCGCTTCATATGCGCACAAAGCATCTTGGATGCAATGGGCGAAAAACGCACATCACGCCAAATGAACCGTGGGTCGTTCACGGGCTCGTCGCAAAAAGTGAACGGCTTGGCGGGCTCTTGAACTACTATTATCGGGAGCCCGAAGAGCCTTTAACCGGAAAGGAGCAGTCAGCGGCCTAAAAATAGGTCCAAATCCCCACGAAATAAATCACCTTAAAAAGTTCGAAGAGCGTCCGGTTCGGGGGCCCGTTCTCCGTGAATGGGTTCGAAGAGCGTTAGGTTTGGGGCCCCAGGACCGTTCACGAAACTGGCTACGTCGGACTATGACTCTAACGAATAGTTTAGGTAGTAGCGGGTGTGCTTGAGTTCACCTGTTTTCGTCAGGGCATTTTTCCGGAGGAGATCCGAAAGGTCGCGGGTGGCTGTGGCTCGTGAGGTCTTGGTGATGACGATGTAGTTTTCGGCGCTCAGGCCGCCGATGAATCCGTTTGGTCCAGCTTCGAAAAGTCTCCGAATGGCTTTTGTTTGCCTGTCGTTGAGGTGCTCGCCGAGCTGGTCGAAAAACTTCGCCTTCGCTATTACGAACTCCACGCGGACGAGGGTCGTTCGCTGCGCCTCGAGTACGGTTTCAGCGAAATAGCTTAGCCAGCTCGTGATTTCGTTCGATTCGTTGATGCTCTGCAATGCGGTGTAGTAGGCCTTCTTGCTCTTCTCGATCGTCTGGGCGAGGGCAATGAGGGTCGGCCGGCCAAGCTTCTCCGCGAGGGCCTTCTCGGAAATGGCTCGTCCGATGCGGCCGTTTCCGTCCTCGAAGGGGTGGATGGAAACGAAATACGCGTGGGCGATGCCTGTTCTTGTGAGCGCGGGCAGGCTTTTCTTGGTGCGTTGGAACCATTTAATGAAGCGCTCCATTTCGAATGGAAGCGACTTGGAAGGCGGCGCTTCGAAATGCACCTTCGGCTTGTGGATGGCTCCTGAAACGATCTGCATCGCGCCGTCGTCCGTTCGGTAGCGTCCGATCTCCTTGATGCCTCTTTGTCCGCCGAGAAGCATTGCGTGCCATCGGAAGAGTGTTCGGTGCTCGAGTGGGCTGTCGAAATGCTCGTACAAGTCGACCATCATTTCCGCGACCCCTTGCTCGCTAGGTGGAATATTGCGCGTTTCCGTTTGCAGGCCAAATTGCTTGCGAATCGACGACTGGAGGCTTTCGCGGTCGAGGTATTCGCCTTCGATTTCCGAAGTCTTGAGCGCCTCATCGCTAAGGAGGCTGACTGTGATGGTTTGCCGCTCGTCGCCGCTTAGGTGCTTGAACGCGCCGAGGAGCGTGCCGGATTCGCTCAGGAAGCGGTTCTCAAAGTCTGCGAGAGCTTCCTTGTCGTAGTCGAAGTTCGGCCAATTTTCCTGTTCCCAGTTCCATGCCATGAGTTATAGTTTTTGCCTATATAGCTCACAAATACAATATATTTGAGTTATAAAAAGATATTTTATGCCTCATGACTGAATATGAGGAATGCAGGCGTGAACCGTGGACTCGCCAGATACGGCTGGTTCGCTGGCGGCTTGGGGGCTTCTGAACACCTATGATCGGGAGCCCGAGAGCCTTTAACCGGAAAGGAGCAGTCAGCGGCCTAAAAA
>MEHZ011580889.1_pt1 | contig 18948 bp, 15 predicted proteins | sample 897221 | NCBI WGS metagenome assembly MEHZ01 (sample SAMN05514161, study PRJNA337945) | marine metagenome | isolation source: marine surface water | place: Arctic Ocean | collected 2007-12-13
GGAATTATTTAGACGGAAGTTATCTTGGCCAGTCGGGCAAGCCCTATCCTTTCCGTTCGGGACTCTGTTTAGAAACCCAAGTTTTTCCAGACAGTCCAAATCATCAAGGTGAAAAAGGATGGAAGAGTTGTGTGCTGAAACCCGGTGATACTTACCAGCACACGACCTTGCATAAATTTAGCGTCGAGTAGGATTAGTTTTTAGTTAACACATAATCTGTACAACTTTTCTTTGATTAGAAGGTTGGCATGGAGTCTGCGATAATGTAGTTGAATATCTTACAAATGACTCAAAAAACTCTTTCTCGTCCATTCCCAATTCACGCAGATAAAACTGACGAAACTCTCGTTGCTGAAGTTAAGAATGCAATTAAGCATCAACTCCGTCTTATACTTGCCCGAGATTTAGGAAGTGCTACCAAGTCTGAACTTTGGATGGCCACCTCGCTTGCGGTCAAAGAAATGATGATCGATCGTTTTATCGAGACACAAAAAGAGCATAGTAAAGAAGACACCCGTCGAGTTTACTATTTAAGTTTAGAATATTTGATGGGGCGATTACTCAATGTAAATCTAACTAATTTAGGAATTAAAGGGGCAGTGGATGAAGCCTTGTCGGAACTTGGATTTCAACTTGATGATTTATCTGAAGAGGAGCACGATATGGGGTTAGGAAATGGAGGCTTGGGGCGATTAGCCGCCTGTTTTCTCGATTCCATGGCAACGATGGATTTACCTGCGGTGGGGTATGGTATTCATTATCAATTTGGACTGTTTAAACAAGAATTTGAAAATGGTCGTCAGATTGAAAAACCAGATGATTGGTTAAAAAATGGAAATCCTTGGGAAATTGCTCGTCCACAGTACTCTCAAAAAATCAAGCTTTATGGGCAGGTGGAGCATTCCTACGATGATTTAGGCAATTACTCACCCCAATGGGTCGGCACCAAGGAAGTGGAAGGAATTCCCTACGATTTACCGATTGTAGGTTATGGTGCCAAGACAGTGAATTTCCTTCGATTATGGGAATCGAAAGCATCCGAACAGCTTGATTTCCAAATTTTTAATCAGGGTGGCTATGTGGAAGCAGTTCGGGAAAAAGCAATGGGAGAAACTATTTCAAAAGTTCTTTACCCCAATGACGAGACTGAAAGCGGAAAAGAATTAAGGCTCGTTCAGCAATACTTTTTTGTATCCTGTTCCTTGCAGGATATAATTAGAAGATTTCATAAGAAAGAGCGTAATTGGGAAGATTTCCCGAAGAAGGCAGTGATTCAATTAAATGACACACACCCTGCGGTTGCCATTCTAGAATTGATGAGAATCTTTCTTGATGAGGAACATTTAAGCTGGGATATGTCATGGCTATTGGTCCAACAAACTTTTGCTTATACTAACCACACGCTTTTACCTGAAGCGTTGGAAACTTGGAGCGAAGGGCTTTTTGCCAAGGTTCTCCCTCGTCATTTAGATATTGTTCGAGAAATCAATCGAAGGTTTGTGCAAAAGGAATTAGCTCAAAAATGGCCGAACGATCATGATAAGCACCATCGAATGGCGATTATTGCGGACGGGCAAATTAGAATGGCATTCCTTTCTGTGGTGGGAAGTCATTCTGTCAATGGTGTTGCGGCATTGCATACCAAGTTGCTCAAGGAAAGGCTTCTAAAAGATTTTGCTGAGCTTTACCCAGATCGATTTAACAATAAAACAAATGGCATTACTCCTCGCCGTTGGTTGCTCAGTTGTAATCAAGAATTGTCTGACCTTGTGACAACGGTCGTCGGGGAAGAATGGGTTACTAATTTAAGTAAATTGCGGGGATTGGAAAAAGTAGCAGATGATCCTTCTTTTCAGCAACAATTTCTGGCGATTAAGAAAGCATGTAAAGAACGACTGGCCGGAGTGATTAAGGATGAAATTGGCTTATCGATAAATTCTGATGCAATTTTTGATACCCAAATTAAGCGATTACATGAATACAAACGCCAGCATTTAAATCTTTTACATATATTGACTTTGTACCGAAGACTTTTGAAAAATCCTGATTTGGATATTCCAGCAAGAGTGTTTATATTTGGAGCCAAAGCAGCACCAGGCTATCACTTAGCAAAAGTGATTATTCACGCAATCAATTTGGTGGGGGATCGGATCAACCAAGATTCCCGAATAAAGGATAAACTTAAAGTGGCTTACCTTCCCAATTATGGAGTATCCTTTGCAGAAAAAATAATTCCTGCGACTGATTTGTCTGAACAAATTTCTACAGCTGGAAAGGAAGCATCTGGAACAGGCAATATGAAATTTGCGCTCAATGGAGCAGTTACAATAGGTACTTTAGACGGAGCAAATGTAGAAATTCATGAAGAAGTGGGCGATGATAATATTTTTATTTTTGGACAAACCGTTGAGAGTATTGAAGAACTTAAACAAGAGGGATATAATCCTAAAAAATATTACGATGAAGATGAAGAATTGAAAGCAGTTCTTGATTGGCTGTCTTCTGATTTCTTTTCTCCCGACGAAGGTTGTGTTCTTTCTGACCTTCCCAACAGTCTTCTTCAATGGGGTGATCCGTTTTTTGTATTAGCTGATTATCGAGCCTATGTTGATGCCCAAGATCTTGCCGGAAAAGCTTACCAGGATCAAAAAAGGTGGGCAGCCATGGCGATTCGAAATATTGCTGGTTCCGGGAAGTTTTCTTCTGATCGAACAATTGGGGAATATGCTGAAGAAGTTTGGAAATTAAATCCCGTTCAAGTGCCAATCTCTTCCTAATGCGAAAGCTTTCTTTTTTATTCCTTACATTAAATATATTTGCTCAGCCTTTTTTTGCAGAAACTAATTCTACATTACCTTTTAAGGTAGGCGAACGTCTTGAATATGATTTAAGTTGGGGCTTTGTTCCTGTGGGTTCTGCATTGATGGAAGTTCATTCACTCAAAGAAATAAATGGTGCAATGTGTTACTTAGTGAAATTTTCCGTCCGAACCAATTCTTTTGCGGATAAATTTTACAAAGTAAGGACAAGTATAGAAAGCACCGTGTCATCGGACTTTTCCCGATCCTTTATTTATCGGAAATCACAGGAGGAGGGTAGTACAAAGCGGAAGGTCCTAGTTCATTATGATTACGATCAATTGAAAGCCACTTACTCAGAAGGGGGGAAGGTTCAGTCGACAATACCAATTCCTTCGAAAGTTTTTGATCCTTTGTCCATTGCCTATTTTTTTAGACTTCAGGAACTTCAATCTTACCAAGAAAAAACTTTGCCTACCTGTGATGGTAAAAGTTTTCGAAAAATTATTGTGAGGACAGGAAAAAAGAAACTTATTTCTGTACCAGCCGGGAAATTTAATTCGATTGAAACTATTCCTGAAATGCAGAACCTTAGAGGTGTGTTTAAGAAAAGCCCGAAGGGAATATTACGGATATGGTATTCTACAGATAGTAGACGAATCCCAGTTCAAATTAGTAGTAAAGTAATTGTTGGTAGTTTTAACGCTAAACTTAGAAAAACCAGCGGTTTAAAATAATTTCCTTAAATCTTAAAATTAGTCTTCACTTTTAAAAGGAGACTCTAGCATTTTTTCGATAAATGATCGAAGGGCAGGTGTAAGCATCCGATTTTTTTTATGGATAATGGAAAGCGGTCGAATATGTTTACCATGATCGAGTCGAGAGGTGACTAATTGTTTTCTTTCAGTTTCATTAGCAACCGTATTTTTTGGAATAATCGCAACTCCGGCATTGATTTCTAATGCTCTTTTAACCGTTTCAACATTATCGAATTCCATTACAATTGAAACTTCGACCTCGGCTTTTCTGAGAATTTCATCGGTGGCTTTTCTTGTCGGAATATCTTTTTCAAATGCGATGAATTCAACTTCTTTAAGTTCTTCAATGGCAAGATTTTCCTTACCTGCCAATGGATGCTTGGGGTTCATTGCTACGATTAATTCATCAGTGGCAAAGGGAATAATCGTGAGTTCCTTATGTTTGACGGGAAAGGCGACAAGGCCTATATCAGCACTACCATGAAGGACATCTTCGTAGACTAAATTAGCCCGTCTGTATTCAACCCGAGCATTAACCGAGGGGAATTCCTGCATGAATAACTTGAGGTAAGGAGGTAATTCATGAAGTCCGATACTGTTAACTGTAGAAATTTGAATCGATCCACTTACCACGCTTCTCATTTCCTGAATTTCACAACTCAATCTTTCATAAAGAGTGAGGATCTCCTTAAAAGTTTTATACAGAGTGCTTCCCTGCTGAGTCAGTCGAAACTTCTTTTGATTTCGATCAATTATCAGCATATCATAAAAGGTCTCCATCGCTTTTAATTGCTGACTCACCGCAGATTGTGTGACTTCATTAAGTCTTGCTGCTTTTGAAAAACTTTGCGTTTCAACTAAGTCACAAAAAGTTTTGAAGTTTTGTATATGCATTTTTAATAGATATTAATTGATCTTATACACTCGAAACCTAATATTTGCAAAACTTATAATTATAATGATCACGGAAGAAGAATTTAAACAAAACTTAGACGAATTAAAGGAACAGCTTGCATCCGCTTGTAGTTCTGCAAACCGTCGAATTGATGAGGTACAAATTCTTCCTGTTACTAAAAACTGGCCTGTTGAGGCAGTTTTATATGCCCAAAGGGCTGGCTTTTCAAGAGTGGGAGAAAATCGTGTACAAGAAGCTCTATTTAAACAGGAAGGCATCGAAGGAATAAAATGGGATTTAATCGGGCATTTACAAAGCAATAAAGCCAAGTTGGTTGCTGGACGCTTTTCTCGAGTTCAAACTGTTGATTCAAGTAAGGTTTTGGAGAAACTTAATCTTGCTTTAGAGCGAGCAGATGAAAAATTAGGTATTTTAATTCAGGTCAATACGGGGAAGGATCCGGCAAAGGCGGGTATTTTAGAAGAACATTGCGAGGCACTGATTGAACAGGCGTTCAGTTTTCCGAACTTAGTCGTCGAGGGTTTGATGACGATTGCGCCTTACGCACCCAATGAACCTTTAATTGCAAGGGATGCGTTTTCGAGATTACGAATTTTAAGAGATCGAATGTCCGCTCAATTCAACACTCCATTACCAGAACTTTCGATGGGAATGACCGGGGATTTAGAGGAAGCAGTAATGGAAGGAACAACCATGATTCGGGTTGGATCGGCACTTTATGGACAGAGGGCATGATCATTTATAAAGTTAGAAGTAAGCTTGCCCCGATAAACGGAAGGCGCGAATATTGAGTTTTAATGAATAAGAGGAAAGTGTCAGAAAACGAAAAAAAGTGGGATCAAGTGCGTCGATTACTCGATGATGAAAATCCTGTTGTTCGTAAGGGATTGCTAGAACAGTTTAATCGGTTTCCCGATGAAGGTGTTCGATTTTTGGAGCAATTAATTCGCGAACCGGACAATCTTTTGGCAAAGCATGCCCATAGCCTCTTGGTTGAACTTGGTTGGGTCGATGGAGTAGGCGGTTTCCTCGAGTTTATTCGTTCGTTAAGATACGAGCTTGAAACAGGTTGGTTTTTACTTGATCGAACTATTTTCCCGAGTTTGGATATTTCTTCCTCAACTTTATTTTTAGATCGCTTAGCTGATCGGGTAAGAGAGCTTTTGGTTCTTCCGCATAGTTCCAAAGAGATTTGCTCGGTTCTCAACCGGGTACTTTTTCATGAATTTGGTTTTCGTGGTGCCAGTAAAGATTTTTCTGATCCTCAAAATAGTTTTTTACATCTTGTATTGGAAAGAAGAAGGGGCTTACCGATCACTTTATCTGTGGTTTATATTTTGGTGGCCAGGCGGATAGGTTTAGAACTCGAACCGATTGGTTTGCCGGGGCGTTTTATGGCGGGTTGTTTTTTAGACAAAAAGCCTTTTTATGTCGATGCTTGGTCGGGAGGTAAATTTTATGAAATCGAACAAATGGAAGTTTTTCTTGATGATCCTTCAATTGAGAATTCGGGCTCTTATCTTTTACCGGTAACTGTTGGAGAAACACTAACCCGAGGTTGCCGAAACTTGGTTCAACAATACGCCAAGTCCAATGATGTTGTGAACTCGGGACTGTTTCAAAAATTTGTCAATGAGTTCGAACGAATTTATCAACGGGAAGCTAATGCTTGAACCGCCCTTATTGATTGAAAATTTAGTACCTCTCCCAACCAATCAAGTGGGGTTGGCGGTTTTGGGCTCGCCGATTAAACATTCGATCAGTCCTCAACTACATAATTCAGCACTTGCTGAACTTGCGTCTCGCCATCCATCCTTTTCAAATTGGGTGTATCATAAAGTAGAGGTTGATTCTAAAGATTTAGCTTATGCTTTAGACCGTTTGAGAGAGTGTGGATACCGAGGATTAAATCTTACGATCCCGCATAAAGTTGATGTATTTTCATTACTTGATACTATTAATGAAGAAGCCCGGAACATTGGTGCCGTTAATACTTTAATGCACGATGGGTCCGAGTGGCAGGGTTTTAATTCAGATGGATATGGTTTAGAGCATGCATTGGCAGGGAAATTGAATGTGTCTTTGAAATCAGCACATCTTCTAATTCTTGGTGCTGGTGGAGCCGCCCGAGCTGCCGCAGCTCAGGCTTTATCTCGTGGATGCGAAAAAATATGGATTGGAAATCGCTCTTCAATTCGCCTCGACAATCTGATCGAAACTTTGGGCCAATCTTTTGATGTTTCAGGAGTTGTCCCCTTTGATATTACCCAAATTCCTCCTGTGGTTCATAAACATGAGAAGATCGTTATTATTAACGCCACTTCTTTAGGGTTAAACCCAAGCGACCCGTCTCCACTTTCTCTTGAGGGTTTCCCGAGTTCTACACGCGTGTATGATATGATTTATAATCCGGCTGAAACTCCCTTACTGAAGGAAGCAAAGTCCCGAGGATTGTCTTTTGAGAATGGCTTATCAATGCTTGTATATCAAGCGGTTCGATCCTTGGAGATTTGGACTAAACAAGAGATTTCCGAAGAGGCAATGTTTTCAGGGGCTCGATCTGCAATTAACTTGTAAACTCCGGTGGCTGAACTTCTTTTAAATTCCTCGGTTTTACCTTACATCGGTTTTGGTATCGGAATTATTTTTGGTAGTTTTCTTAATGTATGTGCCCATCGAATACCCATTGGTAAGTCAGTCGTTTTACCTGCCTCCCATTGTCCGAGTTGTGGAACCAATATTTCCTGGTTTAGAAATATACCTTTGATTACATGGTTGTATCAAAAGGGTAAGGCTAATTGTTGTAATTACACTATACCGATTCGTTATTGGTTAGTGGAGGTTTCAGTGGGATTGATTTTTGCCTACTTTACTTACTTATATTCTTTGGATTTAGATCTTGTCTCTTTGATTGCTAGGATTCTTTTTTCTTGGGTCATGATTGCGGTGATTGTGATTGATTTTGAGACAATGCTTATTCCTGACCGATTTAGCGTCGGGGGTGCAATGTTGGGTGTTTTGTTCTGTTTTCTATTTCCCGAGCTGAATGAAATTTTTTCTAACCATTCCATGGCATCGCATTTTGCGAGTGGGTTCTATTCGATGCTCGGTTTGTTGGTTGGTTCTTCTCTGCTTTACTGGATTGGTGTTCTTGCTCAAATTGCTTTTGGTCGGGAAGCGTTAGGGGAGGGGGATGTAAAATTATTGGGTTGCATCGGAGCGTTCTGTGGTTGGAAAGGGGCAGTATTTGCCATTTTTGGCGGGGCATTTTTGGGTACTGTTTTATTAGTGCCTTTGATGCTTTCCCAGAGATTTTTTTCTAAGAGAGGTCCTCAAAGTAGCTCAGAACAGGAGTTACAGTGGGGAGCTGAGGTTCCGTTTGGCCCTTATTTGGCGATTGCAGGGATGGTTTATTTTGGAGGAGCTTCTTCATTTATTGATCCGTGGTTTGATCCCATTTTGTGGTTTTTTCATAATACTTCATTGCTCTAAACTTTTTAACATTGAAAAAACCGTTGGTTTTATTCATTTCATAAGGTTTGGATAACTTACTCAATCCTTTATTTTATGAAGAAACTCCTAGTCGCCAATCGTAGCGAAATTGCAGTTCGTATTTTTCGTTCTGCTACCGAATTAAATTTGCGTACTGTTGCAATTTACGCAGAAGAAGATCGTTTTGGAGTCCATCGATTCAAAGCGGATCAGGCTTACCTTGTTGGTAAGGGGAAAGGCCCAGTAGCCGCTTACCTCGATATCGATTCTATTATCACGCTCGCTAAGGAAAAAGGCGTGGATATGATTCACCCGGGTTATGGTTTTTTGTCCGAGAATGCCCATTTTGCTCGTGCCTGCGAAGATGCGGGAATTACTTTTATCGGACCACGCCCTGAATTACTTGAAAGTATGGGGGATAAAGTTGCCGCAAAAAAGGCAGCACTCGAAGCAGGTGTTCCCACATTACCCGCTACTCCAACTGCGGTATCTAAACCTGCAGAAGCTCTTAAATGGGGACGTAAAATTGGCTTTCCTTTAATAATTAAAGCTGCATTTGGCGGTGGTGGTCGCGGTATGCGAGTGGTCAATAAAGAGGAGGAATTAAAACCAATGCTCGAGGAAGCACAGGGTGAAGCCGAACGAGCTTTTGGAAATTCAGCGGTTTTTCTTGAGAGGTATGTGGGGCGAGCCAAGCATTTAGAAGTTCAAATTTTAGGTGATCGTAAAGGAAATATTGTTCATTTGCATGAACGAGATTGCTCAGTGCAAAGAAGGTATCAAAAAGTCGTTGAAGTGGCTCCCTCGATTGGCTTACCTAAAGAGGTTGTGGATAGTCTTTGTAAGGCGGCGGTCGAACTTGCCCGAAAAGTTGGGTACGACAACGCAGGAACAGTTGAATTTCTTTTGGATCAAGATACCAATGAGTGGTTTTTTATCGAAATGAACCCTCGTATTCAGGTCGAACATACCGTGACTGAACAGATTACGGGAATTGATATTGTTCGGTCTCAAATTCTTGTGGCGATGAACAAGCCTTTACACGGAAAGGAAATTGGAATACCTGTTCAGGATAAAATTCCGCGTAATGGTTGTGCGATCCAATGTCGAGTTACCACAGAGGATCCAGAGAAAGACTTTACGCCTGATTATGGGAAGATTTTGAGTTACCGTTCAGCCGCTGGGTTTGGTGTCCGCTTGGATGGAGCAATGGGAGATACCGGTGCGATTATCACTCCTTTTTATGATTCTCTTTTAGTCAAACTGACTACCTCAGGACCAAATTTATCACAGGCTTTAAGTCGGATGCATCGTGCTCTTCGGGAAATGAGGATTCGTGGAGTAAAAACAAATATTCCTTTTCTTGAGAATGTAATTAATCATAAAGATTTCGTTGAGGGTAATGCGACCACTCGGATGATTGACGTGACACCGGATCTCTTTCGTTTTAAACCAAGAAGGGATCGAGCTTCGAAATTACTCAGTTATCTTGGAGAAATTATTGTAAATGGTAACCCACAAGTGAAAGGGCGTGCTCGAATGGAGTCACCACTTCCTTTAATTGAACCTGAATATGATGCGAAACTTTCTCCTCCTCGTGGCACTCGGGATCTGCTTCTAGAAAAAGGGCCGCAGAAATTTTCCCAATGGATGCTTGATCAGAAACCCCTCCTTGTTACTGATACAACTCTGAGAGACGCCCACCAGTCTCTTTTTGCTGCACGAATGCGAACCTATGACATGGTTGCTGTTTCTGACTTTATTGCCCGACGGGCTTCCGGGCTCTTTAGCTTGGAAATGTGGGGTGGTGCGACTTTTGACACCTGTATGCGGTTTCTTGGAGAATCTCCCTATGAACGTTTACGCCTCTTAAGAGAAAAAATTCCCAATGTCCTTTTTCAGATGCTTCTTCGTGGGTCCAATGCAGTGGGCTATGCCAATTATCCAGATAATGTGGTTCGAGAATTTGTGATTCATTCTTCCGAAGCGGGTATGGATATTTTCAGAATTTTTGATTCTTTAAATTATCTTCCGAACTTAAAGGTGGCGATGGAAACAGTAAGCGAGCAAACGAATTCGCTATGTGAGGCATCTATTTGTTTTACGGGTGATTTTACAGATTCTACGGAAGAAAAATACGCACTCAAATATTATGTCGACCTTGCCAAAGAATTAGAAAAAATGGGGGCTCATATTCTTGCGATTAAGGATATGGCCGGTCTTTGTCATCCAATTGCGGCTTATCGATTAGTCAAAGCACTTAAGAACGAGGTTTCATTGCCTATTCATTTTCATACTCATGATTCGAGTGGTATTGCTTCTGCTTCAGTATTGAAGGCAAGTGAAGCGGGCGTGGATGTGGTTGATTTGGCGATTTCATCTCTCTCGGGTTGCACAAGCCAACCTAATCTGAACTCGGTTGTTCATTCACTGAGAAATGCCCCTCGTTCAACGGGATTAGATGTGGATGCATTAAACCAACTATCAATCTATTGGGAGGCAGTTAGGCAATATTACGCACCTTTTGATAGTTCGCCTCCTTTTGGGAGTGCAGAAGTTTTCCAACATCAGATGCCTGGTGGGCAATATACAAACCTAAGGGAGCAAGCTAGTGCACTTGGGCTCGGGAAAAGATGGCCTGATGTGGTTAGAACCTATGAACAGGTTAATAAAATGCTTGGTGATATTGTTAAAGTTACTCCAAGTAGTAAAAGTGTCGGTGACCTCGCGATCTTTCTAATTACTAAGGGAGTGAAGCCTGAAGATTTACCAAACTTACCCCCAGAAACTGGCTTCCCGGAATCAGTTATTGACCTTCTTTCTGGTAATCTTGGCCAACCTAAAGGGGGTTGGCCTAAGGACATTCAAAAAGTCATTTTAGGAAAGAAAAAACCGCTCCGAGGCCGTCCAGGTGCTTCCGCTCCAAAGATGGACTTAAAGAAAGAGTCAACTGGCCTCGCCAAGAAACTTGGACGAAAAGTATCTCAAGATGATTTATTTTCGAGCGTGATGTACCCCAAGGTTTTTGAGGATTTTCAAAAAATGAGGTCTCTGTACGGAGATGTTTCAGTTCTTCCTACTACCGCATATTTTCATGGTCTTGAGCCTGGTGAAGAAATTGCAATCAAGATTGAGGAAGGAAAAACTTTATTTATTAAACTTCTTCATATCGGAGAGCCCGATGAAAAAGGTGAAAGATCTTTATCTTTCGAATTAAATGGAAAAGCAAGAAGTACAATAGTTCAGGATAAATCTGTAAAAGCTGAAGCCAAAGTAAGGGAAAAGGCAGACCCTGCCAATCCCTTGCATGTGGCAGCTCCGATTCCATCAATGATAAGCAGTATATCCACCAGTGTTGGCAAAAGCATTGCCAAAGGAGAAAAAATTGCAGTATTAGAGGCGATGAAAATGCAAACCACGCTATATTCATCTGCTGCGGGTACAGTGGACGAACTTTTGGTTAAGGTAGGTGACTCGGTCGAATCGAAAGATTTGATTGCTCGACTGCGTTAAAGAATTTCATTAATTGGTCGATTATTAAATGGGTGCAAATATCTCGTTTTTTATCAACAAACATTTCATCTATTATTAAGACAGTTTTTTTCATACTGATCTTGCCTTTGGTCGCATCTGCGGGTTCCCTTTTTGTTCCCGAACCCTTACTTGAAAAAGCATTAGCCAAGTCGCTTCGGGTAGATAGAGATTCTCTCACAGCAGAACTAGTTGCTGAAAAGCTTGAATATTTCGAACTCAATAATGCTCAAATACGAGATTTGACGGGATTGCAGGCTGCGAAGAATTTAAAGGTTTTAGTTCTTCGCGATAATTTGATCGAGGATTTTACTCCTCTTACCAGCTTAGCTCATTTACAGAAGCTTGATCTATCGGGAAATAAAATATCGAACTTGGCACCCTTTGTTGGATTATCTGTTATGAAAATGCAGGATGAGATTGCAGAAATAAAACTTAAATTATCTGATTATAAAACTCCCAAAGATAAAGTTGCTTCTTTGATCCTTTCTTTGTCTGAACTTGTGGAACGAATTAAAAGCGGCCCCTGGCAACTTCAGGAATTATCATTGGCCAACAATCGTTTACTTGGACTTTCAGGCATCTCACACCTTAGTCAATTAAGACATTTAGATGTGTCCGGGAATTCATTGATCGACTTGGAAGGCGTCAGTAAACTTGCTTCCTTAGCTACTCTTTACGCACAGGGAAATCAACTTGGTCGGGTTGAAGGTTATGTGGATGAAAATAAAAATAAGAAGTATGACCTTGGCGAATCAGTTGCTGATGAAAGCGGTAATGGGAAAAGGGAAACTGATCCACTCATAGAATTACAGTCACTTTCAAATTTAGTGAATTTATACCTTTATGATAATTTGTTGAAGAAAGTTGATTCCATAAATGACTTGCCCCGTTTGCAAATCTTACTTCTTTCAGGCAACCAATTGGAAGGAGTTGTGAATCTTAGTAATTTTAAGGGGATACGAAGACTTTCTTTGTCTGACAATCGCATAAATAGTTTAAAAGGACTCGGTGCATTGCCTCAAATTGAATATTTATATCTTGTCGAGAATCGGATCTCTGATTTACGGCCGATTCAAGGGTTAACCTCATTGAAAGAACTTCGTTTACAAAGAAACCAGTTTGTTGATGTTAAGGCACTTGCAGAATTTAATAGACTTCAAGTGTTATCCCTTTCAAATAATTTTATCTATTCAGTAAAACCACTTCTAGAACTTAAAAATCTCAAAAGACTTTCACTTTCCGGAAATTGCTTAGACTTAAAGAATCAAAATACCCAAGATCAAATTAATCAAATTCGATCTCTTGGGGTCATTTTAGTTACTGGTAATCAAAAGAAACGCGTTATTGAAGCAGAACAATTAGTCTTTTCTATGATTGGTCATCCGAGTTCTAATAGTAAACTAGGAGATTATCTCCAAGAAAATGGTTACTTGAGATTAATGGATTTTGTAGAAGACTCTTCTCTCGATGAAGTCGAAAAAATTAACTCTTACAAGACCTGGAAAAAAACTCTGATGGATGGTTCTTTTCGAAATGATTTACCTTTTCTTGGAAAATAAGTAAAATTTCTTTTTAGGAATTGAGATACAATAAAGTTGCAAGAATTACTGTTGTGACAAAACAGATCAAGTAAACCATTCGCATGAAAAACTTTTGCATTGAGTGTGACCGTACAATCCCATCTACCATTCTATAGTACTCTTTTTTCCACCGCTGGGAGAGAGTTTTTTTTTTGGATCTCACACTTTTTATAATGCGATTAACCCTGATCAATCGCAAGCATTGAAAATGCTCTTCCTCCTTTACAGATAGGCAGGCTTGTTTTAGAAATTATCACCTAATATGCCGACTAAACAAAGGACCATCCGTAAAGAGCGTTCAATTAAGGGGAAATCTCTTCATACAGGAGAAGAAGTCTCTTTGACTATCAAACCTGCAGAAGTGAACCACGGATTTGTATTTAAGCGTGTTGATTTATTTGGAAAACCAGAAATTATTCCTCTTTCATCCAATGTTACTGAACTAATTAGAAGTACTACAATTTCAAATGGAAATGCCAAAGTTCACACCATTGAACATGTGTTAAGTGCACTTACAGGTTGTGGGATTGATAATGCGGTTATTGAATTAGATGCAAGTGAACCACCAATTTTAGATGGCTCTGCCCGTCCTTTTGTAAACCTAGTTTTGGAAGCGGAACCAATAGAGCAAGATATGGACAGGGATTACTATATTTTACCTGAACCTCTATCGGTTACTTCTGGCAATCGTTCAATGATTGCACTTCCGTATGATGGATTTCGTATCACTTGTACCTCCGCGGACGATCGAGGCAGTCATGTACAGCATTTATCCATTGACTTGGATCCTGAGACTTTTGTTGCCCAAATTGCCCCCGCACGGACTTTTACTGTTTATGAAGATATTGAAGAATTACTTAAACTAGGGAAAATCCGGGGAGGTAGCTTGGATAGTGCGATTGTGATAAAGGGTGATAAAATTCTATCTAAAGAACCGCTTCGATTTGAAGATGAATTTGTCCGCCATAAAATCTTAGATATTGTTGGCGATCTTGCTCTACTTGGAAAACCAATTAAAGCTCACATAATTGCTGTTCGGCCGGGGCATTCTCTAAATTCAGACCTGACAAAAAAGATTGCGGAGAGGATGGAACGTAAGGGACAGCTTGCTCCTGAAAAGAAAACTAATAAATCAGTAGTTTTACCCGAAGAAACTGAGTTAGATGTTCGACGCATTCTTGATGTTTTACCTCACCGCTTTCCTTTTGTAATGATTGACCGCGTGATTTCGATCGAAGGCAATGAAGTTTTGGTTGGAATCAAAAATGTGACCATTAATGAGCCCTTCTTTACCGGTCATTTCCCCGGGCATCCCGTAATGCCTGGAGTTTTGCAGTTAGAAGCAATGGCACAGGCTGCAGGTATTTTACTTTTACGTAGAAGTTCATCCGAAGGTAAAGTGGCATTTTTTATGAGTGCGGATAAGGTTAAATTTCGAAAACCCGTTGTCCCTGGTGATCAACTCATTATTACTGCAACTTTAGAGAAGGTACGCGGTAATAAATTAGCTACGGCAAGCGTTGAATGTAGAGTAAATGATAAGGCAGTTTCATCTGCAAAACTTATGTTTTCGATTGTAGATGTAGGAGATGAAAGCTGATGTCCACCATTGTTCATCCCCATGCAATAGTAGAAGATGGTGCACAATTGGGTCAAGATGTAGTAGTCGAAGCCTTTTCTTTAATTGGTAAAAATGCAATTATTGGGGATGGAACCATCATTCGGCATCATGCAACCGTTGAAGGCAAAGTCACTTTGGGGGAAAATAATGAAATTTATCCTTATGCTTTAATTGGTGGCCTAACTCACGATTTAAAATTTACTGGCGGGGAACCCAAACTCGTCATTGGAGATCATAATACTTTTCGTGAATATGTTACAGCCCATGTTGCTACGAATGGAGAAGATAGCACTTCTATTGGTTCAAATAATGTATTTCTTGCCTACAGTCATATTGCCCACGATTGTAAGGTAGGAAGTCATCTTGTCATGAGCAGTCAATCAGCTTTAGGCGGGCATGTTGAAGTTGAGGATCATGTCAATATTGGTTGGGGGGTAGGAGTACACCAATTTTGTCGTTTGGGCAGGCATTGCATGGTCTCTGCTTGTTCAAAACTTGTTCAAGATGTGCCACCTTTCATGCTTGCAGATGGATCTCCAGCTGAGGTTCGCTCAATTAATAAAGTGGGGATGGAGAGAGCTGGCTTTGCTAAGACAGACTTGGATATTGCAAAGGGAGTATTTAAAATTTTATACAGAGGAGATTTAAACCGTAGGCAAGCTATTGAGTACTTGCAAAATGGGTCGACTCTAGCTGCAGATGAAATTACCAAAGAAATAATACATTTTACTGAACAAAGCGACAGAGGTATTGCCTAAATAAAGGCATGCATCTGATGTATGCGATGGTCTGATCTTGAGCTGTTAAGAATTCTGAGCAAAATTTTCCAATCGTCGAAGATATTCCCAAGAGTAAATTCCAGTGGAGTGACCATCAGAAAACAGAATACGAATGGCGTAATTTCCAATGGTGGAAACTTTAATAATCTTAATGTTTGGGTATTCAGTTTGATCTTGGCCACCACTTACTTTTCCAAAAATATCAGTCTCCCCTTTATTTTCTGCACTTGGAGAATGAGTTCTTAAAAGAGATGCTTCAATAAAAATTTCATCTCCATTTGCCCATTTGAGGGCTAGGGTATTCCCGATTACATCGATTCGAGTCGGAGAAGATTGCATTAATTATATAAAGGAATCCAAACTATTACCGGCAGAGGGTGGTTCAGAAGAATCAGAACCACTTTGATAATAAGGATCTAAAAGTTCATTTGAATTGGGCCGACTAAAATCTTCTCCTCTTTCTGCGGCTTTGTTGAAGTCTTCCATTTCTTGATCGATCATTTGTTGTTGAAGGTCTTTATCTTGGAGTTCGCGATCAAGGCTTCGTTCGTCCCAATATCGATCATTGTGAAATTGACTGGGGCCAGGCTCATTTGGCAACTCGGTAGGTTTCACGACTTCCCAATCGGGACTACGCGTACTATCAAGACCCACATCGTCCACATTATCAACGCTTTCAAGGGGGATCCCTGGATGATGAGTTTGGGTTTGTTCTTCAAGAGTTTTATCTTGTGCCAGTGAACCGGATAGTTGGATAGGGTCAGGAACTTTGGTGACTTTCTCAGAACTATCATGGGCGACATCTGGAACTTCAAGTGGAGATTCATTTTCACGCCGTAATTGCATTTCTCGGTGAAGATTTTCTGAATTCACATGATCACTAAATGAAGTTTCCATAAGTTAAAAGATGCTCATTGATTGATGTTTTTGCAAATCATAAAATTTTTCCATGCTCTAATTTTATAATTTAATTCCGTGAAAATTTTCATTGCTCCTGTTTCAATTTTTGACATGATGTAAATTCTTATGGCAAGAGATACGATCATACTTGAATGCACAGTTGCACGTAAAGAGGGTAAACAACCTTCTCGTTACATGACTTCTCGCAATAAGAAGTTGCAAGGAGATCCTGTTGAAAAGATGAAATTTAATCGTTTTCTTCGCAAACATACCCTGCACAAAGAAATTAAGAGTTAATTATTCTTTTTTTCGACGATTCGCTGGTCGTTCAGTTTAAGAGCGGGAGAGCATTTTTTTAACTCTCATTGCTGCATTACAAGTTTTTTGCCGAAAATGGGCATTCTACCCCTTTTCTCCTATTTTATTTGTTTAGAGGGATTGATCGGCAAAGAGTTAATTTCTCTTTTTTGCCAGTCCGTTTTAGTTTAAGATCGAAAGTATTTCTTGGGCCACACCTGAAATTGCTATGCTTGCAAAATGTTCTGGGTTGGCGACAACAATTGGTATGCCGTGATCTCCGCCCATTCTAATCTCTTCATGTATGGGAACTTCTCCTAAAAAAGAGGTGGAGAGTGCCTGGGCAGTAGTCGGGCCGCCCCCTTTGCCAAAGAGGTGTGATTTTTCCTTAGTTTCTTCATTAAGAAGAAAGCTCATATTTTCAATTACTCCAAGAATGGGTACATTTACCTTTTCGAACATTCTCGCTCCTCTACGGGCAACATCAACCGCCGCTTTTTGTGGTGTAGTTACAATCACCACACCATCCAGGGGCATGACTTGAGCGATGGAAAGTTGGGCGTCTCCAGTACCTGGAGGTAAATCGATGAGAAGAAGATCGAGTTCGCCCCAATCGACATTGGTCGCGAATTGCTGAATTGTTTTCATCACCATAGGACCACGCCAAACCACAGGTGTTTCCTCGTCCACCAATAAGCCCATAGACATTACTTTGATCCCATAGCTTTCAATGGGTGCAATTAGGTCATTCCCTAATGCTTTTGGTTGGCCTGACGCACCAATAAGAAGGGGGACTGATGGGCCATAAACATCGCAATCCATCAATCCGATTTTGACGGGTTTCGATGAATTTTTGCTCATGATTTGTTCAATTGAGCAGGCGAGATTGACTGCCATGGTTGATTTACCTACACCGCCTTTACCGCTGGCAATAGCGACGATTTTTTTGACGCCAGGAAGAACCGCATTCTGCCGGTTTTCTTTCTGATCAGTATTATCAACTGCGGGTTTTTTAACCACAATTTGGACTTCGACTTCTTGAATCGATTCTTCCTTGATCAAAGTATTTTCGATCTCGTCTTTGAGTTTTTTGGGAAGAGTCGGGTCGGCAGTGCTAACCTCTAATTTAACATAAGCTTGCCCATTTTCGAAACGAGTTTCTTGGATCAGGCCAAAAGATACAATATCTCTGCTAAATCCGGGATAATTAATTTGTTTGAGAAGATCTGTGATGAGTTGTTCTGACATAAGAAAAGGCCAAATAATGAAGCAAGGAGTTGAGGGAGCAAATGAAAAGTTATTTAAAATTGAGCATTTATTCTTTCTTTCTGTCAAAATTAGATGCAAAGCACTCTTTTGCTCTTGCTGAGTGTTTAAATTTTATTGAATCATATAAAGATGAATGTGGATATGGATTGTTGGTTGATCAGGGTGCGGAGAATATTGTTCTCTCATGCGTTAATTTTAATGTTGTGTGCGGGTACAAACGGATCTGCTTCTTTGCTGGCCCAGAGTGGAAAAAAGATTCTCCTTCCCGGTATTGAAACGGAATTGGCTAGGAAGCAGATAGCAATTGATTTGGGAGATACCTCTCAGACATTAACTCCGCTCATACGTAAAGCATTCTCTCTACATGGTGGCTTTCGATTAAGCCATCCTAATGAGAGTCAATACAGCATAGATTTTTCAGCGAAAGGTGGCAATCAAGTTGGGATTACGATTCGATCAGGTAATTCCAAGGATGTTGTCAAAGCCTTAGCGACTGGAGGGGATTCAATTGATGACGCTCTTTTGCATGGTTGTGACAAAGTGGTGAATTTATTATTAAAAACTCCAGGTTTCTTTGCCGGAAAAATTTCATATTTGTCTAATTTATCTGGTTACAAAGAAATATTTGTATCCAACTCATTGATGACGACTAGCCGTCCCAATACTAGTTTTAAAAAGATAACTTTTAACGCGAGTTGGGGTAATAAAGGACAAGGTATTTTTTTTACCAGTAATCGCCAATTATTTAATAACATTTTTTATCTCGATTTGTCATCGCGTAAAATTCGTACCATTGCAAATTATCGGGGAAGTAATTTGAGTGCTGTTCAAAATCCAAGAGATTCTCAGCTTGCTTTGATTTTATCAACCACCGGTAATCCTGAAGTTTGGATTGCTCCCACTCCAAGTGCCAAGCCGAAGCGATTGACTGAAAATAAGAGTAATGAATCGGGCCCCTGCTGGTCTTCGGATGGCCGTCGTTTAATTGTAACCTCGGATAGTCG
>MEHZ011605606.1_pt1 | contig 18915 bp, 15 predicted proteins | sample 897221 | NCBI WGS metagenome assembly MEHZ01 (sample SAMN05514161, study PRJNA337945) | marine metagenome | isolation source: marine surface water | place: Arctic Ocean | collected 2007-12-13
TGTTTTCCCGTTACTTCCAGTAATACTAATAATAGGAGTGTTCAATTGTTTGAGATGATATGTGGCAAGCTCTTGAAGAGTTTTTAAAGTGTCCTTAACAACAATAATATTTTGCCTTAAATCTTTAAGTTTTGAATCATCAACAATTACAGCACTTGCTCCCAGTGAAAGGGCTTTTTCAGCAAATAAATTCCCATTAAAATTATCTCCCTTTAGAGCGAAAAAAAGAGCCCCTTTTTCTAAAGTTCTTGTGTCAGTAGAAACCCCTGAAGATGCTATAAAAAGCTGATATAATTGTTGTGTTTGCATAGAACAAAAAAGCATCTTAATATTAAGATGCTTTATGTTGATTTTTATCCTTTTCTTTTATGCCGGGCACTTTTTTTGACCTGACTTTTAGAACCTACGCGCGACATAGCGCATCTAAATCCAATGCTTTCTGTTGCAATGTATTGCGGAAGATAACGTCTTTGGGCAGGGTCTAGCCAGTAAGCTCTGTCTTTCCAAGAACCTCCTTTATATACTCTTGTTTCATCCGTAATAAGGGTTGTTCTTTTGCTTGATTTGTCAACCGTTCGCACTTTATTTCCATCATCGTCTAAGGTTACTTTAGCTTTTATTGGAGCGTCATACATTAATGTAGTTTCAGGCTTCGCGTTTCCGTCATCTGCAGGCCTTCCGTTGGCGTAATTTCTAGATGATTCAATATCACCATCTCTAAAGTTTCTATTATCACTTTCAGAGAAATTTTGACGAAGAAATGTTTCTTCTTCATTAATAGCTACTTGATTGAGTTGTCCTGGAAACCTTTTTAAAAGTATCTTACCGCTTGGTAGAGTATCAAATACAAGCTCATCAGGAGAAATTGTTTGTGCTTTGCCATCTTCTCCAATCACATTTTTGAGATAAACATTTCCACGATAGTAATTAAAATCATTGGCTTCATCGTCAATAATGGGACGATATACGTCGGCTACCCATTCAGAAACATTACCAGCCATATCATAAATTCCAAAATCATTTGGTGGATATTGTTTTACTTGAATTGTTATATCTGCTCCGTCATCTGACCAACCTGCAATTCCGCCATAATCTCCTTTACCAAGTTTAAAGTTTGCTAATTGATCTCCTTCGGTTCTTCGGTCACTTGAACGCGTATATTCACCAGACCAAGGGTACTTCTTTTTACCTCTATAAGTGTTGTATTCGCGATCACCTACTAAAGCTAATGCTGCATATTCCCATTCAGTTTCGGTGGGGAGTCGGTAGGAGGGTAATAATAATCCCTTTTCAACACCAGCATATACATTAACCGTTGCTGTATCTCTTTTAACAGTACCATTTTTGCCAGCTAAACTATCAATTTTACCACCATAAACAGTTTCTGGACGTTTCAAGTAAGCTTCTGTATTAAAGGTACTATTTGAATCAATATCATTATATCGAACATCTTTTTGTACGTATGATTCGCGTTCTAAGATGTATTCGTTTACACGGTCTGTTCTCCACTCAGCATATTGAACTGCTTGTAGCCAGTTGACGCCAACTACAGGATATTCTGCATAAGCAGGGTGTCGCAAATAATTTGTTGTTAGTTCTTCAAGGTAACCTAATTGGTTTCTCCAAACAAGGGTGTCAGGTAATGCACCCTCATAAATTTGACGATAACGAGTTTCATTAGTTGGAAAAACAATTTCTAACCAATTTAGATACTCCATGTACATAAGATTAGTTACTTCAGACTCATCTATATAAAACGACATAACATGTTGCTTGTTAGGTGTATTATTCCAATCATGCATCACGTCGTCCTGTACTTGTCCTTTAGTAAAAGTTCCACCTTCAACAAATACTAATCCTGGACCAGTTTCTTGTTCGTCAAAGTCAACATTGTATTGAAATCCTCCTTTTTTAGAGTTAATGTCCCAACCTGTACCACGAGAGGTGCTGTTTCCCCCCCCACAGCTAATAGTTATGAGTATTATGTAAATTATGGATAAGATTTGTTTTAAATATCTCACTTTCATATAATTCGTTAATGTTTCTAAACGTACTGCAATATACAAATTAACAATCTTTTGACTCAAAGGTTGTTTATTTTTTTTTGCAACTCTATAAACTATTCATTTAACGAACTATACTTAAAAATATTGTAAGATATTCATAAGTTTTTTTAAAAATAAAATTAGATAACATTTCTTAAGATTTTGCGTTTAGAAAGTGTTATGATTTTAAAAAAAAATATTCTTAAAACGATTTTCTTTTTTTTTATAGGAATATATTCCTTTTTTGGGCAAAATTCTAGTCGTGTAATTACAACTGGGGTACCCTTTTTATTAATTACACCCGATGCTCGCGCAGCAGGTATGGGTGATTTGGGAGTTGCTACACCTGCAGATGCATATTCTCAACAATGGAATCCGGCTAAATATGCTTTTGTATCTTCTGAAAAAGGGCTGGGATTTAGTTACACTCCTTATCTCAGTAAGCTGGTAGATGATATTTTTTTGGGAAGCATAACTTATCATAATCGTTTAAATGAAAGGAGCTCATGGGCAACAAGTTTAAAATATTTTAGTTTAGGCGATATTCAATTTAATCAATTTATTGGGGGCTCTATAGTTGACCAAGGGCTTGAAAGACCCTCTGAGCTAACTCTTGATTTTTCTTATTCATTAAAACTAAGCCAGACTTTTTCAATGGCTGTAGCTGGTCGTTATATCCGATCTGATTTAAAAATAGCAACAGATGCTGACACTTCTTCAGCTAATTCTGCAGGGATTGATATTGCCGGATTTTACCAAAGTAATATTTTTGATTTTGGAGAGAATGATGCTATATTTAGAGGAGGTATTAATGTCTCAAATATTGGTCCTCGTTTAGTTTACGATATCGGAGGACAAAAAAACTTTATCCCCACAAACCTTAAAATAGGCTTTGGGTTAGATTTATTTTTTGACAACAGTAATGTATTGGGAATTTATACCGAATTCAATAAATTATTGGTTCCTACACCTGTAGCAATATTTGATGATAAATCAATTCTTTTAGGATATAATCAACCGGATATAGACTTTTTCAAAGGAATTTTAGTGTCTTTTAACGATGCACCAGGGGGAACTGCTGAGGAGCTCAAAGAAGTTACTGCTGCACTTGGCCTAGAATATCGTTTTGAAGATTCATTTTCTATTCGAACTGGATATCTAAACGAAAGCCAAGAGAAAGGCTCTAGAAGATACCTTACAATGGGTGCTGGATTTAACATTAAAAGTTTAGACATAGATATTTCATATTTATTTTCAACTTCAAGTATTCGAAACCCACTTGAAAATACCGTACGTTTTTCTTTAGCTTTCGAAATAGGGAAGAACTCTTTTGCCCCAATAGAAGAAGTTCAATAATAGAGATATCAAATTTGAAGTAATAATTAATTAGGATTATTTCCCCTATAGAACATAATTGAGTAATTTTGGCATTCTATAATAGAAATATTTAGTAGATTTTTATGAAGAAAATAACAAAACAAACTTATTTAGATTGGTATGAAAATATGCTTTTTTGGAGAAAGTTTGAAGATAAATTAGCTGCAGTTTATATTCAACAAAAAGTAAGGGGCTTTTTGCATTTATATAACGGTCAAGAAGCTGTTCTTGCGGGATCTCTTCATGCAATGGAGATTGGGAAAGACAGAATGATTACAGCTTACAGAAACCACGTACAGCCAATTGGAATGGGAGTAGATCCCAAGCGAGTAATGGCAGAGCTTTATGGAAAATCTACTGGGACTTCCCAAGGATTAGGAGGGTCAATGCATATTTTCTCTAAAGAATTTAAATTTCATGGTGGTCATGGAATTGTTGGGGGTCAAATTCCCTTAGGAGCAGGAATGGCTTTCGGAGACAAATATTTTGAACGCGATAACGTTACCCTATGTTTTTTTGGAGATGGTGCTGCCCGTCAAGGATCGCTTCACGAAACATTGAATTTAGCAATGTTATGGGAGCTACCAGTTGTTTTTGTTGTTGAAAATAATGGCTATGCAATGGGTACTTCTGTTGCAAGAACATCTAACCATGAAGAAATTTGGAAGCTGGGATTAGGATATAACATGCCTTGCGAACCTTGTGACGGAATGGATCCTATTCAAGTCGCAAAAACTATGGATAAAGCCATAAGTCTTGCTAGATCTGGAGGCGGACCTTCCTTTATAGAAATGAAAACTTACCGCTACCGAGGGCATTCAATGTCAGACGCTCAACAATATAGAACGAAAGCAGAGGTTGAGGAGTATCGAAAAATTGATCCTATATCTCAAATTAAAGAAGTCATTTTATCAAAGAAATATGCAAATCAAGGAGATTTAGATAAAATTGATAAATCCATTAAAGAGCGTGTTTTAGAATGCGAAAAATTTGCAGAATCTTCACCTTATCCGGATTTAAGTTTAATGTACGATGCGGTATATGAACAAGAAGATTATCCTTTTATAAAACATAAACTATAGAATATGGCAGAAATAATAAATATGCCGAGACTGAGTGATACCATGGAGGAAGGAACTGTTGCGAAATGGTTTAAAAAGGTTGGTGACAAAATTAACGAGGGTGATATTCTTGCAGAAATTGAAACTGACAAGGCGACGATGGAATTTGAATCTTTTAACGAAGGTGAGTTGCTTCACATAGGAATTCAAGAAGGAGGAACTGCACCTGTCGATACTCTTTTGGCAATTATTGGAGAAAAAGATGAGGATATCTCTTCTTTAATAAAAAGCGATGGCAATACTATATCTAATGATAAAGAAGGCTCAGTGGCGATAGTGTCGTCTGAAGAAGTTTCGCCAACTGAAAATACATCTATGCCAGAAGGTGCTGAACTTATAACTATGCCACGGTTGAGTGACACCATGGAAGAAGGAACAGTAGCCACTTGGAATAAAAAAGTGGGAGATATCGTAAATGAGGGAGATATTCTTGCTGAAATCGAAACAGATAAGGCAACAATGGAATTCGAATCTTTTCACCAAGGAACGCTTCTGTATATTGGACTTCAAGAGGGTGAATCTGCTCCAGTAGATAGCGTTTTAGCAATTATTGGTGAAAAAGGAACGGATGTTGATACTGTTTTGGCAGTTCATGGGCGTAGCCATAAGTCTGAAATGAATATTATAGAAATAGTAGATGAAAAAACACCAATATCACCATCTTTAGATAAGGACATTGAGGTTTCTGTAGCTTTAAACCCCAAAGTATCTTCAGGGAATGGTCGAGTTATTGCATCTCCATTAGCAAAGAAATTAGCCGCAGAAAAAGGGGTAAATTTAAATCAGATTCAGGGTTCGGGGGAGCATGGTAGAATTGTTAAAAGAGACATTGATAGTTTCCAAACCCACCAAGCTGATCATGGAAAGCCTTTTGCTCCAACTGGTGTAGAGTCTGTCACTGTGATTGCTAATTCTCAAATGCGTAAAACAATTGCTAAACGATTAACAGCTTCTAAATTTTCAGCTCCTCATTATTATTTAGGAGTGGAGTTTGATATGGATAATGCGATCTCATTTAGAGAACAATATAATAGCTTACCTGAAACAAAAATCTCATTTAATGACATCGTTGTTAAAGCGTCTGCACTCGCATTAAAAGAACATCCTCAAGTCAATGCGAAATGGGAGGATAGTCAAATTACACGACATCATCATGTACATATTGGAGTAGCAGTAGCTGTAGAAGATGGTTTAGTTGTTCCTGTTGTCAAATTTACAGACGAACTGAAACTCCCTCAAATTGGGGGAATAGTTAAAGATTATGCAATTCGTGCCCGTGATAAAAAACTTGTGCCTGCCGAAATGGATGGAAGTACTTTCACAATCTCTAACCTAGGAATGTTTGGTATTCAAGAATTCACCTCCATTATCAATCAGCCCAATGGTGCTATTTTATCAGTAGGAGAAATTGTTCAAAAACCGGTTGTTAAGAACGGAAATATACTAGTTGGAAGTACTATGAAGTTGACTTTAGCTTGTGATCATCGTGTAGTTGATGGCGCAACTGGAGCTAAGTTTTTGCAAACATTAAGAGCATTTGTGGAGAACCCAATAACTATGCTTATTTAATAACTATAATATATCAGCTTAAATTTTATAGACAATTAAGACATGAAAAAGACTTTTTTAGTTACTGGGGCAAGTAGAGGAATAGGTTTTGACTTAGTTAAGTATATCGCAGCCCAAGGGCATAAAGTTTTTGCACTTTCACGAAATACAAATTCTCTTGAGGCTAGTGAAATGATTTTTCCTTTTAATATTGATATTACTGATGAAATTGCACTTGAGAAATTTACTAATGAACTAAAACAGGACGAAGTTATTATTGATGTATTGATCAATAATGCAGGATCACTTGCTAATAAACCCTTTGTCAATACATCAAAAGAAGATTTTGAGAATATTTACAGAGTAAATGTATTTGGACTTGCATCTCTCACGCGATTATTATTGCCCATAATTTCACCAGAAGGTCATGTGATAAATATTAGTAGCATGGGTGGAATTGGAGGAACCTCTAAATTCTCGGGCTTATCTGCCTACAGCAGTAGTAAAGGAGCAGTTAATATTCTTACGGAAATACTGGCAGAGGAATTTAAAGAAACGGGACCTAAGTTCAATGCACTTGCCTTAGGAGCTGTACAAACTGAGATGTTAACTAAAGCTTTCCCTGGCTTTCAAGCACCTATAAGTGCAAGTGAAATGGCTGTATATATTTTTAAATTTTCACTAGAAGGCCATCATTTCTTTAACGGAAAGGTACTCCCAGTGTCTTCTTCAACTCCATAATTTAATGGTGATTGAGAAACTACTTACTTATATTCCTAAAGCTGCACATATTCAAATTGAATCCTTACTGAAGGGATCACATGTAGATATATTAGTTACCAAACGACGGCTTACAAAGCATGGTGATTTTAGATCACTACCAAACAAAAACCCCACTATTACAATAAACAATTCCTTAAATCCCTATCGTTTTTTAATTACCCTCCTTCATGAATTAGCCCATTTTAGTGTTTTTCAAAAGTATAGTCATAGGGTTAAACCTCATGGTCTAGAATGGAAACGCGCATATCAGGAAACTCTCTTCCCTTTTTTAAATTCTATTATTTTTCCAGATCCTATTTGTTCGGTTTTAGCGAGGCACATGAAAAATCCAAAGGCAAGTACAGATAGCGATTTTGATTTAATTATGGCATTAAAAGCTTATGACGAGTTAAAGGGGCAGACTTATATTTTTGAAATTGAGGATGGAATTACCTTTACAACATCAAATGGAAGACGATTTATTAAAATAAGAAAGCGAAGAAAGCGAATTGAGTGTAAAGAAATTGATTCAGGGAGAATTTATCTTTTTAGCCCTCATGCAGAAATTATACTTCACTAGTTCATTTTTTTAAGTAGACTTCTCTTACTTTTTTAAATAAATCAGAAGAATAAACGAAGTCAGAAACAGACTTGTTTTCAGTATGGAAAATATCTTCTTTAGATCCTTCCCAGGCTTTTTTGCCATTCTTTAAAAAGATGATTTTCTCACCTATTTCCATCACTGAATTCATGTCATGAGTATTAATGACAGTTGTTATATTGTACTCTTCAGTAATTTCTTGAATTAAATTATCAATTAAAATAGCAGTTTTCGGATCAAGACCGGAGTTAGGTTCGTCACAGAATAGATATTTGGGATTCATTATTATGGCACGAGCAATTGCCACTCTTTTTTTCATTCCACCAGAAATTTCATCGGGAAATTTAGAGTTGGCATCGACTAAGTTTACTCGATTTATAGCAATGTTGGCCCTGTCCCTAATTTCACTATCTGATTTTTTAGTAAACATCTGCATTGGAAACATGATGTTTTCTTCAACGCTCATGGAATCAAATAAGGCACTTCCTTGAAAAACCATTCCCATTTCTTGGCGGAGAATAATTCGCTCCTTAATGCTCATTTGTTTAAGCATTTTATTTTCAAAACGAATATTACCTGAATCAATTGTAAAAAGACCAAGGAGACATTTAAGAAAAACAGTCTTACCTGACCCACTTTGACCAATTATCAAATTTGTTTTTCCTTTTTCAAACTGAGTTGAAATGTCTTTTAATATCTCAATATTATCAAAAGATTTTGTTATGTTTTCTACGCTAATCATTTAGGTAAGTAATAATTGAGTTATTAAATAATTTAATAGAATAATTACTACACTGGTCCATACAAAAGAAACGGTACTTGCTTTACCAACCTCCAATGCACCTCCATTCATATAGTAACCATGATAGGCTGGGATTGTTGCTAAAATAAAGGAGAAAAAGGAAGTTTTGATAAATGCATATGTGATATGAAAAGGAATAAAATCCATCTGTATTCCTTCTATATAATCTGCACTAGAAGAAAATCCTCCATATACAGATGCTATATATCCCCCAAAAACTCCTAAAAACATAGAGATACATATGATAAGCGGATATAGTGATAAGGAAATGATTTTTGGAAAGATTAAATAATTATATGTATTGATACCCATTACTTCCAAGGCATCAATTTGTTCTGTAACGCGCATTGTTCCAATACTTGAGGTAATATAAGAGCCTACTTTTCCAGCCATAATAATTGAGATAAAAGTAGGGGCAAATTCTAAAACAATAGATTGTCTTGTGGCAAAACCAATTAAATTTTTAGGTAAGAGAGGGTTTTCTAAATTTAATGCTGTTTGAATAGCAACAACCCCTCCAACAAAAAATGAAATAAAGGATACAATCCCTAAAGACCCGATTATCAATATATCGATATCTTTTAAAATCAACTGCTTAAGGACTTTCCATTTGGTGAATTTGCCAAATGTATAGTTAAGCATTAAAAAATAATTCCCAATGTGTGTAAGGATTTTCATACCCTTCCAAAGATAAGGATTTTATGTTTATTGGATCTTCAAGAAAGATGAATTAAGTAGAGTTTAAATACGATAGGTAATTGCATTAATATTCATTCCTGCGCCTACAGAGGCGAAAATTACTAGATCACCTTTTTCAACTTTATGACCTTGATAATTTTCTTTACGAATCAAATCGAATAGAGTAGGTATAGTAGCTACAGAACTATTTCCATATTCTTGAATATTCATGGGCAGTACATCTTTGGGTGTGGGTTTTTTATATAGTTTATAAAAACGTTTTACTATAGCCTCATCCATTTTAAGGTTAGCTTGATGAATAAAAATTTTCTTTAGATCCTCTATAGATTCTCCTGAAGCCTCAAGACAATTCTGAATAGCGAGTGGAACTTTACTCAAAGCAAATTCATAGACTCTTCTACCTAACATTTTAATATATTTTGTTCCTTTACCTAAATCGTTTGCATGGCCATAAAAAATATATTCTGCCTCCCCCTCAGAGGTGTAGGTTAAGGTTTTGTGAGAAAGTATGCCGCCTTTTTCTTGGGTTGCTTCGACAATAGTTGCACCTGCACCGTCAGCATAAATCATAGAGTCACGATCGCTTTGATCTAATACACGAGATAATGAATCTGCCCCAACAACCAAACATTTTTTTGCCATTCCAGCCTTTATAAATGCTTTTGCTTGAATTATTCCTTCAACCCAGCCTGGACATCCGAATAATAGATCATATGCAACGCATTCAGGATTTTTAATTTTAAGACCTGCTTTTAGTTTTGACGCTAAACTAGGTAGATTATTTACTTGATTTGAATTTAGCGCTATATCACCTACATTGTGCGCAAATACAATATAATCGATTGTTTCAGAGTCAAGAGAGGCATCATTAATTGCTTTTTGTGCTGCTTCTAACGCAATGTCTGAAATGGTTTGATCTTCCCTTATGTAACGTCTTTGTTTAATTCCAGTAATATTTTGAAACTTTTCAATAATATCTTGATTAGTGTTTTCAATTTTAGATCCAGAGGAGTCAAAAAAAGAATTTGAATTAAAAAGAGCATTAGGTTTCACCCTTTCTGGTATGCTACTTCCGGTACCTGTTATCTTAATATTCATAATATTAACCAAAGGTATTATTTTGATTATCCAGCTATATTTTTTTGTTAAAACCTCTACGACACCCAAAGTATAAGTAATTAAGCGTATAAATAAATATTTTTTTTTAAGTAACTAAATATTAATTATTTACATATAGTTCAATAGGCTTACAGCTACAAATTAAATTACGATCCCCATAGGCTTCGTCTACCCTTCTAACGCTGGGCCAAAACTTATTTTCCTTGACAAATTCTAAAGGAAATGCAGCTTTTTGTCTACTGTAGGAAAATTTCCACTTGTCAGCGCTAATCATGGCCAAAGTGTGTGGAGCATTTTTAAGTAAAGCATGCTCTTTTTTACTTCCTGAAATTTCCATTCTTATTGAGATCATAGCATCGCAAAAGCGATCCATTTCATGTATATTTTCACTTTCAGTGGGTTCTATCATCATAGTTCCAGGTACAGGAAAGGAAACTGTTGGCGCATGAAACCCATAATCCATAAGTCGTTTTGCAATATCGACAACTTCTATTCCTATTTCTTTAAAGGGTCTACAATCAATAATGAACTCATGAGCTGCTCTTCCCTTGATACCAGTATATAAAACATCATAAGCTCCTTCAAGACGTTTTTGAATATAGTTGGCATTTAAAATAGCAATTTCTGTAGTTTTTCTTAAGCCTGGACCTCCAAGCATTTTAATGTAACCATATGAAATAAGACACGCTAAGGCTGAACCAAATGGAGCACCAGAAATTGCAGTAATAGCATCTTTCCCTCCAGTTTTGATAATAGGATTTCCTGGTAGAAAAGGTGCTAAGTGATCTACTACACAAATTGGACCTACCCCTGGGCCACCCCCACCATGAGGAATTGCAAATGTTTTATGAAGATTAAGATGACATACGTCTGCCCCAATTATAGCAGGACTTGTAAGACCTACCTGAGCATTCATATTGGCACCATCCATATAAACCTGACCTCCACAATCGTGAATGAGTTGTGTTATTTCTTTTATTCTAGTTTCAAAAACACCGTGAGTACTAGGATATGTAATCATTAATGCAGAGAGCTTGTCTTTGTAAAAAAGCGCTTTTTCTTGAATATCATCCCAATCTATATTTCCTTTTTTATCAGTGTCAGTTACCACAACAGTCATTCCGGCCATTACTGCTGATGCTGGATTTGTACCATGCGCTGACGCCGGAATTATACAAATATTTCTATTAAAATCATTTCTTGATTCATGATAAGCACGAATAGTCATCAAGCCAGAATATTCACCTTGTGCTCCCGAATTGGGTTGAAGAGAAGTAGCGGCAAACCCTGTAATAACGTTCAGTTGTTCTGTAAGTTCAGAGAGCATTTTTTGGTATCCATTTGCTTGGTCAATTGGAACAAAAGGATGTATTGCTCCCCAATTGGGATCACTTAGCGGAAGCATTTCTGAGGCTGCATTTAGTTTCATTGTACAAGAGCCAAGAGATATCATTGAATGGTTTAGAGCTAAATCTTTTCGTTCTAACGATTTTATATAACGCATTAAAGCTGTCTCCGAGTGGAAAGAATTAAACACGGGATTTGTTAAAAATAGACTTTTTCTTACGCCTTCCTTTGGAAGTTTAATGAAAGCTTTTTCATCTGAAACCGGAAGATCTCCTTTTTTAAGATATTCTAAAAACACTCCAATAATTTGATCAAGTTCTAGGCTTGAAGTGGTTTCATTAATTGAAATACAAACACGATTTTTATGAGGGTAGTAGAAGTTTATCTCTTTTTTTTCTGCTATTTTTTTAATTGCAATTGAATCAGCTTCAATAGATAGCGTATCGAAAAAGAATTTATTTTTTTGAGTTAGTCCAAGGTCTGTTAATTTTTTATCAAGTGACGAAGTTTTTTGGTGGATTTTTTTAGCGATGAACTGTAGTCCTTTTGGACCGTGATAAATAGCGTACATTCCAGCCATTACTGCCAATAAAACTTGAGCAGTACAAATATTAGATGTAGCACGATCTCTTTTAATATGCTGCTCTCGAGTTTGAAGTGCCATACGAAGAGCAGTTTTTTCATCTAAATCTCGAGTTTGTCCTATAATTCGTCCTGGAATATTTCTTTTATAGTGTTCTTTTGTAGCAAAGAAAGCAGCATGTGGTCCACCATAACCTAATGGAATTCCAAAGCGTTGTGTTGTTCCAACAACAACATCAGCACCATATTGGCCTGGGGACTCTAAAAGGACTAAACTCATTATATCTGCAGCAACTACAGTAAATATTCCAAGTTCTTGAACTTTTTTCAGGTACTTTTTTATGTTGGGTATTTCACCATGTTTTCCAGGGTATTGAAAAATAGCACCAAAAAATCCTTTGCTGAATACTTCATTTTCAGGGTTTCCAACAATCAATTCAATTCCAAGAGGAGTTGACCGAGTTTTTAACAAGGAGAGTGTTTGAGGTAAAATGTTTTCGTCAACAAAAAAAGAGTGAGCTTCATTTTTTTTCTGATCTCTTGTTCGTGAGCTAAATAACATTGTCATAGCCTCAGCTGCAGCTGTGCTTTCATCTAATAAGGAAGCATTGGCCAATTCCATTCCTGTCAAATCACAAATCATGGTTTGAAAGTTGAATAAGGCTTCCAATCTACCTTGTGCAATCTCGGCCTGATATGGGGTGTAAGCAGTATACCATCCTGGATTTTCTAGTATATTGCGCTGAATGACTGCTGGTGTTATAGTTGCGTGATATCCTAAACCAATATAAGTATTGTAAAGTTTATTTTCACGACCTAATTTTTGTATTTTTTTTGAAAAAGCATATTCGCTTATACCTTTTGGTAAGTTTAATTTAGTGTTAAGACGGATAGCTTCAGGGATAGTTTCTTTGAGTAATTGTTCGATTGACTCTGCGCCGATTGTAGCAAGAATTTTCTTGATTTCCCTTTCGTTTGGTCCAACATGTCTTTCTACAAATTCGTCTGTTTTCATATATTAGAAATTTTGACAAAAATAGAATATATAGAGGATATATTTTTTGTTCTTTTTCTAGTTCTTAAAATATTTTTTAAAAATAATCACCAACTCCCAGAAAGTTTCGATATTTACTTGTGTTAAAAATCTTTAAAAACTGTTTTAATTTTTACATTAAATCCAGTCTTCACGTAGCTTTATCGGTTTCCTCTTTAGGGTTGCTTTCTTTTAATTTATCTACACGAGCGACTGATAAAAATGTGTTGATATTTATTTTTTTTTGTACTCTTTTTGCTTATAATTTCATAAAGTATTATCCACTTGTTCGCTCTAAATCAAGAAGAAAAATATCTACAGGAATCATTGTCCTATCTGTATTAAGCGCAGTGGTTACTTTTGGATTATTTTTCACTCTTACAATTATTACTAGAGGGATTGTAATTTTAGGAGGATTATTGGTTTTTTTATACACAATCCCCTTTTTTGGTGAGAATTCAAATTGGCGTAATAAAAAGGGTTGGAAAATCAACTTAGTAGCTCTAAGTTGGATATTACTAACTGTTGGAGTTCCTTTAACTTCTTTAACCGATTTTCCCCAAACACTAATTTTGAAATGGTCTTTCATTCAATTTGTTTATGTTTGGGTTGCAACCTTAACTTTTGAGATAAGAGACTTTTCAATTGATACTTTAAGTTTGAGAACAATTCCTCAACAGTTGGGCATACGTAAAACAAAAATAATAGGTTTCTTTTTATTAATCATCGGTTTAATTTTTGCGATTTTTATTTTTCCATTTAATTATTGGACTTTACTTCCTATTATTATTTCTTATTCTTTACTAGGTGTTTCTCTTTATTTTTGTTCAACTCAAATGTCAATTTATTTCACAAATTTTTGGATAGAAGGTATTCCAATTATTTGGTGGTTAAGTTCCCTTCTTATTTCTTATTTTTATTAAAACAATTCCATGAAAAAGCTAGTAATTATTTTATTTATTGCTTGTAGTCAAAACTCTAATACTATTCAGTTAGTTAATAAAGGAAGCTACCTAAAGCTAATAGATCAGCAATTTCAAATAATTGATGTTAGAACTCCTTTTGAATTTACAGAAGGACACATAGAAAACGCAATTAATGTTGATTATAAAGGAGTTGATTTTATAGAAAATATCTCAAAATTTGATAAAAATAAAATACTTTTAATTTATTGTAGGTCTGGAAATCGAAGTGGAAAAGCCTCAAAAATAATGGATTCTATTGGTTTTGTTAAAATATATGATTTAAAGGGTGGATATATGAATTGGTGATTTAACCTTTTAAAATTAAATAGATTTAATGTAAAAATTTAAATAAGACCTGCCCTCCTTAATAAAGCCTCTGGGTCGGGTTCTTTACCCCTAAAGCGTTTATATAATGTCATAGGGTGTTCAGTTCCTCCTTTGGACAAGATATTCTCCACAAAAGAAGAAGCGGTTTGTGTATCAAAGATTCCTTTTTCTAAAAATAGATCAAAGGCGTCTGCATCCAAAACTTCTGCCCATTTATAACTATAATAACCGGCAGCATACCCGCCCTGAAAAATATGAGAAAACGATGTACTCATGCAATTCTCTGGTGTATCCTTTATGAATTGTAATGGTGCTATTTGTGATTTTTCATGTAATTTAACATCATTAATTAAGTGTGCGTTTTTATCATGAAAAGAAAGATCTAAATAGCTAAAACTTAACTGACGAATCGTTTGTAAACCTTGCTGAAAATATGCTGCTTTTTTAATCTTTTCTATGAGTTTCTGTGGAATGGTTTCGTTAGTTTCGTAGTGTTTTGCAAAGAGCGCTAGAGCTTCTGGTTCATAACACCAGTTTTCCATAATTTGGCTTGGAAGCTCAACGAAATCCCAATAAACACTGGTACCACTTAATCCACTGTAATTTGTATTTGCTAAAATCCCATGCAGGGCGTGGCCAAATTCATGAAATAAAGTGGTTACCTCTTGAAAGGTTAATAAAGAAGGTTTTGTTTTTGTTGGCCGTGAAAAATTACAAACAATTGAAACATGAGGTCTTTGATCTTTTTTCTGGGAGCGATAACTGGTCATCCAAGCGCCGTTTCTTTTTCCAGTTCGGGGGAAAAAATCTGTATATAAAAGTGCGTAAAAAAGACCTTCTTTTTTAACTTCATAAATAATTACCTCATCATGATATGGATCTGTTTCTGTTGTTTCATGAAAACTCAAGCTGTACAATCGTTCAACAATTTCAAATAAACCGGATAACACTTTTTTTAATGGAAAATAGGGCTTTAATTCCTGTTCATTTAAATTAAATTTTGCTTGTTTTAATTTCTCAGCAACAAAACTGGTATCCCATTTTTTAAGTGATGTAATTCCGAGTTTATTTGCAGCAAATACTTCCATGTCCATCCATTCTTTTTTTGCTGCAGGATGAGCTTTTTCACTTATGTTGTCCAAAAAGAATTTTACTTTTTTTTCAGATTTAGCCATTCTCTCTTCCAGAACAAAAGCAGCATGTGACTCATAACCAAGTAAGCGAGCCCTTTGTTGACGAAGTTTAATAATATTTAAGATAACTTCTGTATTGTTTTGAGCGTTATCCTGGAAACCTCTTTTGCCAAAAGCAAGCGCCATTTTTTTTCGTAATTCTCTATTTTCCAGATAGGTCATGAATGGAACATAACTCGGATAATCTAGAGTAAAAACCCAACCTTTAAGTCCTTTTTGTTCTGCCATTTGGTAGGCCATTTCAATTATGCTTTTAGGTAAACCCACAAGGTCTCCTTTCTTTTTAACATGCAGATTGAAGGCTTGGGTATCTGCTAAAATATGTTCTCCAAAACGAAGACTTAATTGGGCAAGTTCGGTATCAATAATTCTTAGTTTTTCTTTTGATGTTTTATCAAGTAAAGCGCCATTTCGAACAAAACTTCTGTATTCTTTTTCAAGCAAGGTGAGCTGTTCTTGATTAAGATGATTGCGGTCTTCTTTTTTATAAACAAATTTAATGCGTTTAAAAAGGGCTTTATTTAGACGAATATCATTTTGAAAATCTGAAAATAAAGGAGCTGCTTCTTGAGATACTTTTTGAATTGCATCAGTTGTTTCAGCGCTATTTAGATTAAATAAAATCGCACTATTTCTTCCAATAAGCATTCCACAATTTTCTAACGCCTCTAGTGTATTCTTAAAGGTGGGAGTTTTATTGTTTTGAACTATGACATCAATTTCTTCTAAAGCAACACGAATATTATGTTTAAAGGCTGGAATAAAATGTTTGGTTTTTATTTTTGAAAAAGGAGCTGCTTCAAAAGGAGTTAAGAAGTTAGATAAAAGAGGATTACTCAAGTTTTTATTTTTTTAGATTTTGACTACTTTCAATTACTTTTATTTTCAAATTTTCTTTGAATGAAATAACTTTTTTTTGAATTTTTAAATCATAACTTCCTAAAATTTGAGCAGCTAATATTCCTGCGTTTTTTGCTCCATTTAGAGCAACTGTGGCTACTGGCACACCACCTGGCATCTGAAGTATAGATAAGACACTATCCCAACCATCAATTGAATTAGTTGATTTGATAGGCACACCAATTACGGGAAGTGGCGTTAGTGAAGCAATCATTCCAGGGAGGTGGGCTGCACCTCCTGCTCCAGCAATGATAATTTTTAGACCCCTTTTATGGGCATCAGATCCATAAGCCAACATTTTTTCAGGTGTTCGGTGGGCAGACACGATGTCAACCTCTATGTCAATGTTAAACTCTTTTAAAACTGCAATTGTTTCTTCCATGATGGGCATATCAGATTGACTTCCCATAATAATTCCTACTTGTGCCATATTATTTTGTTATTACTTCAATTGTTTCTTTGATATATTCTGCTATTTCACGTGCTTTACTAAGGTCTTTATTGACGACAGTTATGTGTCCCATCTTACGAAAAGGGCGGGTCTCTTTTTTACCATAAATATGAGGATTTACTCCTTCTATCGCTAAAATATCTTCTAAATTTTTATAATAAACTGGTCCAATGTTCCCTTCTTTACCAACTAGATTTACCATAACTCCAGCAACTTTATTTTCAGTCCTACCTAAAGGAAGATCGAGTATGGCGCGAATATGTTGTTCGAATTGTGAAGTATAGGAAGCTTCAATGCTAAAATGCCCACTGTTGTGGGGACGAGGTGCAACTTCATTGACGATTAACTCTCCATCTTTAGTTAAAAATAACTCTACAGCTAAGAGCCCTACATGTTCAAAGGATTTTGAAACGAGTATAGCTAATTCTATTACTTTTTTATTTAATTTATTTGAAATTCGAGCAGGACTCAAAACATATTCTACTTGATTGGCCGTTGGGTGAAATTCCATTTCTACAGTTGGATAACAGACGGATTCACCCCTAGGACTTCTGCATACAATGACTCCAAGCTCCTTGTCAATAGGGACTAAATCTTCAGCCATACAGGCCCCTTCATTAAGTTTCTCTATGTCTGAGTTAGATCGAACAATTTGAACACCATAACCATCATATCCCATAGCTTCTGATTTCCAAACAAATGGAAAAGATACTGACCCTTTTCCTATTGCTTGCTTAAGCGCTTCTTTTGAATTAAACAGTTGAAAGGGTGCTGTTGGGATATTATTGGATTTGTAAAATTGTTTTTGATTACACTTATTTTGAATTATTTTTAAAACACTAGCCTGAGGATAAACTTTCACTCCCTTTTTCTCTAAAGCCTCAAGAGCATCGGTGTTAACGTTTTCAATTTCTATAGTGAGAACATCAACATTTTTTCCGAATTCGACGACCATGTCATAATCCATTAAATCTCCAACAACGAATGTATCGCAAGTAATACGTGCAGGTGCTTTATTGTTAGAATCCATTACTTTGGTAGTAATGTCCCATTGGCTGGTTGCCGTAATTAGCATTTTACCCAATTGACCACCACCTAAAATTCCAATTGTTTGTGAGCCAGAAAAAAATCCCATTATAACATTTTTTCAAAAATACGCATAAGTTTTTTGGAATGGAAAAAAGCCACTTAAAATGGATATATTTGTTTAAAATTATTAAAATCAATGATTAATTTAGTTTTATTTGGAAAGCCTGGAGCTGGCAAAGGAACTCAAGCAGCCTTTTTAAAAAAAACCTTTAATTTGGTACATATCTCAACAGGAGATTTGTTTCGATATAACATTAAAAATCAGACGAAGCTTGGAAAATTAGCTCAATCCTATATGAATAATGGTGATTTAGTTCCCGATCAAGTAACTATCGATATGTTGGAAGCTGAAGTGGACCAAAATCCTAATGCAGAAGGTTTTATTTTTGATGGTTTTCCCAGAACAAAAGCTCAAGCAGAGGCTTTGGATATCTTTTTAAAAACGAAAAATATGTCTATTACTGCAACTATTGCATTGGAGGCAGATAATGATATTTTGGTAGAACGTTTGTTGGAACGAGGACAATCAAGTGGAAGAATTGACGATAAAAATGAAATTAAAATAAGAAATCGTTTTGATGAGTATAAAATTCAACACATTCCAGAAACTATTTTTTTTGATTTAGATTTTAATTCAAAAAAAAATATTAAACTGCCTCATATGTTGGTCGATATAAATAGTTGGGAAGAAATTGTATCTAAAATGGGAATTAAAAAAAATGATGAAATAATTATTTATGATAATTCAGATGTTTTGAGCGCTTGTCGTTGTTGGTTCAATTTTATTTACTTTGGACATAATCCAAAATTAGTTCATGTTTTAAATGGAGGACTTGAAAAATGGATTTTTGAAAAAAAAAAAGTTACAACTGATTTGCCAAATATTGAAGTATCCAATTATACCTGTCTTGAAAAAAAAGAATTAGTCAAAAATAAAAATTTAATTAATCAAAA
>MEHZ011637499.1_pt1 | contig 18887 bp, 26 predicted proteins | sample 897221 | NCBI WGS metagenome assembly MEHZ01 (sample SAMN05514161, study PRJNA337945) | marine metagenome | isolation source: marine surface water | place: Arctic Ocean | collected 2007-12-13
CAATACCTTTCCGGATTAACTGGTACTTCTATGGATAAGATTATCAATATTCTTTTATTAGTAATTATATTTGTATTTGATCCATTAGCTATCTCATTAGTAATTGCAGCAAACTTTGCATTTGATATTGCTAATAGAAAAAATTTATATGGTGAGTTAGAAGATGATCTTGAACCTAATGTATGGGATGATTTAGATGATGATTTACCAGAACCTAATGAAGATCTTAGAAGGGCTGCTGAAAAGTATAAAGCAAATAATATAGAAGTAGCCGATCCCGAAGTAGTTGTAGTTGAAGAAGAGTGGAAAACATTAAACGAAGATGATACGGAGCTTAAAGAAAGTAAAATAAAAAAAGTAGCAAGAGTACTACAAAAAGCACCATCACAACGTAGAGTCGAATTTACAGACGGCTCAACAGGATGGGTAGATAAAGGAGATGAAAATAAAATAACTTATTTATGATAATAAAAGAAATACCTTTAATAGTACCTAATCTAGATAGTATTAAGAGGGAGGTTTTAACATCAATAGCATTACTTAGTTACAATAAACCTAAACCTAGAACTCTAGTAGTACCTGGTAATTTTGATGAATTACCTGAAGAGATAGAGGGAGGGCTATATAAAACTACTCAAACACATGAAGGGACTTTGTACTACAGTAGAGACGAAGCTCCTGGTTACCAAATAGAATCTGGAATATACCAGCACAAAGCTACCCAAAACCTTTTTACCTTAGCTCATAATGCAATTAAAAAGATGCATGAAGATGTTACAGGAGAAATTAACTTACCGTCTTACCAAAATAGCTGGTTTTACGTAAGCCCTCCTTCTAATGACTCAGCTTCTTTTCATGAACATACAAGGTTTAATGATACTTTCCCACATGATCCAACTGTTTATACCTGGACGTACTATGCACAGATACCTGATAATTGTTTCGGGGATGAAGGTAAACTTGCTTTTCTTATAGATAAAAAAGAAGAGGTATTAGATATACAACTTGACACCTTATATGTATTCCCTGGTGAACTACCTCATCGTCCTAACTTGGCACCTAATTCAACTGTTAATAGAATAACTGCCGCAGGAAACATTTTAATACCTGGAGCACAAAAAAGTTTGTTAACTGAATAATATTTCGTATCTTATAATAAAGAAATTTATTAGATATGACTAAGAATAGTGAGCTTTACACATGGACTATGGACAGTACAGCTGGAGTAAGCACTCCTGAGATTAAGAAAGATAAATACGTTCAATCAGTAAAAGAAAAGTTTGAAGAAAGATCTCAAACTGGTATTAAAAAATACAGTACTACATTAGAAAGAGAAGACCTTAATATTGATGAATGGTTATCACACCTTCAAGAGGAATTAATGGATGCTACACTCTATATAGAACGTTTAAAAACTAGTTATGCCGAAGAAAATTTATCCCGAGGGAACAAAGCCTGAGAAGAATCCTCTAGTTAAAGAAGTTTGGGAATCTAAACTTAAACAAAAGCCTTCTCAGAATAAACATATTTCATACTCACAATTAAGCTCATTTGCTAACTGCCAACGTCAATGGTACTTACAGTATGTTAAAAAGCTAGCACCATACCAGCCTTCAATACACGCTGCATTTGGTACAGCTATGCATGAAACAATTCAAACATGGTTAGAAGTACTATACCACGATAAGGTGAAGACAGCTAACGAAATGGACTTGAATAATTTACTGTACGATAATTTAATAAAATCGTATAAGATGAATAAAGCTCTAAACGGGCATGAACATTTCTCTACCTCGGAAGAGTTAAATTCATTTTGGCTTGACGGTAAACATATATTAGATTTTTTAAAGAAAAAAAGAGGTGGATACTTTAGTACTAAGCATACTAAATTAGCTGGAGTAGAGACGCTCCTATACCAAGAGTTACGCCCTGGCGTTAAGTTCAAAGGTTTTATTGATTTAGTATTTTACAATGAACTTAGCCAAGAGTGGACTATTGTAGATATTAAAACTTCTACTTCAGGATGGAATGATTATGCAAAGAAAGACGATAAGAAAATAGCTCAGATACTTTTATACAAAGAATTCTTTTCTAAACAATTTGATGTACCTATTGATAAAATTAACGTAGAGTACTTTATTTTAAAAAGAAGGGTACCTAAAGATGCTGAGTTTGCTTCTATGCAAAAAAGAGTTCAAGAATTTAGACCTCCATCTGGTAAGATGAAAAGAGGTCAGGCTATATCTCTTATGAATAACTTTGTACAAACTGCAATAGATAAAAATGGAGAATATGTAGATAGAGAATATCCTACTAGTCCATCCAAGTGGGGATGTAATTTTTGCGCATTTAAAGAGATGCGAATATGTCCTGATGCTGTTTTAGGTTAATAGCCTATTTATATATACATATATATTCATATACATATATATTAAAAAATAAAGTTATGACAAAAGAAGAAAAACTAACTTCGGTTAAAATTACCCAACCCCTTTTTGACAATTTTAAAATGGCTTGTTTGCAAGATAACTTTTCCTTTAAAAAGCTTGCAGATCGTGCAATTTATTTGTATCTTACTGATAAGGACTTTCGAGAAAAGTTACACAAGGTAAATAATATTAAATTAAAATAATGACGAAACAATTTGGTTATATTCCACAGAAAGAAAGAAAAAATGTTCTATTACTTTGCGATGATATTAGAATGCACTCTGGAATTGCTACTATGGCAAGAGAGTTTGTCACTAATTCAGCTCAACACTTTAACTGGTTTAATGTAGGAGCAGCTATTAATCATCCAGAAAAAGGAAAAATACTAGATCTATCAGCTGATATCAATAAACTGAAAGATATAAAAGATGCTAATGTGAAGGTAATGCCTAATAACGGCTACGGAGATGCAGCACTTATTAGAAATTTAATTAAACAACAGAAGTTTGATGCAGTTTTTATATTCACAGACCCAAGATATTGGACTTGGTTATTTGAAATTGAAAGAGAGATTAGATCTCAAATACCAATTGTATGGTTAAATATTTGGGATGATTATCCTGCTCCTAAGTACAACGAACATTATTACGATTCAGTAGACTGTCTATTAGCTATATCTAAACAGACTAAAAATATTAATGAATTAGTACTAGGGGATAAAATTAAAAGTAAAGTATCTAAATATGTTCCTCATGGAATTAATGAGACTGTATTTAAACCATTAGATGTTACTGACCCAAAGTTTGTAGACTTTAAAAAGAAATTATTTGGAGATAAAGAAATTGACTTCGTAGTCTTTTTTAACTCTCGAAACATACATAGAAAACGTCCTGGAGATACTATATTAGCATACAGGCATTTCTGCGATCTGATTTCTAAAGAAGAAGCCAGGAAATGTGCCTTAGTTATGCATACAGCACCTAGCGATCAAAATGGTACAGACCTTAGAGCAGTAAAAGAAGCTTTATGTGACCCAGACTACGTTAATGTATATTTTTCACAAGATAGATTAAGTGGAGAACAAATGAATCTTCTTTATAACTTAGCCGATCTTACTGTCTTATTGTCTTCTAATGAAGGATGGGGATTAGCTTTAACTGAATCTATGTTAGCTGGTACTATGATTGCTGCGAACGTTACAGGAGGTATGCAAGATCAAATGCGATTTGCAAAAGATGGCAAATGGATAGACTTTGATTCTGAATTTCCTTCTAACCATAGAGGTACAGTTAAAGAACATGGAGAGTGGGCTATACCAATCTACCCTACTAATATTTCATTAGCCGGTTCAGTATCTACTCCTTATATCTTTGATGATAGATGCTCACCAGAAGATGCAGCAAATGCAATAGTGGAAGCCTATCTAATAGGAAAAGAAAAGAGAGATGAATACGGTGCTAAAGGTAGAGCCTGGGCTATGACTGAAGAGGCATCAATGACTGCTACTAATATGTCAAATAAGATTATTAAAGCACTAGATGAAACGTTTGAAACATTTATTCCTAGACCAAAGTATGAGGTACATCCTCCAAGAGAAAGAGAAAGTAAATATATAACACATAAACTAACAGGTTATTAATATGAGTAAGCCAATTGCAGTTGTAAGCTGCCCAATCGATACATATTCCGGTTACGGAGCCAGAGCCAGAGATTTTGTAAAGGCTCTTATTAAAACGAATAAATACGATGTAAAGATTCTATCTCAGAGATGGGGTAATACTAGATTTGGTTACTTAGATGACCATGAAGAAAGCGATTTAGCTTCAAGAATCATTCCTAATTTAACTGCTAAACCTGAACTATGGATACAGATTACTGTACCTAATGAATTTCAAAAAGCAGGTAAATACAATATAGGAGTAACCGCAGGTATAGAAACCACACAGTGTGATGGAAGTTGGATTGAAGGAGTAAATAGGATGGATCTCAACTTAGTATCTGCTGCACATGCTAAAACTGTATTTGAACAAACGAAGTATAATATACAGGATAAGAATAATCAACAAGTAAAAGGTTTACTAGAGTTAAAATCTAAAGTAGAAGTTTTATTTGAAGGAGCAGATTTAACTAAGTATTTTCCTAAACCATCTACAGCAATCGACCTATCAGTTGTAAAAGAATCTTTTGCTTACTTATTTGTAGGTCATTGGATGCAAGGAGATTTAGGAGAGGATAGAAAGAACGTAGGGTTTATGATTAAAGCTTTTATGGAATCTTTTAAAAACAAGAAAAATCCTCCAGCTCTTATACTTAAAACTATGCAAGTAGGTTCTTCTATTATGGATAGAGAGAGAATATTAGATAAGATTGATGTAATTAGAAGAACTGTTAAAGGCGGTAGGGTACCTAATGTATACCTATTTCACGGTGAAGTATCTGATCAAGAGATTAATCAACTTTATAATCACCCTAAAGTTAAAGCGATGATATCGTTTACAAAAGGAGAAGGCTTTGGAAGACCTTTATTAGAATTTTCACTAGTTAAGAAACCTATAATAGCATCAGGCTGGTCAGGTCACACAGACTTTTTAGATAGAGAACTAGTACTAATGGTGGGTGGTGAGTTAAGAAAAGTTCATAAATCAGCAGCACAGAAGAATATGATACTAGAAGAGTCATCTTGGTTTGCACCTAATGAATTAGAAGCAGCTCAAGCTATGAAGATTGTATTTAAGCAATATAATAAATTACTAATTAACGCTAAAAAACAAGGAACGAAAAATACTAAAGAGTTTAGTTTCGATAAAATGACTGAATTGTTAACTAAGATACTAGACGAAAATGTACCTGAATTTCCTAAAGAAATTAAATTAACTTTACCAAAATTACAATTACCTAAATTAGAAAAAATAAATGGATAAATTAGCAGAATGTAAACGATGCGGAGGAAATGCATGTTACGAGCAAGTTGTTAATGAGAGTTTAACTACATGGATGTGTATGGGATGTGGATTTACTTCTTCAACTCAATTAAAAGACAAAAGCCCTCTAGTAGCTAGTACTTTAGAAACATCACCTGAACTGTATAAAGACTTAATGTTTTTAGACAATGAGAATAAAGTATGGTTTCCAGCAACAATTACTTTACCGGGACAAGGAATGGTCTTTATAGACGGCACTTCAAAAACGGATTGGAAATGGTCATCAGTATCAGCAGTAGAAATTACTGAGGAGGATAAGAAGACTAAGAAATACCCACAGGATCAAACTTTACGTATGGATATGGCCAATGCTAAGAAATACGAACAGAAAGACTTTATGACAGCATTAGAGAATATAGGATTTTTTAATATTAAACCAGAATGAAAATACTAGTAACAGGAGGAAACGGATTTATAGGAAGTAATTTAATAAGAGTCCTCACAGGGTTTGGACATGAAGTAGTATCTATAGATGATTTAAGTAATGGATCTGAAAATAACCAAGTTAGAGAAGCTGCATATATGCATGATGATATCGAGAAAGTAGCTTACTTTGACGGTTCAGACGTAGACGTAGTATTTCATCTCGCTGCATTATCTAGAATTCAACCTTCATTTAAATACCCAAGTGAATACTTTAGAGTGAATGTTAAAGGAACTGAGATATTAGCAGACTGGGCAGCAGAGTATGGTATTAAAATGATATATGCAGGATCATCTTCTGTACATAACGATCCTTTAAATTCACCTTATGCTACATATAAAGCTTTAGGTGAGAATATAGTACAAATGTACAACAAATGCTTTGGATTAGATGCACACATAGCAAGATTCTATAACGTATACGGTCCATTAGAGATAGAGGATGGAGAATTTGCTTCATTAATTGGCAAATGGTACGGTAATGTAAAGCGGAAAGAGAAAATAGCTATTGTTGGTACAGGAGAACAGTCTAGAGATTTTACTCATGTAGACGATATAGTTGACGGTCTTATAAGAATTATGGATTACAATAAAACTGATAACAATGTATGGGAACTAGGTACTGGGTATCCATATAAAGTATCTGAAGTAGCAGAGATGTTTAAAGAAAAATTCAACTGTGAAATAGAATATGTAGATAATGAACCAGGTAATTATAAAGAATCTTTTAGGGTAAATAACCAAGCAGTAGATTTATTAGAGTGGAATCCTCGAGAAAAATTAGAAGAATATATTAAACGTATATGAAAATAAGTTATGCTATAACAGTCTGCAATGAGTTTTTAGAGATTCAAAAACTAGTTACTCTACTACTGGAAAATAAACGCTTAGAAGATGAAATAGTTATTTTATTTGATTCTTCAAGAGAAGATTTATATGTAGAAGAATATCTAAGAGCTAAATCAGTCAATGGAGCTTTTAGTTGGCATAGAGGTACATTTGAGGGTCATTTTGCAGACTGGAAGAATAAACTATCATCCTTCTGTTCAGGAGATTATATTATGCAGATAGATGCTGATGAATTTCCTCACAAATCCTTGCTTACAGCTCTTCCGGCTATATTGGAATCTAATCCTGACAATGAAGTTTACTTAGTACCAAGAGTTAACACAGTAGAAGGTTTAACAGAAGAACATATAGCTAAATGGAGATGGAATGTAGATAATAAAGGATGGGTTAACTACCCAGACTATCAATGGCGCATATGGAAGAACAAACCAGAAATAAAATGGGTTAATAAAGTTCATGAAGTATTAGATGGGTATAAGACATACGCTCCTTTACCTGCTGAAGAAGAGCTTTCACTTTATCATCCAAAAGGTATCGAAAGACAAGAAAAACAAAATGCCTATTACGAAACATTAGGATAACTATTTATTAATATGAATTATAAAGAGGTATTTAAGTTAGGTAGAGAAATTAAAGGATCTTATGTTGAATTAGGCTTTGGATCTGGTCACTCAGCTAAAATTATGGTTGAATTGATTAAAGCTAAGGAAGTGTCTAACAGACCTATTTGGATATTCGATTCTTTTAAAGGTCTTCCTACACCTTCGGAAAAAGATTTACTATTCGATAGTTCACTAACTAAAGCAAAGTACAGTAAACCAATACAACCGGCTTTAGATTTACGTTTTGATATTCCAAAAACATCATACAAAGTCATTAAGGGTTATATAGAAGAAACATTAGATCAATTTATAGATGAACACATAAGTGTACTTAACGTAGATTTAACTACTTACACAAGTACTAAAGTTGCTCTTGAAACTCTACATAAATTTGTACCTCGTAATGGAGTAGTGTTAGTCCCTGCTTACGTAATGAGTGAAGGAGTAAAGACAGCAGTAGATGAATTCTTATCTAAGAATAACTTAACTCATCAAAATAAAGGTACAGGTTGCTTTATTAATACTTTAGCAAAACAGTTTGTTACTCCTAAAATTGAAAAAGATACTTCTTTTAAGGAGCAGAGATTACCTGATAATACAGAAACAAAACCTCTCCCTTATCAAGATAGGTACACAAAAAAGACTCCAAAAAAATTAAAATATAGAAAAGCAATTAAAGAAGGAGGAACAGTTATAAACAATAAAGTTACTAGATGAACATATACGTTGATATAGACGAAACAATAGCAGACTACTTACCAACAGACGATAAATCAGATTACAATTTAGCCACTCCTATCCATATTAATATAGATAAGATTAATAAACTGTACAATCAAGGTAATCAGATTACATACTATACCGCTAGAGGTTCTGGTACAGGAATAGATTGGTTTGAAGTTACAAAAGATCAGTTAGATAGATGGGGAGCAAAGTACCATAACCTTTCAACTGGAGAAAAACCTCCTTACGATTTAATTATATGCGATAAAAGTAGGAGAATAGAAGAAATTTAGTTATATTATAGTTATGAAAAGAACGTACATTATAGGAGAGATAGGTATAAACCATCAGGGTGACTTATCAATTGCAAAAAGACTTATTGATATTGCAGCTGCAGCAGGATGTGATGCAGTTAAATTTCAAAAACGTAACCCAGACATATGCGTACCAGAAGCTCAGAAATCTAAACCTAGATCCTGGCAAGGAGAAGACATGACGTATCTTGAATATAAGTACAAGGTAGAGTTTGGTCAAGAGGAGTACGATGAGATAGATAGTTACTGTAAGCAACAGGGTATTGCTTGGTCTGCTTCGCCTTGGGATTTGGATTCATTAGAGTTTTTACAGCAGTACGATTTACCTTTTATTAAATTACCATCTGCTATGTTAACCAATGACGAATTACTTACTCAATGTGTTGAGAAGTTTAATAAAGTTATCTTTTCTACTGGTATGTCAACCGAAGAAGAGATAGATCATGCAGTGGATATCTTACGATCAGCTAAAGCAGTTTACAATAAGTCTGAAAAAATAGGATTACTACATTGTAATTCATCGTACCCAGCTCCTATCAATGAGTTGAATCTATCTGCTATTAAGACATTATCAAAGAAGTATGAAGATTTTGATATTGGCTACTCAGGACATGAAATGACTATAGGTACGACAGTGGCATCAGTGCTACTAGGTGCTACCATCATAGAAAGACATATAACTTTAGATAGAAATATGGAAGGTTCAGATCACAGTGCTTCAGTTACACCATGGGGTTTATTTAAACTTGTATCAGGAGTAAGAGAGTTAGAATTAGCATACGGTAACGGTAAAATAGAAGTAACAGAAACTGAATTACCGGTAAGAAAAAAATTAAGAGGTTAATGATTGAAGATTTTAAACCAGTTATAATATGTGGAGCACCAGGAGGAGGAACTTCTTTCTTCTCTAAATTCTTAAGAGCAAATACTTTCTATGCTGGAGAATCTATAGAAGTCGGTAGAGCAGATGTAAAGCATTTAGGGTATCTTGGTAAAGCTAAATGGCACGAAAGCAAATTGATAAGTGAAGCAATAACTAAACCCATACTTCAACATATAGGGATAGATCATAATAAACTTGTAAACCCATCAGTTGGACCAGAAAAATATGTTGAAGCAAAAAAAATATTAGATTCAATATCTCCAAGCTACTGGGAAAATGTAGTTAAAGAGAATATAAAAGATATGACTGCTATTTTTAAGCAGGAATTTCCTTATGATAAAGCAATTTACGGATGGAAAGATCCTCGTAATGTATATCTTCTGCCATTCTGGAAATACTTATTTCCTAAAGCTACCTTTGTTACGGTAGAGCGTAATATGAATCCCAATCCTTCAAATATAGGTAGTGAAGGTAAAAACTTTACAGCATGGGGCAACGACAATGCATTTAGAGACCTATACTACACACACTATGATGACTTTAGGTTTCAATTTGAAGACTTTGATAAGGTAGATAAGGTAAATGAACTTTTATCCTTTTTAAAACTTAAAACATTAGACGATAGCAAGCTGAGAGCTCAATTAAAAGAGTTAAAATTTATGTACTCTAAAATAGGAAAATAATGGGATTAATTAAATCGGAACAAGAGACGTATGTAATTGCTGAAATAGGACAAAACCATAATGGAGATATTAATATAGCTAAGAAATTAATTGATCAAATTGATAGGTTTACATATGATGAAATAAGTGGGAATAGGTTTAATAAATGTAATGCTATTAAACTAACTAAAAGAGACCTAAACGAAGAATTAACTAAGGAAGGAATGGAACGTCCATATACCGGCCCTAACTCATTTGGTCCAACATACGGGGAACATAGAGAGTTTTTAGAGTTATCATACGAAGATCATGTAGAGTTGGGTAACTATATTAAATCAAAAGGGTTTGAATTTGTACAAACACTATGTTCAGTAGCTACATTAAAACTACTTAGTATGGTTAAAGTGGATAAAATAAAAATAGCATCTAGAGATTTAACTAATCTACCGTTAATAGAAGCAATTGCAAGGAGATCAGAAGACGTTATACTGTCAACAGGTATGGCAGATGAACAGGACCTTAAGACGGTCATGGATATATTTAAAGCTAATAAAAAGGAGAACGTAGCTATACTACATTGCCTCTCTCAATATCCTTCTGAGTATAAGAATTTAAATTTGGAATCTATATACTGGTTGAAAGACCACTACCCAAACCTTCAAATTGGCTACTCAGATCATTCATTAGGTACACATATACCGGTTGCAGCAGTTGCAATGGGAGCAGAAATTATAGAGAAACATGTCACACTAGACACTAGCATGAAAGGAACCGATCAAAAAGGTTCTGCTGACATGGTCACTTTCCATCAAATGCTACATGATATTAGATCAGTAGAGTTTAGTATGGGACATAGGCATTTATTTATTGACAATTCTGTCTCTGCCGCTAAAGAAAAACTAGAAAGATCTCTTGCCTTAAAAGACAAACTAAACGTAGGAGCTAAAGTTAGAGAAGAGAATTTACATATGATATCTCCTGGTAATGGTTATAAGTGGCAAGATAGAGATAAGTTTATAGGTAGAATGATTAACAGACCAATTGAACCAAATACACTCATAGTAGATGGACTTTTTTATTGATGAAACCTTTGAGTATAAGCAATATAGAAATAAGTCTGTACTTGTAATAGGAGGAGGACCTTCTACATTAGAAGTAAACTGGAAAAATTTAAATGTAGATTATATATGGAGCTGTACTAACTTTTTCTTAAACTCTGATATAACCTCAGAAGATATAGATCTAGTATCACTAGGTAATCTTCAAGATTATAGAGATAAGAGATTAACTTCATATTTAGATACTCATATTAACTGTAAAATATTATTTGAGAATAATTATCTATATTCTGAAACTCTAACTAAGAATCAAGACTTTTTAGCTACCTATAGGGATAGAATACATTACGGCGAATTAAACAAAGAGTACACAGGTATAGTAGGACCACCAGCTCGTATGGTTACTCTAGCAGCTAACGTAGGATTTAAAGATATATACTTTGTAGGCATAGATGGATTTAACCCAGAGTTAAAAAACACACATGCATTTACTAATGAGGATGGATTAAGAGAAGGAGCAGTTCACAGTACATATGAGAAGTACTTTGATGCTCATACTTTATTTGCTAATAATATACATAGAGATTTTGCTAATAGAGTTAATTTTCATAACTTAGGAGAAGCAGCTGATAGCCATAACATTATTAGTTTCGTAAGTGAAAAAAAATTCAAATTAAAAAAAGAGTTATATGAAAAACTTAAATGAAATAGCTTTTATAGTTCAAGCTAGATTAAATAGTCAACGGGTACCGCAAAAAATGATTAGACCATTTGCAGGTACCACCTTATTTGATATTATACTAGATAAACTTACAAGATCTACAATTATACCTAAAGTTAATATATTTGCTTCAGTACATGAACCAGAGCTAAAAAGTATAGCGACCGGAAAAGGTATAAACGTATTTGACAGAAGTTATGATTCAGCAAATAACGATAACTCCTTACAAAAAATATACGAATGGCATGATAAACTTCCAGAAAAATTTAAATACGTAGTCATTATATCAGGATGTAATCCTCTTTTAACTGTTAAAACTATAGATGGCTTTGTAAGGGAGTTTGCTAAAAGTAAAGATGATAACTTATTTGCTGTTATGGAAAAGAAACAGTACTATTGGAATAAGGAAGGAGCATTAGTTACACCATGGCCTGTAGGTCAGACTATTATGAATACTAAAGCTGTAGAGCCTACATATGAAGCAGCACATGTTTTATATGCTTCCAGATTAGATCTAGTTGTAGAAGATAAGTTTATGGGAGACTTTGAAGCAGAGGGTGGAATAAAGCTCCATACAATGCCTGAGTTAGAAGCATTCGATATAGATTACGAATGGCAATTTACAACCGCTGAAGTTTTATACAATGAGCATACATAGTAAAATTAGAGAAGTAGAAGATACTTACGATAGAATTAAACTACTTAAAGACGCTTACAAAGATCAAACAGCATATTTAATTACTGCTGGACCTTCTTTAACTAAGTTGGATAGAGAGAAACTATTAGAAAAGTTAGAAGGGAAGTTAGTTATAGCTTGTAAACAATCTTATGAGTTTGTAAAAGAGGTAGCTACATTCCACTTAATGTCCTGCTACTCCTACCAACCTTATGAATACTATTCCGAAGATACTATAGTTCATTGGCAATTGACTGCTATGAATGCTCAAAACGAGGTAAATAGAATTCAGAACGAATGGAAGCATAGAGCAGATATAATGATACCTTGTTACTCTACTCCTTGGATTCCTATGGAAAGAACCACAGCTTTTACAAGAGAGTTTGACAACTGGTTAGCATACTCAGAAGGTAAAGCAATATGGGGACCAGGTATTATGTACGAGTCCGGTTTTCCCTTAGCATTACATTTAGGTGTAAATAAGATTGTTACTATAGGATGGGATATAGGAGACTTATCTAAATTTAAAGAAGAGAACGGGTATAAATTAGGAGATGACTGGCATAACGAACACGCAACAGAGTTATATAAAATTAAAGCCGACGGTGGGCCAGATTATAGAGAGTTAAAAGAAACTATCGACTGTACTAAAGAAATGTATGATTGGTTCTTGGATAAGAAGGTAGAAGTTCATATCTTATCAGATATAAGCCCTGCAGATAAACGATTTAAACGTATTACATTAGATGAATTATAAAATAGTATTATATAATAAGACTTTTAGTAGAGATTTTACTAGAACTAAAAGATTACTAGAAAGTATAAATGAATACAACATAGATGATATTCCATTTTTTATATCTTGTCCTAAATTAGAGAGAAATCAATTAGAAACGACTATAGGTACAGAAGGATATGAATTTATAGCTGATGAAGATATATGGCAATTCGAAAATAAACTAGATGGATGGAGGAGTCAACAGATCGTGAAATCTAATTTATGGAAAACTATTGATGTGGACAATTACGTGTGTGTAGATTCAGATCAATTCTTCATACGTAATTTCTTTGAAACTGATTTTTTACACCCTAGCGACACTCCTTATAGTCTCGTGCATGAGAATAAAGAAGTACAGCAGTATGAAAAGTTACTGTTAGGTAAGAACTACAGAGAAAATAACTATGTAAAAGCAGTACAGGCTTATAGATCAACTTTTAGTCAACCTAAACATAGTAAAATATATGATTTCGGACCACCACCTTATATATGGAGCACAGCTGTATGGCAACACTTTGAAGATAATGTTTTACTACCTAATGATCTTAATTTTGAAACCTTTCAAATAGGTTTTGAGACTCATTATAGAATTCCCTTTAGAGAAGCAATCACTTACGGTGAATACCTTCTGGCTTCAAGAATAATACCCATACACCCTACATCTGGATTATTTAAATTCTACCATTGGAAAGAGATGTACGACTTTGAACAAGAAACTAAATTAGGTTTAGAGGAAAATATAAAAGAGAACTTCTTAGGAATAACTTTACAAAGCAACTGGTCATGATATTAATACAACTACATCACATGTGGTATGAATCTAATATGATAGAAGAATGCTGGGATTCAATCCTACAAGCTATCAAATCAGCTCCAGATGCTAACATTAAAGTTAAGGTTTGTTTTAATAAGCAAACATATATAGAGAAGCCAACTACTTCTCATATAGATGATATGTTTAATAGACATTTAAATCACCCTCTATTCAAAGACCATGTCAAAGACGTCGTAATAAAAACTGATAAAGATCCTTTTTATAATATAGCAGATTGGAGAAGAGAGGTATATGATGCTAAAGCTAAATATACAGTATGGGGCGAAACAGATTGTTTACTCCCTAAGGACTTCTTCGCTATATTAAACCAACTAGATATTGAACAACCTCATGTAGTTACATTTGCTGGAAGACCAATGTGGGATAACTCTTGGGATGGAGTCACACATGAAAAGTTACTAGGCTACTCTAAACCTTGTCAATGTAAAGATGAGCATAGAGAAGACTGTATAGAATTATTAAAAGCTCCTCTCAAATATAAAGATTATATAACTCAAAAAGAGTTAGATAAGTTTAATGATGATGCAGGAGATATAAACATACAGCAAGTGCCTCTCAAGATAGACGGAAGCTTAGTATGTATCTCTAAAGGACACAGCACTCCATTTATAGCTCCAGGAATGCATTTTGTAAGAGAAGATACCTGTTTCGAAAATGTATGTAGAATAAAGAATATACCACAAGTAGTAGTTAAAAGTAGGCTCAAAGGTCATAACTACAAACATCCTAATAAAAGGACAGGTACTAACTCTACCCGTAATGATAAAATATTTAAACAGTATGCTGATGTAAGTATACAGGCAATGCAAAAATTTTTACAAGAACTATGATTACTCATTGTATAAGTACATATAATAATTTACCGTATCTAAAGCTTGCAATTCAATCAGTTAGAACTTACTCTTACTGGAACGAGGCACCCTTTATAATCCATGCAGAGAACTGCACAGACGGTACAAATGAATGGTTAGAAGAGAATGCTGAAGCTTATGACTTAGAATATTATATAGACATTAATAATGATCCAAAAGGAATAGGAGGAGGAATGAATTTCTGTGCTGATAAAGTACAAACAGAATATATTAATTTCCTTCACTCAGACTTTTATGTTACACCTAAATGGGATTTGGAACTAATGAAAATGCATGATAAATACGAAGATGATAAACTATGGGTTAACTCTTTCAGAATAGAACCAAATATGTTCGGTGATGAAGATAGACCAGGTACACATTTTGTAGGTAAAGATGTCTTTGGAGCTTATGCTGATGATTTTAATCCTAGACTTATGCTTAAATATGCTAAAGAACTAGCTAAGATGAATGACTTTGAAATCCCTAAAGGAGAAGGAGTTTCTGGATTAGTGAAAAAGACCTGGTGGGATGAGATAGGAGGAAATGATCCTGCCTTCGCACCTACATCTTGGGATGATTATGATTTATTTTTAAGAATGTTAAATAAAGGAGGAAAATTTATTATGCCTACTAAATCAATTGTCTGGCACTTTGGAGCAAGAGGCAGTCATAGATTAGAAGAGAACAATAATCAATCCTCGGATAGACAAAAGAAAGCAGAACAAGCTAATGCTCAAAAGTTTTACAATAAATGGGGAGGATTACCTAAAAAAGACGAATACGGAATGATATGCGGCATACAGTAATAATACCTAGCTTTAATACCTTAGAGCATTTAAAAAATACTTATAAAAGTATTAAAAGTTACGGAGAAGATGTGGATATCATCATAATAGATGATGCTTCAGATGATGGAACAGCTGATTGGCTACTCAGTTTAGATGATGAAAGGTTAAATAGAGTTCTCTCTCCTGTGAGGAAGGGCCATACATACTGGTATGATGAAGGTATGAAAATGGCTGATACAGAGGTAGTTTCTATTCTTCATTCTGATATGATAATCGGACCAGGCTATTTTAAGAATATGTCCAAGCACTTAAAAAAAGGTACAGTAGTTTGTGCTACTAGAATAGAACCACCTATTCACCCTCCAGGTAAAGAAAAAATAGTTAGAGATTTTGGTGATGAAGCTAATAACTTTAAATGGGATGCTTTTGAAAAGTTTGTTATACAAGAGAAAGCGGATTCGATTGATTTAACTACTAAGGGTATATTTGCTCCTTGGATGTTATACAAAGAAGACCATTTAAGCATAGGAGGCCATGATCAAAGATTTGCCCCCTACGGATATGAAGACTCTGATATATTTAACAGATGGATATTAGCTGGGTATAAAATGGTGCAATCAAGAGATTCATTATGTTACCATATGACATGCAGAGGACATCGATGGAATAAAGGAGTAGGAGTAGAGAACCCAGACTACAGAGCCACTATGGATGCTAATGCTAGAGAGTTTTTAAGAAAATGGGGAGATTGGATACAAAACGATCAATACCAATATCCAATCATTAATCCTAAATACAATAAGGGGATTATAGTAAAAAATGCTAACCCTCTTTTAATCAATACCCTTGAACCTTGGTGTGATACACTGTATGTTGATACAGATTTTGATGGGTATATTAAGAAAGAACAACCAAAAACCATCGTAGATTTATCTAAACGTATTAAATCTATTGATAGTAAGAAAGTAAACGATATATTTATATATGTAGACGGATCAAACTTTACAGGTACAGATGGTAAGAATATACAGCAATTAGCTGCTATATTAGAACAAAATAAACCTGAATCTGGCAAGTTTAAACTAGGTAATTTAGAAATAGAAGTAATAAGATATTATGAAGAAATATTTAATTGAATTTACTCACGCAGGAGGAGAAAAAGAAACAGTAGAACTAACTACAGACAGGTTAGAATGGTCTATTAATCAATGGAAACGTAATAGAAGTGTTGTTAAACATAAAATTATAGAAGAAGGTTCGTCTAATTCTAAACAAATGCTATTTGGTTAACTATTTATTAGTATATACGAATAATATTTCTTATATTTAAAGTATGAAAAAATTAGAAAATATAGTTAAACTAGTTACTGAAGCTGCTAAAATTAATTTTGCTGGTAATTCATTTCTATTAAAAGTAGATACAAATGAAGACCCACAAAAGAAAGGAGTTAAAGTTCAGTTTATACCCACAGAGTTTGGAGCATTGACCCCAACACAACAAAATGATATCGCTATAGAACTTGAAGGTAGATTAGAGCAAGGACTAGGTGAATATGATTTAAGAGTTGAAAGAGATAGACAGTTAAAAGATAAGACAATCATAGGATTCTTCATCTACATTGAGTATTTTGACAAGCTAGTGCGAAAAGCGTTATCAGGCCAGAACCCAAACTCAACTGTAGAACCCGAAGAACCCGCTATATGATAGATCCTAAAAAAAAGATACGTCAAGTACTCTTCTCTATATACCCTCTTTCCTACCGCATAAAAATTACAGAGCCAGATAAACATTTTATGGATAAAAAACTATTCATTTCGGTTATGCAAAGCCTCAAACAAATTGAAGAGCGAAGAGATTTTATGCAAGAAGAGATAGGCATGGATATGACTGCTTATGAAGAACAATTCTTCACCGTCATTGAAAACTTAATGAAGATGCATTTTAATAAAGAACAACTCGCTCTTATACAGATGTACCTGTATCAATTAGTCCCAGATAAAGAATGGGATGGAACTATTACAATAGAGAAAAACAAACAAGATAAAGTAGTTCCTTTTAAACTACCAGAAGATGTTTGGAATGTTGTTAATTCCTTTACTTAATAGTTGCCTCCCCGGTAATTAGTTCTTATATTTATATAAATAAAAATTAAAAGGTTATATGCAAGAATTAAAAATGATTGATTGCCCTAAGTGCAACGAAAAATTCCCAGAGAAAAGAAAGATGTTAGGTTACCACGTTTGTGTTAACTGTTCAACTGCTAAACCTGTAGTAGGTATAACTACTATAGAAGGATCTGGTGATCATACCTATAATGATATTATAATTATGGATCAAGATAGAGCTAGAGCAATTGCTAATCATGCTGCTGAACTTTCAGGTCAAAAAGCTAACCTTGAAGTGTTAGATTTTGATGGTGATGAGACAGCAGTAAGTCAATCTGTTAAAGAAAAAGTTCATAATGTACTCCATGATGATGAGGATGATGTAGAAGATGATGTTTACGATCCTAATAAAAAGTATGACGGAGTTGAAGGAATAGATTACTAAATGGGAGCACCCTCCAAAATACTTACTAAAGAAGATATTCTTAGAGCTCAAAAAATGACTCGTTCTAATATGGCAGCTGCTAGATATCTTCATGTTTCTTATAACCACTATAAGAAGTATGCTAAGATGTTTAAAACTGATGAAGGAGTCAGCCTACTAGAGATACATAAGAATCAGGAGGGAAGAGGTATACCTAAATTTCTAAATAACTCTGGAAAGCAACCCCCTCTTATGGACCTACTAGAGGGTAGAGTTCCAATTGAACATTTTGATCCTCAAAAAGTAAAGTTCAGAATTATACAGGAATGTTTAATAGAGGAAAAATGTAATCATTGTGGGTTTACAGAAAGAAGGGTTCATGATACTAAAGTACCAATCATACTCAACCATATAGATGGCAATAGAAAGAATTGGCATTTAGATAACTTAGAGTTTTTATGTTACAATTGCGCATTTTTATATGCGACATCACCTTTAACTGATAATCAAGTAGAGGCCCAAGAGCACTATGTAGATAAGTCTAAAGATGAATTTGAATGGGAGATGGATGAGCATACAATAGAGCATTTAAAAGAATTAGGACTCTATAAAGAAGAGGAACGGCCTGGGGATGAGTTTATCTCTAGACTTTAACTATTTATATACATGGAAAAGAAGAAAACTAATAAATTTTCGACTTGGAAAAAAAGAAAACCTTTAGAAAGAAAGGTTGCTGACGATCTAGTCAAGCAGTCTGAGAAAAATGAAAAACTCAGACAGA
>MEHZ011497683.1_pt1 | contig 18860 bp, 15 predicted proteins | sample 897221 | NCBI WGS metagenome assembly MEHZ01 (sample SAMN05514161, study PRJNA337945) | marine metagenome | isolation source: marine surface water | place: Arctic Ocean | collected 2007-12-13
TCCCTTCGGTCACTACGATGAGCCAGAAATCCTCTCTTAGGTAATCCCGCTGATTTGTTCCGTAGGCGCTGACGTCAGACAATGGCGATCACGTGCTGCGCTTTGAAAACCTGAAGGTAACCAACGGTCCTTACCTACGGGTGTATTTCGTCAAGCACCCCGGGCCAGGGGAATCCGACGATGTCACAGCCGACAATTTCGTCGATCTGGGGGCGCTGAAGGGCAATATCGGTAACTAGAACTACACCATTCCGGCGGGTACTGACGGGGCACCGTTTGGCAGCGTGGTTATCTGGTGCTGGACGTTCGGGGTCCTGTTTGAAATCGCCCCGCTGACCCCCGCGAGTAGTTGATCGCGCGACTCCCGTAACCCGTTAAACTCTCCCGGACGCCACGGTGGCAATCGGAGGGAGTGGGATATGGCTGACGTTTCATCGTCTGTTGCAGGACGTGTGGTGATGATCACGGGGGCCGGCCAGGGTATCGGCCGGGTCTATGCGAAACACTTTGCTGAAAATGGCGCGATCCCGGTGATCGCCGAGATTGATGGTGCTAGGGGTGAGGCGGTCGCCGCCGAAATTACAGCGGCAAGCGGTCAGGCATTGGCGGTTCAGACCGATGTCACGGCGCCTGATTCTGTGCGTGGGGCGGTCGATGCGACGCTGGAGAAATTCGGCCGGATCGATTGCCTGATCAACAATGCCGCGATTTTCGTGACCCTGGGCCGCCAGCCCTTCTGGGAGATCGACCTTGAAGAATGGCGCGCCGTGATGGATGTGAACATCACCGGCTGCTTTATCTGTGCGAGCGCCGTGGCGGGTGCCATGCGGGATGCGGGCTGGGGAAGCATCATCAATATTTCCTCTTCGACCGTGCCCCAGGGTATTCCCGGCTTTACCCATTACGTCACCTCAAAATCAGCTCTGATCGGGATGACCCGATGCATGGCCCGTGAGCTTGGGGATGCGAATATCACGGTCAACGCCGTGTTGCCGGGCATGATCGAGACCGAGATCGAGAATGCCGGCCGCAACGATCCGGGGCGCGCCGCCTCGATCGCGCATCAATCCCTCAAGCGACAGCAGGAACCCGAGGACATGGTGGGGACGTTGCTGTTTCTGGCCTCGCCCGCAGCTTCGTTCATGACCGGTCAATCGATCTGCGTGGACGGTGGGGCCGCGTTCGTTTAGGACGAATCTTCGATTTCTCCAGAGGATCAGACGATGCGACTTTGCCGGTATGACGACGACAGGATTGGTTTGATTCGTGAGGATCAACTCTTCGATTCCACGGCCGCGTTGGCACAATTGCCATCCCTGAACTGGCCGGTGCCGCTGGGGGATCACCTGATCGCGAATCTGGACGCGATGCGTCCGGCGTTGGAAGCCGCTGCGGATGAATCCGCGCCGGTTTCTATTGATTCAGTTGCCTTGAAAAGCCCGGTGGCCAATCCGGGCAAGATCATTGGTGCGCCGGTGAACTACCATAAACATCACGAGGAAGCGGTTGCGGACAGTGAGATCAACCTAGGTCGGGAAATCAAAACCATCGACACCTATGGCCTGTTCATGAAGGCCAACAGCTCGCTGGTGGGGCCGTCCGAAGGCGTCGCGTTGCACTTCACAGACCGGCGTAATGATCATGAGGTCGAATTGGCCATGGTGATAGGCAAGGGCGGGGCCGACATTTCTCGCGCTGAAGCCATGCATCACGTGGCGGCCTATGCCATCGGTCTCGACATGACTGTGCGGGGCACCGAGGACCGCAGCCTGCGCAAAGGCGTTGATACTTATTCGGTGCTCGGCCCGTGGCTTGTCACCGCAGATGAGATTGCAAACCCCGACGCGCTCGGTCTGGAAATTCTGGTGAACAAGGAAATGCGCCAGAAGTCCAACACCGCGAACCTGATCTTCGATTGCGCCAAATTGATCGAATACGCCTCGGCCTTCATGACGCTGTATCCCGGAGATATCATCATGACCGGGACCCCTGAAGGGGTCGGACCGGTGGTGCCCGGCGATACGATGCAGGCGCGCATTGAAGGTATTGGGAGTATGTCTGTGCCGGTGCGCGCTCACGTCACTTGACCATGGCGCTTCACCAAGGCGCTTGACCTTCCAGTTACTGGAAGGTCTATCTATATCCCAACAAACCGGGATTCAGACGATGAATATCAGTCAGGCTGCCGAACTTGCGGGATTGCCTCCCAAGACCATTCGTTATTACGAGGAAATTGGCCTTGTCATGCCGGTACGGCGCCGGGATAATGGCTACCGCGACTATGCCGACCGCGAAATCCACATTCTGCGCTTTGTCTCCCGCGCCCGAAGCCTGGGCTTTCCGGTCGAGGAATGTCGGTCGCTTGTGGCGTTGTATGGGGACACAACCCGAAAGAGCGCGGATGTAAAGGAGATCGCGATCCGGCGCGTTGCCGAAATCGACCGCAAGATGGAGGAGCTCCGCAGTATGCGGGCGACCCTGGCCGATCTGGCCGATCGCTGTCACGGCGACGAACGCCCCGATTGTCCGATCCTCGATCAGTTCGCCGATGATATGGCCACCTAGTATGAGCATTGTGATTGCCAAAGACCCGGTCTGTGGGATGGATGTGGATCCGGCGACCACAGACCATCATCACGCCCATGAGGGGACGGAGTACTACTTCTGTTCGGCGCGCTGTGTGACGCGTTTTGGCGAACGACCGGAGGAGTGGTTGTCGGGTCGGGCGCAGGAAGAGATGGCCGCGCTGGCTCCCAAAGATGCTCAGTATACCTGTCCGATGCACCCTGAAGTCGTGCAAGTGGGCCCCGGAGCCTGTCCTAAATGCGGAATGGCTTTGGAGCCGATGACCTTCTCTGCGGAGAAAGCGCCCAATCACGAACTTATCGATTTCACCCGGCGGTTCTGGCTGGGCAGCGTGTTTGCCTTGCCGCTGCTACTCATGGCCATGGGGGATATGCTGCCGTTTCTTTCCTTCCACGCCTGGCTTGGCACGGGGTTCGGGTGGACCCAGCTTGTTCTCGCCACCCCGCTGGTGCTGTGGGCCGGTTGGCCGTTCTTCGTGCGCGGCTGGCAGTCGATCGGAAATCGCAGCCCGAACATGTTCACCCTGATCGCCCTGGGGACCGGGGCGGCTTATCTCTACAGTCTGGTTGCCGTTGTCCTGCCAGACCTTGTGCCTGCTGATCTCAGAGGGCCGAACGGAGCGGTGGCGCTGTATTTCGAATCTGCTGGGGTCATCATCGTTCTGGTGCTGCTCGGACAGATGCTCGAATTGCGCGCCCGCGAACGCACCGGGGATGCCCTGCGCGCACTGCTCAACTTGTCCCCTGAAACCGCGCTCTGCATTGGGGTGGATGGCGTTGAGTCTGTGGTTGGTCTGGAGGATATCGTCGCGGGTGATCTGCTCCGGGTCCGCCCGGGAGACCGGGTACCCGTTGATGGCACGGTGACCACAGGCACCAGCAATATCGACGAATCCATGATCACGGGCGAACCCATCCCGGTTTCCAAATTCGCAGGCGAGACCGTGATCGGAGGCACCGTGAACGGCACGGGTGGGTTCGTCATGCGGGCCGAGAAGGTCGGGGCGGATACGATGCTCGCCCGGATCGTCGATATGGTTGCACAGGCGCAGCGCTCGCGAGCCCCGATCCAGCAGACGGCAGACCGGGTTGCCGAATGGTTTGTGCCTCTGGTGGTAGGGGCCGCCGCGCTGGCATTCGTGGTTTGGGCGATCTGGGGGCCGCCCCCGGCACTGGCATTTGCTGTTGTCGCGTCGGTCTCGGTCCTGATCATTGCCTGCCCCTGTGCGCTCGGTCTGGCGACGCCTATGTCCATCATGGTCGCGACCGGTCGTGGCGCAAGCGCCGGGGTCCTGGTGCGGGAAGCCGCCGCGCTGGAGGCCTTGGCCAAGGTCGACCTGCTGATCGTCGACAAGACGGGCACTCTGACGGCGGGCCGCCCGGCCCTGACGGCGGTCATCCCGGCTAAAGGGTTCGATGAAACGCAGCTGCTACGGTTTGCGGCGACGCTGGAGCGCGGTAGCGAACACCCGCTGGGGGCTGCAATTGTGGCGGCCGCCGCAGGTCGAGATGTCGCTTTGGATGAGCTTACGGATTTTGCCTCGCTTACGGGCAAGGGGGTCACAGGTCAGGTCGATCAGAAAATTGTGACCCTGGGCAATGGCGCACTCATGGCGGATTTGAATATTCCGCTGGCCGAGCTTCTGGATTCCGCGGAAGCGCTGCGCTCCGAGGGTGCGACAGCCTTCTTTGTGTCGGTTGATGGATCGCTAGCCGGTGTGCTTGCGGTCTCGGATCCGATCAAGGAGACGACCCGCGCGGCGCTTGATTCACTACGGGAAGACAACATCGAAATTGTCATGGTGACCGGGGACAATCGGACGACAGCAAACGCGGTAGCTGCGACGCTCGGGATCGAAACGGTGGAGGCCGATATATTGCCGGCGGACAAGGAAGCCATCGTCAGGCGCTATCAGGAAGCCGGACGGCGGGTCGCCATGGCCGGGGACGGGATCAACGATGCGCCGGCTCTGGCGCGTGCCGATGTTGGGATTGCGATGGGGACGGGCAACGATGTGGCGATAGAATCTGCGGGAATCACCCTGATTAACGTTGACCTAACGGCGCTGGTCCGCGCGCGAAACCTCTCGACGGCGACCCTGCGAAATATCCGCCAGAACCTGTTCTTCGCCTTCGTTTATAATGCAGCAGGCGTGCCTTTAGCTGCGGGGATTCTGTTTCCGGTGCTGGGCATTCTGCTCAACCCGATGATCGCCGCAGCAGCCATGAGCCTGAGTTCTGTCTCGGTGATCGGCAACGCGCTCCGGCTGCGGCGTGTGAAACTCTAGGCTGATCAAGCGTTGCCGCGGTTCTCGCGCCACAGACCCAGGATCTGCTGTACCGGGCGGTCGGAGAAGCTGAATAGGACGGCGTCTTCGTTGGCGATGTGCTTCTGGGGCACCCAACAGGGCACCACGAAGTGGTCGCGCTTGGACCATTCGAAGGTCTCGTCGCCGATGATCGACTTGCCTGAACCCTCAACGACGCTGAAGACCGTCGCGTCGGTGCACTGATAGGTCGCGGTTTCGAAATCCTTGGGCAGAAGCTGCATGAAGGTGCCGAGGGTTGGCATGGCGGACTTGCCGTTGTCGGGATTTACGTAGCGCAGCTTCAGGCCGTGGCATGGATCCCATTCTTCGGCCTTGCGCATGGTTTCCAGCGCTTCGCGGGTCCGGACATAGGGATAGTTGAAGATCGGCGAGTTCGCGGTCTGCGGCTCGTGATCCACGGGGGCGAGGCCCATGCCGTAGCGCGCGAGGGTATCGCCGCTGGGCCGGGAAGTCGGTTGGCTTGGTTCGGGATAGGGCTCGGCAAAAGTTGTATCCAGCGTCTCAACAAGCGGCACGTCCAGCCCGTCGAGCCAGACCATCGGCTGGTCGCTCTCATTGCCATGGTCGTGCCAGGTCCAGGAGGGGGTGATAACGAAATCGCCCTCTTCCATGATGGTCTTCTCACCATCAACAGCGGTGTAGGCGCCCGAGCCTTCGACGATGAAACGCAGCGCGGCCTGAGTGTGACGATGGGCCGGAGCGATTTCGCCCGGCATGATCAGTTGCAGACCGGCAAACAGTGATGTGGTGACGCGATAGCGTCCGCGCATGCCCGGATTCTCGAGGATCAGCACCCGGCGCTCAGCCTGTTCGGCGGTGATCAGGTCACCGGATTTCATGAGCGTGTCGCGAATTTCGTTGTAGTGCCAGATATAGGGCTGACAGTCGCTCTTGGGAGTTTTGCGCGCGAAGGTGTGCAGCACTTCCCACAAGGGTGCGAGGTTCTTCGGATCGCAATCATCCTTGTAGTACGGCATCAGGTCGGGGCGGACATCTGCGACGATGGTCATGTTCGTATCTCCAAAAATCGGTCGGCAGTAGCACTGCGCGGCACCGGATATCATCTGGTCCCTTTATACACCATTCTCAAGAGTATGGTGTTCGAGTCTCGCCCGCGCCGTCAGGCCAACAATCGAGGGACCAACAGTGTAATCGTCGGGAACGCGATCAGGACCGCGACCCGGATGATGTCCGAGGCAAAGAAGGGAATAACCCCCTTGAAGGTCTCGATCATCGGAACGTCCTTGGCCATCGAATTGATGATGAAGACATTCAACCCGACCGGCGGGGTGATCAGGCCCATCTCCACGACAATCAATGCGATGATCCCGAACCACAGCTTGGCTTCGTCGGGGGACATGCCGAAGTCCAGTCCGGCAATGATCGGCCAGAAGATCGGGATCGTCAGGAAGATCATGGACAGGGAGTCCATCACGAACCCCAGGACGATGAAGAGCACGATCATCCCAAACAGGATCGTGTGGGGAGACAGGCCGGAGTTACCGAAGAATTCTGCTGCCGAGATGGGCAACTGGGAGAAGCCCAGAAATGCGTTAAAAATTGCGGCACCCAGCAGGATCAGGAAAATCATGGCGGTCGTCTGTGCGGTCCCCAGCAACGCTTCGTTGAACCCTTTCAGGCGCATGCCGCCGCGGGTGATCGCGATCAGGAAGGTGCCGAAGGCCCCGATCCCCGCGCCTTCGGTCGGCGTGAAGATGCCGAAATAGATCCCGCCCATCACGAGGATAAAGATGACCAGCACCGGCCAGATTTCGAGCAGCGCTGTCCATTTTTGCGCACGTGTGGCGCGCTCTCCGGCCGGGCCGGCTTTCGGGTTGATCCGGACAATGATGGCGATCACGGCGATGTAACCGAGCGCGGCTAGAATGCCGGGGATAAAGGCGGCTTGGAACAACGTCGCGACATTGGCTTCGACCATCACGGCGTAGATGATCAGGACGACCGATGGTGGGATCAGAATGCCCAGGGTGCCGCCTGCCGCCAGCGAGCCGGTGGCCAAGGCCCCGGAATAATTGAAGCGCTTGAGTTCGGGGAGCGCGACCTGACCCATGGTGGCAGAGGTTGCCAGTGATGAGCCGCTGATCGCGCCGAAGCCCGCACAGCCGCCAACTGCCGCCATGGCAATACCGCCGCGAAAGTGCCCCAGCCACGTATAGGCAGCTGCAAACAACGCCTGGCTAAGGCCCGCCTTGGCAGCGAACTGACCCATCAGCAGAAATAGGGGGACGACCGAAAGTGTTTCTGTGGTGAAGCGCCAATAGGTTTCGGTCTTGAGATAGCTGAAAAGTGCATTCTCTCCCGCGATAGTGACATAGCCGACGATGCCGACCGTGAGCATCGCCACACCGATTGGAATGCGCAGCGCGAGCAGCACCAGCATGACACCAAATCCGGTCAGACCGATTTCGAGGCCGGTCATGCAGGCGTTTCCGGTTTATCGAAGTAACGTACGGCGCGCATTTCCGCGACGCTGCGCCCGACCGTGTAGGCGATCACGATCGTCAGAAATCCAAGCATCGCGATGGAAATAGGGAATGTCGTCCAGCGCGGGAAATTGATGGTCATGGAAAGCTCGTTGTAATTGTACATGTCGAGCCCGCCGAAAATCATGCGCCAGGTCAGAAGGGATGCGATGGCCAGATATAAAATCCCGCCGGCCACGTCGCCGAAAATCCGCGCCCGGACAGGTGCCGCCGACATGAAGAAATCGACCATCACATTGCCGCGGACGATCTGGCACCAGGGCAAAAAAGCAAAAACGGATATTCCTGTTCCAATCGCCACCAGCTCGAAGTCGCCGGGCACGGGTTGTAGCAGGATCGAACGTCCGAGGACGCTGAGCGAGGTCAGGATCGCCATGGCGCTCAGCACGACGCCGCCGAAAATGGCGAGCCATTTCGAGATCTGAAAGAGAACCCGGCCCACCGGATCGGCGGGCCGGGTGTGTTCTGTGGACATTTCACTCATGGGGCTGCCGGGCCTGTCTCAACCGTCAGGCCCTGGATTCCTCAAGATTTTTCGGCGTACTTCGCGATCATTTCGCGCGCGTCACGAACCATGGCCGGTCCATCAAGGCCCGACTTGGCGACCTCTTCGTACCAGCGTTTGAACACGGGCTCAGCGGCGGCGCGCATGCGCGCAACCTCGGCGTCCGGGATCACATAGAACTGGTTCTTGGCCTGGGCTTCGACAGCCTTGCGGCCCGGAACCTCAACATCGACCCAGTTCTGTCCGGCGGCCTTTGCAATGTTGCGACCGGAATTGTCGTCGATCACCTTCTGCAGATCGGCGGGCAGCTTGTCGTAGCTGGCCTTGTTCATCAGGAAGGTGAAGACATTGGTGCCCAGACGCGGCTGCGGCCCGGAGAGACTGGAGAAATACGTCACGAGCTCGGGTGTTTTGACAGCCGGTGCGATTTCGTAAGGCAGCGTGACACCGTCAATGACGCCCTTCGACAGCGCGGCGGGAATCTGTGGCAACGGTAGCCCAATGCCCGTGGCGCCGAGCGATTCGAGCAACCAGACACCGACACGGGATGCGGCGCGAATCTTCATGCCCTTGAGGTCTTCCATCTTTTGGACGGGAGCTTTGGTCTGGAACAGGAAGCCTTGATGGGAATGCAGCAGGAGCGGTTTGTAAGGGGCCAATGCTTTTCCGAGATGCTTGTCCTGATAGTCCTGCAGGGCCTGCGCAGTGGATAGGGCATCACGATGGACGAAGGGTAGCTCGAAGGGTTCAATTTCTGGCATCCGGCCCGGTGAGAAGCCGGGCAGGGTCCAGACGATGTCAACGACGCCGTCACGGACCTGATCGAGAAGCTGGGGTGCCTTGCCGCCGAGCTGCATGGCCCAGAAGGGCTGAATTTTCAGGCGACCATTGGAATCCGCTTCGATCTTATTCGCCCAGGGGGCGAGGAAGGTTTTGCCGGGGTTGGCGACCGGCGGAATAAAGGTGTGCATGCGCAAGGTGATTTCCTGTGACATGGCAGCGCCAGCACTGAAAGTCAGCGCGGCGATGGCGGCGCCGGTCAGTGCAGCGGTTTTGATAACATTACGAACCATATTCGTTTCTCCCTGGAGTTTTCATGTGCGGTGGTCTTTTCGACCATCCATTTTCTTGCGCCCAGTCTAGCGTATCTGTGGGGGGATGCATCCGCCAAAAGGTTGATTTTTGGGGCTCTGAGCCTAAAAAACACCGCGCCGGACAAGGTTGATTCCGGCGATGATGATGATCCCGATCAGCAATTTTTCAAACACGGCCTGGGAGAAACGCGAACGTAGCCAGGTACCGATCGCCATCCCGGCAAAAACCGGAATCGAGGCGATCGCCGAAAGCATCAGGATATCCGGTGTGGTCACGCCGAGCAGGATCAGATTGCCGTGCAACGGCACCGCCCCGACGAGAAACACCATCGCAATGACCACCACGAAAACGTCCTTGTCGAGAGCGCGCATGGAGAGATAGGCAAAGACCGGTGGGCCGAATAGGTTCGACACGCTGCCCACCAATCCGGCGATCACCCCGATGATCGGGTTCAGCCAGGGCTCGTGGCGATCGGGTACGCCAACTGGCAACGGGATCAGGCGCATCAGTCCCACCACGGCAATCACGAAGCCGATGATCACCAGCAGGGCTTCGGTATCTGCGGTCACAATCAGGCGAGAGGCGAGCACAGCGGTGATCGCGATGGCGGCGATCAGGCTCCAGAAACGGCGCGCGACGGCCATGAAAATACCACCGTGGAAGACCTGAAACATGTTGGTGACGATCACCGGAACCACGAGCAGCGCAATCGCCTGAAGCGGTGGCAGCATGATGGCGAGGAATGGCAAGGCGACCAGCGGCAGACCGATCCCAACGGCTCCCTTGCTGAGGCCGCCTCCGAAGAAGGCCAGAGTAATCAGGAACAGGGTTCCGGGGGGCAGCGACTCCAGGGTTGGCATGATGTGACGACTCCGAAGGCGCGATGGATGTCAGAGTGGGTTTGACGAAAACGAACTGGATATTCGCCCTCACCATTCCTATCTCCCACGCAGCATAATGAACAGAGAAGCTCTTCCAATCGTTTCCATCACCCCGATCACCACAAGTATGAAAGCGTCGCCATGGCTTTGACCCAATTGCTTGCCGGAACTGCGATGGGGGTCGTGCTGGCCGGCTGCGCTGTGCTCACGCCGTTGCCGGACAAGATCTCGACCGAAACGCGTCTGGCCACGATCCCGATTGCGGGCGCGCCGATTTCTGCCCCGGTGAAAATTTACTGGAACGCGCAGCAGGTGCCGTTCATCGACGCTCAGAGCGATGCCGATCTGGCGGTCACTCTGGGGATTGTCCATGCTCATTTGCGCCTTGGCCAAATGGAGCTGGCGCGGCATCTGGTGCGCGGGCGAATTTCCGAAATGGGTGGGCCGCTGGCCCGCGACCTCGATAAGTCCCTGCGGGTGCTTAATTTCGGGCGCGGGGCGGAGGCCACGCTGGAAATCATGCCTGCCGATACCCGTGCCTGGGTGGATGCGTTTGTCTCGGGGGTGAACCACTACATTGCGAATGTTGAAGAGCTGCCCCACGAATACCAGGTGCTGGGACTGGCGCGGGAACCGTGGACCGCCGAAGACGTGATTGCGGTCGGCCGGCTTGGTTCAACAGACGTCAATTGGCTGATCTGGTTTGGCATGCTGTCCCTGCGGGAGCGGTCCGACTGGCCGGAGCTCTGGGCCCGGATCACCGAGATCGGGAGTGAATCGGTTCCCAGCATTGGCGTTGGCGCACAGGACCAGGAATCAGTTTTTCATGAGCTGTTGCTCGGCTTCGCCAAGGCGGGTTCGAACTCGGTGGCTGTTTCTGGCGCGCGGACCGGGACGGGTTCGGCGATGATCGCCAGTGATCCCCATCTCGGGGTGTTTCTGCCTAATCTCTGGGTGCTCGCCGGGTTTAAGTCGCCCTCCTACCATGCGGTCGGGATGATGATCCCGGGGGTGCCGTTTATCGCGCTTGGACGCAATGAGCAGATCGCGTGGGGCGGCACCAATATGCGGGCCCTGTCGACCGATCTGGTCGATGTGAGTGATCTGCCGGAAGCCGATATCACCACCCGCACGGAGAAGATTGGTGTGCGCTGGTGGTTCGACACCGAGATGACGGTGCGCGAAAGTTCCTACGGGCCGGTGATCACTGATGCACCGTTGGTGCCCTCGGCGGGGGAAGGGGTCGATGTGGCTTTGCGCTGGATGGGCCATCTGCCGAGTGATGAAATCACCTCTATGCTGCAGGTCAGTCAGGCCGAGGATTTTGCCGGGTTCCGCGACGCCCTCGACGGGTTTCATGTGCCTGGCCAGAACATGGTGTTCGCCGATACGGCGGGTCATATCGGTCAGGTGATGGCGGTCCGGCTGCCCGCCCGTCCGACAACACCGCCGCCTGATTTGATCCAAAAGCCCGGCGCGCAGTATAGCTGGGACAATCTGGTCAGCGCAGCCGGGCTGCCTTTCGCCTTTGATCCGCCGGCAGGTTATGTCGCCTCCGCGAATAATAAGCCGGCCGACGCGCCGGTGGCGGTGGGATGGCATTTCTCCAATGATGACCGGATTTCCCGGTTGCGGGATTTGCTCTCTGGGCCCAACAAAGTGACGATCGAGGACCTTCAGAGATTACAGCAGGATGTCTATATGCCCTCGGCGGTGGCGCTGCGCGACTTGCTGCTTGGGCAGCTTGATCGGGCAGGCGTGCCCTTGTCGGCAGGACAGGCCACTTTGGTCGAAACCTTGCGTGACTGGGACGGGCACTACGACGCGAAATCCCTTGGTGCGCTTGCGTTCGAGCTCACGATGTTTGCTTTTTCACAAACCTTCTGGAGCGAAGAAGAGCGCGCCCTGATGGGGGTTGGTGGGCGGTTCGACGAGCAACTCGCAAGTGCCATTGCAACGGCCGATCCGGCCCGGGTTGCTGCGATTCTGCGCCCCGCCCTCGACGCGGCGGCAGTCAAGTCGAAGGGGTTTAGTGTCTGGGGGGACATGCACCGGCTGGGCTTGCGTCACCCGTTGAGCTTCATTCCGGTGGTGGGCTCGAAGTACCGCTTCGGGGATGTGCCGATCGGCGGTAGCTCGACCACGGTGATGAAGACCGCCCATGGAGATACGGATGAACGCCATTTCACCCGGTTCGGCTCCCAGGCCCGGCACATCTCCGACATGTCCGATCCGGACGCCAATTGGTTCACTCTGCTCGGCGGTCAGGATGGCTGGATCAACAGCGAGAATTTTGTTGACCAGTTCCAGTTCTGGCTCCGCGGCGACTATGTCCGGGTGCCCCTGCAGCTGGAGACGGTCGAGAGGACATTCCCTCACAAGATGGAATTGCGCCCGTGAGTCGAGGGCACGTGGGTAGACTGTCCTAGATGTTGAACGCCACTCCCCTGATCCGCCTTTACGCCCGCCGACGCCTGCGCAAGCTGGCGCAGATGGATGTCGCCGATGTGCAGCGCCGCGCGCTCCTGACCCTGGTCGGCCGCGCGGCCCGGACCTCTTTCGGACGGGATCACGACTTTGCCAATATCCGCAGCGTGATCGAGTATCAAAAGCGAGCGCCGCTACGCCGTTACGAGGATTTTCACGAAAGCTACTGGAAGGCCGTGTTTCCTGAACTGCGCGGGGTGAGCTGGCCCGCAGCGGTGCCGTTCTTCGCCGTGACCTCGGGCACCACGACCGGGCGCACCAAATACATTCCCTGCACAAACGAGATGGTTGCCTCCAACACGATGGCTGGCCTCGATCTGATTTGCCACCATCTGAACAACCGCCCGAAGAGCCGGGTGCTCGGTGGGAAATCCTTCATGCTTGGCGGCAGCACGGAGTTGATTGCAGAAGCCAGAAATATCAGCAGCGGTGATCTCTCGGGGATCATGTCTGCCAATGTGCCCTGGTGGTTCCGCAAGCGCAATTTCCCGCCGGACGATCTGGCCCGGATCCCCGATTGGGAAGAGAAAGTCGACAAGCTGGTTGCCGCTATCGCGGATCAGGATATCCGGCTGATTGGTGGCACCCCGTCCTGGCTGCTGCTGTTCTTCGATCAGCTCGCCGCCGCCCATGGGGATGCCCGGCCCGATCTGGCGAAATATTTCCCCAATCTGGAATTGCTGATCCATGGCGGGGTTGATTTCTCGGCTTATCGTCAACGCTTCGAGGGTTTGCTGTCGGATACGTCGGCGGAGTTGCGCGAGGTTTACCCGGCAAGCGAAGGGTTTATCGCCGTGGCTGACGCCGGCCCTGAGGACGGGCTTCGCCTGATGCTCGACACCGGGATGTTCATGGAGTTTGTGCCAGTCGCCGGGCCCGACAGTCGCCAGCCGCCCCGCCACTGGGCTGGCACGGCCCAGCTCGGGATCAACTACGCCATTGTGCTGACCACTTGTGCCGGGCTGTGGTCTTACGTTGTTGGTGACACGGTGGAGTTCGTCAGCCTTCATCCTCTTCGGGTCCGGATCACCGGGCGCACCAGCTACACCTTGTCGGCCTTCGGTGAGCATCTGCTGGCCAGCGAGCTGGAAGCCGCCATACGTGACGGCGCGGCCGCGATCGGGGTCGATGTTACTGATTGGTCCGTCGGCGCAGTCCATGCAGATGATCAGGACAGCCGCGGCGGGCATCTCTTCGTGGTGGAGTTTGCGGATGCCTCGCCGTCAGCGGACCAGGTTGCGCATTTTGTCGAGACAGTCGATGCGGCGCTGTGTGCCACCAACGAAGATTACGAGGCCCATCGCATTGGTGATTTCGGCATGAGATCCCCCGCGGTGATTGCCGCGCCGCCGGGCAGCTTTGCCGCGTGGATGAAGTCGCGCGGCCAGCTGGGTGGTCAGCATAAGGTGCCGCGGATCATCAACGGCGATGAACTGTTCGCGGGCCTGCGGAGGTTCGTGTCTGCCCAGGTCTAGTCCTCGAGGAAGTCGGCGCTCCAGCGTTTGTAATCATCATCGCGCATCAGGCGCTTCATGGTGTCACCTGAGGCAACATTCTCCAGGTCGTCAGGATGGGTGCCGTTTGCCAGCGCCGTCTGAGCCTGCATGAAAGCCTCGAGGCCCGCAGCATGCACCTTGTGCCCCTGCAGGCAGACCCGGACGCCAATGGAGGCCAGCCAGTCGCGATCCATCATCTCACGGGACGCGCTGCCGAGAATGATCGGCGTTGTCACTTCCCTGGCGATGGTTTCAAGGTCTTCCCGGTTCTTCACGCCCACAAGGAATAACGCATCCACCCCGGCTTCCTGATAGGCCGTGGCCCGTCGAACGGCTTCGTCCACACCGGCAATTCCGGCCACGCTCGACCGACCGGCAATCGAAAGGTCCGGATCGATGCGTGCGTCCAGTGCGGCCGTCATCTTGCCGACACCTTCCTCGAGAGGAATCAGGGTGGCCTTGCCCCCCGACCCGTAGGGATTGGGCAGCACGGTGTCTTCAATAGACAGGGCCGCAACCCCGGCCATTTCCAGTTCCTCGACGGTACGGCGCACATTCAGGGCGTTGCCGTAGCCATGATCGGCATCCACCAGCAGGGGCAGGTCACAGGCCCGCCCGATGCGGAGAGCCTGATCGGCAAATTCTGACAGGGTCAGGACAATCAGATCAGGGGCGGCGAGCACGGCCATGGAGGCGACCGATCCGGCGAAAATACCGACTTCGAAACCGGCTTCCTTGGTGATGCGTGCGGTCATCGGGTCGGCGACAGAACCGGGATGCACACAGGCGGTGCCGTTCAGGATGGCGCGGAAATTCTTGCGGCGTTGGGACCAGCGCATAATGGAGTCTCTTTCGTGGATCGGGTTAGAGCTTGCGGCGTTCGCGGACCAGGGCGCCCGCTTTGGCGAGGGCGTCAATATCGTCCGGGCCGTAGCCGTGTTCGGTCAGAATGTCGTCGGCCTGGGCCCCAAAATGGGGCGGTGTCGAGCGCAGATCACCTGGGGTGCGGCTGAACTTGATCGGCGTGCCGGCCCCTTCATACCAGTCGAGCTTGGCGGCCATATTGCGGTGCTGGGTATGGGGTGCGGTCATCACCTGGGCGGTGTTTAGAACCGGCCCGGCGGGAATGCCCGCGGCGAGCAGTTTCAGACAAAGCTCTTCCCCGTCGACAGCGGCAAAGGCGGGGAGCAACTCGTCGCGCAAATCGGCCCGGTTGGCGACCCGCAGGGAATTACTGGTAAAGCGCGGATCGTCGATCAGGTCGGGACGGCCCAGCTCGTTACACAACCGGCCATAGGCGCGCTCATTGCCTGCACCGATAAATACTTCGACGGTCTTGGTCGGGAATTTGTCGTACGGGGCGATGTTGGAATGTTGGTTGCCGGTGATCTCGGGCACTTTGCCGCCGGACAGGTAATAATTGGGAATATGCGGGTGCATCATCGAGACCGCGCAATCGTAAAGCGTCATGTCGATGAACTGGCCGCGCCCTGACGTGGCGCGCTCGAACAGCGCCATCATGATGGCGACACAGGAATAGAGCCCGGTACCCATATCGACTGCCGCGATCCCGACCCTTGTTGGTTCTTTGTCCGTGCCACCATTGATCGAGAACCAGCCGGCCATGGCCTGGATGATCGCGTCATAGCCGGGAAATCCGCCTAGCGGGCCGTCTTCGCCGTAACCCGAGACACGGCAATGGATCAGCCGGGGAAATTTCTCCGCCAATGTGTCCTTGTAGCCGACGCCCCATTTTTCCAGCGTGCCGGTTTTGTAATTGTCGATCAGCACGTCGGCGTCTTCGAGCAGGCGCAGAAACACTTCACGCCCTTCCGGTTTGCTCAGATCGAGGCCGATGGAACGCTTGTTGCGGTTTAGGCCGACAAAATAGGACGCATCTCCCTCATGGAAAGGCGGGCCCCAGTCGCGCACTTCATCGCCTTGGGGCGGCTCGACCTTGATCACGTGGGCGCCGTGATCGGCCATGATCTGGGTGCAGTAGGGACCGCCCAGAACCCGCGCCAGATCCACGACCTTGAGCCCGGCCAGTGCGCCGAAGGGAGTTTGCTTGGAGGACATGGAATACAGCCTGCGATAATTTTGACGTGGTTTCGCGCCGGGCGCGGAGGGGGAGCTCAGATGCGAATAATCATCGCGGGCCCAATGCTAGTTTTCCTGGCGACATCCGTCCATGCCCGGATCAATCGGGATGCGTTCGAGATGTTCGACCACCATCCTGACTTGTCTTCAGGCCGCGTTTGCTGCGCTAAAAACCTTTGCCGCGAAACTCGGATAGCGTTCAGCGACCGCGTCGGCGACTTCGCCGCGGAGCAAGGCTAGCGTGTTGGCGTCCGGTGCCGGGGTGTCGGGCACGTGGTCGGGGGTGTCGTAGTCAAAGCCGGTGTGTTCACGCACTTCGTCCACGGTGTGGCCGGGATGGACGCTTTGCAGGCGGAAGCGTTTGGCCTCGCCATCGAAATCAAACACACATCTTCCGGTGACGAGCGCGTGGGGGCCGCCGGAGCGGTGCACGTTCTCTTCACTGACCCCGGGGGCGCTGACGAAATCGACCTTGGGGACCAGCACCCGGGCGGTGTGTTCCTCGCGAAATAGAATCACCCGTGGGACCAGGAAATAGAGATAGGCCGACCCGAAGGAACCGGGGAAACGCACTTTGGTGTCCGGGTAATCGCCGATGCCCACCAGGTTGATATTGGCCTGCCCGTCGATCTGTCCGCCGCCGAGAAAAAATGCATCGATCCGGCCTTGGGCGGCGCAGTCGAACAATTCGCGGCCGCCATCCGTGAAGGGGCTGTTGGTTTCGCTGCCGAGCATGGAGACGCGGAATGCGCCGCCCGATTGCGCGCGGGCCAGAAGCGCGGCGGTGCCCGGGATCGGAGATTGAGCGCCAACGGCGACATGGCGCAGCCCGGCGAGCATCTCGGCAACCGTGGCGATCAGGAGTTCTTCGGGGAGAAAGTTCGCGCTCATTCTGCGGCCTTCGGGGCATGGACAAATTCGTCGAGATAGCCGGCAAAGCCTTCGTCGCTGCGGGCGCGTTCGAGATAGTCCCGCAGATGGGCTTCATCGCCGCCGTAACGCCCGAACAGGCCTACCGGCCAGGCGCCGTTTTCGGCTTCGGCCACCGCGCTGACGTAAAGGCCCGGGATCGTGCCCGGGGCGAGCTTTTCATCGGCGAGCAGATTGCCGTCGTAGATTTCGTCGGCGGTCACCAATGTCTCGCGTGACGCGTGGGCCATCAGCATCATTTCCCGGCGCACGCCGATCCAGACATTGCCATGGCGGTCGGCCAGGGGCGCATGGATAAGGGTGAAGTCCGGACGGATCGCCTTGACCATGACGATCGGGCCGTCCTCTTCACCGAACGGGTCGGTGCCGGTGGTCCAGTCGTCGCGATGGGTCAGTAGGTCGGAGCCGACAATGCCGCGCACGGGCATAAAAGGAATGCCCTTCTCTGCGGCTTGCAGCCCGGAGTGGATCGCCGGGCAGGTGCCGTCGATGATGCGCAGGGTTCCCGCCTTGATCGCCGCGGTAAAGCGGGGGGCGGGGCCGTATTCTTCGAGGGTGACGGCGGCGGTCTCCAGGGTCGCGACGCAGCCTGCGCCGATCAGCATGTCGCCCTGGAAGCCCACGGAAGGCACGCCGACCACATGTAGATCACGCACGCCGCGGGCGATCAGGGCGCGTATGGTGACCATGGAGCAGCCGGAATAATCCGGTGCCAGGGCCAGCTTTGCCCCGTCGGGGATGCGGGCGGCCAGATCTTCAACGGATGTGAGGGAGTCGCTCAAGGTTTCCTGCCAACGTCGTGTTGCGGATCATCCGATGTTAGATTGGTTGGGCCCAGGAATAAAGAAAGCGGTTTGGACATGGATTTTTCTCTCCCCGAGGATATCGCGGCGTTGTCCGCTTCGGTGGAACGTTTCGTCGCCCACGAGATCGATCCAGTGATGGGCGGATTCGAATCTCGCGAAGAATTTCCCCACAGCATCATCGTGAAAATGGCCGAAGCCGGGTTTTTCGGCGCTGCGTTTCCGGAGAACCTTGGCGGCAGCAATGCCGGGTTCCTCGCGGTCTCGGCGATCTCCGAGACGATTTCGCGGCTGGCCCCGGAATTCGGCTACGCCATGAATATGCAGGCGATGACCTGTCCCTTCACCATCTTCAACTGGGGCAACGAGGATCAGATCGCGCGGTTTGTCCCGGATCTGATCGGCGGCCGGAAGATCGGCATGTTCGCGCTGTCCGAACCTGGCGGTGGCTCGGACGCAGCGGGATCGATGAAAACAACTGCTGTGCGCGATGGCGACGTCTACCGACTGAACGGATCCAAGCAGTGGATCACCTTTGCGAACGCGGCCGATACGGGAATTCTGTTCGCCAAGACCGACCCGGCGGCGGGCCATCGGGGGGTGAGCGCGTTCATCGTCGAACCAAAGACCTATAACGGGTTTACCGCTAATCCCATCCCGATGACCGGGTTGTCGAAATCACTTTGTTCGAACGCCGTCTTTCTCGACGACTTTGTCGTGCCGGTCGAAAACCGTCTTGGGGAAGAGGGCGAAGGCTTCAAGATTGCCATGAACGCGCTGGAGTATGGCCGTCTGACGGTCTCGTCCCGCTCGGTCGGACTGGCCCAAGCCTGTTTGGATCACGCGGTCGAATATGCCAATGACCGGGTCGTCGGCGGGAGCCCGATTGGCGAATACCAGATGGTGCAACATCTGATCGCTGATATGGCGACCAATATCGCCGCCGCACGATTGCTGGTGTACCGCATGGCCTGGTTGATGGACTGGGGGGAAGTATCAAACCGGGCGGCCTCCCTGGCCAAATATGCGGCGGTGAACGCCGCCAAACACGCCGCAACATCGTCGGCAGAGATTTTTGCGGGCTACGCGCTGGCCGATGAATACCCGATCAAGAAGATCACCGCTTACGTCAATATGCTGGCAG
>MEHZ011593377.1_pt1 | contig 18836 bp, 23 predicted proteins | sample 897221 | NCBI WGS metagenome assembly MEHZ01 (sample SAMN05514161, study PRJNA337945) | marine metagenome | isolation source: marine surface water | place: Arctic Ocean | collected 2007-12-13
CAAATCAGATGTAATAAACGTAATAAACGTAATACTAGAACAAGGAATGTAATAGAAACAATCTTCTAAGTAGCCCATCAGGTATTACAAAAGTATTACGGTATTACGCTTTTCTGGGAAAAACCCCCTATATAGCAACTCGCGGTGAATGTTTGCCTCTGAGTTAAACTTGTTATAACATGCATCTAAACAACAAACGGGGCAACAATGGCATCTCTTGCAAAAAAGATCGAAGAGGAACACGGCAGAACTCTGACCAACAGGCAGAGAACCTTCGCGAGGTTCGTTGTCGAAGGCATATACAACAACGCTGAGTGCGCTCGGAAGGCGGGGTTCGCCCCTGACATAGCCGCGAAGCAAGCGTCTGTCCTGTTGAATGGTCGGGACTACCCTCATGTCTTGGAATACATCACCGAACTGCGTGAGGAGCGGGAGCGTAGGTATGCGGTGTCTACTATCGGTCAGCTAGAGAGGCTGCACAAACTCTCGTTAGGTGCGGAAGATGCTGGTCAGTTTTCTGCTGCCATCAACGCGGAGAAAATTCGCTCTGCTTTGGGTGGTCTGACAATCGACAGGCGCGAAACTATCAACACCATCGATCAACTGTCGCGGGATGAGATCACCGCTCGTCTCACGATGCTGCAAAAGGCATACCCCCAAGCGTTCATGTTCGAAGGCACAGCAAAGGATATCACCCCAGATGAGCAAGGGACCAGAGGCGAACTTTTGGAACACATTAAGATCGAACCTACCGAAGAAGTGCTTCGCGACAAGGATTGAAAATAAGCACGGGGGCGGTGTTCCTGACGTGCATATGGTGTGGGATGGGCTTCCTTGCTGGATCGAATTGAAGGTCTGTAAAAGTAATCAAGTAAAACTCTCACCTCATCAGGTCGCGTGGAATACAGCATACTGGGTACGAGGTGGGGCAAATTTCATCTTGGTAAAGAGGTCCGTGGAGCGTGATCTACTTTTATTTGATGGGGGTGCTGGGTCCACGTTACTTGCATCTGGCATCTCGGGCACCAAACATGCACGGTTTGATGACCCTGCGGCCTTGTTCTGCGCCCTGCGGCCCCGTTTAGAGGCTATATACTCTGCGGCCCTGCGCCCTGCGTCTTAACTCTGCGGCCCTGCGGCCTTGTTTTCTGGGGGAGTTTCCCCCGATGACAGCCAAAGGTTAACAAATAGGGGTTGTTTGTTAACCTTAACAGCAAAAGGACCATGAGCCGTGGCCCATGGTCCTATGATCTAGTGCTCCACGATTGCGATTGATTTACCTAGGCTCGATCCCTTGCAAAGTTTGCAGGCGGTACACTGGACGCGCCGCCCTGCCTCTTTTGATGCGGGGCAAAGCGCCTCATTTGCCTTGTCTAATTCTCCAAGGTCCGCGATCACTCGGAAGGTCCGACGTCCAGCTTTCCAATGCGCTATTGCTTGGGCGCGATTGTCTGCGCTTTGCATCGCGATGTCTGGACGCCAGCCGGATTGATGTGAATATGCGGTAAACGTGGTGGCTTCTGCTAGCAGATCCGTCCACACGTCCGCGGGAACCGCTGCGGGATCCCCATAGGTGCCGATACGAACGAAGCGCCCGCGGCCTATGGTGTTGCGGTCCGCGGTATTGTCCGCGGTTGGGTACACGCCACGCAAGAATGACTTGTAAACAATCAAGACACCTTGGCCTAAGTTAACATAACAGCGACGGCCCTTGGCTTGCTTGCGCTTTGGGTCGTCGTTTACTTCGCCGCGCATGGTGCAATCACCACATATTGAGAAGTCTTCGCCCGTCTTGCTTGCTTCCAGTGGGTTGATATCGGAGCGCAAGATATAAGTTTGCACAACTGCGCCTGTTTTTGTGTTGCGGTTTGAGAACGTCGCAATAACAACGATTGGTTTTCCATCCAATAGGCTTGGCCCGTTGTAGATGATTCCGGCTTTCATGATTTGATTCCTTTTTAATTGAGATAGATGTTTATGTTAGCAGAATGTGAGCGGAACGCAAGTTTTATTTTATGAATCCCTGCGGCCCTGCGGCCCTGCGGCCCCGCCTCTCTCTTTTATTATATGTTAGGGCGGGCGGAGGCGCGGTATGCCAGGGCGGTGGTGCCTGGCTCGAGCGCAGCGGGCAAAAGTAAAGGGCCCCGAAGGGCCCTTGCTTTATGCGAGTTGTTCTAAGCTTGCTTGCACTTGGCGTATGCTTTCGGATCGCACTGACTTGAGGGACTTGAGCAGTCGGCTGGCGCGGTAGTTGTCGCCGTCCTCAACCTTGGCTTCAAGAACTTCGATCAAGTCGTCCATCTCTTGGAGACCTAAGTCGATGTTCATCTCGATCTCGCGGGCGTTTGTGTATGATGTTTTCATGGTATATTCCTTTTGTTTGATTGAGGTAATGCTCCGATCATACGCTATGCATGACCGGAACACAAGTTATTTAGTCCAGATCGTCAACAAGACGATCGGTTGTCTTGAGCATGCTTATCAAGATGTCACGATCTTCGCTTGGGGCTTTGCGATATGCCGCATATGCCGCTTCGTTAAGCAGGGACAAGAGAGTGCGGTATGTGTTAGTCCCATCGATGTCGATATCTTTAACGCTTCTGATGTTGTCGTTCATTGTATTCCCTCCGGTGGTGCGAGTGATGGGAAAGTCCATCTCGATCGCCCCCGCTCGGGGGGCGATGCAGATGAGCTCTATCAGATCCAAGTGAAGTGCTTGACCTTACCCTCTTTTGCATAACGCATCCAAGTCTTAGGGTGCTTCTCCTTCCACCATGTGAGGGATGGTGCGGTGTTGCGGATTGTTTCAACGTAGTATGCAAACCCACCATCAATTGCCTCGGCGCGTAGGACTTTCTGTTGCGCTTGAAGTTTCTTGATCTTGGCTTCGACGATTGCAAGTTGGTCTTGGATTTCCATGGTATCGTTTCCTTAATTGAGTGGATCGCTTTATTGCTTTCCATACTAGAGTATGGTCACATCCGAACGGCATAGTCAAACGCTAAATGCAATTAATTGCACGCAGAATGAAATTAATTTACTGAATATCTAGCCCAGGATCCTGCTGCATCGCAGCATCTGCCCGCCCGCCCGTGCTGCATCGCAGCACCCAGCTGCCCGCTGGGGGTAACTGGTGCCGATCCTGCCCGATATCGCGCCCGCCCGCTGGGGGGGCCCCCTATATATAGTGGGTGCGTAGCACTCCATCTGTCCTATAATATTGGTATTGTAAAATCATCGCTAGGTTTCTCCATTCAACTAGATTATACTGTTGAATAAAGGAGCAAGGTCCATGAACAAAGAACAGTTAGTCCCGCCTGAGTTAATCAGAGAGTTTTTGACTTACGATCCTGAGACGGGTTTGTTTACTTGGAAGGAGCGATCTGTTTCTCGGTTCTCGGACCGAGGGGGTAGGTATACGGCTGAGTGGTGTCAGAAGAACTTTAACAGCAGGAATGGTGGTGGTCCTGCGTTTACTGCGGTGAGTGGGAAAGGTTATTTAGTTGGAAGTATTTTGGGTAAGACGTTTTCTGCACATAGGGTTTCGTGGTCGCATTTCCACGGATCTTGGCCCAAGTTTACGATAGATCATGTTAACAGGGATAAGACGGATAATCGGATAGGAAATTTACGAGATGTTTCGGTTGTTGTGAACAACCACAATGTGGAGCGCCGTAAGGGGGAGTATGTTGGAGTTACTTGGTGGGAGCCGTCTAGGAAATGGCTTGCGAGGATTTCGAAGGACGGGTCGTGCTATTATTTGGGATATTATGCGACAGCTATAGGGGCGGCGAAGGTCCGAGATGCGAAGGCACGAGAGTTGTATGGTCGTGATGCGTATCAGAACTTATAGCCTCTAAATTTATGCCCACTTTATTTTCATTTGGGAATGTAGTACCGTGATCCAAAGTCCATGGAGTGCTTTAGAATGTCGGATAGTAATCGTTATCGTCAGGTAGCTTCGGATATGGCGAAGCGTTATGGTGTTGATCCTGAGTTATTTGTGAGTTTGGTTCAGCGCGAGAGTGGTTTTGATCCGGGGGCTCGAGGCAAGGACGGCGAGATTGGTTTAACTCAGATTATGTCTGAGACGGGTATTAACCCTGGTTTTGGTGTTACTCCTATTCAGGACCGCAATGATCCGGTTGATAACTTGCGTTTTGGTGCGGAGTATTTGGGTGCGTTGATTGAGAATTATGATGGCGATGTTGCGACGGCGTTGATGGCGTACAACGGCGGTTCTGGTAATGTTGCGAAGGGCACGATATCCAAGGATGCCCAGAAGTATGCGACTGAGTTAATGAACGGCAAGGAGGTTCAGTCTACTTCCCGCCCTGCTTCTAGCTCCTCGGTTATACCGCAGGCGGAGGACAAGGCTGGTCAGGCTGCGATTGCGAAGGGTTTAGCTGCGTTGTTCGCGGAGCAGGGACCTGGGGATGCGACACCTTTGGGCAATGTAGCTGTACCTCGAGGTTTTGGGGCGAGTAGCAAGATGAGTCCATTGAGTCGTCGCGGTTTACCTGGAGCGGGTGCTATTGATCGGTATTCGACTCCTGGCGGTATTGATGGGTTGTATAAGCGTTGATGCTTGATTCTAGGTCCTTTAACCACGAATTGTTGGGTCAGGTCATGGGTTTGATTCTGCACGACGAGTTTTACGCGGAGAGTTTGGTTCATTTGACCCGCAACTCGGTCTATTATGCTGTTAAGCATGGCAAGTGTTTTGCACATCGGGTTGACGGCGAGGTTGTTGGTTACGGTACTTGGGGATTTTTCACTCGCAAGGAGCTTGACGAGGACATTTGGAACGGAGATGAAGTATACGCTCGGGATTGGTCTCCCGATTTGATTTTGTTTTTCCCGAAGTTTCAGTGTCGTGCGGGGCGGCGCGAGGTTATTAGATTTATACGAGACATTCAGCAATATATGTGGGATAATCACCCTGAAATCGTTACTGCGGAGGGGTTACGGTTATATCCTGGGGGCAGTACTAGAGACGAAAAGTGGCATAGGAAAGCATCATGAAGCATTTATTTGGGCCCTTGCGCCATTTGAACTTTTGGGAAACAGCGGCTTTCGAAAGTAACGGCGGCGGCAGCGGCGGCGGCAAAGATGACAACAATAGTAGCAGCAGTACAAAGACCAACCAAGACCGGATCAACGAGATTTATTCATCCAGTGACGACCCTTGGGGAACCAACGGCGCGGAGTTGAATGCGTTAACGGCGGACCGAGGTGCGACGTACAGCGGCGATTCTACTGCCACGACTGCCAGCGGTGGCGGCAACAACGGCCCGAGCTCTGGACCTACTCCCACGGTTATTCCGACTGGTGCTACGTTAAAGACGGGCACTGTTTTAAACAGCAATTCTGACCCGGTTGTATTTTCCACAGACAGCAGCGGCAACACTACGGGCCAGAACCAGTCTACTCTGGAGCTAGCGAGAGCAGAGAAGTTTGGAGAGACGTTTGCGCAAAACCGCGCTGCGGGCAACGAGACGTTTACTTATAACGGTGAGTTGTACACCACGGACCTTGCGTCTGATGTTCCGGCAGCGGCAGAAGAGGTTACCCCTACGGTTAGTTATGATGCGTTTGGGACTGCTTATAGCACTCCGGCGGCGGCGGCACAGGCGGACCTAACGGCCGAGGCGCAAACTTTGACGGCACAGAACGCTATAACTGATGCGAACACTACTGTCGCGCAGCAGTTTGGTGACACTTCTTATATTGGTGGGACTGATCCAGTAACCACCAATGACGCTGCCTCTACAGATTTCAACTATGTTCCTACGTTTGAGTCGTTCACGGGCCCAGCAGCGGTAGACAATAAAGTATATGATCCAGAGACTGGATTTGAGGTGATGGAGCTATCAAGCGGCACGAAATACCTTGTGGATGAGGCGGGGGATGTCGTCGGCATCTTGCCAGCTACTACAACTACAGGCCTTACCACCTCTACAGGCGGAGCCAATAACTCTACGGAGGCGTTGCTGGATCTTACGGCAGGCATGGCTTCGGGAAATGTGGGCGTAGACGAGGCAACCGCGACCTTAAATTTGATACAGGGCAACGGTCTTACTGCTGACGATGTAGATGCGTTAATGCCCCCTGCGGCGATTACTAGCACTGGCGACGACAATCTTGTATTAGAAGCTTTTAACTCAGGCACTTCTGCGGTGGATTCATCTGAAATAGATGATGGCGGTGGAACGGATTTCTCGGTAGTTTCTAGTGGGGATACTTCCACCGACCTCGTCGGCACGAACACAAACCCCCGCCTTGGATATGAGTCTGCCAACGATGTTTTTACGTCTAGCCCTGACTATTTAACTGGTTTGGACGGGACGGGTATAAACACGCTTGGTCCTGTTGATGACTCCTTTTACGGTGGCTTGCAGAATACTACGGGGACTGAGATCACGTCTCCTGTGGGCACGGTCGACGGTGAAATCCCTGTTATTGGAAAAGATCTGTTCGAAATAGGACTCACGGACTACACCCCTGCGTTGATTGGGTCCGGTTTGGAATCAGCTGTAAGTGCGGCTATAGATACTGGTCAAGACTTGGGTCTTGTAGGTGACAGAGTCTTGAACCCAGTGTTCAAGACTAACGCGGCAGGGATGGCTGACCGCAGCGGTTTGGACATGTTAGCTGATGAGAATTATGTTAACCGAACGGGCGACACGAGTATTTATGATATGTTCGATGTTCCAATAACTATTCCAGTAGCTACGGACAAAACAGCCCTCGAGACTGTTTTGTCGAACTACAGTGCGGGTCAGTACGTCGAGATGGCGGAGAACATAGAGAAGCTGCCGCAAGAGACTAAAGATGCTCTGTCTTCTGACATTCTTAATTTCCCTAATAAATACGGATATGAAGCGGGGCAAGTGGACCCTGGCTTTGCTGCGGCGCTGGGTGAGAGCACGGATAAGACAACTTTCGCAGGTGTAAACACAGATTCGCTTCTTGCTAATTTGACATTAAGCGCCCCAGGTGCTGTGGCGACTGTTCTTACAAGCATGGCGAACTTACCCGCGGGCATGGCTCTTGGTTCAACTATGGCTATGGGGGAGGGTCAATCTTCGGCAAATCAGGTTATTGATGCTGCGTTTGCCGACGGATCTATACAGTATAACCCTGAGTACCAGACGGTGATGTCTAACTCTATGAACGACCCCGCTTTTGCGGCTCTGAGCGATGCGGAGAAAAACAATCGGGTTAAAAACACTTTGGAAAACAAGGTGGCTCAAGGCTTAATTCCACTTGCGGCTCTTGGTGCGGCGACCACGGCACTGACTCCTGGTTTTCTTCTCGGAAAGAATCTTAAAGGGGTGGCTACGCAGGGTGGCTTGGAAGCCTTGGAAGAAGGTTTTCTTGAAACGGGCGTGTTAGAGGGCGCTCTTCAGAGTAACGCGGGCGGGTTGTCCGTTAACCCGAATCTACAAGACATGGCAGGCGAAGCCTTGGTTGGCGGTATTTTGGGGCTTGGTATTGGTGGTGGCACTGCGCTTACTTCGGGAGTGGGAAGTAACGCAAATGTTCTCGACCCATCTAAGTCCGCAACATCGGGTCAGCTTGCGGATTCCACGGTTAAAACTGCGTATGAGCAGGCTGCTGAGAGTATGCTTGAGGCTGGGATTACTGGTGTGGGCGACACAGGCAACAGTTTAACCGAAACGTCTTCTATGGATGTAATTGCTGCGCAAGAGATTATTAATAACCTTGCCAGTGAGAACGGTGGGTTTATTGGAGACGGCGGCATTGAGACCAGTGTAATAAACAACTTGGCTGAAGCGACGGGGTTAAGTTTTGAAGAACTTAGCTCGATGGTAGAGAACGCCAATACAGGTACTCTTGGTGGTCAGACGTTTGCTCTTAACGAAAAAACGGTGACCGATGCCAACCTTACGGATGAAGTTACGGGACTCGGGGGCCAAAGCAACATACAAGTTACTCAAAACGCCGATGGTACGACTACATTATTCAACCCCACTGGAGGGATATCTGGTACGGGTCGGACTACGATTGTAGAGCAAGGAGAAGATCTTGCCAACGCGATTGCGGTGTTTGACGAGGTCACAACCACGGATACGAGCGCATTATCGAATGCAGAGCTTCTTGCGAAGGCTGCGGGTAGCGCAGAGGTTGTAGTCAACCCAGAAAACGAGGCTGAAGTCGAGGAAGAGGTCGAGGAAGAGGAAGAGGTTGAAGAAGAGGTCGAGGAAGAGGTCGAGGAAGAGGTCGAGGAAGAGGTTGAAGAAGAAGTCGAGGAAGAGGTCGAGGAAGAGGTCGAAGTCGAAGTCGAAGAGGAAGAGGAAGAGGTCGAAGTCGAAGTCGAAGAGGAAGAGGAAGAGGTTGAAGAAGAGGTCGAGGAAGAGGTCGAGGTTGAGGAAGAAGTCGAGGAAGAAGTCGAGGAAGAGGTTGAGGAAGAGGTTGAGGAAGAGGTTGAGGAAGAGGTTGAAGAAGAAGTCGAGGAAGAGGTTGAAGAAGAGGTCGAGGAAGAAGTTGAGATTGAGGTCGACCCTTACGACGAGGACGATATAATCGTTGACCCTGAGTACGAGATTGAAGAAGAGGAAGAGGAAGAGGAAGAGCCAGAGATATTCATCCCGCCCGAAATAACTTTTGATGAAGACGGAAACGTAGTATACGAGTGTGGAAATGGTTTTTCCTTGGCAGAAACCAGCACTGGTCCGATGTGCCAGAAGACGATAACTGTTCGGTCATCTCGCCAACGTGCGGGCGCTGGAACGAGGGCATATACGGGTCTTTCAGGCAACAGAGGTCGTTCGAGCCCAGGTCAGAGGCGCAAGACAACGACTTCGTCTAGCTATGAACGAGTACGACCAACGGTTTCTAGCACATGAATCTACAGGCACTTCCCGAAGAAGCCTTAAAAGAAATCTTGGCCTTAACCGAGGCCAAGAAAAGGCTTGATTTACGGGAAGAAGCTTATGAGAAGTTCATGCCGTTTGCGCACCATGTGTACGAAAACTTCATCGAGGGCAGTCATCACCGGATAATTGCTGAAAAACTTGAGCGTGTTGCGCGAGGGGAGCTCAAGCGTTTGATAATTAACATGCCGCCTCGACATTCCAAGTCGGAGTTTGCAAGTTTCCTGATGCCAGCGTGGTTTTTGGGCCGTAATCCGAAGTTAAAGATCATTCAGGCCACGCACAACACTGAGTTGGCGGTACGGTTTGGACGTAAAGTGAGAGATTTGATTGATGATCCAGCGTATAAAGAGATATTTCCCAACACGAATCTCAAGGAAGATAACAAGGGCGCGGGTAAGTGGGGCACTACAGCGGGTGCGGAGTACTTTGCTGCTGGCGTTGGCGCGGCGATTACAGGTCGCGGAGCGGATTTACTTATCATTGATGACCCGCATTCGGAACAGGACGCTTTAAGCGAGAGCGCATTCGACAATGCCTACGAGTGGTACACTTCTGGGCCTCGTCAGCGTCTCCAACCGGGTGGAACGATCATTTTGGTCATGACCCGATGGGGTAAAAAAGACTTGACAGGCAGATTATTGGCCCAGCAGGGCAGTGATATCATGTCTGACCAGTGGGAGGTTGTGGAATTTCCTGCAATTCTTCCGAGTGACAACCCGTTGTGGCCGGAATTTTGGGATAAGGACGCTTTGCTTTCGATCAAGGCGTCTTTGCCTGTCGGAAAGTGGAATGCGCAGTGGCAGCAGAACCCTACGGCGTCAGAATCTGCGATAATCAAGCGTGATTGGTGGCAGGACTGGGAAGAAGAGAAGATTCCCCCTGTCAAGTACATTCTTCAGGCGTATGACACAGCGTTTTCCAAGAAAGAGACGGCGGATTACTCAGCGATCACCACTTGGGGCGTCTTTCAGCCCGAGGAAGGGGGGCCTGACCACCTCATTTTGATGGATGCGCAGCGCGGGCGATGGAATTTCCCTGAGTTAAAGCAAAAAGCCTTTGAAGAGCACGAGTACTGGGAGCCGGACATGGTGTTAGTCGAGGCGAAAGCGACTGGTACGCCTCTCATCGACGAGTTGCGGCTACGAGGCATCCCAGCACTGGGCTTCTCGCCGGGCAAAGGACGTGATAAGGTGACGAGAATGCACATGGTTGCGCCATTGTTCGAGGCTGGTGTAGTGTGGGCCCCAAAGGACAAGAAGTTTGCTGATGAAGTCATAGAGGAAGTTGTTTCATTTCCGAATGGAGATCACGACGACTATTGTGATAGCATGACTTTAGCATTGATGCGTTTTCGCCAAGGCGGGTTTATATCCCTTCACGGTGAGGAAGAAGAAGAAAACGAATATCGCCGTAAGCGGGAGTATTACTAATGGCTTTGCCACCACTTTTAGATTCTGGAATTTCCCCCGAGGACATGATGCCTACAGAGGCGTCGGTTGATGTTTCCGTAGCCCAGCCTGAAGATTTCGCTGGTGGTGCAGAGGTTTTGGATGATGGTCAGGGCGGAGCGATTATTCAGGCGCTGGCTGAAGCCATGCAGAGTGAAGAGCCGGAAGAACAGGTTCCACACAACGCCAACTTGGCGGATTATTTAGACGATGCGTACCTTGGCGAGATATCTTCCGATCTTCGTGCGTCGTATGAAGATGACATGGAGTCTCGCTCCGAGTGGGAAGAAACCTACACTCAGGGACTAGACCAGCTTGGCGTTAAGTACGACGAGCGCACACAGCCCTTCCAAGGGGCCTCTGGTGTCACCCACCCTCTTATTGCGGAGAGTGTGACTCAGTTCCAAGCACAGGCCTACAAGGAGCTCCTGCCGTCTGGCGGCCCTGTCAAGACTCAGGTCTTAGGTCTACAGGATGCCGCCCGAGAAGAGCAGGCGAAACGAGTTAAGGATTTCATGAACTACCAGATAATGGAAGTCATGGAAGAGTTTGATCCGGACATGGATCAATTGTTGTTTTATTTACCGCTATCCGGCTCTACGTTTAAGAAAGTTTACTTTGACGAGGCGAAGCAGCGGGCGGTCTCTAAGTTTATCCCTGCGCAGGATCTCGTTGTTCCTTACGCCGCCTCTGATTTGGCGACAGCTTCCCGCGTTACGCATGTTCTTCGCATGGACGGGAATGAAATCCGCAAGATGCAGTTAGCTGGATTCTACCGTGATGTAGAGTTAAGCGCATTTAACCACGAGAACGAGGTTCGTCAGAAGGTTGACGATCTGCAAGGCACTTCGCGTACTTACTCAGACGAAGTTTACACGATTCTTGAGATGCACGTTGACTTAGACATCGAGGGCTTTGAAGACATGGCCCCTGACGGAGAGCCTACAGGGGTAGCCATTCCATACATTGTTACGCTGGATGAGGGTTCAGGTCATATCCTGTCTGTTCGCCGTAACTTTGAAGAGGGCGGCAAGATTGCTAAGAAGCAGCAATACTTTGTTCACTACAAGTTTATGCCTGGTCTAGGGTTCTACGGCTTTGGTTTGATCCACATGATTGGTGGTTTGGGCCGCGCGGCTACGAGCATTCTTCGCCAGTTGATCGACGCCGGAACCTTGGCAAACCTCCCTGCTGGGTTCAAGGCTCGGGGTGTAAGGGTTCGGAATGACGATGAGCCCTTACAGCCTGGAGAATGGCGGGACATTGACGCTCCTGGCGGCAACATACGGGATGCGATTATCCCACTGCCGTACAAAGAACCATCAGCTACTCTTGCGCAGCTTCTAGGAGCTCTCATAGAGGGCGGAAGGCGCTTTGTGTCACTGGCGGACCAACAGACAGGGGACACTAACTCAGCGGCTCCTGTGGGGACTACAGTGGCTATGCTGGAGCGCGGCATGAAGGTCATGTCTGCTATCCACAAACGGCTGCATTATGCACAACGCCAAGAGTTCCGAGTTCTAGCTCGGATCTTTAGGGACAACATGCCTGCTGACGGCTACCCATATGACGTGGTTGGCGGTGATCGCATGATTATGGCCGAGGACTTTGATGGTCGCGTGGATGTTGTTCCGGTAAGTGACCCGAATATCTTCTCGATGGCGCAGCGTGTGACGCTTGCTCAGACGCAGTTGCAGTTGGCTCAGTCTAACCCGCAGTTGCACAACTTGAACGCGGCGTACCGTAGGATGTATCAGGCGCTTGAAGTCCAGAATATCGATGAGATTCTGCCGCCCCCTGCTGAACCACAGCCGCTTGATCCAGCGATTGAGAACGCACGAGCGTTGATGGGTGAGATTCTAAACACGTTCCCAGACCAAGATCACGACGCGCACCTTCGGATGCACATGGCGTTTATGAAGACGCCATTGGTATCCACGTCTCCACAAGTAATGGGTACTTTTTACGCCCACGTTATGGAGCACATATCCCAGAAGGCTCGTAAGATGGTTCAGGCTGAGATCGAGGGTATCATTGGTCAGGCTCAGTTGGCGGCGCAGAGCGGGGCGATTGACCCTGTTGCGGCTCAACAACAGATCATGAAAGTGCAGCAAGACATGCAGGATCCGGCTCAGATGGAGCAGTTGATTTCGTTGCAGATGGAAAAAATCATGGCGGAGATTCTGCCGGGGCTACTTCCAGTTGGCAACGATCCGATGAGCGATCCTCTGGTTCAGATACGTATGCAGGAACTAGCTCTGAAAGAGAAAGATTTGCAGCGTAAGACTGAGGAAGATCAGGGCGACATGATGATCGAGCTACAGAGGATGCAGCAACAAGCGGCATCCGCAGCGGCGAGAATCGAAAGCTCAGAAGAGATCGCAGATAATCGCAATGATGTGAACCGAGAACGTATTCAGGTTCAACGCGATAAGATGCGACAAGGGGGTTGATACTATGCCCCTTAAAAAAGGTACTACCAAAGGTGTAATCAGCCAGAACATCAAGACCGAAATGGCTGCTGGAAAACCGCAAAAACAAGCGGTTGCCATTGCTTTAAGCAATGCAGGAAAAACTAAATATTCCTCTGGCGGTATGGTTAACAAGCGGTTCAGTCCGATAGCCCGACCTCAGAGGTTTGTCGGAGAGTTCTAGTGCTTTGCGCACTCGTGTTCGTAGGATTCAACCACGCTTTTGTAAGCGGGGCTGGCACTGTACTGTTTAAGTATTGCTACTACGATTGCGGAAGTCCAAGAAACGGCTTATGGTATGACCGCGTTTACAGAGTCGGTCCTTTCTCCAATTGCCCAGAGAGGTACATTGAAACATGATTGATCCAATCACGGCTATGGCCGCTGCCAGTGCAGCCTATAACGGTATTAAGAAAGCGGTGTCTGTTGGTCGGGAAATCAGCGGAATGGCGGGTTCTATATCTCAATGGAGTAAAGCTGTAAGTGATTTAGACTTCTTAGAGAAAAAAGCTCAGAAGCCACCAATGTACAAGATGTTCAGTGACACGCAATCTAGCGCGTTAGAGCTTTGGTCCCAAAAACAGAAATTAGCAGAAATGAGGGAGGATCTCCGCGCTCATATTTCTTGGCATTATGGCCCATCTGCTTGGGATGAAATTGTCAGAATAGAGGCCGAACAAAGAAAACAACAGCGGGAGCTTGTGTACAAAAAACAAGAATTTATAGACAACTGCATCAACTGGACCGTGGGCATTCTAGCTTTTTTTGCAGGGTCAGGGATTTTATTTGTCATAGTTTATTTTCTTGGAGCTAGGCAGGGTAGATGGTGATGTGGTTTTTGGTTTGGTTTACTTTTACAAACAACAAACTGGAGCATTATCAATTGGGTCAGTTTCCCACGATGAACGAATGCGCTGCGAAAAAAGAAGAGGCGAAAGTGTTAATCCGAACACTTACAACTGCGGTGTATTGCTTTGAGGTTATACCAAAATAAGCTGGGTAAATACGTTGTGTGTGACAAACATGGAAAAATTGTTATAATAACGTATCACCAAGGGATAGCGAAGGCGTGGTTAGCGAAAGGAAAGCGCGATGTCAACAAGACTTGATGAATGGAAAGTTCTTCCACGGCTGATGATGTTGGTTACGACTATCATGTATATACGCTGTCTTGAGTGGGCCATGACGCAGCCGGACTTGTCCGTCAGTCAGGCGGGATTAATTTCAGTTGTAACCGGAACTTTTACGGCGGCATTTTCTATATGGATGGGTAAGGAGTCCACGACCACGGGTACACCAAACAAGATTGTACACGAAGAGAGGTACGACAAATGATCACATTACTTGGAAGCCTACTTGGATTCGGCACATCCTTTATGCCGGAAGTGCTTAATTTCTTCAGGGCGGGTCAGGACCACAAGCACAGTCTTGAGCGCATGAAGTTAGAGATGGATCTGATGGCTCGGCGCAATGAATTGAAGCTGGACATTCTTGATAAGCAGGCTGAGATCAAAGAGACAGAGGGGCTGTACAAACATGACAGCATGGACGCTGGAGGTTTTATTAACGCACTACGAGGCAGCGTCCGCCCTGTCATCACTTATGTTTTTTTTGGCCTTTTCGTTGCCATTAAAGTAACGGCTATCGTCGCGTTAATGGGCGCGGGTAATGACCTTGGTAGGTCGTTGTCGCTTATCTGGGATGATGCTACCTCTGGTTTATTCGCCGCGATAATATCGTTTTGGTTTGGTGGACGTGCTGTATCAAAGTACATGAAAGGCGGAATTAAATGACTTATAAACTTTCAAAACGTAGCCTTGATAGGCTAGAGGGCTTAGATGAGCGCCTGATTGCGGTTGTCAATTCTGCCATTCACCGGAGCAAGATCGATTTCGGTGTGATCTGCGGCATGAGAACCTTGGAAGAGCAGCGCGCCTTGGTTGAGAAGGGCGCGTCTCAAACGATGAAGTCCAAGCACCTTGACGGGCTTGCCGTTGATTTAATGGCCTATATTGGTTCGCGAGGATCATGGGAGTTGAATCTGTATGATGACATTGCTGACGCTATGGCGGAAGCTGCCCGTGAGGTTGATGTTCCTATTCGTTGGGGTGCAGCATGGACTATTTCAAACATTGCGCAGTTCCACGGCGGCACTATGGAAGATGCTATGAACAGTTACATTGATGAGCGCCGCTCACAGAATCGCCGTCCGTTTATCGACGGACCCCACTTTGAACTTATGGTTTAGGAGACCTGAGATGACTACAATTATGATCAGCATCCTTCCAGAGGGGATGCCCGTAGATAAGATGGACGACGATGACGACGGTAAGTCTTGTCCTCTTCCGACTCAAGACGCTGACATGAACATGGAAAACAAGGACATGGCGGAGTACGAGTATAACTACGGGGAAGCGACTTCGGACAAAACCTGCGGTGTATGCGGGATGTATAACCAGACCGCGGATATGCTGGAGTGTATTGGTGACGACTCTGGGGACGTAGGCTATTGCCAACTGCTCAAATTCTGTTGTAGTAGTGAGAACACATGCAGCGAGTGGGTAGAAGGTGGACCTATTACATCTGACCTACAAGAGGAATACAAGGACAACCTATAATGGATGTTGTCGATTGGGCAAAGTACATGTATAAGAAACTTGAGGAGCGCGAGAGAGATATTTCGGGCGCTCTTGCAAGCGGTGCTGTTAAAGACTGGGAACAGTACAAAATGTCGGTGGGAGAGATACGGGGACTCTCTTTCGCTCGTGAAGAAATCAAGTCCCTGCTGGAGAGAACCGTAGACGATGTCGAAGACCTTATATCTTCCTGATCACGTTGCGCAGAAAATGAAAAAGGAGAAGGTTACTGCAAAAGCAGAGCCTGATGCTTTGGACAGCGCATACGTTGACGCTAATGAGCGGGTGTTAGACCCCTCCCTTTTAGAAAAACCACTACTCGAAAGACTCCCGCAGCCGACAGGTTGGCGGGTTTTAGTTATGCCGTACCAAGGCAAAGCTAAAACAGCGAGTGGTTTGTATATCCCGGATGAAATTCGAGAGCGAGAATCCGTAGCCACTGTTGTGGCGTATGTGATGAAGCTTGGTCCACTAGCTTACAAAGACACTGACAAGTTCGGCGCGGATGGTGAGCCGTGGTGTAAAGAGGGTCAGTGGGTTTGCATTGGTCGGTACTCAGGTTCCAGATTCAAGATTGATGGCGGGGAGGTTCGTATCATCAATGATGACGAGGTTATTGCTACTATTGTGGAGCCTGACGATGTTAAACATATTTAAGGGGGCAAGTTATGTCTGAAGAAATTGAAGAAACCGAGATTTCTTTTGAAGAGCCTGAAAGTCAGGAAGAACCAAAAGTTAAGCAGGCTTCTAGCGAAGAAGAGCTAGACACTTATAGCAAGGGTGTGCAGTCGCGCATCAAGAAACTGACGGAGAAATACCGTCAGGAAGAGCGAGACAAGGGCGAAGCCGTTCGACTTTCTCAACAGCTATTGGATGAGAACAACAAGCTGAAAACTCGTGTGAAGGCTCTGGATACAGGTTACTTGTCTGAGTACGGGAGTCGATTGGAGTCTCAAACAGATGGCGCAAAGCGCATCTACAAAGAGGCTTATGAAGCTGGAGATACGGATAGAATGTTAGAGGCCCAACAGGCTTTGTCTAACATTGCTATCCAACAACAGCAGTACAACACTGCAAAAGCTCGGGCTGAACAGCAGGCTAAGATGCCTGTGCAACAGCAACAACCTGTACAACAACCTGTACAACAGCAACGGCAGGCGGCACCCGTGCCAGACCAAAAAGCTGTGGCTTGGAAAGACAAAAACGAATGGTTTGGCAAAGACAAGATAATGACAACCGCTGCCTATACCATTCATCAGGAGCTCATCGAGGAAGAAGGGTTTGACCCGAACAGCGATGACTACTATACTGAAGTTAATCGTCGTATGCGTGGGGAGTTTCCTCACAAGTTTGCGGCGAAGAAATCGGGTGGAGGAAGTCAGGTCGCTTCTGCTGGTAACTCCGCATCCCGCAGCACGAAAACAGGGCGCAGGACGGTCAAGCTATCGCATTCCGCAGTTGCTATTGCAAAAAAGCTAGGCGTACCTCTTGAAGAATACGCAAAGTATGTAAAGGATTGATGCCATGACTGACACTAGAACAGCGCGCAAGAGCGCAACACGCGAAACAGAAACGCGCAGAAAACCATGGGCACCGCCCAGTCACCTAGCTGCACCAGATGCCCCAGAGGGATTTGTGCATCGCTGGATACGAGTTGCAATGCGAGGCGAGGAAGACAAAATGAATGTCAACGCCAAGCTTCGTGAAGGATGGGAACCTGTCCGGAAAGATGAGTATCCAGACTATGAGGCCCCAACTATCGACGATGGTCGGTATGCAGGCGTTATAGGACAAGGTGGACTGATGCTATGCCGAATGCCTGAACAGACAGCACGCGAAAGAAACGAGTACTACGGGGGCCGAACCCGCGAACAGATGACAGCTGTAGACCAGGACCTAATGAAGGAACAACATCCTTCGATGCCGATCCACAATGATCGGCAAAGTCGTGTAACTTTTGGTGGTCGCGAACGCGACTCCAATTAATTTAGAGGATTGCTACAATGGCAAACAGTAATGGTGCCTTCGGACTACGTCCGATTGGCGTAGTCGGTCAGGCTGCGAACACCACTGGTATGACTGAATATCGTATCGCCGCAGGCAACACTAACTCTATCTTCCAAGGCTCTCCTGTTATCCCACTCGGCACTGGCTTTATTGACATTGTTGGGGCGGCGGCAGGCGGCGCGGTAGGTTTACTAGGTGTTTTCTGGGGTTGTGAATACGTTTCGTCCACCAATGGTGAGAAGATTTATTCTAACTCTTGGCCCGGTTCTGGCGCGGATACTAATCATCCGGTCACAGCCTTTGTGTACGACAACCCAATGCAGACATTTACCATATGCTCAGACGCATCGCTTACAAGCGAAGCAACTGCGCGTGGACATGTGTTCTCAAACGCAAACTTTGCTACTGGTGCGTCGGGGTCTTCAACCTCCGGCATCTCTTCAGCTAAGTTGGCTGTCGGCACTATCGCAAATACTGCTGCATTGCAGCTTCGTATTATGGGTATTCAAAACGACCCAGATAACGTAGACTTCACTGTAGCTGGTATCCCATTAATTGTTCGACTGAATAACAGTTTTAATTCCGCCAACGGCGCGATTGCAGCTGGTACTCCTTCGACTACTGGCGTTTAAAGGAGGTCTAGAAAATGGCTATTTCACGCGCACAATTAGCGAAAGAGCTAGAACCAGGTCTCAACGCCCTGTTTGGTTTGGAGTACAACAAGTACGAGAACCAACATGCAGAGATCTTCACAACAGAGTCTTCTGATCGAGCATTCGAGGAAGAAGTTATGTTGAGTGGTTTCGGCGCAGCACCAACCAAATCGGAAGGTTCTGCTGTAAACTTTGACGACGCTAACGAAGCATACTCTGCTCGTTACAACCACGAAACAGTGGCGTTGGCATTCTCAATCACTGAGGAAGCTATCGAAGACAATCTCTATGATCGTCTTGGTTCACGTTACACCCGTGCGTTGGCTCGTTCAATGGCGCACACAAAGCAAGTCAAAGCTGCTTCAGTACTTAACAACGCCTTTTTAGGCGGTGCTAATGCTGGTGGCGACGGAGTTGCTCTTTGTTCCACTGTACACCCGCTAACTAACGGCGGCACATTCGCAAACACTCCAGTAGTGGCTGCTGATCTGAACGAAACTTCCTTGGAAGACGCTTTGATCAACATCGCTGGTTTTGTTGACGAACGTGGTTTGAAAGTCGCTCTACGCGGTTTGAAACTTATTATCCCACGCCAACTGCAATTTGTTGCAGAGCGTTTGATGGTTTCTAACCTCCGCGTCGGAACTTCTGACAACGACACAAACGCAATCCGCTCAATGGGGATGTTGCCTGATGGTTATGCCGTCAACGACTTCCT
>MEHZ011516965.1_pt1 | contig 18809 bp, 17 predicted proteins | sample 897221 | NCBI WGS metagenome assembly MEHZ01 (sample SAMN05514161, study PRJNA337945) | marine metagenome | isolation source: marine surface water | place: Arctic Ocean | collected 2007-12-13
CCGAATGACAACAAGTTCTCGGCACTCAACTCGGCGGTGTGGTCGGGTGGCAGTTTCATTTACGTGCCGCCGAACACTGAAGTTGAGCTTCCTCTGCAGGCATACTTCCGGATCAACACCGAGAACATGGGCCAGTTCGAGCGGACACTCATCATTGCTGACGAAGGTTCCAAGGTTCATTACATCGAGGGTTGCTCGGCTCCTGTGTACACAACTGACTCGCTGCACTCAGCGGTTGTTGAGATCGTGGTCAAGCCCCATGCCCGTGTGACCTACACCACCATCCAGAACTGGTCGAACAATGTGTTCAACCTGGTCACCAAGCGAGCTCGCGTTGAAGAGGGCGGCCATATGGAATGGGTCGATGGCAACATCGGTAGCCGGCTGACAATGAAGTACCCAGCAGTTGTCATGGTTGGGCCCAAGGCCTCTGGCACTGTTCTGTCGGCTGCCTATGCCGGTCCTGGCCAGCATCAAGATGCAGGCGCCAAGATGACTCACGCAGCGCCGGAGACCACATCGAAGATCATCTCCAAGTCGATTTCAAAAGGTGGTGGCCGAACGAGCTATCGCGGTCTTGTTCGAGTCGAACCCGATGCCTACGGTTGCAAGAGTTTCGTGCAGTGCGACGCTCTCATCCTCGATGACGAGAGCGTCAGCGATACCTATCCGTACATGGAGATTGGCTCGCCCGACGCAGTCGTAGGTCACGAAGCCACTGTGTCGAAGGTCGACGGCGAGGCGCTGTTCTACCTCATGAGCCGAGGCCTGTCCGAAGAACAAGCAATGGGCATGATCGTCAACGGCTTCATCGAACCGGTTACACGAGACCTGCCGATGGAATATGCCGTCGAGTGGAGCCGCCTGATCGAACTCCAGATGGAGGGCTCTGTAGGCTGAGCGTTGGCGCTCGTTCGACAGGGGACAACTAATGCCGATGCGGCAAGACTGCAAATTTTTTGAAAGCCGCTCGTACCCAAGTGGCGACACAGTTCGCAAGTGTGATCTCGACCTCGCGCCCGAGGCCCCCTGGCGTTGCCCCGAAGACTGTGGTGCCTTTGCGCCCCGGCTCGCCGATATCAATTGGCGCCATGGTTCTTTGGTAACACCACCGACTCCAGACGAACCGATATCACTTGGCGAGGATGACTCCATCGCGGCACTACTTGACTCGGCCGAAGAAATTGTGCGAAATGCCGGCCCAGACATATTTGCTGATATCGAAGAAGAACGAATCGCCGAAGAAAAAGCAAGCCGAGGTCTCGGTCGCTTCTTCCGCCGCAAGAAGAAAGAGAACTAGTGGACCCCTTTAATTCGGCCACTCACTCCGTGAGTGGCCATGACCGTCGTGCGCTGGCATCGCAGCATCTCGACGGTGCCTCGTTGCCTAGCTGGGAACTCGAAGAGTGGCGCTACAGCCCCATCGAAGACCTAGAACTCGAGCGTTATACGATCCCGGACAGCGCAGCGCCGCTCGCGGCCGACGAGTTGTCAGCACTGCAAAGTCGGTATTCGACGCCGAACCTGGTGGTAACGCGCAACGGCATTGTCGTGCATGCCGTCGGGCTCGTCGACACTGACGCGGCCGACGATGCGCCTCGGCTTGAGAGCAACGGTGATCTGTTCGGCGATATGAACGAGTTGTTCGCCCCGGCACCGCTTCGACTCACGGTCAAGGCCGGCGCCATGATCGACGATGATGTCATCGTCGTGCACCTCATCGATCAGGACGGTGCTGCTGTTTTCACCCGGCTCATCGTCGACGCTGGCGACTCGAGCGCAGTCAAGATTCTCGAAGTGTTCGAATCGACCGATATCGATGCTTTGGTTGTTCCTCAGATCGAGATTTCATGCGGCGGCTCGGCCAATGTTGGCTATGTCGGCCAACAGCAACTCGGTGCTCGGGTATGGCAAGTTGGCTCGCAGATTAGCGAGGTCGGCCAGCAGGGCACCTTCCGATCATCGCTCTCTGCATTCGGCGGCCATTACGCCCGCATGCGGTCCGACTGTCGTCTTCAGGGGCGAGGCGCCCACGGTGATCTCGACGCTATCTACTTCGGCGACAGTGATCAGGTCCTGGACTTCCGAACGTTCCAAGACCACAACGCGCCAAACACCACCAGCAACTTGCTGTTCAAAGGCGTGGTCGACGATGCATCTCGCGCCATCTACACCGGACTCATTCGGGTGTCTGAAGATGCTCCAGGAACGGTTGCCTACCAGACCAACAGCAATATCAAGTTGGGAGCCGACAGCTGGGCCGAGTCGGTTCCGAATCTCGAGATCGAGACCAACGACGTGAAGTGCAGCCATGCATCAACGGTTGGGCCAATCGACGAAGAACAGCGCTTCTATCTCGAAACCCGTGGCGTGCCGCCCGAGGTCGCCGATCAGCTCATCGTGGCTGGTTTCTTCGACGAGGTAATCGCCGACCTACCAATCACAACTACCGAACCATCACTTCGAGCAGCGATTGCAAAGAAGCTCGGCAGCGGGTCACTCCGCGAAGTGGTTGCTGTATGAGTGCCGAAACCGCAACCAGTCCAACGCCAGTCGTTGTCTGCAACGAGGATGATCTCGCGGTAGGCGAAGCCAGACGATTCGACGTGGGTGGTCATCGTCTGGCCGTCGTGCGGGGCCACGACTGTTGGTTCGCTATCAACGATGAGTGCAGCCATGCCGACTTCTCGCTGGCCGAAGGCGACGTCGATCTCGACGACTGCACCATCGAATGCTGGAAGCATGGATCGTTTTTCTCACTGACGACCGGAGCTGCCGAGACCCTGCCAGCAACCCGACCAGTGGCGGCCTACCCCGTTGTGGTCAAAGACGGCGAGGTTCTCGTCACCATCCAGACACCGAATACCGGTGGTGCCGGAGGTGCATCATGAGCGAACTGATTATTGAAGACCTATCCGCCCGAATTGGTGACAAGCAGATCCTGCGCGGTCTCGACCTTGCGGTCAAGAGTGGCGAAGTCCACGCCATCATGGGGCCGAACGGCGCTGGCAAGTCGACCCTGGCAGCAGTGATGATGGGACGGCCTGGCTACACCGTTACTGGTGGCTCAGTGCGCCTCGACGGCGTCGAGTTGCTTGATCTGTCGCCTTATGAACGTGCCCAGGCTGGCATGTTTCTGGTCATGCAGTACCCGACCGAGGTACCCGGTGTTCGTGTCCCCGTCATGATGCGGGCCGCGTTCGAAGCGGCTGGCCGCGACACCGCAACAGTCGACGCTGCCATCGCCAGCGAGGCAGCCCGCCTGAAGATCCCTGCCGCGTTGCTAGACCGCCCGGTCAACGTTGATCTGTCCGGAGGCGAGAAGAAGCGTAACGAGACGCTGCAGCTCGGCGTGCTGGCGCCCAAGTTCGCAATCCTGGACGAGCTGGACTCTGGTCTCGACGTCGATGCGATGCGGCTGGCTTCGGCTCGTGTCGAGCAAGAAACCAACGACCGCAACATGGGCGTTATCGCCATTACGCACTACAACCGGTTGCTGGCGGAACTGAATGCTGACTGGGTCCACGTGTTGGTAAATGGTCGCATCGTTGACTACGGACCAGCCGAATTGGCTAACGAGATCGAAGCCAGTGGTTATGACCGTTGGATCGCTATGGCCGCGACCGAGATTTCGGTTGGGCTAGGTGGCTCTCTGGGGTCGCTGATGACTGTTCCCGCTGCAGCACCGGTTGATCTGTTCGCCGACCCGCTGGGATAACGACATGGCTCGCCCGGCACTGCTTAGCGATGATGAGATTGATACGTGGCTGGGCGAGCATCCGTTGTGGCATCGCGACGGGCTCAAGCTCAAACGCTCGTTGCAGTTCACGAACTTCAGCGAGGCGTTCGGCTTCATGACTCGGGTAGCGATCATGGCCGACAAGGCCGATCATCATCCCGAGTGGTTCAACGTCTATAACAAGGTCGACATCGCCATCACGACCCACGATGCGGGTGGCCTCACGATGTACGACACCGACTTTGCGGTTGCGGTAGACGGCATAGCGCCGGGCTAGGACCTGGCCGCTACTGTCTGGTCTATGGCACTATTGACCGACGAACATTTGAGCTGGGTCGGCACCGCCGACCTGCCAGCGACAGTCGAGATCTCGCGTCGCGACATAGTCAAGTATTCGACGGCGACCGAGCAGCAACAGAAGAAGTATCTGGCGGGCGACGAGGCGCCGCCGATGTTCGTCTTCAATCTCTTTAACGAGATTCCGGCAATGGATGCGATCCGCAACGATGGCCTTGCTCGACGCGCCCGGCAGGGGCCATCATTGCCCCTCAAGCGGATGATGGCCGGCGGGACCAACGTCGAACTTCACCGACCAATTCGGCCCGGCGACGTTCTGACAGCGATCCGCACACTTGTTGGGTTGTCTGAAAAGCAGGGCCGATCCGGCCCCCTGATTTTTGTCGAATATCAGACAGAGGTCGTGGATGGCGAAGGGCGTTTGGTGATGTCTGAGCACCAAACGGGTATTGCTCGATGAGCACTTCACACGACACTTCAGGTTCCGATACGAACCCCACCGACGCCGACGAAACTGGCCCTCGAGTGCTCATGAGCGCACCTGCGGTCAGCGAGATCATGGTGGGCGATGTGCTTCCTCAGCGGCACCACACACCGACTAACGTCAGCCTGTTCCTGTACAACGCTGCTGTCTGGAACCCTCATCGCATCCACTATGACGCTGCGTATGCGACCGAGGGCGAAGGCCATGCTGGAATCGTCATCGACGGGCCGCTGCAGGGGGACTGGATCACCCAAACTGTTCTGAACTGGCTCGGCCCAGACGGCGACCTGGTTCGTTTCAGCTACCAGAATCGCTTGGCTACGCACTTAGGCGAAACGCTGGTTAGCGGGGGCACCGTAATGGCAGTGGATGTTGCGGCCAGGCTGGTGAGGCTCGATTTGTTCGTCGCCAACGACGCAGGAACGCTAACCACGCCGGGCACTGCCACGGTCTTACTCGCGAGCTGAGCGCACTCCAGAGCAAGACTGGTGCCACCACAGAAGACATCGCAGCATTTCAGATTATCGGCCGTTCGGGCGACGTTCTTGGCCAGACCGGCGGGTTGGACTGGTGTTGGTTCGATCACGTGATGGGTGAAAGGTGAAAGACCTCAGGTAACACGCCGATCGCGAACGCGTTGAGCAATGCCGACGGTCGCGACTGGCTGGGTGTGATGGTCCCCATCGCGCAGCGGAATCCTGATGGGGATAACGAGTTGACCACGGACCGGCGATTTGATCGAGTGGCCGCGTTGAACCGGGTCATTCTTTGCGACGGAGTGCCTTCAATTGAGCAATCAGTTAAAGGATAAATGAGCCAACGCGTCTGGTGGCATGGTCTCCTTGGGGCGGACTATCGTGGCGAAGAATCGATCTTGGCCATCGGAACACTCGAGCTGAATGGTTGGGACTGGTCCTCAAGATTGGCCGTGCCGAAGCTCTCGAGCCGGCATTGGCACGGCGATCCATAGCGCGCGGCACCGCTAGAACGGCTGCTGCATAGCGCCAACGACGCACTGTTTGCCGAGAAACAGAGTCGAGGCGCTGCGCGTACTCGTGCGCCGACGCTTACTCGTGACGCGGAGCTGAGCGGAGAGCACGCCACAATGATCGGTAATTCGGGTAGCTGTACTCTGGTGTGACCCAACCGGAGGCAAGGAGTTCTTGGTGCAGTTTCGGTAGGTTCCAGTTCGGAACCCCCATGTCCACATGATGTGCCAGGTGGTAGCCAATGTTGAACGGCACGAGCCAGAACGAGGACAATGGGCCTTGTTTCACGTCGTGTGTGGTTTGGCGTCGGTCAGTAGATTGCATGAGCCCGCCATGCTCGGCGACTGAGCGGAGTCGGTTGATGACCCTCCATACAGTCACATGAGGCAGCCACCACAGCAGGACGTATAGCTCAGGGCGCCCGATCAGGACGAAGACCGCAACGAGTGGGACCTGGCACAGCATGATCTTTACCGCGGCCGGCTTGCGCTTGAGCGCAGCTCGAACGAGTCCCCTGAAAAGCTTGAACCCGGTTTGTCCGGTCATGTCTCGGATGAGCTTACGACGGAAGCTGGCGCGCGTAATGGGGTATGCGCGATACAGCGCCTTGTCTGGCTCTTTGGGCCCCATCTCATCGCGGTGGTGATCGAGGTGAGAGCGGCGGTAGAGCTCGAACGGGACCCATGATGGATACGACAGGATCCACCGGCCGACAATGTCATTGAGCTTGTTGTTGGTGAAGAGCGTGCGGTGAACAGCCTCGTGACCAAGCGATGCGAACCTTGCGTATTGCCGACCCATCAGCAAGAAAGCCAGAACCCACGTCACGGGGTGAGCTAGCTCGACCGCAAGCCAGATGATGACGATTGGTTCGGTGACAACAAGGAGCACCGCAAGACCGCTTCGCAGGTTCGGTATCTTTCGCAGACCCGATCGAATGGCCGGGATTGCCTTACCCCCAGCGAGTAGCCGGTCGGTCGGCAAGACGTGCGGTAGTGCATCCGCGGGTGCCACCATGTGTCCAAAGCCCGGCGGAGCTTCGTTTGGATCGGCTACGAAGGTCACCTCCGGATCTTAGGGCGTCGCTGGCACTCCGTTGGAACCGCTACCGTCGGTCCTGTGGCCGACTTTGTGAATGAGCCGATAGAGGCCGACTCGCTTCCGAGACTGCACGATGACGGCTTTGAGCCTGTCGATCCGAACTGGCTACGGGTGTCGTTGCTTGGCATGGGTCTCTTTGCCGCTGCGGTGACAGCGTGCGGCGTTACCGCATCGCTGGTCATAGCCAACCAAGACGGACAGGGGTCATGGATCCCGTTAGCGATCGCAGCGGCTCTGGTTGTACTGACCGCCATATCGGTGGCGATTCGCGTTGTCGAGGTGCGGTACATCGCGTACCAAGTACGCAACCATGATATTTCGCACCGCAGGGGGGTGTTGGTGCGCCGAGTGTCGACGGTTCCGTTTGTGCGCGTGCAGCACGCTCAAATTCGCCAGGGTCCGTTGCAGCGTCGGTATGGGATAGCAATGCTCGAGGTCAACTCGGCGGGCCCCGACCTGAAGATTCACGGTCTACCGGCCGACATCGCAGAGCAGCTGAAGGCTCTGGTGGTCGAGCGGGCGGGCGACCTGACCGAGGACCAGTGAACGACTTCACTCCTGTTGATCTTCGAACGCCTCATCGGCAATCGTTGTGGGCCGTTGTCTTCCTCGCGTTTGGCACGCTGCGGTCGATAGGGGTCGTCCAGATACTGCTCTTTGTCGGAATTGTTGGCGCTCGCCTGCCGTCGGCGTTGGCCTTTGCCAGTTTGGTTGTCGTTATTGGAAGTGCGCTTTTTGCGGTGGCGGCGCTGCGCTGGTGGCGTTTTACTTTTGAGCTCGACAATGGCGAGTTGGTGATTCGTCGAGGTGTGCTGCAGCAGCAAAGGTTGTCGATCCCGCTAGGACGGGTCCAGAGCGTGTCGCTTGAGCAGAAGTTGCTGCATCGTTTCGTTTCGCTGGTTCAGGTCTCGCTAGACACCGCAGGGACCGAGACAACAGAGTTCGTCATTGACGCCGTCGACCGCAATATTGCCCGAACGTTGCAGCAGGCTGTCGCGAACCAACGCACTTCCTCCGCAGTGGCGGAATCAGGGGAGCAGGACGCCGAGACGAAACCCGCGCCACCGGAGCAGGTAGTGCTGCGACATGCACCGCGGCGGATTGTCCGGATTGCATTGTCACAGCCGCCCTTTGCTGGGCTGGTTTTGCTCGCCCCGCTGTTCGCGCTCGCAGGTCAACTCGATCGCGTTGTGCCTTTCGGCTTGCCCGACCCGGCCGAGCTCACGGGGCCCGGATGGTTGTTGTGGTTTGTGCCGTTGGCGCTGACTGTTGGGTTGGCATTCAGCATCATGTTGAACCTGGCTCGAGTGGTGCTCACCGAGTGGAACCTGACGCTGCGCTCTACTGCGGCAGGCCTGCGTCGCGATGCTGGGCTCTTGTCCACCACGAGTGTGGCGGCCCCAATACCTCGCGTACAGATAGTGCGGACGCGCCAAGGGCTACTTGAACGGTGGTGGTCGCTGCATCGCGTGGACCTTGCGACCATCGGCAATACGAATATCGCTTTGCCGGGCTGCTCTAGCGAGCAGATGCACATGGTCCGGCGACTCGTGCTCTCGGGATCTGACGGCGTTGAGGTTTTCGATCAGTCCGTGTCAAAAGCGGAGATACTTCTGAAGACGCGCACGGCGGCAGTCCTAGCGGCCCTAGTGTCCGCGTTGCTCGGATTCGTGATCGGCTGGTGGAGCTTGCTCGCCCTGTTGTCGGTGCCCTACGTAGCGGCGCGCACCATGCGCCTGGTTCGTCTTCGTTTGTGGGCGATCACGTCTGACGCGATTGGTATCCAACGCGCCTTCGTGGGTTGGCAACGCGACGAGGCCTTGTTGCGCAAAATGAATGGCGTGAGCGTTGGACAGCGACTCTTCGAACGAAGACGGGGACTAGCGACCGTGACATTCTCAACGGCGGCAGGCGCAGTATCGATAGGCATGATCCCGCTCGAACAGGCGGAACTGATTCGCGACGTAGCGCTGCATTCGGTCGAGACCGATCGACGGGCCTGGATGTAGCCGAGCTAGGTCTGGGTGGCTGCTAGCCAACAACCGTTGTGTGGATGAGATCTTCGATCCGCTCGGCTAGCTCGCCTCCGGTTTGGCTGGTGTCTTCTATGACGAGGTACACGCCGTATCCGTCGTCGAGGTCGAGCCAAGGCACAGTGCCAAAGGCGCCACCGTCACTAATACGACCGGTCTCTCGGTCCACCCACCATCCCATGCCGTAACCGGTGTTTGGCCACGCACTGCCGCCATAGGCCGCTTTGATGCGGTCGGCGTGCATCGTGTCGAGCGAGTCTGAGGACAATACTTGTGTCTCGCCACAGAGGCCACCGCGAAGGTGCATGAGCAGCAGTTCGCCGTAATCGCTGGTTGTGATGTAGGCGCCGCCCTCGATGTTCGGGTTCTCGGTTGCATCAAGGCCATCTGGATCACCACCGAAAGCTGTGGGATAACCGGGGGCGCCGCTGACGACAGCGCCCAAGCTGATGTAGCCGAGACTGTCGAGTCCACATGGCTCGACATAGATCTCGTTCACGAGTTCGGACCATGTCTTGGCGGAGACAGCTTCGGCGACCGCTCCAGCGACCTGCCACTGCGCACCGCCGTAACGAAACTCAGTGTCGGGTGCAATAACGTCTGCGTCGTCGTCGGGGCCGCTCAAGACGGCCTCACCACAGGATTCGAGTTCTTCGGTTGGCAACCATTGGCAGATGTAGGGCTGATACAGCAGGTCCGGGCCCAACCCGACAAGACCGGAACTGTTCGACATGAGCTGTGCTGCGGTGATGTCTGACTCTGGGTCGGCCCAGTCGATGTAATCACGCAACGGCATGTCGATATCGAGTGCGCCGTCCTCGTGCAGCTTGAGTAACACGCCAGCCGAGATCATTTTGGACGAGGAGGCGATCAAGCTAATGCGGTCTTCGCTGAACTCGCCGAAGTACTCGCGGTAGAGCTCGCCTTCTTCGCGGTGCACCACCACGATGCCAGCGCCGGTGAGGCCACGTTCGCTGACGAAGGCTTCGATCTCGGCGGCGACTGGTGCAAAGTCTCGATCAGCAGTCTCGGGCACGGCGGTTGGTTGCGCGGCGGCGACCGGCTCTTGGGTTGCTTCTGGCTCCGGCGTGGGCCCTGTTGATGAAGGCTCTACTGACGATGGATCGGCTGCCGATTCAGTCGGAGCGGCGTCGGAACCAGAACATGACGAAGCGATCAACGTGAGAGCCAGCACCAGCCCCAATGAGCGGCCGAGACGACGTTGAGAAATGGAAGACTTCAGGTGAAGCGACATGGCGTGAGAGTAGCTCGCCGTTGAATGGCTGTTCCGAGCGATTCGGCACTATGTTCTGTGCGGTGGACGGGCCCTTTTATCTTCCTTTGGCTGACGAGGCATCAGTGTTCGAGGCGGCTGTTGCTGCCCGACTTCCTGTGCTCCTTAAGGGACCGACAGGCTGCGGTAAGACTCGTTTTGTTGAACACATGGCGTGGCGCCTCGGCCGTGAGCTCGCCACCGTTGCGTGTCACGAAGACCTCACGGCGACCGATCTGGTCGGGCGGTATCTGCTGTCGGGCGACGAGACGGTCTGGATGGACGGGCCGCTAACGCGATCCGTGCGATCTGGTGCCATCTGTTATCTCGACGAGATCGTCGAGGCCCGAAAAGACACAACGGTGATTATTCATTCGCTCACCGACCACCGACGAGTCCTGCCGATCGACAAGACCGCCGAGATGCTGCAGGCTCACGACGACTTCCTGCTGGTCATCTCGTACAACCCTGGCTATCAAAGCGTGCTGAAGGATCTCAAGCCTTCCACCCGTCAACGGTTCGTCAGCATCGAATTTGACTACCCAGATGTTGAATCCGAGGCTGTGATCGTCGAGACCGAGACCGGTGTCGACCATGACACCGCCGTGCGACTAGCGCGCTGCGGAGCGCAGACGCGCAACCTGCGCGAACGCGGGTTTGAGGATGGCGTGAGCACCCGATTGCTTGTCTATGCCGGCCATCTCATGATGCAAGGTGTTGCACCTCGGCGGGCATGTGAGGCAGCACTGGTCCAAGCGATCAGCGATGACGCCGATATGCAGACAGCAGTCACGGACATCGTCGACATCATCTTTCCGTGATCCCGTTAAGCGAGGTACAGGCCTCGCTATCGCTGTTCGCTGAGGCACTAGTCGGACAACCCGTCACGTTCGCAACGATTGAGGACCAATCAGGCTGTTGGCCCTGGAGCGACGAGCCTGGCGAAGGCGGCGTCGTGCTGCCAGCAACATTGCACAGTCGGGCGTCGTATCGCACGGTGCTTCTCCACCAGCTGCTGAAACAGACGGGAGTCGGCGACGAATTAGTTCGCGCACCCAGTTCGTTATACAGCCGCGTGTTCGATCTGGTCGAGAACCACCGCGTAACAGCAGAGATCCGACGGAGTTTTCCTGGTGCCAGCAGTGACCTAGGGCAGGTGCTGCAGGATGCCGTCTCGACGCTGCCGGCCAACTACACCCAGGTTGAGGCTCTCCAACCAGTGGACGGGCTCCTGCGAGTCTTGCGACTGCACACACTTGGAGCGCTACTGGTTCCAGATGAGGATCAGCTGAGAAGAACTGCAGTCCAGCTGTTTGACCAGGCGCGAGATACAGATGCAACAGGCGGGACGAGCGAACGGATCGCCGGCGAACTGATGCACTTGCTCGAGGGGCTGCATCAAGGCCGCCTTCGGACTACGGCGCTGCCGGATCCAGAGAGCGATCCTGAAGGCGAAGGTTTGGCTTCAGAGGCGACAACCGGGGTATCGCTCGATGGTGGAACGCCGAACGAGGTCGTTGACGGTGATCGCCAGGGAGGCGGTCAGCTCAGTTCTGAGTTGGGCGAGTATGAGCAGGCCGCGAACGAAATCGATGACACCGAACGGCTTCCATCGGGCCTGAAGCTGCTGACCGTCAAGGCCGCGGGAACTCTGCCGGCGAAAACCCGCACGTTCGTTTATGACGAGTGGGATTATCACAGCGGCCAACACCGACCGGCATGGTGCCGAGTGATCGAAGAGCGTCTCGTTGGCGACGACCATGAATTCATCGCCGACGTTCGTCACCGGCATCAGGCGCTGCGGATGCATATCCGGCGCAGAATGTTGCAGCTGCCGGCCCAACATCTGGTGCGCGTGCATCGGTCGCTGGATGGCGATGAACTCGATCTTGACGCGGCTATCGAAGCGGTCGTCGACCGACGGAGCGGGGCTCCCGTCGACGATCGGCTACAAATCCGTCGTGACCGAGCTGCTCGCGATGTCGCGACCGTATTCCTGGTGGACCTGAGTGCATCCACGAGTTCCCCGTCGGTGCCGCCCGAACCCGAAGTCTTCGAGTCAGTCGGTGATCCAATGGACGACCCGATGTCCTATGAGCCGATCTGGGATGCGCCACGGACGACCGAACCGGTTCGTCGAGTTATCGATGTCGCCAAAGATGCGGTGGCTCTGATGGCTGATGCGCTGCACGAACTGGGCGACACCTATGCGGTGTACGGGTTCTCTGGCACAGGCCGCGACAATGTCGAGTTCAAAATCGGGAAGGACTTCGGCGACAGGGCGTCGTCGTCCAGCTGGGCTTCAATCGCTGCGATGAGGCCGCTTCGCTACACGCGGATGGGGCCCGCAGTGCGCCATGCAGCGGCCAAACTTGGGGGAGTGGCTGCGCAGACCAAGCTGCTGATCGTGGTCTCCGATGGCTATCCCCAAGACACCGACTACGGCCGTGATCGCAACGACCGTGACTACGGCATGCATGACACCGCTCGAGCGTTACGCGATGCGACCAACGCCGGTATCGAGACGTTTTGTGTGACTATCGACCCGGCTGGACACGACTATCTGCGTGAGATGTGCCCTGACGGTAGATATCTGGTTATCGACGACGTCGAGTCGCTGCCGGCTGAACTCGCCAAGCTGTACTTGCTGACGATGGGCGTCGAGTAACCACCCGCCGTCGACCAGCCAGAGGACCAGGCCGAGGCGAGAGACGATCAGCATTCGGGCGACGCTGGGGTGTGTCGCAAACACGAAGTTGCCGCCGAACCCACTGGAGCGCCTCGGTCTGGTTGGGCTCGGGCGGACTCTGGGCTGGCTTCCTGATCCTGAAGAGCCTGCCGGTGGCAGGGCGCTAGGTCAGTTGCATGGCTGGTGTTCCTCGATGGGCCATCCTCATCGCTGTGAACCGAAGGTTTCCTGATATTTCGCACGTTTGACGTGTCGAAGAGCGTTGCCAACGGCAACACTTATCGACGATGTCGATGCAAGAGAGCTCCTCACAGGGAGGCGCAGCAGAACTTGCGACCAGGACCGCGTTTCGAGTGTGGATCGATCAGGATCTGTGCACCGGCGATGGCCTTTGTGTCGATGTTGTACCCGAGGTCTTCACGCTGCTCGAAGACGGGATCGCGTATGTGCGCGAGAACGGCGCTGCGCTGAATGATCCCGGTATGGCCGAAAGCCAGGCGGCGGTGCCTCAAGAGCACGAGAAAGCTGTCGTACGGGCAGCGCTGATCTGCCCCGGCGAATGCATCTTCATAGAAAATGAAAGACTGGCCTAAGCCATACTTGCGAGGTCGGCGCTGCAGCGATCACTTGTAAGGAAACACAATGGAACCTGGATCTCAAGAATGGCTTGATCAAGTGGTCGAGGACGTCGTCGACGCCGACCAGCGAATCATCGACCCTCATCATCATCTTTGGCCGGCCGAGGGCCCATGGCCCTATGGCCTCGATGAGTTGCATGGCGATACGAGCTCGGGTCACGACATCCAGGCCACGGTGTTCGTCGAATGTCATGCCGCATATCGGACGGACGGACCGAAGCATCTGCGATCTGTTGGTGAAACCGATTTCGTAGCCGAGCAGGCAGCACGTTCAGCGGAGCGATCGGGTCAGGCCGAGATTAGGGCGATCGTGGCAAATGCTGATCTTCGTCGGCCCGAGCTGGACGAGGTGCTCGATGCCCATGTGAGCGCTGGTCAGGGCCGTTTTCGTGGCATCCGCCATGCCATTGCGCACACCCCAGACGTGACCGATATGCAAATCGCGGGACAATCATCGCCCTACATCAGCGCTGATCCGGCCTTCCGTCGTGGACTCACCCGCCTGGGCGAGCGCGGTCTCACGTATGACTCGTGGAATTACCATTTCCAGAACCGAGAGGTTGCTGTGTTAGCGGCGGCAACACCTGGCACCACGATGGTGCTTGACCATTTCGGCACACCCATCGGGGTCGGTGCCTGGCAGGGCCAGCTCGACGAGATCTACCCCGTCTGGCAAGACGATATTGCTGCGATCGCGAAGAACGAGAATGTGGTGGCCAAGATCGGCGGCCTTGCGATGCCAGACAACGGTTACGGCTGGCATAGTCGTGGCACCCCCGCCACCAGTGACGAGATAGTGGCCGCTCATGAACGCTGGTATCTGCACGCGATCGACTGCTTCGGCCCAGAGCGATGCATGTTCGAAAGTAATTTCCCTGTGGACCGGCTCTCGGTTTCGTATCGAGTGATGTGGAACGCTCTGAAGAAGATCGCATCCCGGTTCACGCCTGATGAGCGAGACCAGATGTTCTGGGGTACAGCCGAACGGGTGTACTCACTGAGCGACTGACGCCACGCGGTGGACCCGTTTCCTGTCGGTTTATCGGGACAGGGCGCTAACCGATATCAATGACTTCGACGGCAGCCAGATACGCGTCGAACTCGCTGCTCGCTCGTTCAAGCATGGTTCGTTGCGTCGCCGTCGGCGCCTGGGTTGTGTCCCAGAGATGACCAGCAATCCGCTCAACCATGACCTTGATCGAGGGTGATTGAGCTTCGCGGAGTTTCTCGCGGGCCGGGTCACCGAGTAGCGCCATTGCTTGCAGTTCGATGGCGGCGTGTGTTGCCTCGAGAGCCACCAGTTGTTCAGCGGTTGACGACGGTGACACAACGAGCTCGGCTCGTTGTTGCTTTACCTGTTTGCGGGTGTCGCCAAGTTCCTTGGTTGCGTGCAGGACCGCATGGTGAAGCTGCCACACCTGGTGATTGAACGCAGCAGATTCGGCCAGATCTGGCTGAGCCGCCACGGCAGGGGTTGGCTTCACAAAGAACGGCTGCGGTTCGGTGAGCGACGTAGAGCCAGTTGCATCGATGCGGACGATCTGGACCGAATAGGTGCCGGGTGCGACGAGTGGACCCTTGGGATCGCTCTCCCATGGGTCTTTGAAGCCAGGCTTTTCGAGCTGTATTGGATCGGGCGCAGGCAAGCGCAGATCCCAGGTGATGCGATGCAGGCCCGGCTTGGTTTCGGCTGCCAGTCGCCTGACGGTCTGGCCGTGAGCATCGAGCACGACCAGCAAGATCCGGGGGTCGGTGGTGTTGTGCTCGTCGCGCAATACATCCCAGCCTGGCCAGGTGATGTTGGACTGGTCGTTAACGGCCGCCTTTTCTTGCTCGTGGCGCTGCTTTTTTGCCGATAGCGCCTGGGTGCTCAGGTGATAGGTGAAACAGGCGCCCGCATCGGGATTGTTGGCAGCGAAGGCTGTGGAGCCAAGAGTGACCTGGCCTTCGGACTGCGCTGTCTGATGCGGTACGTACCACCAGGCGTCGCGCACAGGCAACAAGGCTGCTTCGGCCTGGAGGGTGTCGTTGTTCAAATGGCGCAGTGCCGTGTAGTCGTCGAGGACGTAGAGACCCCGTCCAAACGTGGCGCCAATCAGATCTTCGGACTGGCGGTGCAGCACGACGTCACGAAAGGAGATCGGTGGGGCGCCAGCAAGCTTGTGCCAGTTCTGTCCGCCGTTCACACTGACGTGCACGCCGTATTCGGCGCCGATGAAGAGTAGTTCTGGGTCGACGTGATCTTGCTCGATCGACCAGACAACAGTGTCCTCTGGGAGGTCACCCGCGATCGAGTGCCAGCTCGCTCCCTGATCGCTGCTTGCAAAGACGTAGGGCGTGTAGTCGCCGTTCTTGTGGGCGTCAGCAGCTACGAAGATTACGGCATCGTCATGTTGTGAGGTCTTGACGTTGTTGACGAAACCGTCGGTGGGGAACTCAGGTAGGGCTCCGCTGGATCGCCACGAGGCGCCACCGTTGTTGGTCACGTGCACCAGTCCATCATCGCTGCCGGCCACGAGCACCCCTGGTGTTACTGGTGACTCGCTGAGATGGGTAATCGTGCTGTACATGGACATGGCCATGTGGTCCCACATAGCGTCGACGCTCTGAACCAAACCACCCTCGTCGGCCGGGGCCACGGGCAACTCGTAACGGTTGATGTTACGGGTCAGGTCGCCGCTGATTGCCGTCCAACTGTCACCGCGATCATTGCTGCGCCATACACGCTGTGACGCCACATAGATTGTGCTTGGGCTGTGTGGGCTTATGGCTATAGGACAGTCCCAGTTCCATCGCTCGGGGTCATCGCCGATGGCGCCCTGCGGCTGGATGTCTTGCAGTTCCATGGTTCGGCGGTCCATCCGCATCATGTTGCCGTTCTGCCATTCCATGTAGCAAATGGCTGGATCATCGGGATCGAAGGCAACGTGATAGCCGTCGGCGCCCAGCGTGACCGTCCAATCCTGGCTGCGAACGCCCTCGACACCTGTCGTGCGGGATGGGCCGAACAGGGTTCCTAGATCCTGTGCTCCACCCAAGATGTTGTAGAACGGCTCCGTGTTGTCCACCGCCACTCGGTAGAACTGCGAAATCGGCAGGTTCGGCACGTGTCGGAATGACTCGCCATGGTCAAAGGTCTCATACAACCCAGCATCGGCGCCGATCAATAGATGATCGCCATCGTCGGGATCGATCCATACCAGATGATTGTCCGAGTGCTTGGTTTTGCCTGTCTCAAGCCGCTTGATGGTTTGGCCACCGTCAGGGGTCCAGTGGACGAACACATCGACCTGGTAGACCCGGTCGGGGTCGGTCGGTGAAGCGAACAGTTCTTGGTAGTAGTGCGGGCCCGTGCCGCCTGAGAGATAGTCGTTTCGTTTGACCCAGCTTTCGCCTCGGTCAGTTGACCTGTAAAAGCCGCGTGTTTCTTCGTCTGCTTCGATCGTGGCATAGACGGTGTCAGGCGCAGCAGCAGTGACGGCCACGCCGATCTTTCCCTTGTCGCCTTCTGGCAAGCCCTGGGTGACCTCGCGCCACGAATCGCCGCCGTTTGAGGTCTTGTAGATGCCCGAACCGGGGCCTCCTCCTAGGAAGCTCCAGACGCGACGACGGCGCTGGTATGCAGCGGCGTAGAGGGTGTCGGGATCGTCAGGAGCCAATGCCAGGCTGGTCACGCCGGTATCGGCATCGATCTGTAGAACCTGTTCCCAGCTAACTCCGCCATTGGTCGTCTTGAACACGCCACGGTCGCCTCCGCTAGACCACAAGGGCCCTTCCGCTGCTACGTAGACCGTGCTGCTGTCGCTGGGGTCGACCAGGATCTCGGCGATGTGTTCGGATCGGGCGAGTCCCATGTGCTGCCAGGTAGCGCCACCATTGAGGCTGCGGTAAACGCCGTCGCCCCACGCAACGTGGCGGCCGCTAACGGCCTCGCCGGTACCCACCCATACAACGTCAGGCTGGTTGGGGTCAACGGTGACACAACCGATGGAAAACGACTTCTGGTCGTCGAAGACCGGAGTCCAGGTTGTGCCAGCATTTGTTGTTTTCCAGACCCCGCCGGACCCAACCGCCAGATACCAGGTTGATGGCTTGCTGGGATGAATGGCGATATCGGCGATACGGCCGCCCATGAAGGCTGGTCCGATGCCTCGCATGGTGAGACCCGCGAGCGCCGAAGCGAAGGGCGTGGACGTCTCGGTCGACTGCTGATCTGTCATAGGTCTCTATTCGATCACAGAACAGCTCGACCTGAGTCGGCCCGGCGCAAGAATGTGCATCAGCGAGGTTCCTGCCCGAGATGGAGAGAGCGCTCGGTCAGCTGGTCGTGTCGTCGACGAATTCGACCCAGTTGCCATCAGGATCGGTGACCATTGAAATGGTCACACCCGGACGGATTTCGAGCTGGTCAATAATCACTCGAACCCCGGCCTGGCTGCACGCCTCGGTGACTTCGGCCAGGTTGGATATGTGCATCGTGAAATAGCGAAGCCCCGTTGCGCCCGATATTCCGCCGGGTGCGGCCTGGGCACTCGGGGTCTCGTCGTAGCTAACGAGCTTGATCATGGTGTCGCCACACATCAGCCGGTGCATGGTGGCTGGCACGGCTCCAGGCATTGGTGTGTCGGCCGTATGTTCCAGGCCGAGAAGGTCGCGATAGAAGGCCAGTGAGGTTGCACTGTCCTTGACCACGATGCCCAGGTCGATTGCGTTCTTACGAAGTGAAAGCATGTTTTCACTGTAGAACAGGTGGCGATATGCAACAGTGCCTGGCACGGTTGCTTATTGCAATGAGCTAGCTGCTGTGGCTTACCCAGGTCGCGTACATTGAGGCGTAGTAACCACCCCGTTCGACGAGTTCGGCATGGGTGCCCAACTCGACGATTGCGCCAGCGTCGACAACCGCTATGCGGTCCGCTTTCATGGCGGTGGCGAGTCGGTGGGCGATGATGATGGCGGTGCGGCCGTCGAGCAGTGCGTCGAGGGCCTGCTCGACCTTGGCCTCGGATTGCAGATCGAGGTTCGACGTGGCTTCGTCGAGCACAAGAACACGAGGTCGAGCAAGGAATGCCCGTGCCAACGCCAACAGCTGACGTTCGCCCGCCGAGAGCGAGGTGCCGCGCTCGTGGACCGGCGTGTCGAGCGACTGGGGGAGACCAGCGACCAGGTCATCGATCCCGGTCGCAGTAAGGGCCTGCCAGATCTCATGGTCGGTCGCATCGGGCCGAGCAAAGCTGACGTTGTCTCGCACGGTGCCAGCAAATAAGAACGGCTCTTGCGGTACAACGCCCAACTGGCTGCGCAAGGACTCGATCGTGATGTCGCGCAAATCATGGCCGTCGATGCGGACTGCTCCCTGTTGTGGGTCATAGAACCGGGTGATCAGTTTGGCGATGGTGGATTTACCTGCACCGGTTGCGCCAACAACAGCGATCGACTCGCCGGAGGCCAATGACAGGCTCACGTCACGCAGGATCGGCACGGCAGGGTCGTAGCCGAATGTGACGTGATCAAGCTCAATTCGACCGTCGATGGGCGGAAGTTCGGTCGCGTTTTCGGCTTCTGG
>MEHZ011427824.1_pt1 | contig 18801 bp, 15 predicted proteins | sample 897221 | NCBI WGS metagenome assembly MEHZ01 (sample SAMN05514161, study PRJNA337945) | marine metagenome | isolation source: marine surface water | place: Arctic Ocean | collected 2007-12-13
ACAACCGGTTCCGGGGCCTTGGGAGCCTCGGCAACGGGGGTCGGCGTGGACTCGACGGGAGTCTCGATCACGACAGGTTCCGCCGGGGTTGCTGTGGCAACGGGGGCGGGAGCCGCCGGTGCCGCCGTCACTTCCGGTTTGGCTGCCGGGACCGGGGCTGCCGTTTCAGCCTTCGGTATCGGCTTTGCTGCAACGGGTTCACGACGTTCTACGGCCTGTGGCTTCTCTGGGACTTGCTCTTCGGTCATTGCGCGGTTAACCGCACCGGTGACCTTCTGAAACAAGCTTCGTCCGCGCTTGCGGTCGGCCTGAGCGCCGGCATTCGTGATGGCGGCTTCGGCGAATGCGTCGGCCTTGCGTGGTCGAGCCGGTGCAGGAGCCTGGCGTTCAGCGGCCGCCGGTTTTGGCGGAATGAACGCAGGCACCGAGCTTTGTACAGCGACGGTAGGCTCTTCAGGCCATTTCATTGTCGTCGTTTCGGGCGTTGCGACCTTGGGCTCGGGTCCTGCCGTTTCGACCTTTGCTGTCACCGGGGCTTCGGTTGCCTCTGCTACAGTCTCGGGTGCGAGGTTTTCAATTTTTTCCTCAGTCTCGACTGTCTTGGCCTTCGACTGATCGGCGTCGTGCACGAGCGAGATCATCGGTGAACGTGGCAATGCGCTGACATTGGCATCGATCCCGGTGGCCACGATCGACACCCGCATATTGCCTTCCATGTTCTGATCGAAGGTCGACCCGAAGATGATGTTCGCATCTGCGTCGACTTCCTCACGAATGCGATTGGCGGCTTCGTCGACCTCGAACAGGGTCATATCGGGACCGCCGGTGATGTTGATCAGCACGCCGCGTGCGCCGCGCATCGATACATCGTCGAGGAGCGGGTTGGCGATGGCTGCTTCAGCGGATTCGATGGCTCGACTGTCGCCGGTTCCTTCACCGGTACCCATCATGGCCTTGCCCATTTCGCTCATCACGGTCCGGATGTCAGCAAAGTCAAGATTGATCAGGCCCGGCATGATCATCAGATCGGTGACGCCACGAACACCCGAGTGGAGCACGTTATCGGCCATGCAGAAGGCATCGGCGAAGGTCGTGTTCTCGTTGCAGATACGGAACAGGTTCTGGTTCGGGATCACGATCAGCGTGTCGACGAAGTGTTGCAGCTCTTCGATGCCTTCTTCGGCGAGCGTGGCGCGATGGCGACCTTCGAACTGGAACGGCTTGGTCACAACACCGACCGTCAGAATGCCCTGTTCGCGTGCAGCGCGTGCGATAACCGGTGCGGCACCTGTGCCCGTGCCACCGCCCATACCTGCGGCGATAAAGGCCATGTGGCTGCCCTGGAGATGATCGATGATCTCGTCAAGGGCTTCTTCGGCCGCGGCGCGTCCGATATCAGGACGGGCACCGGCGCCCAGACCGTTGGTGATGTTGGCACCGAGCTGGATACGACGTTCTGAGGAATTCATCGCCAGGGATTGCGCATCCGTGTTAGCGACGACGAACTCAACGCCTTCAAGGTTTGACGCGATCATGTTGTTGACCGCGTTGGATCCGGCACCACCGACACCGAACACGACAATGCGCGGCTTCAGTTGGGATTCCGGGGGGGGAGCTGTGAGATTTAGCGTCATTTGATCCTCCAATTGATCACGTCGGGAGACAGGGGAAGAGAGGCCATACATGGCCGGAACGGTGACCCACCGTTCCGGCACATGCCGAAACTTCGGGTCAGGGGAGCGGGGTGCGGAGTTCTAGAAATGTTCACGGAACCACTGACCGAGCCGCCCGGTAAGGCGTCCCGGCTCCCCATTGTGCAAAGGTGACGGCATCGTCAGAGACGACGAGTTTTCGATCGCATGCGCGATCAGTCCGGCACCGGTTGCGAACGCGGGACCGGCAATGGCTTCCGCGAGACCGCGAACGCGCAGGGGCCGACCCATACGAACCTGTTTGTCGAGAATGCGCACCGCGAGGTCGCGCACGCCTTGAAGCTGGCTGGCACCACCGGTCAACACCACACGGCGGCCGGCATAGGGTCCGAACCCGCTATCGTCGAGGCGCGAGCGGACCAGCTCGAAAGTTTCTTCAATGCGCGGCTGGATAATGCCGTTGAGCAGAGAACGCGGCAGCTGGTGAGACGAATTGTGTTCGTCTTCTCCCACCTGGGGAACATCGAGCATTTCGTGCTCGTCAGATTCCGCAGCTATGGCATTGCCGTAAAGCGTCTTGAGACGTTCTGCATGGGCGATGGGGGTCGAAAGGCCCCGCGCCACGTCGGAAGTGACATGGTTGCCGCCCACCGGAATCGTGGCGGCAAAGACCATTTCACCGCCATAGAAAATGGAGAGGCTGGTTGTGCCGCCCCCCATGTCGACCACGGTCACGCCGAGATCGGATTCATCTTCGACAAGCGTCGACAGACCAGCGGCATAGGGTGAAAGCACAAATCCATCGATTTCGAGATGACAACGATCGACCGCCGCTCGGATTGTGCGCACGGCATTGGAAGAGGTGGACACCAGATGCATGTTCACGGACAGCTTTTGTCCGAACATGCCACGGGGGTCGGCGATACCCTGTTGCCCATCGATCGAAAATCCGACCGGGATCGAGTGTATGAGTTCACGCTCACTGACCGACCCCGAACCATTCGACGGATCGTTGGCGGTCTCACGCAAGGTGTGGGTCTGTTGGAAAATTCTATGCAAATCAGATTCATCGATCTGCTGACCGCCGATATCGACATCAACGCCCAGAATTTCCGACTGGGGGGCACCGGCGCTGAGATTTACGGTCACAGAGCTGATGGTTTCCTGGGCGATCTGTTCGGCCATGTAGATCGCTTTGCGGATGGCATCTTCGGTGGCGTCCACATCGACAATCGTACCGTTGCGAACACCGCGGCTGACCTGATGACCGGCGCCAATGATGCGCGGCTGTCCGGCCGCACTGTTGGTGCCGTCGGGTGCGGCCCGTCCGGTCCGTGCAATCAGGCAACAAACCTTACTGGTACCGATGTCGAGCACCGCAACCGTTCCTGACCTTGGTTTGGTCAGTTTTCGAGTCACGCTGCCTGTCCCCCAACCCAGACTCATGTCTCTTTGCCTCCGGATTTGACCTTCACGGGCTTGGCCGCGCCGGGGTTCACACGAACGATCAGACGATCGGGGACGCGCAGATCAACGGCGATCACATCGCGGTCGAACAGCGCGTGTTCACGTTGGAATTCCTCGAGCCGGTCAAGCGCAGTTGAGATGTTCTTCTCCGGCAGGCGTACATCAATCCCGGTGCGCAGACGCAGGTTCCATCGCCGGTCCGAGACCCGTATAGCGGCTTCGGTGGCGTCGGCTACGGCAGGGTAAGCCCGGAGCAAATCAATAAGCTGGGCGGCCCGCTCGGGTGCACCTTCTCCAACGATCAACGGGAAAGCGGCGAAGGCATCGAGGCCGGATTTTTGAATGATCTTGCCCTGGCGATCGACAAGGGCGGTCTCACTATCGTGCTGCCAGATCGCGAGAGGCTCACGTTCGACGAGGCGCACAAAGATAACGTCGGGGAGACGCCGGGCGATCTCTGCGGAGGCGATCCAGCCGATCGCTTCGATGCGAGTGCGAGCGGCGGCGACATCGACGCTCAAAATGGGACTGCCCCGTTTCAGATCGAGGGCTGCGAGAATCTCGTCGGCATCGGCCCGCGCCCGGCCGCTGACCATAACGTCTGCGACCCGCAATCCAGCGTCCGCGGTGGCGTTCATAAACCCGTTGCCCAGGGCCGTCATGCGCTGAGCAACCCAGCCGCTGTCGGTCAGATACCAGCCGCCCGCGCCCATTACACCCAGCATGGCGGTGAGCGATACGGTCTTGATCAACGCTCTGCGCAGTTTCCCGGAGGGGGTGCGTCGCGCGGAACGATCCGTCTTTTTGAACATACTCGGCATCAATCGCATCGCGCCGTCTCCACCATCCAACGAACCAGTTCTGTGAAGGCGATTCCGCAATGGTCCGCCTGTTCGGGCACGAGCGAGAGCTGCGTCATGCCCGGTTGTGTGTTGAGTTCCAGAATCACCAGCGAATCACGCGTGTTGTCGTATCGGAAATCCGACCGGGTCACGCCGCGGCAATCGAGTGCCTTGTGGGCCAATGCGGCCCAGGCCATGGCCTTGGCACCGAGATCATCCGGGACCGGGGCGGGAACGAGATGTTCGGTCGCGCCTTCAGTGTATTTTGCTTCGTAGTCGTAAAAGCCTTTGGTCGGGCGCAATTCCGTCACCGCGAGCGGTTTGGGTTCCTCGCCCGGTGCGCCCATGACGGCGACCGTCAGTTCGCGACCAGGAATGAATTCCTCGACGAGGAGAATCTCGGCATTGAGCGCGTCGGGATCGGGACCGTTCGCGCCTTCCTCGATGATCTGAATGCCGACTGAGGAGCCTTCGTTGTTTGGCTTGATGACATACGGGCGCGGCATGACGTCGCCGGCAAGAATTTCGTCGCGTCCGGCAAGCCGTCCCTTGGCGATGGTCATGCCTTGTTTCTCGAAGATCGTCCGGGCGACGGCTTTGTCCATAGCGAGTGCTGAAGCCAGCAGGCCTGAATGGGTGTAGGGAATTTCGAGCAGGTTGAGCAGGCCCTGGATGTTGCCGTCTTCTCCGGCTCGTCCGTGTAGCGCGTTGAACACCACATCGGGGCGCGGAGAGAGGGATGTGAGCAACGCGTCCACATCGGCACTCACGTTGATCTCGTGAACATCGTACCCGTTGTCCCGCAACGCGTTGGCACACTGGCGCCCGGATTCGAGCGAAACCTCACGTTCTGCCGAAGTGCCCCCCATCAGGACGGCAACCTGTTTTTTCGGAGCGATTCTCATGCGTCCCCCCCGGATGGAACGCCGATGCGTTCGAGTTCCCAGACCAGTTCGATGCCACTGCATTCGCGAACCCGTCGGCGAACTTCTTCGCCCAGACCCTCGATATCGGCGGCGGTGGAGCCCCCGGTGTTGACCAGGAAGTTGCAGTGTTTTTCCGAGACCTGTGCGCCGCCTAATTGCAGGCCACGGCAGCCGGCCTTGTCGACGAGTTCCCAGGCTTTGTGCCCGTTCGGGTTCTTGAAGGTGCTGCCGCCGGTCCGGGTGCGGATCGGTTGGGTTTCCTCGCGGGATTCCTGTACCAGCTCCATGGCCTTGGCGATTTCGTTCGGATTGCCCCAGACACCATCCATGGTGCAGCCGACGAAAATCCAGTCGGAAGGAACCGCCGAACCCCGATAGCTGGGCCCCCAGTCTTCAGGGGTTAAAACCCGGGTTTCGCCGTGCCGCGTCAGCGCGGTGGCCTCGCGGACGACATCTTTGAACTCGCGACCATAGGCGCCCGCATTCATGCGCAATCCGCCGCCCACGGTGCCGGGAATGCCAGCCATGAATTCGAAGCCTGCCACACCGGCGTCGCGCGCGACTTTCGCAACGTTGTAGTCGAGGGCCATGGCGCCGGCCTGGAGCGTGGTGCCATCACAATGCACCTTGGAGAAAGGGCGGCCCAGGCGGATCACCACACCGGCGACCCCGCCATCACGGATCAGCAGGTTGGAACCGGCGCCTAGGATGGTCACAGGCACATCGTCGGGTTTGTCGCCCAGAAAATTTGTCAGATCAGCGACATCGGCCGGGCGAAAAAGTACCTCGGCCGGTCCGCCGACGCGAAACCAGGTATAGCGAGCGATGGCGCCATCGGGCTCGTAGCGGCCGCGTACCTGCGGCAATCGGTCAAGCAGGGAGGGAGGGGTTGAGAGGGCCACCATGGTCATCCCTCCGTCCCCGTGCTGCGCGACAATAAGTCGGCAAGATCAACGGGTAGTTTCTGCGCCCAGGCGGTGACAGTGCCGGCGCCCAGACAGACCACCATGTCGCCCTCGGCGGCAGCTGCCGCAATCAGTTCAGCCAAACGGTCCGGATCGGGGAGGGGACGGACGTCCCGGTGACCGCGGGCGCGAAGCCCGTCCACCAGAGCGCCACGGTCCACTCCCTCGATCGGAGCCTCGCCGGCCGGGTATATATCCGACACGAAGACAATGTCCGCGTCGTTGAAACAGGTGCAGAAGTCGTCGAACAGGCTCTCGACGCGCGAATAGCGATGGGGCTGGAAGACGCCAATCACCCGTCCATCGGTGGCTGACCGGGCCGCATCAAGGACGGCTTCAATTTCCACCGGGTGATGTCCGTAATCGTCGATCACCGTGATACCGCCGGCTTCGCCGGTTTTGGTAAAGCGGCGGTTCACACCTTTGAAGCCGGTAAAGCCATCCCGGATGACGTCGTCGGTGATGTCCATCTCCAGCGCGATGGTAACTGCGGCCAACGCGTTCTGGGCGTTGTGAGCACCGTACATCGGCAAGTGCAGGCCCCGGATGGTGCGTTCCGCCCCCGTGCCGCGGGGCGCGATTGTGACGTCGAAGGACAGCCCATCCTTGTTGGTCACCATGTTGATTCCGCGCACATCGGCCTGGCGCGAGAAGCCATAGGTCACGATCCGGCGATCCTCGAGCTGTGGGATCAGCGCCTGTACTTCGGGATGATCGATGCACATGGCTGCAAAGCCGTAGAAGGGGATGTTCGAAACGAAAGTTTTGAACGCGTCGCGGACGGTGTCGAAAGTGCCGTAGAAGTCGAGATGCTCGGGATCGATATTGGTCACGACCGCAATCGCGGCGGGCAGCTTGACGAACGTGCCGTCCGACTCATCGGCCTCGACGACCATCCATTCGCCGTCGCCCAGTCGGGCATTGGTGCCGTAGGCGTTGATGATGCCGCCATTGATCACCGTCGGGTCGCGATCAGCCGCGTCGAGCATGCAGGCAATCAATGACGTGGTTGTGGTCTTGCCATGGGTGCCCCCGACAGCGATTGACCACTTCAGGCGCATCAACTCGGCCAGCATCTCCGCCCGTCGCACCACCGGGACCAGTCGCGCCCGGGCGGCGACGACTTCGGGATTGTCGGCTTTGACCGCAGTGGAGACGACCAGAACAGAAGCGTTTTCAGTATTCTCGCCGCGATGGCCGATTTCGACACCAATGCCGAGTTCACGCAGGCGTTTTACATTTGCGTTGTCGGAAATGTCACTGCCCTGAACCTGGTAGTTAAGCGCGTGCAGCGTCTCCGCGATGCCGCTCATGCCTATGCCACCAATGCCGACGAAATGAATCATTCCGATATCAAGCGGGAGGGTTCTCATTCGGCGGCCTCCCGCAGATCGTCGAGGTCATGGCCGTTGCCATTGGCGGGAATCAAATGCTCGACCAGATCAGCCAACCGTTCGGCGGCGTCCGGATGGCCCATGGCACGCGCCGCAGAAGCAACCCGGGCCAGCGCTTCGGAGCTTTCGAGAGCCGCTTCGAGCCAGCCAGCCATGGCGGCTGGAGTAAATTCTCTTTGGGCCATGACCCAACCGGCGCCGGCGGCCTCGACCGCGCGGGCATTGGCCATTTGGTGGTCGTCGGCGGCGTGGGGATAGGGGACATAAAGTGCCGGGCGCCCCGCGGTTGTCAGCTCGGCAACTGTCGATGCCCCGGCGCGGCCGACGACAAGATGTGCGGCAGCCAGGCGTGAGGGCACGTCCTCGAAGAAAGTTTGCAGTTCGACGGGCATTTTCAACTCGGCATAAATGGCCCGCACAGCTTCGATATCTTCGGCCCGGCACTGTTGTGCAATCCGGAACCGGGCGCGCTGCGGCGGTGTCAGTGCTTTGAAAGCGGCGGGGACGATTTTCGAGAACACCTGAGCGCCCTGACTGCCGCCGACCACGAACAGGTCGATGACGCCGCTGGGTGGGGTGTAGGGACGGGCGGCAAGCGCCGCGATGTCGGCGCGCACGGGATTGCCGACGACGGAGACTCTGGCCTGTCCAGCTGATTTGAGGCGCTGGGTCTGCGCAAAGCTCAGCGCGAAAGCGCGCGCGCCGCGTGCGAGCCGGCGATTGGCGCGGCCGAGAAGGGCGTTCTGTTCGTGGATGACCGTCGGTATTCCGGCCAGTCCCGCTGCAAGAATAGGGGGCACGCTCGGGTAGCCACCGAATCCGACCGCGATGACAGGGCGCTGCGCGCGGATCAACCGGCGAGACTCTAGGAACCCTCGCAGCAATGCGTTGAGCCCTGCGACAATACCCTTCGCGCCGCCCGACAGGCTGCGGGATAAAATTGTATGGCGCGCCACGGCCGACTCCAGGCCCAATACATCCGTCGAGATCGCCGCGCCGCGGGGGTCGGTCGCGAAGATGACGCTATGGCCCCGGGCGACGAGCACATTGGCCAGAGAGACGGCCGGGAACATATGTCCGCCAGTGCCACCGGCAGCGATCAGAATCGGAGCGGTGCTCATGACCGGCCCTCCAATCCTGTTCGACGTCGGGTCAAGGCCAGGGTCATGCCTAGTCCCAGGCCGATGCCGAGAAGCGATGACCCGCCATAAGAGATGAACGGGAGTGTCATGCCCTTTGTCGGGATCAGCTGCAGGCTCGAACCCATATTGATCAGGGCCTGGATCCCGAACTGCACCAGAAGTCCGGAGACCGCGAGCAGTACAAAGAGATTCTGCTCCGACATGGCGCGCGCCAGACCGCGCAGCACGATGAAGGCGAACAGACTGACGATGATCAGTGTCACGAGGAGACCAAGTTCCTCGCCGGCGACCGCGAATACAAAATCTGCATGGGCGTCGGGCAGGACGGTTTTGACCTGGCCTTCGCCCGGGCCACGACCAAAGAGCCCGCCGCTCGAAAACGCTTCGATGCTGCGTTCGATCTGATATGTGTCGCCGGAATCCGGATCGAGGAACCGATCGATCCGACTGGTGACATGGGACAGGGTGAAGTAGGAGCCAACGATGCCGGAGGCGCCGAGGACGACCAGTCCGGCCACGAGCCACATGGGCAGCCCGGCCAGGAAGAATTGCGCCATCCAGACGGCGGTGATCACGACGGCCTGTCCCAGATCGGGTTGGGCAATAATAAGGCCCAGCACGAGCGCGAAGATGCCCGTGCAGATCAGGCGTCCGGGAAACCGGGGGTCATGGGCAGCTTCGCTGAACAGCCAGGCCGCCACGACCGCGAATGTGGGTTTGACGAATTCGGTAACCTGTAGGGAAAACCCGGCCAGAGATAACCAGCGCCGTGCGCCCTTGATTTCAACGCCGAGCATCAGCGTGGCTGCGAGCAGCACAACGCAGCCGAGAAATGCGATGACCGCCAAACGGCGAACCTGAACTGGGGTCAGTGCTGAAATCCCGAGGATCAGGATCACGGAGACGGGCAACAGCATGAAATGCCGTTTGATGAAATACAGCGCATCCAGGCCAATTCGTTCGGCAACAGCCGGGCTGGACGCGGCGGCCAGCAACGCACCGAAAGCCATCAACGCCGCGATCGCGACGAGGCTCCAGCGATCAACCGTCCACCACCAATTACCCATGATTGACGTGTCGGCGCGGGTAAACGGGGTCATGCCGTGCCTCCCGCGCGTTGGGGTGTAAATCCATCGAGCGCCTGAACTCTGGCGCGGAATGCATCACCGCGGGCTTCGAAACTGTCGAACTGGTCGAACGAGGCGCAGGCAGGGGACAGCAGAATTGTGGCGCTGCTTTGACCGTCGTGCGACGCCAGGCGTGCGGCGTCGGTGACGGCGGCGGCCAGATCGCCGGAAATTTCCGTCGGGATCCGGCCCTGCAGGGTTTCATCGAAACTGTCAGCGGCCTCGCCGATCAGAAAGGCGTGGCGGACCCGTTCGAACAGCGGCACCAGAGAAGTGATGCCCCCGTCTTTGGCCACGCCGCCGAGGATCCAGTAGATGTTGTCATAGGCTGAAAGGGCATGTGCGGCGGCTTCCGCGTTGGTTGCTTTGGAATCGTTGATGAAGCGAACCGTGCCCCGATAGCCGACAAGTTCCTGACGGTGCGCGAGCCCTGGGAAGGTTCCAATGGCGGTGACAATCGCGTCGTGATTTTCGGGTCCCGCAATTACGCTGCTCGCGGCAAAGGCGGCCGCTACGTTTTGTACGTTGTGGGTGCCGGCCAGGGTTTCGAGGCCCGCGAGTTCCAGCACCTGGATGGCCGACCCGTTGCGATCATCGACCAACCAGCCGTTTTGGACATACACCCCTCCGGCGCAGGTTGCGCGGGTAGAAATGGGCACGATCGCTGCATCGCTCGAGGCTTTCAGGGTGTCGAAGATGGCTTTCGAGGGGTCGTCATCGATACCGACGATGGCCGTTTGTCCGGCAGCTTGACCGTCGAAGATGCGCTGCTTGGCCGCGACATAGCCGTCCATCCCGCCATGACGATCCAGATGGTCCGGCGTGATGTTGAGCAGAATTGCGACGTCAAAGATGGCTGTCGGCAGCAGTTCGAGCTGGTAGGATGAGAGCTCAAGAACATAGGTGCCCGTCGCGTCCAGGGCTGGGAGGCCAAGCCCCGGCGCCCCGATATTGCCGCCCATAGCGTTGGCGACACCGATTTCCGACAGGATGTGCGCGATCAGGGCCGTAGTCGTTGATTTCCCGTTGGTGCCCGTAATGCCGAGGTAACGCGCATCGGGCGCCGCACGGGTAAGTAATTCGAGATCGCAGACAATCTCGTATCCGGCAGCACGGGCGCGATCGATCATCGGATGAGAATGCGGGTGACCGTGCGGAATTCCCGGACTGAGAACCAGTGTGTCGACCCCTGAGAGGTCGGCTTCGGCGGACTCAGCCGTTGCAAGGCCAAGCCCGGCAGCCTTTGTGCGACGATCCTCATTGTCGTCCCAGGTCAGGACATGGGCGCCGGCATTTTTCAGCGCCGTGGCCGCACTCAAACCTGACACACCAAGGCCGAGCACGGCAAAGCCGTGACCCGCGAAGGTTGAGAGGTCGAGATTGTTTGCGGTTGCTGCGTTGTTCATCGCATCACCGTAGCTTCAGGGTTGCGAGACCCAGCAGGGCGAGAACGATGGCGATGATCCAGAACCGAATCACGATTGTCGGCTCTGCCCAACCCTTCTGCTCAAAATGGTGGTGGAGCGGGGCCATTTTGAATACGCGCCGGCCGGTCATTTTAAACGATGCAACCTGGACGATGACCGAAACTGTTTCGAGGACGAACAGCCCGCCGATAATGGCCAGAACAAGCTCGTGTTTCGTGACGACGGCGATCCCGCCCAGAGCACCGCCCATGGCCAGTGATCCCGTATCGCCCATGAAGACCATCGCGGGCGGGGCGTTGAACCAGAGGAAGCCCAGACTGGCGCCGATCAGGGCGCCGCAGAAAATTGTCAGTTCCCCGGCGCCGGGGACTCCGAAGATCAGCAGGTAATTGGCGAAGACCGCGTTCCCGGCGACGTAGGAAATCAAACCAAAACAGCCGGCCGCGATCATCACCGGGACGATGGCCAGGCCGTCGAGCCCGTCGGTCAGATTTACCGAGTTTGAGGCCCCGACGACGACAAAAATGGCAAACGGAATGAAGAACCAACTGAGATCGATCAGGAAGTTTTTCACGAATGGCAGCGCAAGGCTGGTCGAAATTGGGTCCGGGGTTAGGCGCATGATCCAGAAGGTCGCGACGCCTGCGACCGTGATTTCAGCCAGCATCCGTGCACGCGCGGGGATACCGCGAGCGTGGGAGCGGGTGAGTTTGCGGTAGTCGTCGGCAAACCCGATGGCACCGAAACCGACGGTGATCAGCAGCAGGGCCCAGACATACCCGTTGCGGAGATCGGCCCAGAGCAGGGTGCTGACCAGAATAGCCAGAAGGATCAGGAAGCCGCCCATGGTTGGGGTGCCGGCTTTTTTGAAATGGCTTTGCGGCCCGTCTTCACGAATAGGCTGACCGTCGGGCTGCTGCTGTTTGAGCCAGCCGATGATCATGGGGCCGAAAAGGAAGGAGACGATCAATGCCGTTACCACCGCACCTCCGGCACGGAAGGTCAGCGAATTGAACAGATTGAAGAGGATGAACTCGTCGGCGAGGGGGGTGAGAAAATTATACAGCATGGGTCACCCGTCCCGTGTTTGTGGCGCTTACGTCCAACGCCGTTAATGTCTCGACGAGAATTTTCATTCGGCTTCCCAAGGAGCCCTTCACCATTACGATGTCGCCGCTGTGCACGCTGTCTGTGAGGGTTGCGGCGAGGGCGTTTGAATCAACTGCATGGGCGCCACGCATGGCGGCAGGGAGTGCTGCGTCCAGGGAGGCCATGTTCGGCCCGGCGGAGAAGACGAGGTCGATATTGCTGGCCTCCAGGTCACGCGCCAGCGCCGCGTGGAGCCGCGGGGCCGTCTCTCCGAGCTCCAGCATGTCGCCCAGTACGGCAATGCGTCGGCCACCGGCTTTCTGTGGCATTCCCGCGAGTACAGCGATCGCCGCGCGCATTGAGGCCGGACTGGCGTTGTAGCTGTCGTCGATCACCGTCAGCGTACCGCCATCAATCAGAATATCGATCCGGGCGCCGCGGCCTTTGGGGGCTTCGAGTTCACGCAGCGCTGCAGCAGCGCAGTCGATGTCACCGCCCAGTGCATGAACGCTGGCGAGCACCGCAAGCGTGTTGTGAATCCAGTGGCGCCCGGGGACGCTGAGGCTGTAGCGCACGATCCGATCATCAATGCGCGCGGTGACGTCACTGCCGTCCCCGTTCAGGGTGCAGGCTGATAGTTGTGAATCGGCTTCAGGATGAGCGCCGAAACCGACGACATGCTCAAGCCCGTGGGCCCAGGCACGTGAAGCGAGGATCGCGAAGTAGACATTGTCGCGATTGAGGATGGCGATGCCACCCGGGCTCATGCCGTCGAAAATTTCGGCCTTGGCATCTGCGATTTCGGCGACGCTGTCAAAGAATTCCAGATGCACGGCAGCGATGGTGGTGATGATTGCAACGTCTGGTCGTGCGAGCTTGGAAAGCTCGGTTATCTCGCCGGGATGGTTCATGCCCATCTCAATGATGGCAAAATCCGTATCGCGGGGCAGTCGAGCCAGGGTCAGCGGGACCCCAATGTGATTGTTGAGGTTGCCCTGGGTGGCGTGGGTCGTGCCGAGGGCTCCGAAAGCCAGGTTCAGAGCGTCCTTGGTGCCGGTTTTGCCGACGGAACCAGTGACCGCGATGACAGCGGCCCGTGTCCGGTCACGTGCGGCGCGTCCCAGGGCCTCGAGCGCTTCCATGCAGTCGCCGACGATCACCAACGGTGCATTCGCGTCGATGCCGTCAGGCGTGCGTGACACGAGCGCGCTACTGGCGCCGGCGTCGAACGCCTGGGCGATGAAATCATGACCGTCAAACTGATCACCGGAAATCGCCACGAATAGATCGCCGGGCTTGCAGGTCCGGCTGTCGATGGACACGCCGGATGCATGCCAGGTTGAGATATCCGGCGTGAGACGCCCATGCGTGGCGACGGCAACTTCTTCGGAAGTCCAGAGCGGGGTTTGTGTCGTCATGTGACGATCTCCCCGCCCAGATCGCGAATGATGTCGCGGGAAATAAGAGTGTCGTCGAAGGGGTGTGCGGTGGTCCCGACGATCTGACCGGTCTCGTGACCCTTTCCGGCAATGACCAGAATGTCACCGGCTTGTAGCGCGCTGATGCCCGCAGCTATGGCTTCTGCACGATCGGCGATTTCTACTGCGCCCGGGCAATCTGCCAGAACCTGTTGGCGAATGGTGGACGGGTCCTCGTGACGGGGGTTGTCATCGGTCACGATCATCTGGTCTGCCAGATTGGCCGCGACCCGGCCCATCAACGGGCGCTTGCCGGCATCGCGATCTCCGCCGGCCCCGAATACAACATGGAGCCGTCCGCTTACATGCGGGCGGATTGCCGAAAGTGCTGTTTTGAGCGCGTCGGGCGTATGCGCGTAGTCGATGTAAACTTGCGCGGTGTTTTCCAGGACGCCAATCCGCTCCATACGGCCGCGAACCTCGCGGAGATGGGCAAGTGTGCCGAACGCGTCACACAGATCCGCGCCCGTTTCCACGGCCAGACCAAGGGCGGCCAGAACGTTGTGGGCCTGGAAGCTTCCGACCAGATTGAGGCGGGTTTCGAAACTCTGATTGCGCATTGTGACGCATAGCCGCAACCCGTCGGGAAGGGCGGCGATGTCGGCGATGTGTATGTCGCTGGTTTGCACACCAAAACTGCGGACCCGGTGTCCGGATGCCCGGCATACTTCGGCAACGGCATCGAAATACGCTGAATCCGCATTCAGGATTGCAGCGCCCTCGGCGGGGAGCAGAAAACGAAACAAGCGCAGCTTGGCGTCAAGATAGGCCGCTTCGCTCTTGTGATAATCGAGATGGTCTCGGCTCAGATTGGTGAAAGCCGCGGCAGAAAATTTCACGCCATCGAGGCGATATTGATCAAGCCCGTGGGATGATGCTTCCAGGGCCAGATGATCCACGCCCGCATCGGCGAGGTCAGACAACGTGGCGTGCAGCGACACCGGATCAGGGGTCGTCTGGCTGGGCCCCGCGTCGAACCCGTCGGCGTCGAGGCCGAGCGTGCCCATGCTGCCGGACTTGTAGTCCAGGCACGCCCAAATCTGCCGCGTGAAACCGGCCACCGATGATTTTCCGTTCGTGCCGGTCACGCCGACAATGGTGTCAGGCTGATGGACATAGAAACGGGAAGCGAACTGCGCCAGGCGCCAACGTGGGTTTTCGTCTGTGATCAGCCGTGTGACGTCACCTTTGGGTGCATCGATTGTCGTCCCGTCGGGAGCCAGGATGGCGGTCGCGCCACGGGCGAGTGCTTCGTTGATGAAATTGCGGCCATCGGTGTCAGAATTCTCGGTGGCGCTCGGCAACGCGGCAAACAGGAAGCCGGGTTCAACCTGACGACTGTCCGCAGTGATTCCGGATATTTCTGTGTCGCGCATGATCGGGTCGAGGCTCATCATGTCCGGTGCCAGCTCAGTTAGTCGCATGGGGCCGGGTCCTTGCGGTGGCCCCGGCGCTGGCGTTGACGTTCAGGGCGCGGACAATGTCGGGTGCGGTTTCGTCGAGAGGTGCAATGCCGAAAAGTGGCGCTATGCGCTGGATGATGCCGCCGACCACAGGGGCGGCAGTCCAACCGCCGGTCGCGTAGCCAAAGCTCTCGCGTATGCCCTTGGGTTCGTCGAGCATCGCATAAACAACAAAGCGGGGCTCGGTGGAAGGGAACACGCCGACGAAGGAGGAAATCAGGGCGTTACGTTTGTAGCGGCCATTGACCTGCTTCTCGGCTGTGCCCGTTTTCCCACCCACCAGATACCCCGGCGCGCTGGCGTTACGGCCAGTGCCGTTTTCGACGACCAGTCTCAGCAAGCGCCGCATGTTGTCTGAAGTTTCTGCGGAGAACACCTGCACGCCACCGGTTTCGGTGGATTTTGCCCGCATCAAAGTTGCCGGGCGGAGGATGCCGCCATTCACGGTGGCCGCAACGGCGCTGACCAGATGCAGGGGGCTGACGGCGATGCCATGTCCGTAGGAGATGGTCATGGTGTTGATGTCGCGCCACCGGGCCGGGTACATCGGCAAGGCCTGTTCGGGCAGCTCGATGCTGGTGCGTCGCAACAGGCCGAGATGGCCGAGATATTTGCGCTGGTTCTCCGAACCGATATCGAGGGCCATCTTGGCGGAACCGATATTCGACGAAAACTTGAAGATCTCGGGAACTGTCAGCCAGCGGTTCTCTGGATGGTAGTCCGAGATGCGAAACCGTGAAATCTTGATGGGCTTGGTCGCGTCGTAGCTTTTGGCCATGTTCGCCGCACCGGTTTCAAGTGCGATCGCGTGGTTGAAGACTTTGAATACGGAGCCAAGCTCGTAGACGCCGAGGGTGTTGCGGTTGAAGCGGGTTTCGTCGGGCGCGCGTGCGGGATCGTTGGGGTCGAAATCGGGCAGGGACACCATCGATACGACTTCGCCGGTGCGCGCATCGAGAACAATTGCGCCGCCACCGATCGCCTTGAACTTGTCGATCTGATCGGACAATTCCTGACGCGCGATCTGCTGCACCCGGATGTCGATCGATAATTTTAGCGGTCCGGCATTTCCGGTGATTGCAGAGTCCATACTCTGCTCAATGCCGGCCAGACCGGCATTGTCGATATTGGTAAAGCCGACAATGTGTCCGGCCAGTCGCCCATGCGGGTAGACACGGCGTTCTTCCACTTCAAAATCGAACCCCGGAATCCCGAGCCGATTGATTTCGAACTGCTGGGTCGGCGTGAGATTGCGACGAAGCCAGACAAAACCCTTATCTGCGGCCAGACGAGCGGCAATCACTTCCTCGCTGAGATCGGGCAGAATTTCGACGAGCCGTGCGGCGGCACTGGCGGGATCACTGATCTTGCGCGGGTTGGCAAACAATGACGCGGTCGAAAGGCTGGTTGCGAGAAGCACGCCGTTGCGATCGACGATGTCGGCGCGCGACATGGTGGCCGGGCGCACGATTTCCCGCGAAGCAGCCCGCCGTTGGCTCTCGTTCTCGTTGAAGACGACCAGGTCAAACAGACGTAAGCCGACCACAAAGAATGCGGCCGCCATCAGTGCGCCGCCGATGAGGAGGCGCGTGCGGGCGGTTTCGATTGCCTGTTTTTTCGTGCTCTCGATTTCGATGCGCCGGGTCATTGTGTGCCTGCCGGGGATGCGGAGGCGATGACGTCGCGCAGAATATCGTCTAGCGAACGGGCTTGTGGGAAGTCGCGGACATCGTGGGTCGCGGTGGTCGCCACGTTTACCACTTTTGGCTGTGAAGGGGCGGTGGGTTTTGCCTTGGGGGCACCGGCATACAACGCGATGGCTGTGTTCAGGCCGCTCGGATCATCTTGGGCTTTGAGGCTCGGTGCGACCGAATCTGGGCGGATCGGGAGCGTGTCGGCCCCGGTAAGCTGCGCACCGGATACGGGTTGCAGGTCGAGATGCCGCCGGGCGAGCTCTTCGAGACGTTCGGGCTGGTTGAGAAAGCTCCATTCCGCACGCAGCACGTGAATGGCTTCCCGGTCGGTCCGGATGTCCCGGTTCAGGGTCGAGAGTCGATCATCAAGCGCGGTCACTTCGAACGACACGTGGAACAGCGCGCCGCCCGCTGCCGCGGCAAGCAACATAAGAACGAGGGAGGTGGGCCGCATCATGCCGCGTCCCCCTCTGGTGGCGATCCCCAGGAAAGTGCGTCCGTGCGTTCTCCAACCCGCAATCGCGCCGACCGGGCGCGGGGATTGGCGTTGCATTCAGCATCACTGGGGCGAATGGCTCGTCGCGAGGGCAGGCGCCAGGCTGGCGTGCGCCGTGCGGCTTCTTCGGGCATGTGCCGCGAACCGCGACCATCCCCGCCGCTGCGCGTGCGCAGGAAGGCCTTAACGGGTCGGTCCTCTAGTGAATGGAACGCGACCACGGCCAGACGGCCGTTGGGACGAAGAATTTTTTCGGCACCGACCAGGCCGCGTTCAAGCTCGCCGATCTCGTCATTTACGTGAATGCGGATCGCCTGAAATGTGCGTGTGGCCGGATCGGTATGGGTCTTGCGGGATTTCGGCACGACACTGCGGACAATGTCGGCGAGCTGTTCGGTCGTCTCGATGGGATGATCCTGTCGAACCCGGACGATGGCACGAGCCACCCGGCGCGCATGACGTTCTTCACCGAGGCGGAAGACGATATTCGAGAGGTCGGTCTCGCTGGCGGTGTTCACCACATCAGCAGCGCTTTCACCGGCGCGCTCCATACGCATATCCAGGGGGCCGTCCTTGGCGAAGGAAAAACCGCGTTCGGCAACGTCGATCTGCGGGGAGGAAACCCCAAGATCAAGAGTCACGCCGTCAACGCCATCGATTCCCAGGCCGCGAACCAGGCTGCCCATGTCGCCGAAACGCCCGGGGATCAGCTTCAGTCGGGCCCCGTAGATCTCGAGCAGTGGTTCGTTGCGGGCGATGGCGTCCGGGTCACGGTCGATGCCGAGTACGGTGCAATCTGCGGCGTCGAGGATCGCGCGCGCATACCCGCCGCCACCCAGAGTGCCGTCGACATAGATGCCCCCGTCACGCGGATTGAGAGCGTCGATTACTTCGTTGAGGAGTACAGGTGTGTGTCCGGGAGTCATCTCGACTCCGTAGTTGACGGGCTGACGCGGGGAACGCGTCGCCATCATGGCTGGCCACCGGTGCCGCCAGGTGGTGTGCCCGGTCGGAGGGTCAGACCTTTTTCGGCAGCCTGCCGCACAGCGTCGGCCTGGTAGGCGTTGAAGGCTTCGGGGTTCCAGACTTCGAAAAGCGGCCCGCGTCCGACGAAGGCAGCCTGTCCAGAAAGGTCCGCATGGGCCACCAGGGCTTCGGGGAGCATAACCCGGCCCTCGCCATCGAAGGCCAGTTGTTGTGCGTTGGCAAACAAGGCCGCTGTCAGGGTGTCGTGTTCGTCGGAGAACATGTCGAAGGCATCGACGCCGGCGCCGAGCTTCTCTATCCAGTCCATGCCGCCGCACTGGACAGCCGGGTGCTTGAAAGACGGAAACGCGACAATGCCATGAAACGCCTGCCCCGATAGGACAGCACGAAACGCCGCAGGAACGGATACCCGCCCCTTGCGGTCGACCTTGTTAATGGTGGTCGAGAGGAACAACGCCATTGTTTCCGCACACCGCCGGTTTTGAGTCGACGGCTCCAGCCCTTCTGTTTGAGTTGGCAAAAGCACCAAAATGGGATTGTTTGGGATATCATGGGATAAAATGGTTCGTCAACGATAAAACCAGTAAAACAATAAGAAAATCACGGTTCGTATGGAGCTGTATTTGCATCTCGAAGTACCCCGGCCAGTTGT
>MEHZ011660120.1_pt1 | contig 18722 bp, 14 predicted proteins | sample 897221 | NCBI WGS metagenome assembly MEHZ01 (sample SAMN05514161, study PRJNA337945) | marine metagenome | isolation source: marine surface water | place: Arctic Ocean | collected 2007-12-13
AACCTCCGGCTATGTTAAGTAAGCCTTCTTCAGCAAAAACTGATAACGACTGAGCAGTATCTTCTGGCTTCTCATCGTATCCGGTTGCTGAGAGTGGGTTTGGTAGACCTGCGTTGGGGTAACAATGGATCAGGCAATCCGCATGCTTAGATAATTCCTGGAGATAGGGCCGCATCGCATCCGCTCCGAGTGCACAATTTAACCCTACACAAAGAGGTTTTGCATGGGAGATTGAATTCCAGCATGCTTCAGTGGTTTGGCCAGAAAGAGTTCGGCCGGATGCATCTGTGATAGTGATTGAAAGAATAACGGGGAGCCTTTTACCCGTATCATCAAAATAGTTTTCAATTGCAAAAATGGCGGCTTTTAAATTGAGCGTGTCAAAAGTGGTCTCCGGTAAAAGCAGATCGACGCCCCCGATGACTAAGGATTCTATTTGTTGATAATAGGTGGAGACAAGTTGGTCAAAAGTAACGTTGCGCAAGGCGGGATCATTGACATCAGGAGAAAGGGAGGCTGTTCGATTCGTCGGACCGATTGCACCTGCGACAAAGCGCGGTCTGCTCGGATCCTTAGCCATTGCCTGATCAGCTGCCTCCCTGGCGAGTCGGGCTGCACTGATATTAAGTTCAGGGACAATTTCCTCCAGGTTGTAATCGGCCATGGAAATAGTCGTGGCGCTGAAAGTATTAGTTTCTACGATGTCGCTGCCTGCATCAAAATATGATTGATGTATCTTACGAATGATATCCGGACGAGTTAGGCAGAGTAGGTCGTTATTACCTTTAAGTTCTTTCGAATGTTTACGAAAATGCTCCCCGCGGAAATCCTCTTCTTCTAGCTTCTCCTGTTGTATCATTGTCCCCATGGCCCCGTCCATGATGACAATTCTTTCTTTTAAAAGATTTTTTAGGTCTTGTTCTGTGGGTCTATTTAGTGAGAAGTTCTTCATTACGTATCAACGCATCATGATATCTTGATGCGTTATTTGCAAACCGAAAGAGAATTTCTTTTCTAAACGAATATTTGAAACAGTGGTAAATTTCTTTGCTTATTTGTAAAGAATCATTTATGAATTCTTTTTATCGGGATGTAGCGTAGTCTGGTTAGCGCGCCTGCTTTGGGAGCAGGAGGCCGAGAGTTCGAATCTCTCCATCCCGACCATTTTCCCTTTTGCTTATTATCCACTGGGTTTTCCCTGTCAAAAATTTCCCCATCCTATGCAAAACGATCTTTACGGAATCTCTCGTTGGGGAGAAAATTTAATTGGAATTCTCCCCAATGGAAATATCTGCTTGCATGATCCGTTGGATGAAAATTCTGAGGGAGTTGATTTACCCGCAATTATACATAGCCTGCAAAGACGTGGTATTAATACTCCGGTCCTGTTGCGAGTTTCCAATTTCCTGGAGTATAAAATTCGTTCAATTAATGAATCCTTTCAAAATGCGATTAAGGAAAATGAATACCAAGGGCGGTATTTAGGAGTTTTTCCAATTAAAGTTAATCAACAAGCACATGTTGTTGAAAGAGTCGTCAAATACGGAAGCGAATATGATTTTGGATTGGAAGTCGGTTCAAAGGCCGAACTTTTACTTGCCTTATCGCAAAACCTTAGCCCGAAATCATTAATTATCTGCAACGGATTTAAGGATTCTGAATTTGTTCGCTTAAGCCTTTTATCAACCAAGCTTGGACTTCGGTCGATTTTAGTTTTGGAATCAGTCCGTGAATTAGACTTAATTATCCGAGTTTCAAAAGAGTTGGGGATTTCGCCCGAATTGGGCGTGCGCGTGAAATTAACCAATTCGGTGAGTGGAAAATGGGCAGCCACGAGTGGAGACAGGTCTTCATTCGGGTTAACTGTTGATCAAGTGGTAGGTATCATCGAACGATTGAAATCCGAGCAGATGCTTGATTGTTTAATTTTACAGCACTCTCATTTGGGGAGCCAAGTGCCAAATGTGATTGAGATTCGTCAATTTGTACAGGAAGCCAGTCGACTTTTTATAGAAATTCAGAGAATGGGTGCAAACTTGGAATTTCTTGATTTAGGGGGAGGCCTTGGAGTCGATTATACTGGTGAGAAAACTTCGAGTATGAACTCAATGAATTATTCCTTAGCTGAGTATTGTGTCAATGTTGTGGAAACCGTTAAGTTTGAAATGGAGGAAGCTCAGCAAAAACATCCCTGTATTGTAACTGAGAGTGGCCGTGCGTGCGTGGCTCAATCGTCCATTCTCCTTTTTAGCGTTCTTGAAAGTACGGAATTTGACTCGGTTGAAGAAATAACCGGGGAGGAGGGAGATCATCCTGCTTTGGAATCTCTGATCGGCATTTCAGAGGATTTATGTGGAGAGAATTTATTGGAAGTTTTAAACGATGCCACTTACTATCGTGGAGAATTAAGATCTTTTTTTAGACGTGGACGAATTTCTCTACCTGAACTTGCCCGTGGAGAAAAATCCTTTCAATTTATTTTAGGAAAAATTCGAAAGATATCGAGCGAGGAAGAGGTGGTAAATGAAGAACTTCTCGCTAAAATTAATGGGATGGCCGATATTTACCACTGTAACTTTTCACTTTTTCAGAGCTTACCAGATGTTTGGGCGATTGATCAACTTCACCCGATTGTTCCATTAAGTCGCTTACACGAAAAACCCGATCGAAATGCGATATTATGCGATATTACATGTGATAGTGATGGAAGAATTGATCGTTTCGTATTGGGAGATGGTATTTCAAATTGCTTACCGGTTCATTCGATTAAAGAAGAAGTCCCTTATTATTTAGGAGCTTTTTTTGTCGGTGCCTATCAAGAAACTCTAGGAGACTTGCATAATTTATTTGGGGATACAAATGTAGTTACAATTCGACTTGGGAAAAATGGATCTTTTGAACTTCTTGATGAAGTGGAGGGCGATACTATTTTTGAAGTTCTTTCCTATGTTGAGTATGAGCCCAAGAGGTTACTCGAAACTTTTAAGGCACATGCCGAAAAAGCAGTTGAGCAGAATCGTATGAGTTTGGATGAATTAAAAGAATTAACCTCGACTTATAAAGATAGTTTGAGGGGATATACCTATTACGAATCAGATTAAATAAAGGAATCAACATGACAAAAGTTTTAGTAATTGGAGCGGGGGGAGTGGGTTCAGTCGCGGTTCATAAAATGGCAATGATGCCCGAAGTTTTTTCTCATATCACTCTAGCAAGTCGAAGGATTTCATCTTGTGAACAAATTGCACGGCAGGTGGAGCAGAAGTTGTCTGTTAAGATTGAGGTAGCTGAAGTAAATGCTGATGATCTGGAGCAAACTATTCGATTAGTCGACAGAGTTAAGCCTTCCCTTGTGGTCAACTTGGCTTTGCCTTACCAAGATCTAATCATAATGGAAGCTTGTTTAAAAGTGGGGGTTAATTACTTGGATACGGCCAATTATGAACCAAGGGATGAGGCGAAATTTCAGTATTCCTGGCAATGGGAGTATCACGATCGATTTAAAGAGGCGGGCCTTTTGGCATTATTAGGTTCGGGCTTTGATCCAGGGGTAACTAATGTTTTTACGGCATGGGCAAAAAAGTACCACTTTGATCAGATTAATACTCTCGATATTTTAGACTGTAATGGGGGAGATCATGGACATCCATTTGCAACTAATTTTAATCCAGAAATTAATATTCGAGAAATTACAGCTCCTGCCCGCTTCTGGGAAAATGGTGATTGGCAAGAAAGACCTGCTCTTTCAGATAAGCAAAGTTTTGATTTCCCCGAGGTGGGGGAAAGGAATATGTATCTGATGTATCACGAGGAACTTGAGTCCCTTGTTCATCATTTACCAGAGATTAAAAGGGCGAGATTTTGGATGACTTTTGGCGATTCTTATTTGAAGCATCTCGAGGTTTTGCAAAATGTGGGTATGACTTCAATTGAACCCGTAAAATATGATGGGCATGAAATCATTCCCCTTCAATTTTTGAAAGCGGTTCTTCCCAATCCTGGAGATTTGGGTAAGACCACAAAAGGAAAGACTTGCATTGGAAATATCATCAGTGGTCTTAAGAATGGTCGTCCGAAGAATCTCTATATATATAACATATGCGATCATGAAAATGCATTCAGTGAAGTGGGGAGCCAGGCTGTAAGCTATACCACAGGAGTTCCCGCAATGATAGGATCGGCTCTTATTTTAAAACAAGAATGGCAGGGGGCAGGAGTTTTTAATATCGAGCAAATGAATCCTGATCCTTTTATGGAAATGCTTAATCAAAATGGACTTCCTTGGATCGAAAAGGAATTGGATGGTCCGCTTTCATTTTAACTATGCTCCCAACGCAGGCTAGCGGTGCGGGTGCATTTGCTCAGTTTGATTTAAACCGAGTTCCATCCCCTTGTTTTGTGGTGGACGAGGTTAAATTAGAGGAAAATCTGAAAGTACTTCAATTGATTCGTAGTAAGACGGATACTAAGATTCTTTTGGCATTAAAAGCGTTTTCAATGTGGGCAGTTGGACCATTAATTAGTAAATACCTCGATGGTTGCTGTGCATCGGGTCTATGGGAAGCCAGGCTTGCTCGGAAATATTTCGCCAAGAAAGATGAAGGGAAGATAGTCTCGACTTTTTCACCGGCATACCATCCCCATGACATTGAGGAAATTACTGATCTTTCGGATCATATTATTTTTAATAGTCCTTCACAGAGAGAAAAATGGGGAGGTGATAATCTCTCGATTTCACAGGGTCTGCGGATTAATCCTCTTAACCCCGAAGGTTTAGTTGGTAAGTATGATCCTTGCCGTCCTGGGTCTCGATTGGGTTGGCCTATTGATCAGGTGACTGAGTCAATGATTAAGGACTTCGATGGTTTACACTTGCATACCTTATGCGAACAGGATTTTCCTCCACTTGATCGTACTTGGAGTAAGGTGAGTAGTGTGTTAGGTAAATATTTGGATCAATTTTCATGGATTAATTTGGGGGGAGGTCATCATTTAACTCGCACCGATTATCAAGTGGATGAATTAGTTGAATTTTTGATTCAATTAAGAAATGAAACTGGTGCACAAATCCTCTTGGAACCAGGTGAAGCAGTTGCCTTGGATGCGGGGATATTAGTTGGAGAAGTACTTGATATTATGGATGCGGGCGTTAATCATGCATTGTTAGACTTGAGTGCGACTTGTCATGCACCTGATGTAATTGAAGCACCTTACAGGCCCTCACTTCTTGGTGATAAAGAAAAGGGTAAATACTGTTATCGACTTGGAGGGGTAAGTTGTTTGGCGGGGGATGTTTTTGGAGATTATCAGTTGAATGAACCACTTCGAATTGGCCAACGAATTGCATTTCTTGACCAAGCTCATTATTCAATGGTGAAAACAAATACATTTAATGGAGTACCATTACCCTCCATCGCACTTTGGAATAGCGAGAGCGATAATTTGAGAATTGTTAAAAGATTTAGCTTTGATGATTTCGAAGAAAGATTGTCTTAAATATGAATCAAAAATTACAATTTTTAGGCGACGAATTAAGTGAAGAAGAAAAACGAAATGACTATGCCAAGTTTCATGTATTACCCGTACCTCTTGAAAAAACTGTTTCTTTCGGTAGTGGGACAAGGGGAGGGCCTGCATCAATTATAGAGTCAAGTCATGAACTTGAACGTTTGGTGAATGGGATTGAACCCTGCAAGGCGGGGATTTTTACCCATGATGCTCTAAATTGTGAGGGTGATCATAGTCAGGTTTTGGAAAAGCTTAGAAAATGGACGGCTTCGATTGTTTCACACAAAAAAATACCCGTAGTACTCGGGGGTGAACATTCTTTGACTTGGGCCTGTGTTAATGGAGTTTCCGAGGTTCTTGATCAAAAAATTGGGATCATTCAGATAGACGCACATGCCGATTTGAGAAAGGAGTATCAGGGTCTTAAGCATTCTCACGCGAGCGTTATGCGTTTGTTGGCAGAAGAGGGGCATTCTATTTATTCATTAGGTGTTCGTGCATTTTGTAGTGAAGAACAGCTGGCCAGGGAAGAATTTGGTATTCTCTTCAAGGATGGTCATGAATTGATCAAGCAAAATATTTGGAATATTGAATTACCCAGGAATTTTCCGGATAAAGTTTATGTTACCTTTGATTTAGATGGACTGGATCCTAGCATTTTACCAGCTGTGGGTACACCAGTTCCTGGTGGGTTGGCTTATTATCAAGCCCTTAGCTTGGTCAAGTCCTGTTTGATTGATCGAGAATGCATTGGTTTTGATGTGGTTGAACTTGCGCCAACTAAATATGAAATACATTCTTCATTTACTGCGGCCTCATTGGTTTATCAATTAATGAGTTTTATTTAACATGACCGAGGACGAAGATCAAAAAGTGGTAGATCATTACCAACTTTCTCCTCACCCTGAAGGTGGTTGGTTTCGCAGAACCTATAGTTCCCCTGAAAGAGTACTTTTAGAACGAGGAGAAAGATTATGTGGTAGTTCGATCTATTATTTTCTGAAGAATGGAGAGAAATCGAGGCTGCATTCTCTTAAATCTGATGAAATTTGGTATTTTCATTTCGGTTCTCCAGTCAGAATGCATCTTTTCTCAGATTCAGATTATTACAGTATTGTCCTTGGGCAAAATTGGAAAATAGGGGAGGTCGCTCAGTATGAAGTATCTGCAGGGGTTATTTTCGGTGCCGAATTACTCGAGGTTCGGGGTGCATTGATGAGTTGCTCGGTGTGTCCAGGATTTGATAAAGATGATTTTCAATGGGCTTTAACCGAAGATCTTGCGTTGAAATTTCCTCGGCACTCTCAACTAATTAGTCGACTTCAATCAAACCGATCAATTGGATAAATTATGATCTTAGCGGAAGAGCATCGGTTGGGGACGGATCGGATTCTTACCTGTGTGATTCCACAATATCAAGAGTGGGTACCTTCGATCCTGAAGGAATTAAAGCAGGGGAGTGATCAATTCAAATTCTCGCATCGAATTGGTGGTCGTTGGGAAAACTCCTATTTAGAAGTTGATCTTGTTCCATCTGTTCGTGCGCCAATGAGATTAGCAAGAGACTTGGTTAAGGAAAAGTGGAACAAACCAACTCTTGTTCTCTATGAACCAATGCCAAATATACATAATCCATATCCTCCCTTTTGGTTTAATGTTGCCAAAGTTGGAGAAATCACAGGAGTTCATGACCATGCAAAGTTATCATCTATTTCGGGTGTTGTTTACTTAAAAAGTAGCATTTTCTCTGGGGATTTATACTTTCAAAATGAGGGTGAGGACGATTTACAAATCGTTCCTGAGGTGGGTAAAATGGTTTTATTTCCTTCACATTTGAGGCATGGAGTGCACCCTAATAAATCGGATGATGAAAGAATATCTTTAGCTTTTAATCTTTACCCTTTTCCACTTCCGAGCTCGGAATGGTAGGCATTTCTTTTTAATGTTATGTTTTTCCGATAAAAAGTGTTTTATTTTTCGATTTACATTGTGAATCATTATTGCAATCACTTTTATACCACCTGTTTATTTAAGCCTAACATTCAAATTTCATAGTTTTTGCCCGTCATGATTAAGCCAACAGATTCTTTTGAAGAAATTGATTCAGCCGTAGTTCGTTTTGCCGGAGATTCTGGTGATGGAATGCAAACCGTGGGAGAACGATTTACAGACAGCAGTGCGTTTGCTGGAAATGACATTGCGACTTTACCGGACTTCCCTGCTGAGATTCGAGCACCCGCTGGCACTCTTGCCGGCGTTTCAGGTTTTCAGTTGCAATTTGGGAATAGTAAGATTCTTACCCCGGGTGATGCTCCCGACGCGCTGGTTGCGATGAACCCAGCTGCATTAAAGGCAAACATTGATGATTTGCCGGAAGGTGGAATGTTAGTGGTGAACACTGATTCATTTAAATCGATGAATTTAAAAAAAGCGGGGTACGAAAGTAACCCACTTGACGATGAAGATTTTAGAAAAAAATATCATTTAGTAGAATTAGACCTTACCAGTTTAACCAAAGAGGCCCTTAAAGAAAGTCCCTTGAAACCCTCCGACAAGGTTCGTTGCAAGAATTTCTTTGCGTTAGGGTTCATGTACTATGTGTATAGCCGACCTTTGGAACCGACGCTCAAATTTTTTGAACAAAAGTGGGGTAAACGTTTGCCTGATCTTGCCCAAGCTAACTCTAAGGTTCTAAAAGCTGGATTTAATTTGGGAGATACTATGGAAACGGCTCGAAATCGTTATCAAGTATCTAAGGCTCCGGTGCAATCTGGAGTTTATCGAAAAATTTCTGGAAATGAGGCGATGGTGTACGGATTAGTAGCTGCGGCTAAACTAGCGAATCGAGAGCTGCTTTATTCTGGCTATCCCATTACCCCAGCATCGCCTATACTTGAAGGATTATCTCAACTCAAAAATTTTGGGGTTAAGAGTGTTCAAGCAGAGGACGAAATTGCTGCCATGGGGGTTGCATTAGGTGCAAGTTTTGCAGGTGATCTTACCGTTTGTGCAACAAGTGGTCCTGGTATGTGTCTGAAAAGCGAGTTTATTGGATTGGCTTCAATTACCGAATTACCGCTTATTATATGTAATGTTCAACGGGGAGGACCCAGTACTGGTTTACCCACAAAAACAGAGCAGAGTGACTTATTGCAGGCATTATTTTCAAGACATGGCGATTGCCCAATCCCTGTGTTGGCGGCTCATTCTCCATCTGATTGTTTTGATTGTGCAATTGAAGCCGCACGCATTGCCATCACCTACATGACCCCGGTTATACTTTTAAGTGATCTTTATGTAGCTAATGGTTCAGAGCCTTGGCTTATACCTAATGTAAGTGATTTACCTGTAATCGAGAATTCTCTTGCAAGTACAGATGAAGAGTATGTCATTTATCGAAGAGACCCCAAAACTTTGGCACGTTCCCAGGCTATTCCCGGGCAAGCGGGATTGGAGCATCGAATTGGAGGACTCGAAAAGGGAGAAGATGGCGGAGTGAGTTATGATCCCGACAACCACGAAGAAATGAGCCTTCTACGTGCCCAGAAAATTGAGGGTATATCTAAGTCATTAAACCCAATAGAAATCCATGGAGATCAAGAAGGAGATTTATTAGTCATAGGATGGGGCGGAACATACGGAGCGATTTCATCTGCGGTCACGAATTTAAGGGAAGAAGGATTTTCAATCAGTAATATTCACCTTCGTCATTTAAATCCATTTCCCGATGACCTGGGAGAGATTATGAGCCGTTTCAAAAAAGTAATCGTTCCAGAACTCAACCTCGGACAATTAAATCTACTTTTACGTGCAAAATATCTCGTGGATGTTATTTCTTACGGCAAACTGCAAGGCAAGCCCTTTAAAGTTTCTGAATTACATGAAAAGTTTCTTGAATATCTTCGCTAAGTAAACACATCTAATTACATATAATGAGTACTACAACAACTGACGGAAGTAGCCTTACTAAAAAAGATTTTGTCACTCCCAATGATGTACGTTGGTGTCCGGGGTGTGGAGATTACGCCATTTTAAATGCCGTTCAACGAACATTACCAGAACTTGGCATACCTCGTGAACAATTTGTGGTAGTTAGTGGAATCGGATGTAGTAGCCGATTTCCATATTATATGAATACTTATGGTTTTCATACTATTCATGGCCGGGCTCCCACCGTTGCGACTGGTGTTAAGGTGGCAAATCCAGACTTATCTGTATGGATGATTACGGGCGATGGGGATGGTTTATCTATTGGAGCCAATCATCTTCTTCATTTGTTGCGTCGCAATTTGGACATGAATGTACTCCTTTTCAATAACCGAATTTATGGGTTAACTAAGGGTCAATACAGTCCTACATCAGAAGTGGGTAAAAAGACTAAGAGTACACCGCTAGGCTCGGTCGATCATCCGATCAACCCTCTACTCTTTGCATTGGGAAGTGAAGCTACTTTTGTTGCCCGAACGACTGATACTGATATGAAGCACATGGTCGAAACTTTTAAAGCAGCCCAAGCCCATAAAGGTACATCCTTCGTCGAAGTGTTTCAAAATTGTGTTATCTTTAACAATAAAACATTTGATTCAGTTACATCCAGGGAAGCAAAAAATGACCAATTACTTGTTTTAGAAGAAGGTAAGCCACTTATTTTTGGCGCTAATCAAGATAAAGGAATTCGATTAAATGGACTCGACCCTGAAATTGTCACCTTGGGAGATGGAATTGGACAGGATGATCTTCTCGTACACCAACCAGGAAATACTAATTCTGCCTACGCGAATATACTCGCTCAAATGACATACCCTACATTCCCAACCCCTGTAGGTGTTCTTAGGCAATTGGATGGTAGAGAAACTTACGAAGATGCTTTGATTAAACAAATTGACCATGCCCAGGCAAGCGGTGCAGGCAATCTCCAAGAACTTCTCACTGGTCAAAATTCATGGGTGGTAGAAAATTAGTGCTTTTTAAGCAAATCAACTTTCTTCTTGTTGACCTTACTCTTAAATTTTTCAAAATATAATAATGGAATTCATCGACGATCCGAAATTTGGACATAGTAAATTTAAGTTACCCGTGCTTTTTGTACCTGTACTTATGTTTGGGGTAGTTATTCTGGGTATTATTGCTTCGAAGATTTACATCAGCAGTGTATTAGACCAGCCACACTCAGAAGAATCTCATTAAAATTTATTATGGACGATAAACCACATGTTGCATCCAAGTCTCCCGCAGTCATTAAAGTAGAAGCGGGCGAATATTGGTGGTGTTCCTGTGGTAAATCAAAAGACCAACCGTTTTGTGATGGTTCCCACAAGGGATCTTCTTTTACCCCCCAAAAAGTGGTGATTGAAGAGGCTAGAAGTGTTGCTTTTTGTAATTGTAAACATTCTGCTAAAGGACCGATGTGTGATGGTAGTCACTCATCGTTGGCTTAATAATTCGTTAAGTCTTTAACAGTTTCCTGCTTGGATACAAGGGGAATACCTTTTCTCCATTGCCCTTGGAAAGAAATTTCACCATCACTTCCAAAAGATGTTCCGTAACCGTGCTCTAATCCCGATACGAACTCGCCTTGGTAGGTTGTGCCTTGGTCTGTTTTCTTTTTCCCGTAGCCGTGGGGTATATCATTCTTTATTTGTCCCCAGTAAATAAGGTCGTTTTCCAATTCGATCTTTTTGATCGAGTTTTGTAATTTTGCTTTAATAGTGTGCTCCGGATTATCATTTAAGGAAATTGAAGATCCTATTGTCGCGACCATAGTAGCAAAATCATCGAACTGAGAGTTATCTATATTTACGAATACATTTTTAAGGAGTTTCAATGCACTCGTATTTCCATATCGATGAGCAGTTTGATACCAACCAGCTGATGCAATCCAATTATTCTCTAACTCAAGGCAGTATCCTAAATCCACCATTGAAGGTGAATATCCTTGCCTAGCACTGGTTGTGAGCCATTTCTTTGCATCCTCTAAGCTAATGCTTGTACCTTCTCCGTAAAGATGCGCTCGACCCACATATCGGCAAGCTGACAGATGGTTCTGCTTGGCCGCCATTTTCATCCAGTAGTATGCTTCAAGCAGATCTTTCTTTGCGCCCTTTTGATAGAATAAACCGAGATGGAATTGAGTGATCTTATCCCCTTGTAAAGCGAGAATCTTTTTTTCAGCAAGATCTAATGAAAAGACCTGTGATGAACAACCGAACAAAAATAGAAACAGAAATAAATTTGTAAACATCTGTTTATTTTATTTCGTGAATTTTAAGGAAGAAATGGGATTCTAGCTTTTATTTTGATTCATCTTCACCAAATGCCCACATTTGAAGATTATCATCAGATGTAGCGTCTCCAATAAGGGCATTAAATTTACCTTTTAATCTGAGTTGTTGTGCATAGATAGATAATGAAATTCGATTCATTGAAGGCAATGGGGTGGGGTAGGAATTAATTAACCTACTTGACTTGAGTAAAAGTAGTAGATCAATATCGTAGGCATTTCCTAATTTGGAAGGAGAACCTATCACCATAGTAAGTCTTCCTCTGAATATTTCTTTAGACTCCCCATTTTGAGGAACTATTTTACCCTTCCCTTCAAGTGGAATAAATTTAAAGCCTCCGTTACTAGTATGATCAATGATGGCAGTATATTTACCTGAAGTTTTAAGTCTCGATAATTCAGACTGAATTGTAAGTTCTGAATACTCTGGTAGGTAAAGCAACATACTTCCACGAGATAAGTTTAATTCATTTTTTTCATTGTATTCAAAAATAGAATTCGCTCCAAGACGAATTACAAAAGAATTACCTGTTATTTCACAAAGTGAGTTTTTTTTCGTGTGTAGGGAACAATTCGAAATAAGGGTACTATTTTCTTCTAATCTAGTTGGTGAGATTTCTCCATCAGCAGATTTACTAAAAATCCATGAATCGCCAATTGTATAAGTACATTTAAAATTTGAATCTGTGTCTAGACCAGGTTCTGAAAATAAAAATGCTCCCTTGCAAAGCAAGAGAGCACTTAATATTGAAAGTTTAAAAAGCAACTACTAGAAAGTCGTATTCAAGCCGAGCGCGATACCACCATCAGCACTTTGAAAGTCAAAATCTGCAAACGAGCTTTTTGCATCTCGTTTTGAATAACCTCCGAATAAACTTATATTAAAGTTCTCATCAATAGGATAATCAATCTTAACACTAAGTGAATGAATTAAGTCTTCTCTGCCATCATTAGAAGAAGTCGAACCTTCCGTGTAAGATTTAAAAGTAGCACTATATCGAGGTGATATAATAAAGTTCTCATAAATATATTGTAATCCGTATGATGCAGTGAAATCGATATTATTAAGTTCTTTTTTATTAGCACTAAAAGAAGAATCAGATTCTGAACTGTGAAAACCTCCGGAAAGATCTAATATACCTATTAAATTTTCAGCATGATTGAACATTTTCATTGCACCAATGTTAGGATAGAATTCTTTATATGTTTCCTCATCAGTAATGTCTGTTTTGTCCATTGCATAACTGATACCTAAACGGTATGCCCAACCATTGGAATGCTGAGCAAGAAGCATGCAATATGCACTAGTTGAAAAGAAGTTTAATCCATCAATATCTAGATAATCTGTAGAAGTGTAACTTGTACCAACATAGGGAGTAATGACAGCATCTTCTACTTCAATCGGTTCAAAACTTGCACCAGCATATGCGGTGTTCATCCACATAGCAGTTTCATTTTGGATTACTGAAGAAGATAGAGGATTATTTCTATAGAAATACTTAGAGTCTAAACCAACGAATGCAGTAATATTTTCTGTTTTAAGGAAAATAGGGCGTTGTGCACCTGCATCGCTTGCATCAACACTACTACCATCATTGTTAGCAGCTGTTACAGAGCTTGGAGGAGTTGATGATCTATCAGTTAAAGTAGCATCAGGTCTGTTCTGTGCATGCATTAGTAATGGCGATGCAGCAAGCACAGCTAGTAATTTGTAATACTTAGTTTTCATGAGAATTTTAATATTTCTAAATTGAAATTAGAATTTCTTTACTTGAACGGCAGGTGTACCATTAGGTAAGACCTTACTAGTTGCATATTTACCTGCAGTACCGGTGAATGAAGATAAACTTAATACATCACTTCCGTGTCTCACGTTAGATAAATTCACTGCACCTACAACAGGTGAAGCAAAATTATTAAAGCCAAGTGTTCCATTTTGACTTCTAAGTGTTACCTCTGAACTGTTAGGAAAGTTAACATTACGTAAGTTAATTGTTACCGCTTCCATATACACATCATCAACTCGACCTGTGATATTTAAACCGTTTACTTGGATCAGACTATTTGCATACAAGTAAATATTATCAGAATCTGAGTTCTGTCCACCATTACCTACAGACAGAGAGTTAGATTGAGCGGTCGCGGTTCCAATATGAAGGTCATTTAAAGTACCAATCGCAAGGTTTCCACCAGTTGATATCGAAACATTAACGAGTCGCATAGTATCTTCTGCTCCCAATGCTAAATTAGCACCTTCATTAGTAATAGAAACTACAGTAGGGTCACCTGAGTAGTCTGTTGGTGTTCCACTTGTAGATGAGTACTCGGATCGGAAATATAAATCGTCTGCAGCACCTATAACTAAAGCACCATTTTCAGTATTGTTGGTGTTTTTGATTCTTAAGTTTCCTTTGATTGTTAAATCTTTTGCTGCTCCTATGATTGCGATACGTCGATCACCTTTCGGCAATACTTGAGAAACATCAACTTCAGCTCCTGAACTAAAATTAATATTCGCACCAGTATTTAATGTAATATTCGATGTGGGTAGTGAAAAGACATTATTATTTGTTTTGTCAGCTCCAAGTGCACGGGCTCCAAGTGTGGTTAAGAATTGTTGATATGAACTTGTGTTAGGTTGTACTTTAGATGACAAACCGATGGACTTATCAAATGCGGTGAAACCAGTACCTAATACAGCATCTGAAAGAGCACCACCTTTAGTGCCTAATGCACCATATTTGGCGAGTATTCTTATTAATTCAGTGTTGTAACCATTTCCTGATAACTTGCTTACATCAAGAGAATTGGAAACATTCATTGATGAATTAGAAATGGTTTTATCAGTGAGTAATAATTCAGCAACCTTAACAGCACTTTCTAGTGCTTTTGGAAAACCATCAGTAGTGGCAGCTGCATTTGTGTAAGTATTCCCTTTTGCTTTTGCATCCGTCTTAACTGCTTTTGCTGCGGTATCGATCTCAGTATTTTCAGAAATCTTAGTACCAGCAATTAGAGTTTCCCCAGCATGGTCATCAAGAGTTTTACCACCTGCCTTAGCTGCTTTAAGTTCATCTTTGCTACTATTTGCCAAAGCTGCAAGAGCGTCCCCTTCCAGTGCAAGAGCGTCTGTCAGAGAATATCCTGCGGCTACTGCCTTTGCTTTATGTGCTGCATCTTGATGTACTTTAGTGATATCAGTATCAGCAGCAACTGCTTTCAAGCTTGTATGGTCTAAATCAGCAAAGTGTAATAAATCGGCTGTAGAAATATTTCCCACGTTGGATAAAATGTCAGCTATATTAGCACTTGATCCCGCTGTATCTTTGTATGCATGAGCTACTTTTGCTTTGTGCCCAACGCTTGCGATCGCAGTTATGTCTACCCCAGTAGCCATAGTAGCCATGTGTTCCGGAGAGAACTCTTTAAGTGAGGTAGTAAATTCTACAGTAATCGTAGCGTGTACATTTGTAATAATAGAATTAATATCAACAGAAGCTCCCCCGTCACCTATGTAAGCAGACGCTAATTCACCTTTAGTTGCAAAGTGGGATAGATCATCAGCTTTAAATCCTGCACTCATGTCAGTATCGGCAGCCATAGTAGCCATATGTGATGGATCTAGTTTAGCCAATGCTTTCGTGCTGTCTATGTCTAAGGCATTTGCTGTTGAAACATATTCGTCTATATTAATAGCAGAAAAATCAAATTTCCCAAAACCATCGGCAGTAGAATTTTTGGATCCTACTTTGGCAAATTCAACAACAACTTCTGCCTTGGTAGCGAAATGGTTCAAATGATCAGCATTAAGGCCAGCAGAAAGATCAGTACCGGCTGCCATGGTTGCCATGTGTTTAGGATCAAGATTAGCCAATGCCTTGGTATTATCCGTGTTTAAAGTGTTAACAGAGGTTACAAAATCATCGATTTTCACATTGGCAAAATCAAACTTTCCTGTTGCACCTGCTTCCGCTGTAGGAGCAGCAACTTTAGCAAATTCGACAATAACTTCAGCTTTAGTAGCAAAGTGACTCAAATCATCAACTTTAAGTCCAGCAGAAAAATCAGTTCCTTTTGCCATAGTTGCCATATGGGAAGGGTCTAAGTTTGAGAGTGCAGTAGTGTGGTCAGTATCAAGACTCGCGTGGACATTCTTAACGAAGCCGGCCACATCGATTTTGGAAAAGTCAATATTGCCACTTGTGTCAGCTGTCGAAGTAGGGGCCGCCGCTTTTGCAAATTCAACAATTACTTCTGCCTTAGTTGCGAAATGAGAAAGAGTGTTACCTACATTAATTTCAGACGAAGTAAGATCTACTCCTATAGCCATAGATGCCATATGGGTAGGGCTTAAATTCTGAAGTGCTGCTAAGTGATCGTCATCTAAATTAGCATGAATGTTTGTGGCAATAGCACCTAGATCAATTTTGGATAAGTCAACAACGCCTGCTGCAGATGTAGGTGCAGCAGCTTTAGCAAACTCAACTGTAACTTCTGCCTTTGTTGCAAACTTCTTAACTGATTTTTTGATTACTGATGCGTCGAATGATGCAGTTAAATCGATTTTTTTATCTCCTGATCCAACCAAAGTAGTCATGTGTGACTTTTCAAGTGATTTTAGGGCAGTCAAACTATCTCCATCTAGGCTTGAGTGTAAGTGTTCTACAAGTGTGCTAAGATTTGCTGTTGTTATCGACCCTAACTCAGTTCCAACCATTGCTGATGTCACATCAACTCGAGTCGCAAAGTTATCGATATTAGCAATGCCATCTGACGCAAATGTGGACATGTGTGAAACTTCTAATTTACCAAGTGTGTCTAGATGATCTGCAGTTAAAGAAAGTGTAGAATTAACGATTGTGGTTAAATCTGCTGCCGGGTTAATTGCTCTACGCCCTAGTAACTTGTTGGAAGCTTCAACATTAGAGTATGCGTCTACAACACTAATTCGAGTTGCAAGATCCGCGGCTCGTTCTTTGGCTGTACCCGTAAGTCCGGATGAAAGTGTCCTAAGTGCAGTTGCACCCAAGGCTGTTGCAGCTTGACTGTTAACTCCGGCGGTTTGTGCCTGATAAACAGCACTTGCTTCGATTCCAGTTGACGTGGAGCTTGGTATTAAAGATGGCGATGTCAGGAAACTAGCTGAAGAAGGGTTACCATCTTCTTCCTCGGAATTTTCTTCTTCTGAAGAATTTGGTTCCTGGGCTGTTACAGTTTGAGCAACTGCGGATTGATGTAACATCATTGAAGATACTGTTGTTGCTAGTAATAACTTGAGATATTTGTGCATATTATAAATAAGGTTTAGACTACTTTTTACTAATTTTAAATTTCTTTGGCAAGTTTTTTTTAACAAGAATCAAAATATGATTGTGATAACATTTAAAGGTAATTTACCAATTATAATTAATTTGACATGGTGCCGAGGGCGAGATTCGAACTCGCACATCCTTTTCGGACACTAGAACCTGAATCTAGCGCGTCTACCAATTCCGCCACCCCGGCGAGTGGAATTAACATATAAACGAGTTACAACGATTTGGTGCGAGACAAAAAAGGCATAATTATAAAGATTTAAGTTTTGAAAGGTTGTGGTATGATATTTGTTCTTTTCCCATTTGGTTGCTTACTAATGAAAGGATCATTTTCTGGAGAATCCTCAGGCTCAAGTAATTCATTGGGATCAAAAATATGGGTCATTCTTTTAGAAATTGGTGCGAGTATACTATCGAGTGGGGGTAGTTTCTTGTTACCCAAGATAAAAGTTTCTAGAGGGTAACGCATATCTTTATATCGATCGGTAATCTGACTTAAAAAGCGGGAGTTCTCATTGAGCCGGTTGGAGAAACAAAAGGCGTCTGAAAAGTGGGCACATGCATCAAGCCAGTTTTGTAAATTATCATTTAAATCCATCAAATATTTTGAATTTATAAAAGTAATGATTCTTTCGAGGGTCAAATTTTCATTTTGTTCAATAAGGGAAAGCAAGCCTTCTATTTGCTCTGATAAGTCGATTTTGTTTGAAAAAAACAAAAAGAACTCCTCCGTATTTAAATCTGGCGGGATTTGTAATTCAAATTCATTTTCTTTCCACTTCCACTTACTTCCTGGTAATTCTCTAAGTTCTAATTCTTGGGGTAGTAGAAAAATGGGAGCGGGGATTTCTTCATTTTCAGAAATGGTATGGGACAATGTCGAACGACGGGCTGAATCCGGAGTTCCGATAATAATAAATAAACTTCCTTTCATTTAGCTTTGAAAAGAAAAGGAGCGACATTGGGCATGGTGGCGCATGCGTTGATCAATTAGAACGAGTGCACTCATTGCCTCCACTATAGGGACGGCACGGGGAAGTACACAGGGGTCATGCCTACCTCGCCCCATCAGTTCAGTTTCATTTCCTTGATCGTCTACAGTATCCTGGAGTTGTAAGACTGTGGCTGTTGGCTTGAATGCAATTCGAAAGTAGAGTTCTTCGCCATTACTGATTCCACCCTGTACCCCTCCCGATCGATTGGATTTTGTTCTAACCTGATCATCGCGAATTTCAAATGCGTCGTTATGTTCAGATCCTTTTAAGAAAGTACCGGCAAATCCACTTCCCACTTCAAATCCTTTGGTAGCGGGTAGCGAGAGCATTGCTTTTGCGAGGTCGGCTTCTAATCGGTCAAAAACTGGGGAGCCCCAACCAACAGGTAATCCATTAATTCGACAGATAATAGACCCACCAACTGAATCGCCCTCTTTTTTTGCGGCTAAAATACATTCCTCCATTTTTGATGCAGTTTCTGCATCGGGGCATCGGGTGGGGGAGGATTCAATTTCGTTACGCGTGGGGATTTTATTGAGCTCGGGTGCTTGAATGTTATGAATTCGTTCGACATAGGTGGTTATTTGTACGCTGTCGTACTCTAATATTTTCTGTGCGATTGCA
>MEHZ011663038.1_pt1 | contig 18719 bp, 18 predicted proteins | sample 897221 | NCBI WGS metagenome assembly MEHZ01 (sample SAMN05514161, study PRJNA337945) | marine metagenome | isolation source: marine surface water | place: Arctic Ocean | collected 2007-12-13
CCCTGGTCGCCGAATTGTTCTTGAAGCGCACGCAGACCTGCGTACTGAGGCGTAAGGCCTCAAGCGCTCGCTACGTTGACGACCAAGCTGACCTTGTCTTGAAACTGGGAGAAGGCCACCTGGTCCCCGGCGATCGATTGCATCTCGAAATCTGTGAATGTCATGCCTGCACGATACCTGCGAGGGCTTTTACCCCGGTTCGTTCAAGAACGCCGTGGTAGGACTGCCCCAAGAGTTGCTGGGTGGGCAACCCGCCCGCCTTTGCAGCCTGGTCTTGTGAACATTTACTTCTGGCACGGTTGAGCAGATGCGGCCACGTCTGGAGTGACTCGCGGCGGAGCTTGTCGTTTCGTTGGGGAGCCGACTCGTTATGACAGCCCGGTGCAGATAACGATGGCAGTCCTATTCACGTTGGTCATGGTCGAAGGCGTCTTCTCGCGGCCGGCATCAGGGAGAAACGCTGCCCGGATCCCCAATCGAGACTCGGCGGCATTCGCTGAGGTTGGCCGGCTCGATGTTGGACGCCCAAATGCTGGAGCGAACCTGCCATTTGGTGATGGGCTCCGCCACTGTTTAGCGATGGCGTTGGCGAGAGCCGAAGCCGAGATCGTTCTGGACCAGGACGTGCAACGGTTCGGCCATATGGTGCTGGTACGGGAACCCCTGGCCCGATCCAGGTTCATGCTGCGTGGCTACGAGACAATCACGACGGATGCGAAACGGTAGCAGTCACGGTTGTGCCGACTCCGACCGTTGAATTGAGGACCAGATGACCACCGACCAGAGCCAGCCGGTCGCGCCTGTTGTCGGAGCCGTGTGACTGTGTTGTTTGGTCGACGATACACCCCAGGCCGTCGTTGTTGATCCGCAAGACACGGTCGCCGAATTGCTCGCGAAGCACCAACCGAAAGGTCCTGTTGCCGCCATGTTTGGTGGCATTGGCCATGCCTCGGGTGTCGTGAAAAAGAGCGGTGTTTCTCTTGGTGCGCGGCGCGGAACGATCGGCTCAATATCAGTGCAACATGTTGCGCTGACCGGCCAATAATTCCAGAGATGGCATCGGGCTAGCCCACGACTCTGCAGGGGAAGAGGGCCGATGCCATGTGCCAACTTGCGGACTTCAGCAACGGCCCCGTCGAGCTCGTTGATGAGCAGGTCGACAGCCTCGCTCATCACTGGGTCGTCGCGCTCTTCGCTTTGGAAAAGTCGAAGGCGCAGTCCCAGAGCAGCGAACCGGCGCCCTGCGCCGCCATAAGGGTCGCGTTCGGTGCGGCTCTTTCGCGATCAACGGTGCCAGCGCGTTAGTTTCTGTTCGTAGGACAGATGACGGCCGCAAGGCCAGAGAGTGATGCATCATGGGAGACGTTTCGGTCGAGGTAGGTAGCGATCATGTCGCGACGGTTGAGATCCACCGGCCACCAAACAACTTCTTCTCGATGCGGCTGATCGAGGAGCTGGCGGACACCTTCGAAGCGCTTGACGCGCAAGGCCAGGCGCGAGCCATCGTGCTCTGCAGCGAAGGAAAGCACTTCTGTGCCGGCGCTGACTTCGCAAACCGGTCTGACGACGAGAACTCCGGACAGCTCTATGCCGCTGGTGTGCGACTGTTTCGTGCCGCCTTGCCAATAGTGGCAGCCGTACAAGGTGCTGCCATTGGTGGTGGCTTGGGGCTCGCTCTTATGCCCGACTTCCGGGTCGCAGCACCCGAGGCTCGGTTCAGCGCGAACTTCGCCCGCCTGGGTTTCCATCAAGGCTTCGGCTTGAGCGTGACGCTGCCACGGCTGGTCGGCCCCCAGGTTGCAGCCGAACTGTTGTACACCGGGCGCCGGGTAAAAGGTGACGAGGCTGTTGCCCTTGGGCTTGCCGACAAGCTGGCCCCGATCGAGTCAGTGCGCGACGCTGCACATGAACTTGCGGCCGAGATCGCCATGTCTGCTCCGCTTGCTGTGCGATCGATCCGCGCCACCCTTCGAGGCGACCTTGCAGACCAAATACAGGCTGCGACCGATCATGAGGCCGTCGAACAAGCACGGCTGCAGACCACCGCTGACTGGAAGGAAGGCGTTGCTGCGATGGCAGAACGCCGCACCCCGAACTTCACGTCCTCGTGACACCGGTGGTTCTCCCAGACGTCACCGCCAAGACGGCACTGGTCACCGGCGCAGCATCTGGTATCGGAGCGGCGTTAGTCGAGCAGCTCTGTGCTGGCGGTGCCGCAGTTGTCGCTGTTGATATTCAGGCTGAAGCGCTGTCTGATCTCGCAGCGGCGCACGGCTGCACAACGCTGGTGGTTGACATCGCTACCGAGCAGGCCAATCGAGACATGGTTGCCGCAGCAGCCCAGGCCGTTGGCTCGCTTGACCTTGTTTTCCTGAATGGAGGAGTGCTGGGCCGCACCCGAGAGGAACAGGGCCAGCCGTACCGGGTCGGGGATCTCGATCTGGACCAATACCGCAAGGTGATGGCGGTCAACACCGACTCGGTTATCTTTGGCACGGTTGCTGTTGCGCCCAGCATGAACTCGGGCGGCGGAATCATCATCACCGCGTCGGCTGCAGGACTGGTCCCTTGGAAACCAACACCGTTCTACTCCGCCACCAAACATGCGGTGGTCGGATGGGTTCGGGCCGTGGCTGACTCGTTGGCCGAACAGAACCTCAGCATTAATGCGATCTGCCCCGGTGGTGTCGCCACAGCTTTGCTTGGGCTGAGCGCCGATGCTGCGAAGACTGTCCCGCGGCTGCTTGACCCAACCACGGTGGCCCAGGCCGCGATCCAGACTGCGCTAGGTGGTGCCACGGGCACAGCGGTGTCTGTTGTGGCGAACCGTGAGCCGGTCACACAAACCCATTCCTTCACCACTATTCCCGGCTTCCCATGAGTGAGACATGATCGACTACCAACGCATCTTCCATACCGGTATCCGAGTTCCTGATCTCGACGCGGCCATGACCGAACTCGGTGGACCGCTTGGCGTGACATGGGCCGAATCCCGTGAGGTCGCCGAAATGGCGGTATGGACACCGGCCCTGGGCATACAGACGGTTCCACTTCGTTACGTCTACTCGTGCGAAGGTCCTCAACACATCGAACTACTCGAGAGTGCACCCGGATCGCCGTGGCACTGCGGCGATAATCCCGGTGTGCATCACATTGGGGTATGGGTCGACGATGTTACCGCTCAGGTCGAGGCTGTCTTGGCCAAAGGCTGGACGGTGGCCTTGGCAGGCGCCACCCCCGACGAGGGGTACGGGAACTTCGCCTACGTGCAACCGCCGAACGGCATGCTGGTCGAAGTCGTCAACGACGACATCTTGACGATGTTTGAACAATGGTGGGCCGCCGGGGCAGTCTGACCGGTACTAGATGGGTCGATCCCCGGCAAGGGTGATGCGATGCATGACTCGGCGATGTCCGCTGTAATCGTTGATCGGGTTGTGCAACAGGCACCGGTTGTCCCAGAGCGTCAACATGCCAGCCGCCCACTGCAGCCGCCACACGAAGTCCGGTCGTATCTGATGCGAGAAGATCTCTTCAAGGATCGGGCGGCTCTCTGCTTCGGTCATGCCGACGAAATGACTGGTGTGAGCGATATTCACATAGAGGGCCTTGCGTCCGGTCTCGGGATGGGTTCGAACCGCTGGATGCTCAGATCGAAATGCATCGCGCTCCGACTGATCGGCATCGGCCAAACGATCGGATCGGGTCTTCGAGACGTCGGCCAAATCTGATCGGTTGACGGCCGTAAGTGGCTCAATCACCGTCTTGAGATCCGCAGGAAGTTCGTCCCAGGCTAGATACATGTTGGCGAACTCGGTGTCGCCTCCCACTGGTGGGAGAACACGGGCGACCAGCATCGAGGCCATGGGAGGCTCGTCCAGGTACACGGTGTCGCTGTGCCAGATACCGCCGAAGTTGTTCTTTTCATGCGCGAGCTTTTTGACTTCGATGATTTCGGGGTAGTCGTCGAGCCCGGTGACAAATGGGTACCTGGCTGGTTGGCCCAGCGACGCGGCGAATGCCAAGAAGGCAGCCTCGGAGACGGGTTGGTCGGGGAACACCAGCACGAGGTGTTCGAGCCAAGCGTCGCGAATAGCCCGGGTGGTCTCACTAGTCTGCGGCGCTCCAAGATCAACACCGGTCACGTAGGCGCCTAGCGCACCGCCGGTTGGCTGTACTTCCATAGCTCTATCTTGGCGCGCGGTCGCAGCGCAGACCACTACCGTCGCGACGATGACGGACACGAACGACGATCTGAGCCCGCGGCTACTGAGCTTCGCTGCTTCGGTAGATGAGCCACCACGCCGGTCGAAGATGGTTGGTTTCACCAGAAGTCCTTAGGTAACGAACCGCCTGAGCCGTGGCCATGTGTTGATTGCGACAGCGATGAAGACGGGGAGCTCAACAACACAAACACGCGTACAACCGACGAACTGTTGGCGCAGTTCAACGTGTCGGTAGCCCGTAGCCATGTGGCTGATTCATCAGCCGCCTCCTTAGATCAGCTGGCAGTTTTGACGAAGGTCACGGCGAACAGTGGAACCCGCGTTGGATCATGGTCCACATGATCGAGGAACACGCCCGTCACTGCGACTACGCCGACCAATCACTTGACGGCGTTACCGGGTAGTGAGGGTTTCGAGTCCCCGAGTCCCGGTGGTTTCTTGCGTTCCTAGTAATTCGCCTAGGTTTGCTGCATGACCGAAGAACGTGCAGATACGTTGAACGATGTTGGTGTGCTCAAGCGCCGTGAGATCGAAGCGCGCATCGTGGCGCCGATTCTCGAACGCCTTGGCCAGGAGTTCGGTCAAGAACGAGTGCGCGAGCTCGCCGCCGAAGTCATCGTCGACGTGGCCCAGAGCCAAGGCGCAACTATGGCAGAGATGCTCGGTGGCAATGACCTGAGCGTCTTCGCTGGTTCGTTAGAAGCATGGACTCGGGGCGGCGCACTTGAGCTCGAGGTCGTCGAGCAGACCGACACCCGGTTCGCTTTCAACGTGACCCGCTGCAAGTACGCCGAGATGTACCTTGAGCTTGGTGATGCCGATCTTGGTGCCCGCATGAGTTGTAACCGCGATGGCACGATGGTCGAGGGATTCAACCCGGACATCAGCTTTACCCGCACGCAGACCATTATGGGTGGCGCCAGCCACTGTGACTTCGTGTACGAGCTACCCGCTAGCGAAAAGGCAGTCGAGCTGTAACGAAGTAGCCGGGCGAGAACCGTTCGCAGGGTGCGGAAAAACACATATCGGACGTCTCGACGGCCATTCATCACCGCTCGCGGCCTTGCGAGCGGTGCGACTGACCACAAATACGCAACACGGCACTCTTCGGCGCCCTGCTAGCGGTTGCAGACCACGAGTTCGTGGGCGGCCCGCGAGGCCGCCAGGTAGAGCTCAGCGGCACTCATACCGGTTGCATCGACCAACACAGCGTCGTATTCGATGCCCTTGTGGCTCCACACGTCGCCATGGCTAAGCACCCGCCAGTTGTCATACTTCGCGCCGAGACGTTTCGCGGCGGCGTCGAACGGCTCTGCAATCTCTACGGCGATGCCGTTTGGGCGGATGCCGACGAGCACCACGGCAGGTAGTTCGGTGGCGTGTGCCAGGTCGTTGAGCCAATCGGCGATCTCGGCCGACATGCGATAGGCCGTTGTGAGCTCGGTCGCCTGAATGCCGAGTAGGTCAGCGATCTCTCGAAGACCAATAGCGCCAGCAACCGAAGTCTGGGCGTCGTCGCCAACGAAGGTCATGCCTTTGGTGCGACGCTGCACTGCTCGCATCTGCATTGCCGTCAGGTCTTGCGCCTCATCGACAATCACGTGCGAGTACTTCATCGGCGCTTGCTCGAAGCGGGCCTTAAGCTCGTCGCGAAGTGGGCCATCGTCGTCAACCTGGAGCCATGCCTCGATCTGGCTTTCGCCGAGACCGCAGTCTCGCAGCACGTCGTGGCTGCGAAGCCGCTTGAATGCCTGCTTGGCACTCATCGGCGGCATCAGCTCACCAGCAGCATCACGGACCTGGGCATCAGGTCTGCCGCTATATCGAGCCAGCGCGGCTACGACCCCGGTTCGCTTTTTGCGCCATGGGAGCTTTGAGGCTGCGACACGATCCAGGATCTCTGCGGCAACGTCGGCGGGAACGACCTGACGCTTGATCATGACCGACTTGCGTTTGTACAACGAGGCTTCGAAGCAGTCGAGAATCGCCGGCCAGTTGATGTCGGCGCCGATCTGTGATGTCGGGCCGAGCAGGCGAGCTAACGTTGTCTGGCGCACCTTGGCTTCGCCGAGTGTCGGCAGCACCGATGACACGTACTCCAAGTAACGGTCCGTAGGTCCAACAACAAGGATCAGTTCCGCAGAGAGCAGCCGCTGGTCGTTGTAAACAATCCACGCGGCCCGGTGAAGCCCGACGACTGTCTTGCCGGTGCCTGGCCCACCCCGAATGACCATCTGTTCGTCGGGATCGCGGCGCACGAGTTCGTCTTGTTCTGACTGCAATGTGGCCACCGCGGTCTTCATGGTCTCGCCGCGCGACCGTGATAGCTCGGCCATGAGTGGCGATGAGCCCGTGACTTCGCCGCTCGCGAACTCTTCGATGAACAGCTCATCGATTGCGCCGACATAGCTGACTCGGCGAGCGAGGCCCCGGGGATCATCGAAACCTGCCTGGTAAAAGGCTTGGGCAAACGGGGCCCTCCAATCGATCACGACCGGGGTGTGATCCTTCTGCACGCCGTAGAGGCCGACTCGCCAGGTCTCCTCGTCGTCGATGCGGCCAAAGACAGTCAGCTCTCGAGATAACTTCTCGACCGCACCGCGTACCACGGCCTCCATGTACTGCTGACTGATCTCGTCGGCTGCCATCAACTCGATGGTCTGAAGCGATGCGAGCTTGTCGGATGCAGCCTGGCGGGCATCGTCGAGCGCGCGCTGTTCCGAAGCAAGATCAACAGACGCCATTGCGAGAGACTAACTGAAGCGAACGGAGTCGCCCGATCGTATTACATGGCCTGCAGTGGGAGGCGCGAAGTGCGTGCCGAGCACGAGGGTGTCTGAGTCGGCGAACCGGTCGATGATGTCAACCCGAGTCTGGGTGGACTGTTCGCTATTGGTATCGAACGCCGAGGCAGCCAGATCTGGCAGCGCGAATTGCAGCGGTGTGTGGGTCATATCGCCAGTGATTAGGGCCGACTCGCCGTCCGATTCGATAAGCACCGACACATGACCAGGCGTATGCCCCGGTGTTGGCAGCAAGCAAACCTCGCTGGTCACAGTGTGATCGGTGTCGACAAGATCGGCCATGCCGGCAGCGATGATGGGGTCGATCGAGGGTGCAAGGACGCTCATATGGTCGTCGGTGCGGGTGTGCTCGACTTCGACCCTGGCAAACAGGTAGCGGGCGTTCGGGAAGGTGGGAACCTGCTGGCCGTCGACGGTACGCAAGTTCCATCCGACATGGTCAAAGTGCAGATGTGTGCACAAGACGATGTCAACGGCATCGAGACCCCCAGCAATCGCCGCTCCGAGTCGGTCTGGGAAGTTCGGGTCGCTGGGAAGAGCCTTGTCCTGGCCGCCGACACATGTGTCGATGACAATGGTTGTTCCCTGGCTCTCGACAACGAACGAGTGGATCGACAATGCCATCTTGCCGTTACGTTCGGAGAAGAAATTGGGGACAAGCCAGTCGCGGTGTGGGTCGAGCATGTCGGGCGTGAACGACGGCATCAGGACCGATGCGTCCATATAGGTCACGACTTCCTCGACACGGGTAATGCGAACCTGGCCGACTGTCCATGTGAGATTGTTTGTTTCCTTCAGCACGGCCCTCGTTTTAGCACAGGCCTTCTGCGGGTAGTGCAGCGAATTGCTGGTGGTCGTGTCCATATAACAACCTGCAGCCGTCGTCTCGCAGCGACGCCAAGTATCGCATCGAGTCACGCTGTTGGCCCTGCGAGCGTTCGCTGCCGATTGTTGGCACCTGCATCTGGTCGAGCATGCTTTCGAGGTAGACGCAGTCGCCGGTTAACACCACCGGACCAGACTCGAGCTCGATGCGCAGTGATTGGTGGCCGCGGGTATGGCCAGGTGTAGGGAGGCACACGATGGTGCCATCGCCGAACACATCGTGCTCGCCCTCGATCTGTTGGACTTCATGGCCATGGTCATAGTCCGCCGGGTTGTAGACGCCGTAGTCGATCATTCGCTGGTCATGACCCGACGCCCATTCGGTTTGCTGCACGATCACCCGAGCGTCGGGGACTTCTTCATTGCCGCCCACATGGTCGAAATGCAGATGGCTCACGATGATGCGATCGATGTCACCCGGTGCAATGTCACGCTGTGCGAGACGGGCGGTTAGCTCTTCGCCAGGGGAGAAGTCCGGCGTGATGGTCTTGGCCGTCTCGACGCCGATGCGATCGATGCTGGATTGCAGGTCGATGTGCATGCCAGTGTCGAAGAGCACGAGCCCGTGGGGATGCTCGATGAGCCAGGACGGGACTGGAAAGCGCCGCGTCTCGTCGTCGCCGGTAATGGCGCCCATGTGCATGTCGATCTGGCCTATTTCCAACGGGATGAGTCGCATCAGATGCCTTTCCGTAACGACTCCGGATTCTAATCTCGTTTAGGAGACTGCGGAGCAATACATGCCGCACGCCTCAACGACCATCCATCACTGCTCGCAGCGCTCCTTAGCCCGGCATGCCGGGCTAAGGAGCGCTGGCTTTCGAAGCCTTGTGAGCAGAGCGCCTGGTCACCGATCTGCAGACAACGGCATCACTCAGCTGCCGCCTAGGCAGTAGTGCCGGAAACGGCCAATAGGTCCAGGCCAGAGTCGATGGCGCTGCATAGGAATGGCAGTGGTGTTGAGTCTTGACGAGTGGATGTGGCCATCTTGCTCTCGTCACCCGCCGTCTCGATGACGGAGCTGTCAGAATGGGACCATGCTCAGGTCTTATCTCAACGAGCGAATTGGTCCGGGCTATGCCAATACACGCCGTGCAGATGCGTATGTTGGCTGGCAGGTGAGTGAAGCCTTTGGTGATATCGAATCAGTACTGAATGTCGGGGCAGGTACCGGCAACTGTGAACCCGACGACCTAACGCCGACCGTGTTCACCATTCATCACTGAACTGACCGCAGTACGGGGATTCGTGAGCTTGGCGGAGTAGCAAAGCGACAGGTTGCACTGATGCACGACTCTTTGATGACTCGGTCCTTCTGACTCCTCGAGTACTTCGAAGCCCTGGGAGTCGAGGATATAGTTGCGAATCCCTCGGCGTTGCGGGCCAACAGGTACCTAAAGCTTGCCGAGGAGCGGGTCATGACCGTGCAAAGTGAATGCACAGATGGCTTTGTTGGTTGTTACTGGAATCGCCCAGAGCGACACCTGGGCGCGGTGGTGCCGGCTTGTGATCTTTTGCGAGTAGGCGGTCTGCGGCGAGCAGCCGCGCCTTGCCAGCCTGCTAGAGGCCCGCTGACCCAGCAGTGATTAGTGGGTACAGCCCATCGGCGCCTTGTGCAGCCGCTGCTTGGCCGACCCAGCTCGACCATTCGCGCACGCCACCGTATTCGGACCGCCATGTCCACAAGCGTCGGCTCGAATGATGTAGCTCATACTCCTGGGTCATGCCCATCGCGCCATGGGCTTGGTGGCATGCCTTGGTAGCTCGGGTAGCTGCCTGGTTGGCTACGAGTTTCGCCGAAGCAATTTCGAAACGGGCGTCGCCACGGTTTGCCTGACGCCCAGCGCTTTCGGCTGCCATGCGAGTGAGCGCTGCGTCCTGGCTGGCCCACACCAGGTGCTGCTGCACTGCCTGGAAACGAGCGACGGGGCGGCCAAACTGCACTCGTTCGTTGGTGTAGGTGACGGTGAGTCGGCTCATCTTGTCGATGGCGCCTGCCATCAAGGCAACCCGGCTTAGAGCGCCGCGGAAGCGAAGCGCTTCGGCATCAACGCCATCAGGGGCGGTCGCCACGTCGGCCTGGACACCGTCGAAGGTCATCGTGTCGCGCGGTTCGCCGGCCAGCGAGCTGGCATGGGAGATAGTTGCGGCTGAGGCCGGTACTGATGCCACAACGCCGTCACCCAGTAGAACCAGCCGTTCGGCGCTGCGGCCCCAGGGAACCATGTGGGCGGTGCCCGATACCTGACCACTATCAGAGATCTGGATGGTGTCTGATGTGCTGCCCGGTGCCACGGTGACGATTCCATCAGGCACTTCAAGACCAGCGCTTGCGAGCAACCACCCTCCGAGCACACCGGTTTCGGCAGCTGGGATTGGCGCAGCGTAGTAGCCGACTAGGCGCAGTACCTCTAGGGCGTCGAGCAGCGTGCCGCCGGAACCACCCGCTTCTTCAGGCAAGGAGATCCATGGGAAGCCGGTTTCGGCGAAGGCCTGCCAGATCTCTGGTGCTTCTCCCTGGGCTTCGGCTTGCTGGATGGCGGAGTGGGTGCAGAGTTCGCTAAAGAGCCGGGAGGCGGTATCGGTGATGAGAGCGTCGACGGTCATACTGGCAGTCCCTGTAGTCCCTTGGCGGCAACGGATCGAAGGATTTCGATGGTGCCGCCCCGGATAGTGTTTCCCGGCCCTGTTAATACACATTGCGCCAGGAGTCGTTGGAACAGCGATTCGGATTCGAGTGAGAGTTCCTCGTCGATGAGTTCCACAAGCTTCTCGATCACCTCGATCTCGAAGCGAGTGCCCATCTCTTTGACGAGTGATGATTCGATCGACGGGGCTTCGCCCGCATCGATCAGGCGCGACACAGACAATGACAGGTTGCGCATTGCCCACCACCGAGCTGTTAGTTCGCCGAACAGTTCGAGAACCCGATCGTGCAACGGCGTACCGCTCATGTCGCCACGCTGCACTTCACGCAGTAATTGCTCGACGGTCGAGAAGGGCGACAACCAGCGATCAGGGCCGCCACGCTCGTACGCCATCTCTGTGGTGTTCTGATTCCAGCCCATGCCGGCTTGGCCAACGACGTTCTCGTCGGGCACGAAGACATCGGTGAACGACACCTCGTTGAAATGGTGTTCGCCATTCAGAAACGGGATGGGGTTCAGCTCCAGGCCATCGGTGTTGTGCAAGTCGATCAGCACCTGGCTCAGTCCTTCACGCTTGTTGCCACCGTCCTCGATGGGTGTGGTGCGAAGCAGGCAGATGAACCAGTCGTTCGTGTGCGCATTGCTGGTCCAGATCTTGGTGCCGTTGACAATCCAACCGCCGTCGTCTCGCTCTGCACGGGTAGAGACCGACGCCAGGTCAGAGCCGCTGTCGGGTTCACTCATGCCGATCGAGAAGCCGAGCTCGCCACGACAAATGTCGGGCAGGAAACGCTCGCGTTGGTCGTCGGTGCCAAACTTGTTGATGATGTTGCCGGTCTGGCGGTCCGCAACCCAGTGATAACCAACGGGCGCTCCCCATCGCAGCATCTCTTCTACGACGATGAACCGGTCAACAGCCTTCTTGTCGCTGCCTCCCCATTCCTTTGGCAATGCCATGCCGACCCAGCCACGCTCGGCCATCTTTTTCGAGAAAGGCTTGTCGTGGGCAGCGGACATGCCTAGGCCAGGTTCGTGGCTGCCAGGAGGAAGTTCGTCGGCCAGAAACGTTCGGACTTCGGCCTGTAGAGCCATTTCGCCGGCCGTGAGCTCGGTGGGTGTAAATCGCATCAAGTGCGAACCTAGCTCAGCGGCTTGGTTTTAAAGGAGTCGGCCGACATCGCGGTCGAGCGCTGCGGTGTACACCCGCTCGACCATCGTCGCTAGTGCTGCCTCGGCGGCATCATCGCCCGGGTCAAGATATGCCAGATTATTGCCGAATTGGCACATCCACCAGAGCAGGTTCTCGTCGTAGCTCTGCAGGAACCATGCACGGTCGACGTGCATGCCTTGAGCTATGAGTTGGTTGAGGTATCGGTCGATGATTGCGTCTTCGCTGGTGCGTCGATCGTCGATGCTCAGGCTTGTTGAGATGAAGCAGGATAGGTCCATGGCGGCAGGGGCACGCATTGCTGTTTGCCAGTCGATAATCGTGACCCGGTCACCCTGGAAGAGCAGATTGTCGATGCGATAGTCCGAGTGCACCATGGTCAGGGGTTCACCAGCGGCCTGGACCGACCATGTCGAGAGTTGCGGAGCGAATGCCAATGCCCAGTCTGCTGTGGGGCCAGGAAGTACCTTGCTGTACCTGTCGACGAAGACCGGCAGATTGTGGAGCCATAGCGGCTGCAACCCACCAACACCGGTTGCGTCGAACCCTGGCATCCAGTCAAAAGGAACCTCAGCGTTCCACCACAGCCGGTGGAAGTCGGCAAGTGCATCTACAGCTGCGTTGGCCTGTGCCATTGTCGCACCATCGAAGAAGTCGAACTCGTCGGCGTCGATGGCTTCCAGCAGGATGGCCCACCGGCCGGCTTGTTGATCGGCGCCCGAGTAGTAGCAACGTGCGAGCCGGGTGTCGACTGCGTGCGGTGCGACATCGCGGTAAAAGGCGACCTCTCGCGCATACGCCTGCAACATGTCGCCGATTCGGCGGCTGCCAGGGTTGGCCGCTGGCAACTTGAGCACGAACGCGTTTGGGCCTTCGCCAGCGCTGTACGTCACATGGATCGTTGCTAGGTCACCGATCAGGCCCTTGCTTGCGTGCATCGGTTTGACGACGGCCGAAGCAATCTGCGCGTCCAACATGCCGCCCTCTTGCAAGGCTGCGTCGACCCACTCGGCGGTCACATCGTTAAAGGTCGCGGGAACAACGATGCTCATGACCAGCCGTCGTAGAAGAGGGGCTCATGCAGGCCCAGGACGGCACGAGCATGTGGACTCTCGCCCGCTCGCTCGGCGGCCTTGGGTGATAACTGGTGCGCCTGTTCGGTTGTGCGCAGCCGCTGTGCAATGTCGGGCTGGCCATAGTAGTTCTGCAAGAAGTAGCGTCCCTGGCCCGCTGGCAGTACGGGCGTCCGTCGGTGCCAGATATCGGATCCGAACAGCTGGATATCCCAGGTCCTGGCGATACGGGGCACGGCTCTTTGCCTGTCGCGTGTCAGGCTGACATCGTCTCGTCGGTCGAGCGGGGATGCGTGGCCCGGTCGGTGGTTGCCGGGGATGACGCCTGTAGGGCTAGACCTGATCGGCGTTAGCGCAAGCAGCACGTGTACGGCGATGACGACCACAGGATAGGAAATGGTGTCTTGCCGAGGCACATCGGCCGAGAGCGCGATAGGGGGCCCGAACTCACGGTGCCAACGACCACGATGAGTTACGTGGCGTTCAGCAGGGTTTCGCGATGCCGTGTTCGCAACCACATTGCAGTCTTCGCCGAACAACGGCTCGATGACATCAACGATGACGAGATTGCGGACTAGATCTTGGGCGCGAGCGCAGCGGTTCAACGATGCATAGCGGTACTCGTTGCCGTCGTTCGTTCGCCGCAGCTCGGTGTCGAGCTCGACGAAAAGTTGGTCGACGAAAAGTTGGTCGACTTCGGCTGGGATCTGGTCCGTCTGGCGGGTTGACAAGGCACCACGTGCCAGACCGTAGCCATCGCGCTCAAGCCGCTCGGTTGCTGCCGATACCGCCTCAGTGCGGGTACGGCGATAGACGCCTCGTCGAGTGAGCATGACGCGAGCTTAGGTTCTGGCGCACGCCGGTACCTTGGGCAGATGGCCTCGTTACCCATCGTTGACATTGCATCTTTCCGAGCTGACCCGACCAGTGCTGAGGCGCAGGTGTGCGTCCAAGAATTGCTGGCGGCATGTCACGGTATGGGGTTCGTCTATGTAACGGGCCACGGCATTGACCAAACGCTCGATGACGCATTGTTCGCCCGGGCGCACGAATTCTTCGCGCTTGCGCTCGCTGAACGGCAGTCGCTCGCGATTGCCAACAGCGCCGCCTTTCGTGGCTACACCACTTTGGGCGACGAACGTACGAACGGATCGGCCGACTGGCGCGAGCAGCTCGACGTTGGGCCCGAAGAAGCCGCGCCGACCGACCCGGCTGGTCCGGCATGGCATCGTCTGCGTGGCCCGAACCAATGGCCGCCAAGCCTGCCCAAGATGCGGCCGGCGGTCCTCGACTGGATGCGCCAGATGGAAGCGTTCGGCGTGACCTGTCTGCGAGCACTCGCCGTGGGACTTGGTCAGCCGGTGGGCTGCTTTGATCATGCCTTCTTGCCCGAATCCGACGTTCATCTGAAAGTGATTCGTTACCCAGAGCGGGCGACACCCGCCGCTGAACAGGGCTTGGGGGCACATCACGACACGGGGGTGCTCACCTTTATTGCCCAACAGGGTCAGGGGCTTCAGGTCGAGGTGCCCGATGGCTTTGTCGATGCACCTCCGATGCGGGGTGCGTACATCATGAATCTGGGCGAGATGCTGCAGCGATCGACCAGTGGCTACCTGCGGGCTACGCCACATCGAGTGATCAGTCCGGTCGGAGGCGAACGTATTTCAGTGGCATTCTTCTTCAACCCTCGGTTCGAAACCGTCTTCGAGCCGATCGAACTTCCCCCCGAACTAGCTGCCCACGCTCCCGGCGGCGAACACGACAAGATCAGCGACGAGATCCACGCGCTGTTCGGCGAGAACAACCTGCGCACCCGCCTGCGCTCTCACCCCGACGTCGCCGCCCGCCACTACAGCTAATGCAACGGTGCCAGGCACCGTTGCATTTACGCAAATGCAACGGTGCCAGGCACCGTTGCATTTACGCAGCTGCAGTTGTGGAGTTTCCCCGCCATGCCGCAGCGATCTCGTCGCGGAGCGCAGCCAGCGGCAGATCTCGCGCAAGTTGATTTCGGCCGCGGCTAAGCGCGCTGCGATAACTTGTGACGCTGGTGAAGCCGAACGTTGAGCGCACCTGGCTGGCAGCGATAGGAAACCTGTCCGACGCAAGAGTTACGCCAATCAGCCGGGCGTCATTACGGCGTCCTGGTCGACTGCCTTGGAGCTCGGACCGGTCGCACCCCAGGTGGGTGATGACAATCTCGACCAGGCGGTCCAGCTCTACCTCCACCGACGGGCGGGAAGTGACGAGCGCCTGTCGAGTGCCATTGCGCGTGCGGAATTTGTCGCGGTCCGCGTCGACCTCGACATGGTTGACGTAGTTGATCGACGCCCCGAATAGCGAGCGCACAATCGACGTCTCAGTAGTGATGAGTTCAGCAGTTGGAAGTTGTACGCCAGCGTGGTCGGGGTAGTCCGACCATGGGTAGCTCCTGATGTCGTAACCGAGTTCTAGTGGGTTGCGATGGACGTACCGAATCTCGACCTGGAAGTGACCATCATTCGTGATGAGAACATTGTGATAGCGCCTTCGAAAGACGGGCCCCTTGTGATTGTGCCGGTAGTTAAAAGCCCGCGCGTAGTTGCCTTGCAGATAGTGGATGAAGCGATGAAGCTGTCCACCGGGGCACTCAACTATGAGGTGGTAATGATTTCCCATCAGGCAGTAGGCGTGGATGCGCACACCGGTTTCTTTGCGAGCAGTCTCGATTAGGTCGAGGAATAGTAAGCGATCGCGGTTTGTCAGAAACCGATCACCGTCGCCAGCCCGATGGTTCGTGATGTGATGGATCCCGCCAGCTGGATTGATTCGTTGTGGTCGTGGCATGCCACGACGCTAGAACGCTGGTGTGACAGTTTCGGTCGATATGCAACGGTGCCTGGCACCGTTGCATATTCAGCCGCCGGCGAGGGTGGCGAGGAAGTGGACTTCGGCGCCGTCGGGGATGTCTTCGTAGAGAGCGTCGGGAAGGATCTCGCCGTTGATGGCGACCGAGGTGCCTTCGCGGAGGTGTTCGCCGATGCCGGGGTAGCGCTCGTCGAGGAGAGCGATCAGGCGACGCACCGAGGGTGCGTCGACCTGGATCTGCTCGTCGTCACCCGTTAGGGGACGCAGCGATGCTGAAAACTTGACCGTAATCATGGGTAGTCTGCCTCGCTTCACTCGTCTGTTTGTTCGTATTTCATCTACGGTCCCGGCAAGTCGGGTTACGACCCGCGTTCAGCCGTCGTTGCGTTGGTTGATGGCGTCGAGCAGATGCACTGGCGACATGGGCAAGTCGTTCAGCCGTGTCCCAGTGCCACGCTCGATCGCGTTGCCGATTGCAGCCATTGGCGGAACGATGCCAGCTTCGCCGACACCACGCACGCCATAGGGATGGTTCGGGTTCGGAACCTCGACAACGATCGTTTCGATCATCGGCAAGTCCGATGCCACCGGGATTCGGTAGTCAAGGAAGCTGGCGTTGTCGAGCGTGCCGTCGGGGTTGTGGATGTATTCCTCGTTGAACGCCCAACCAATACCTTGGGCCACGCCGCCCTGCATCTGTCCTTCGACATAACTGGGGTGGATGGCCTTGCCAGCATCTTGTGCAGTTGTGTAACGAGCAACGCGGCATACGCCGGTCTCTTCGTCGATCTCGAGGTCAACGAGTTGGGTCGTGAACGCTGCACCAGCACCGCGAACATTGTCGGATTTGGTGACCGAGATCGGCCCGCCAGTCCGAGGTGCCTTCTCGGCGAGCTCAGCAAGTGACAATGGCGTCTCGGTACCGCTGGCATGTTGTGCCTGGCCGTCGACCCATTCGACCTCTTCGATGTCGCAGTCCCATGTCTTGGCAGCGCGGCGACACAAGTCTTCTTTGATTGCACGGCAGCAGTCGACGACGACCTTGCCGGTTGCGAGCGTAACTCGGCTACCACCGGTGACGTCGTTGAATCCAATGGTCTGCGTGTCTGCGATCTTGACCGAGACTCGGTCGACGTCGATGCCAAATTCCTCGGCGGCGAACAGTGCCATCGAGGCACGGCTGCCACCAATGTCGGGTGAGCCTTCGATCACGTTGACGTTGCCATCTTCGTTGACGTGCACGGTGGCGGTTGAGTTGCCACCGATGTTGAACCAGAAGCCGCTGGCCACGCCGCGACCCATGCCCTCCGGGACCGGTGACCGGTAATGGTCCGAGTCGCGGATTGCCTCGAGTGTTTCAACGAAACCAATACGAGGGAACACCGGGCCGTACGAGGCCTGGGTGCCTTCGACTACGGCGTTCGCCAAGCGCAGATCGATCGGATCCATGTTAATGGCCAAGGCAAGTTCGTCGACGATGCTCTCGATGCCGTACGCAATGATGGGCGCGCCCGGAGCGCGGTAGGCAGCGACCTTGGGCTTATTGCAAACAACGTCGAAACCTTCGACAAAGAAGTTCGGTATGTCGTAACAAGCGATGGCCGTCATGCCAGCAGCACCAACCGGTGAGCCAGGGAAGGCGCCAGCTTCGAAGGCCATCCATACCTGAGCGGCGGTCATCTTGCCGTCGTTCGTCACGCCCATCTTGATCTTCATGCGTGAGCCCGAGGTTGGACCTGTGGCCTTGAAGACTTCGCCGCGGTCCATGACTAGGCGCACGGGGCGACCTGCCTTGGACGAGAGTCGTACCGCAAGTGGCTCGAGGTAGATGGTGGTCTTGCCACCGAAGCCTCCACCGATTTCGGCAGCGGTCACGGTGAGTGCGGATGGGGCCCAACCGAGCGTGGTGGCTGTCATGGCTCGCAGCGAGAAGTGGCCCTGCGAGGAGACGAACAGATCGGCGCGACCGTCTTGGCCAGCATCTGCGACACAGGCATGAGGCTCGATGTAACCCTGGTGGACCGGCTTGGTCGTGTACTCGCGTTCGAGCACGACATCGGCGTCGGCAAACCCTTGATCCAGGTCACCGCGCTCGTGGACCACTCGCGATGCCGCATTCGATGCGGTTTCAGGGGCAGGGTCAACGCCGCGCGTGATCATGGCGGCGTGCAGTATTGGCGCGTCGTCGGCAAGGGCCTCGTCGACGGTCAGCACATGGCGGAGCGGTTCGTAGACGACCTCGATCGCTGCTACTGCGGCTCGGGCGATCTCACGGCTTGTCGCAGCTACAGCGGCCACGGGGTGGCCTTCCCACAGGACCTTGCTGCGAGCCAGGACCTTCTCGGACATGAAGACGTCGTCGACCTTTGAGCCGGCTTCGGCGAGGTCAGGTAGGTCAGCTGCGGTGATCACCGCATGGACACCAGCCATGGCTTCGGCGGCAGACGTATCGATCGAGACGATGCGGGCGTGGGCGTGGGGCGACCGAGCGACGGCGCCTTCGAGCATGCCGGGCAGGGCCAAGTCAGCACCAAAGCGGGCCTTGCCGGTGACCTTGTCGAGTCCGTCGGGGCGGATAGAGCGGCTGCCGACCCATTTGTAGCTAGGAGCTCCGGTTGGGTTCTCATCAATCATGGTCATGCTGTATCTCCGTTCGTTGCGCTGGCTCGCATGCCTTCGGCGGCATCGAGTACTGCTCGAATGATCTTGTCGTAGCCGGTACATCGGCAGAGGTTGCCGGCCAGCGCGTAGCGGACTTCGGTCTCGGTGGGGTCAGGGTTCTTGTCCAGCAGCGCCTTGGCCGCCAGAAGGAAGCCTGGGGTGCAGATACCACATTGCAGCGCTGCGCCTTCCAGGAAGCATTGCTGCAACGGGTGTAGCTCGTCGGCGTTGGCGAGTCCTTCGATGGTAACGATGGTTCGGCCTTCGGCCTCGGGGGCGAAGATGAGGCACGCACATGTGACTCGGTCGTCCATCAGTACCGAGCAGGCACCACAGTCGCCGGTGCCGCAACCTTCTTTGACGCCCGTAAGGCCGACATCGTCGCGTAAGGCGTTGAGGAGTGA
>MEHZ011624873.1_pt1 | contig 18714 bp, 14 predicted proteins | sample 897221 | NCBI WGS metagenome assembly MEHZ01 (sample SAMN05514161, study PRJNA337945) | marine metagenome | isolation source: marine surface water | place: Arctic Ocean | collected 2007-12-13
GATAATCGTAGATTTCTTGTCTGACATCGTAGTTCCTTGTATTGACTCATTCTAGCCAGGCTCGTGCTGTGTTCGCTGCTTACGCCCTTTGTGTGCACCCCACGTAGTGATCTGTGTGTACACTTTTGAAGTCGCCCACCTTGGGGCAAAAAGGGCGCACATTATAGCAGTCAGGGACCAACACTTACAGGCCGCAGCAGATGCTCTAAGTCGCAGATGTGCTGTATAATCGGCCGCTTAGCTGAGCAAAACCGCTCATCAAGTGTGCAAAGTCATAATTTGATGAGTGTCTTGTTGCGACTATCGAAAAAAAAGAGAAGAGAACGATTAATGAAACAAGCCACCAGTATCCCTGATTTTACTATTCGTTCAGCTACGGTCGATGACTGCGCACTGATTCTAAGTTTCATTCAGGAGCTAGCAGACTACGAAAAACTGAGCCACGAGGTTGTAGCAACAGCTGCAACGCTAGCAGAAACTCTATTTGGAGAGAAGACTTACGCCGAAGTGACGATTGGAGAGTATAAAGGTGAAGCCGTTGGCTACTCGCTGTTCTTTCATAACTTCTCTACCTTCACTGGCCGACCCGGCATCTATCTTGAAGACATCTATGTGAAACCCGAGAAGCGCGGCAAGGGCTATGGAAAGCTGATGCTAGCCTATATCGCCAAGCTTGCTGTGGAGCGTAACTGTATGCGGGTGGAATGGTCGGTGTTAGATTGGAATGAGCCTTCGATTCAATTCTATAGATCGATAGGTGCCGCACCCATGGATGGCTGGACGGTACAACGGCTAGATGGCAGCGAACTGACTGATTTTGCGCAGCAATTTAATAGAAGAGGGCCAACTTGAGTAGAATCGTATATGTGAATGGCGAGTACGCCCCTGAAGAGGCTGCAAAGATCTCTGTATTCGATCGTGGCTTTATCTTCGGTGATGGCGTGTATGAAGTTGTGCCGGTTGTTGTTGGCAAGTTAGTTGATCGCGACTACTTCCTGGAGCGCCTTGATAGATCTCTCTCGGAGCTGAGCATCACATGGCCTTGTTCCCAACGAGAGTATCTCGACATCATGCAGGAACTTATCTCTCGCAATAAATTGGAAGAGGGCTTCGTCTATTCACAAGTGACAAGGGGTATCGCCGACAGGGACTTCGTCTTTCCAATCGATACCGCACCTTCACTGGTCGCGTTCACATCGCAGATGAATTTGCTAAACAATCCCTTAGCCGAATCTGGTATCGCGGTTTCTACGAGTGAAGACATTCGTTGGAAACGACGCGACATAAAATCGGTGAACCTACTTGCCCAGTGTCTTGCGAAGCAAGATGCTCATAGCAAGGGCGCGAACGAAGGTTGGATGGTGGAAGATGGCTTCGTCACCGAAGGCGTGACTTCGAGTGCCTACATCATCAAAAATAAGAAAATCATTACTCGGCCCCTTTCAAACTTGATTCTTCCTGGCATACGCCGTCGTACGCTTATCGAAATAGCCGAGCGAGAAGGGATAGAGCTAGAGCAGCGACTGTTTACGGTCGAGGAAGCACTGCAAGCCGATGAAGCCTTTATAAGCAGCGCTACAACGATCACCTTGCCAGTTGTGAGTATCGACGGCGAGAAAATAGCGGACGGAACACCGGGAGAAATCACAGGTAGACTTAGAAAATTGTACATAAAAAGGTTGTTAGAAGAAGCGAGCAAGGCAGGATAATCGCTTTTGGTTCGTCTGTTTTTAAGCACGCTCGCTGTCGAAACTAATTACTTCGCTGATGTTTTTAGCCCCAACCAACAACATCAGCAGTCTATCCACGCCCACAGCAACACCTGAGCAGCTCGGCAATCCGCTTTCTAATGCGGCGATTAGCTTCTCGTCTGCGTCATGAGTCTGCAGCCCTTTCTCCTTTCTTGCAGCGTTGTCCTTCTCAAATCGTGCGCGCTGTTCAGCGGCATCACTAAGCTCGAAATAACCGTTCGCTAACTCCATCGAATGACCAAACAATTCGAAACGTTTCGCAACGATGACTCCATGCTCGTCCGCCGTAAGAGTAGCCAGCGCAGCCTGCTCTTGGGGATAATCATAAATAATGCAATATGGCGGCAGCTTAGGCTCAATACAGTTGCTCAGCAATAGCTGCAGATAGTCTGTCTTGCTTAGGTCGCCACCACTCAAATCAATTTCAGTGCTTGCCAGCTGCTGCAGTTCTTCGAGTGAGGTTTCATGTGGGTCAATTTGCAGGTGCTGCTGAAATATTTCTCGATAGCTGAAACGCGAGATTGGGCCGCAGCCGAGCACCTCTTGAACTAGCTGCTCCAGCTCCGTCATTAATTGATCTAGAGAATAGGACAACCGATACCATTCGAGCAAAGTAAACTCGATGTTGTGTCTTGATCCTTTTTCTTCCTGCCTAAAGGCTTTAGCGATCTGATAGATAGAACCGCTGCCACTAGCCAGCAGTCGCTTCATAAAAAATTCTGGAGAGGTTTGCAGAAAATTCCTGCGGCTCGAGTTTCCTTCCACCACTTCGGCAGCGATTGATTCAATATAAACATCTGGCACAGTTGAGCTGGCTAGTAGAGGAGTCTCTACTTCGAGAACATCACGTTCGGAAAAGAATCGTCGGATTTTAGCGAGCGCGTTAGCACGCTGCTGTAGATTTTGTAAGGACGCACTTGGTTTCCAATCAACCATGTTTTCATCCTTCCAAAATCTACGGAGTGCTTAAGCGGCAGTGCGAATGGAAATTCTATTTGGTGACGCGATTCTGGTATTCGGAGTTTCGCGTATCGACCCGAAGCACGTCGCCAATATTAACGAACAGAGGTACCTTAACTACAGCTCCCGAACTTAAGGTCGCCGGTTTAGTGCCACCCTGCGCCGTATCACCCTTTAAGCCAGGATCGGTGTCAGTAACTTCGAGTTCGACAAAATTTGGTGCAGTAACCGAGATAGGCGCATCGTTCCACAAAACCATCGTGTACTTGTCCTGCTCCTTCAGCCAGATTTTTGCGTCAACGATAGCATTAACGTCGGCAGCAACTTGCTCGAAGCTGTCATCGGTCTTCATAAAATGCCAAAACTCTCCATCCTCGTACAGATACTCCATCTCCAATTCCATGACATCAGCCGCTTCGATTGATTCACCGGACTTGAAGGTACGCTCCCAGACTCTGCCATTAACCAGATTGCGCAGCTTCACGCGATCGAATGCCTGTCCCTTGCCGGGCTTTACTTTTTCAACTTCGATCATCGAGCAGGGTTCGGAGTCGATAAGGACCTTAAGCCCTGATTTGAATTCGCTGGTGGAGTATGTAGCCATTTTTTCCTCTTAATGCTATTTGTGTACAAGCCAGTTATTTCGATTCGCAGTGGCGGTCTAAGCCACGAACAACTAGGTATCGAAGGTTGCAGCCTTATGTTGCTATGATATGGCAACGGATACTAGCAAGTGCCTTTATAAAATCAAACACTGTTTCGGGTTACGAGATGACAAACCAAGCTGTATCACTTATTCAATCAGATCGCGCTGAGACATGGCAGGAGATTCTATCCGATCTAATAACAGATCCGCAGGAATTATTGCGACTATTAGAACTTAATCCGGACACTTGCCCATACAGTTTGGAGGCACTCGCTCAATTTCCTTTGAAAGCGCCTAGACCCTTCGTGGAACGAATAGAAAAGAGCAACTGGAATGACCCGCTACTACTGCAGATCTGGCCCTCAGAATTCGAGGATAACCAGGCTGATGGCTTTGTGGTAGACCCTCTCAATGAAGAGGAATTCAATCCGATTCCTGGGCTTCTACACAAATATCAGGGGCGCGTTCTGCTAACCGCCGCGCCGCATTGCGCGATCCATTGTCGTTACTGTTTTCGGCGCCATTTCGACTATCGGGCCAACTCCCCCAGCCGAGCTCAATGGGAGGAGGCGTTCGCCTATATTGCGGCAGATAGCAGCATCGAGGAGGTCATCCTCAGTGGCGGTGACCCGTTGGCGATCTCAGATAAGCAATTTCACTGGCTACTCCAGCAATTAGCGAATATCAAAATCCTTACCACCGTCAGGATTCATACCCGTTTGCCCATAGTTATCCCGCAGCGGATAACTCGCGAACTAATAGATTGTCTGAATGAGACCCGGCTACGAGTCGTCATGGTTGTGCACTGTAATCATCGCCAAGAGCTAGATAGCACGGTAACCGATAAATTCGGCACATTAGGCGACGTTGGCGTCACAATGCTTAATCAGGCAGTTGTTTTAAAGGATGTTAACGATAACGCCGATGCATTGATTGATCTGAATAAGGCGCTTTTTAAGCACAATGTACTACCCTATTACTTACACATGCCCGACCAAGTTGCCGGTACCGAGCACTTCTACGTGACTGACCAACACGCCACCGCACTAATAAAGACCCTGCATGCTTCATTGCCGGGATATCTGGTTCCTAGACTCGTAAGAGAAAACCCGGGGGAGCGAGGCAAAACCAGAATAGCTTAAGGATATCGCCAAGGATGGAAAGTCGACACTCACTTGAACCGGCTCAAAACTCGTCGAACTCTCTAATCGAGCCGCCACCGCCAGAAAATATTCACAGCCCTAGTGCCCGGCCAGATAACCGCCTGCACAAGATCGACAAAATAGAGACCTTCGAGAAAGATGCTCTGACGGGCCTGCATGGTCAGAGATATCTCTGTCGCGCTATCGACACTCGCATTGCTGCAACTCGAAAACTTCTATGAGATTCGCAGTTGGGTTGGCTTATCCGAGGCCGACCTGCTATTGACCGATATCGCACAGTTGTTAAAGGCCTCTCTCCCCAAACGCGCCCTGCTTTGTCGTTGCCACAACTTTGAATTTGCCGTGCTTTTGCTTGCCGATTGTAGCGTCAATGCACGGCTGATAACGGATAAGCTCAAACAAGCTTTGCTAAGCGCGGTTTCACCCTCACTGCCACGGCAGCTCGAACTCAAGTGCGGCGTTGGCTTGGCCAAACTCGAATCGAATATACCTTCCTGGCCCGCAGTCTTCGCTAGGGCCCGACACAATCTAAGCCTCGCTCACCACTACAGGGAGCTGCTGCCCGCACATCTAGTCTTAATTAGTCCGGATATCGCTCTTAAACAATTACATGCGGCTCTAGCATGCTCCAAGCTCGAACTTAATTTTCAAGCATTCGTTAATCTTACAGAAGACCCGCTGCAGCACTATGAGGTGCGCTGCGCACTTGCGCAGCGCGAGCAGAGCCTACCAACTCTCCTATTATTCGAAACGGCAGTAAAAAACGCGCTGGGTGAAGAGCTCGATCGACGAATAATCGAACAAGTTATGAGACGGCTTTCTAAAGACGCCATTAGCAATCGGCGTCTCGTGGTAAATCTAAGCCATAACTCTCTCGTCAGCGTCCATTTCCTGCGCTGGCTGGAGCAGCAACTAAGCGGAAGAAGGTCTTTCGCCTCGCAGCTCATCTTTTAGATCAGCGAGACCGACGCACTTATCGCACAGCATCACCTAAGTACCTTCTGCGAGGTCATTGAAAAATTAGGCTGCAAACTCTCTCTGTCGAATTTTGGTTGCACGCCGAAGCCGCTACGCTACTTATCTCTGGTACCAGCAGCCTACGTGAAGCTAGACACCGGCCTCCTAAGAAAGGTAGATGTGAATCAAACCAACCTGGAGTTCTTGAGCTCCCTGATAGAAGAACTACACGAAAAAGGAATAAGTGTAATCGCTCCCATGCTGGGACAACTCCCCATCCTGCCACTGCTATGGCAGGCCAATGTCGATTTCATGCAGGGAAACTGTCTACACCCGCCATCGACCTCTATGAGATTTGAATTTATCAAGACGCGGACAGTAAACTTTGGCTCTAGCTAAGCAGGCATCATTGACAATTTGATTGGGGATGCACGCCGGTAACTGCTATTCTTAAGGCTCAGAGCCATCAGAGTCACCAACAGAGTGGTCGCGTTGCAAGAAAATCTTCCCCAGAATAGCTCGTCCGCCGAAACAAGCTCGGCGTCAGCGAAAAAGAATAGTCAGATTTCCCGAAAGTTCGCCACTGCGGTCAGCCTGCTGTTATTACTCGCAATGTGCATTTTCTGGCTGATCAGCAACTACAATACGCAAAATATCTTACGCCAGCAGGCTGACAATCTCGGAAATATTCTAGCGCAGCAAACCGCCACACAACTCACCGAGCTGGTGCTAGCAAATGACATGATCAGCATGAATGTCATACTAGGCAATCTGGCTAGAAATTCATCGATAGGCGAAATAGCAGTAGTCAATATCGACAACGAGGTCATCGCCGCCGCTAGAAGCGAATTGGAAACACCTGCAACAATCATCCCCCTGCCTATACAGCTCAATAGAGCTCAGGCCGACTACCTGGCCCCGATAAATGTTGCAGGCTCAACAGCAGGCTATGTGCGCCTTAGCCTCGATGTGAGCTATATCGAAACTGGAATCGTTAATAATTTCCTGTTTGTTCTAGCGGCAACTGTACTGCTGCTAATAGTTGCTGTCACACTTACCACAACCTATTTTCAATATCTGATTAGCTTTCCTGCAAACTTGCTCGCCTTTGCTATCAGCAATATTAGAAAAGGCGAAATCGAAACCTGCCCAGAGCCTAGCAACAACAATGAGCTCAGCCTCGCTATTCGACAATTCAATGCCACCGCCGAATTCTTGGCGCAGAATACCTTCCTAGATAACTTCGGGCATCGAAAGCCGGAGGCCGATCCGGAACAATTTACACCCAGTTACGGCACGCAAGATGTGACTCTACTGTCTATCAAGATGGCAAACTTTTACTACCTCGCCTCTACACTTAGCGAAGGAACTTTGGTAAACCTATTGAACAAGTATTATTTCTTCGCTGGAAAAGTCGCGCAGCTGTACAACGGGAAAGTAACCTACTGCTCAGAAGATGAAGTCGTAATTAATTTTGCTTCCGAACAACTAGAAGAAGAACAAGCCTTCTATGCCATCTGCTCCGGACAACTTTTTCTGCAACTGGTAGGTGATCTGAATGATATAGAGGGTGAGCACATAGCCGCGAAATTTAAACTCGCCGTACACAGTGGACAGGCCGTCAGCGGATTGTATTCACCGGTAACACAGGAAAAGAACAACCTGACCGGCAAGACACTTGATGCAACCAGAAAGATATGTGACGAGGCGCCAAATAATTCGCTGTTGATCAGTGAGCACTGCTTCGACCATGCCGGCGCAGGAGCTCGAATCGACGCCGAGGAGTTTTCGATCGTCGACGCCGGCGTGGAAATGAAGACCTACTTAAGCAACGACCCAATGTCGGACAACTCCCTCCTACTCGAAAGACAAGCCATGCAATTGGCCATGCTGTATTCTGATTAAGTTGTAAATATTAAGACTTGGAGCGGAGATAAATACCGCGCGGACTATGTGTACAAATGTTATATATACCAGAATGGAGCAATAGCCAAGTTGAGTGTAGAGATAATAATTGTTGGCATAATATTGTGTTTGTCCTCCGGTGTACTCTATAGGTATCGGTTAATGCAATTCAGTGACTTTCTAAAAACCAATTGCCCGCAGATTTAGGAAAGCCATATAACAGCGAATGGAAGAGCAAGCCACCTAGTTCGATCTAACAACCTTAGATCGTTACCACTCGTATATGAATCCGACAATATTGAACTCAATAGGGTGCCTATAAGAGAGACTGAAGGGGTCGACCTCCCTTAGATCGAGTTGGCACTCAGTAACAATAAAATCAAAAAGGAAGCCGCTTACACCGTTTTCTTCTTTGAACATGCTAAGCCCAAACCCTGAATCTAGCCCTGTACAATAGGGTTCTAGCTAAATCGAATAACTTTGTGATCAACTCAACTATGCTCTCAAGCTCGCAAATACAAATATGGAAAGAAGAAGGAGCTGTTATTTGCCGGCTGCCTGCACAAGTAGTTGATCCAGCGCTTAAGTGGCTCAATGTCAATTTTACAATAGATCAGATAGACAGCAATCATTTAGATTTTGGTAATCCTGACAAAAAATTCGAATTTCCAACGTTTATAAACCCCCTTGACGATCTAGTATTGAGTGAACCGCTAATATTAGCTGCTCAAAAATTACTCGGCACGCAGGATGTGAGGCTGATTCAAGCAGATCTGTGGCCTAAAATTGGCGTGGCTGACGAGCATCATGAAGCTCAGGCAAACACCGATCAGCGGATGCACATGGACTACGGTAACAACACAGTGTTGCACCCACAATGGGACACGCCGGATGTAGTTGCTGCAGTTGTCTATTATGATGACTGTGATGAGACAGGAGGCGGAACGGGCTATGTTACACGTCGCGGAGTAGATGACCCGGTGTATCAACCACCTTATGTAAATATGCCAGGCCAAGCGGCCAATCCTTTTTTCAATGACCGAGCAACTGTGGAAAATTGGTTTAAAGAAAACCATCCCAATATTTATGAACTCAGACAACAACTTTACGAGCGAGAGCAAGTTGTGCAGTTTACCCCTGGTACTATTTTATTTTACCGTCACGACTTGTGGCACCGAGGCCGCCCGCTAGTGGCGGGCAAACTACGCCGAGTACACAACCTGGCATGGAAACGTGCCGATGCACGAGGCGTTTGTAATTGGAATGAGGGATTTTCTCGAGAAAGCTACTATGGAAATGTTGAGTCACTAATCGGCCGCAGTACACCACTGCAGCGCAGTGTGTTGGACTTTCCTTTGCCTGGAGATGACTATTGGAGCCTAGAAAGGCTAAGGAATGTAGAGGCGCGTTTTGCCACTTACGGATTTGACGCGTCAGTGTATCTTGAAAAATTGAAACCAAAGCCAAACTGATAAACTGATTATTTCTACGCTTGATAAAATCAATACAGTAAGGAATAAAACTACAGGAGCGACTCATGACCATGAAGCTAGCACTATCCAAATTCCGCCCCCTCTCACTAATACTGTTAATTGGCATTCTTAATTCCCAACTGTTCGCCCAAAGCGCGAATGAACAATCACCAATAGATGGGGTTAGCTTTCGTTTTACCGAAAGCAATGGAATTACCCTGCGCATCGCCGAGATGGGCGAGTCGGGTCCACTGCTTTTACTGGCACATGGCTGGCCAGAATCCTGGTATTCCTGGCGACATCAGATTGTATCTCTAGCCAATGCCGGCTATCGGGTCGTCGCTTCTGACATGCGAGGCTTTGGTGAATCTGAGGCCCCACCCAATGTTGACGACTACGATGTGATGCACACATCCGCTGATCTGGTTGGGATCTTGGATGCGCTTGAGGAGGAAACAGCTGTCCTAGTGGGCCATGATTGGGGAGCAATCGTCGCTTGGCAAACCGTGCTTATGCATCCTACACGTTTCACAGCACTGATTAACATGAGCGTCCCCTATCGCGGTCGACCGGCACAATCGCCTATGGAGCGTATGAGACAAGCCGCCGGCGATAATTTTCACTATATTGTCTATCACAATGAGCCCGGTGGCGTAGCGGAAGCTGAATACGATGCGAATCCACGCGGTCTAATTAGTCATGTGTATTTGGGTATAGCAGCAAACTCCGAAACACTGCCTCCTAAGGTGACTGATCCACTGCGATCTGCAGGGGGCTGGATAGATCGACTCGGCGCACCTATTCGTTTACCCGAATGGCTGACCGAGAACGACCTTAATTACATCGTGTCTCAGTTTGAAAAAGCGGGCTTTCGCGGCGGCGTAAATTACTATCGAAACTTTCACCGCAATTGGGAAATCACCGAACACCTCGCTGACGTGAAGATCACCATACCCACTCTATTTATTGCAGGCGAAGAAGACTTTGTAATTGGTGGCGCCACTAAGGAACAACTGACTGCGTCTATGAGTGGCGTAGTAGAAGGTCTTCGTGATGTGGTGCTCATTCCAAATACTGGTCACTGGGTTCAGCAGGAGGCGCCTCAGGCGACAACAGCAGCGATGCTGGAATTTTTGAATAGTCTTTAGCCGATTGATACTAGAGGAGACCCATGGGTCCATGTCCCTGAGAGAAAGGGCAGACGCAGCGCCTTCCCTTATTAGTAACGTCGATGCCTGCACCACTACATTCTAGTGAGCCTGTGCTTCTAGCCTAAGTAATTCCGCTTGATTCTGAATCCATATAGCGACATTTGAGTGAGGAATTAGTCCTTTGTGGTCCGCGTTATAATCGAGCCCGGCCAGTACGTTAGCGTAGGGCCCAAATCCATGCACGCGGAACGGCACAACAATTGGCGTTAGTGACTGAGCAGTCGCCTCTTTCAAATACCCGCGAATCAATTCTTCTGCTCCCTCACGTTTCTCTTCCCAATCTTCGCGTAGAGTAAAAACCTGTACATCGCTCACATTCATTTCTCGCTTGACTAGTTTTGTACGATCACTGATCTCTGCAATCCATCGAGCGTTCTCCTCGTCGTCAGCGGGGCCGTGCGCAATTATTACCACCACTTCGGAAGCAGGAGTAGAGCTCAGACCGCGAACTCGGCTAATCAGAACTTCATCCATTTCTTCCGCCTCTGACAGACCTTCCCGACTTAGATGAAACTGAAGCTCAGAATCAATCTTCCAGAATCCCATGGGCATAGCTGTGTGGTCCATTGCAGAATGCTCTGTAGGTTTCGTAGGCGCGCCACTTTCGATACCTAGTATTTGCGCTGTTCGTTGCAGCCAACTTTCTCCTGAGATGAACAGCCGGACCACTCCTACATGCTCTACGCCTTGTGCCTCCAGTTTTCTTACTCCACTTTCAATGCTCCCTGCGTCTGCCATACCGAAGGCAATTTCCACCAGATACTGAGACCGCAGGTGGTCCAAGGAATCTTCTACCCCACTATTCCAATCATCTTTTCCTCCATGCCCCATTACTAGCACACCAAATTTTTCAGGCCTTTCATCTTTAAGTTGAACCATCGGCTCATTCACTTCTACGGACGCACAAGCTGTAACCAAACTTAATGATGCAAAACCAAGCCATCGTAAAAACCGCACCGCACTATTATTTGCAATCATAATTTTCTCACCGAAATAAATTTGTCAAATTAGAATTCGTAACTAAGCGCTAGCCTCAAGTTACGACCTGACTGAAAAGCTCGCTCAATGGCGCTTGTATTAGTCTCTGGGAGACCTCTAAGGTTTGTCCAGCGCGCGTATTCCTCATCGAAAAGATTGAACGCACCAACACGCAAGGTCGCAGAATCATTGATGTTGTAATACGCGATCAAGTCAGTAGTTGCATAGCTGTCTGCAGTAACAACAGTAGTGCTAGACACACGATCTTTCTCGTCAGCAGCTCTAACGAGAAATTCTCCACCCCAGACTCGTGCAGGATTCTCATAGCGCAATCCAATAACAGCAGTAAGTGGATCTACCGAATCCAAAGGCATATCAGCGGTTTCATTGTCACCTTTGATGTAGGCTAACGATCTACGTAGCTGCCAGCGGTCCGATAGATAGAAGTCCGATGACACTTCTGCGCCACTTATCTCAACCGAGCCGACATTGCGATCTTGAAAAAAACTAATGCCGCCCTGTTCGCCACTAAAGGTACTCTCAATGAAGTCGTCGTAGCGATTCCTGAAAGTAACTAAACTAAGAAACATATCGCCCAGACTAGCCCGAAGTCCAATTTCTAACCCTTTGCTGGACTCGGCTTCGAGATTTGGGTTCGGAATTGTCGCGTAGCCGAACCCCAGATTGATGAATGCTTGATTGCTCTCATCAAAATTTGGTGGGCGGTAGCCTTCCGCATATTGGGCGAATAGCGATACCTGTTCCGAAACATCATAGATAGCTCCCAGACTAAGTGAACTCGCAGTTTCTGATACTTCCGAGATAGCGAAGCCGCCAAAATTCTCGATAATTGATACTGCATCTATTAGACCGTCTTGCTTTGGATCCACATCATAGCGATCGTAACGAAGTCCAGGGATTAAAGTGAGTCCTGTGTCGCCCAGCGTAATTTCATCTTGTATGTATATTCCGAAACGCTTTGTATTTGAATCTGGGAACGTCTTGTTAGGAAAGTTTTCGGTTGGCGCAAATGGATAGGCTGCAATCTGGCATGTCGATTCACCTGTTACTCGGGATTGTTCACAACGATTTCGTGGCCGCTCGGTATCTGTCTCATCAAAATTCATCCCGTAGGCTATCGCGTGATTAACGTCACCACTTGAGATTGTTTTCCATAAATTCAAATTCAGTGCTAGAGTTTTTTGGTTGAATTCAAAATCTGTATCTCGAATTGCCCCAGTACATCTGTAGGTGCTTGGATCTGAAGGATCGAGAAAAGAGAAACTGGTTCGTTCCTGATTGGTGTGCTGAAGGCCATCAGACTCTTGAATTCTAAGCGCCAACTGCATTTCATCCGCAAATGCAGTACCAGCAGTCCACCGGTAGTCAGTGCCAAATGCGATACGATCTGTTTTATCACGACCTCGCGAGCTAATTGTCGATGCGCTCAGGTCAGTTACGAGTACAGTTGCCACATCCTCGGTGTAGCCGTCGAAACTAAATGAGAGCGATTGATTTTCCGCTAAATCCCAGATTTTTTTCAGGTGCAGTGCATCCGAGTCGCCATCTTGTGGATTTAAGAAACCTCGTCCGCCTACATCCTGTTCCTCAAAGTTTCTATGTGTGTACTCCAACACCGCACCGACGCTGTCCCACTGATTGGCGCCAGTGAAACCGAGTTTGGACTGCTTGTCGGCTTCCGCTACAGAACTACGGACTTTAAAGTAGCGTTCGTTTGTTGCTGACACATAATCTTTCGGCTCCTTACTATTTAGTAGTACCGCCCCACCCATAGCATCAGCTCCATACAGAACCGATGCCGGACCTCTAACTATCTCTATAGATTTGAGATTGTCCGTTTCGAAGCTATCTTTGCCATAGGCCGATGGGCCCGCCGCATAAATGTCACTGCTGCGAATCCCATCTATCACAGTAAGAACTCTGTTCCCGCCGATGCCCCTAATCCTAAATCCTAGGTTTCCGCCTCGATTAGACGTATCAAGGGTAACTCCTGGTTGGTAGCGTGCGATATCATCGAGGTCATCTACTAGCTCATATTCGATCGTCTCAGCGGAAATTACAGAGACAGTGCCGGCAATGTTCTCAATTGTTCTGGGTAGACGTGTAGCGGTTATAAGCAGTTCTTCTGGTCGCGTTCCCAACTCCTATGACACAGTATGATGAGTAACGAATACTGCTATAACAGTGGCCAAATACTTAGCGGTAAATGAGATTGAATCTTTGCAGCAAGTGCTTAGCTTTGTAAATGTAACGATGTTCACGAGCGGTTCTCTCCTAGTGAATTAAGAAAGTCTGGCTCGCTGCCTGAGTGGAAACTTCTGACTGGCTGGCTTGACTATGACTCGCGCGGATTAGTTTCCGCGGGTCGTTATTTGGTTAGTAGCAATTTGCTATTCCCGGCAATCCTAAGGGTATAGCTATCTCCATTATGCGAAATCAATAACTGCTTTGCCCGCCCCAGCAATTCCATACTTGTGACACAACCTACCTTAGCTATAGCAGACGTTACTTCTTCGCTCCCCTGTTTGGACGTGTCATTCATTGCTGGCAATACACCTAAAAATTATCGATGTTGAGTGTTGGACTGTTCCTACGACAAAAAGCCACAGCCGATAGAAGCGCATCTTATAGCTAATCTTTATTAAACGCAAATGAGAACTATTAAGATTTAGAAATAGACACGAAAGACTGCGAACAACTGCCTATAAACATTTATCTGAGGTGGCTTGAGCAACATGGGGCAGGAATCTTGATTTAGGAAAGCACGCTTTGGCACAAAGCGTGCTATTGCGAGGGAAAATAAATGCCTGCTTTCAGACGGATTGAAACCTGGCCCGACACCTCGTGTCAGACCAAATCACAGTCCATACAACTAAGTATAGATGCCAAAGTTCTACTCGCCCGATGGCTCTACCTTCGACACAACCTCAATTCGATCTACATTCTGGAATCCGCGCGGTAGTTTATTCCCGCGCCGTCCCCGCTCGCCTTGATAGTGCTGCAGATCTGTAGGCTTAAGATTGTGGTGCCGTTTCCCTGCATGAACAGTTAGGGTGTCGTCCGCCGTTAAGACTGTTAGTGCAACGACGAATTCTATCCGCTCTGCGACACGCGCCGTGGGAATGCTAATGATTTTATTGCCTTTACCTTTGGCCAAGCGCGGTAGTTCTGCGATAGGGAACATCAGCATACGGCCTTCATTGGTAATAGCTACGATCAGATCTTTCTTGTAGTCATTCACCATTCGCGGCGCTAATACTTTTCCACCCTTCGGTGCTCTTAGGACGGCCTTACCCGACTTGTTCTTACTGATTAGGTCGCCGACCTTACCAACGAATCCGTATCCGGCATCACTCGCGAGCAAGACGTCTCTATCGTCCTCTCCTATCACTACACCTTCGAATGTGGCGCCGGACGGTGGGCTTACCTTTCCTGAGACTGGCTCACCTTGGCCTCGTGCGGAGGGCAGGCTATGTGCCGGCAAGGAATAGGCGCGGCCGGTAGAATCCATGAATATTGCGAGTTGATTGCTCTTACCTCGCGCTGCGATCTTGAAGGAATCGCCGGACTTGTACTGAAGCGATGTAGGATCGACCTCGTGACCTTTCGCAGCACGCACCCAGCCTCTATCGGACAATACGATAGTGACCGGCTCGGTAGAGATCAACTCGGTCTGAGCGAATGCCTTCGCCTCCTCGCGCTGGACAAGAGGTGTGCGGCGCTCGTCGCCATATTTGTCGGCATCGGCTTTTATCTCACCCTTGATGAATGTCTTTAGGCGGGCGGCGGAACTAAGTAATTGCTCCAGACCCTTTCTCTCTGTGGCTAGTTCTTTCTGCTCTGCGACTATCTTGATCTCTTCAAGCTTCGCCAGTTGGCGCAATTTCAGCTCTAGGATCGCTTCCGCCTGACGATCAGAAATTTTGAATATCTTAATGAGTGCCGGCTTCGGCTTATCTTCCTTGCGGACGATCTTGATAACTTCATCGATATTCAGGAATGCAACGAGCAGACCCTCGAGGATATGCATGCGATCAACGATCTTGTCCAAACGAAACTGCAGGCGTCTACGTACAGTTTCGGTGCGGAACTGCAGCCATTCTTTAAGTAGGCTGAGGATATCTTTAACTTGTGGCCGCTTGTCGATTCCAATCATGTTGAAATTTACGCGGTAATTTTTCTCTAGATCAGTCGTCGAATAGAGGTGCGACATGATGGCATCGATATCGGCACGATTCGATTTGGGTACGACGATTATGCGAGTGGGATTCTCGTGGTCCGATTCGTCACGCAAGTCGACGACCATCGGCAACTTCTTTTTCTGCATTTGCGCGGCGATCTGCTCTAGCACCTTTGCACCAGAAACCTGAAAAGGCAGCGCGTTGATAAGAATCTCGCCGTTCTCTTTGACATAGGTCGCACGCGCCTTCAACGAACCACGGCCAGTCGTGTACATCTCTTCTATATCACTCTTCGGGGTTATCAACTCGGCTTCTGATGGATAGTCCGGCCCCTTGATGATCTTGCAAATGTCTTTGATCGTCGCCTTAGGTTTGTCCAAGAGATGAATACAAGCTTCTGCTACTTCTCTTAAGTTGTGCGGGGGAATATCGGTCGCCATACCAACCGCTATGCCACTGCCTCCATTGAGCAAGACATTGGGCAGTCGCGCTGGAAGAATCTCCGGCTCTTCTAAAGTGCCGTCGAAATTCGCCTTCCAATCGACCGTGCCCTGAGCAAGCTCACCGAGAAGTACATCGGCGTAGCCCTGCAATCGAGATTCGGTGTAACGCATTGCAGCGAATGATTTCGGGTCATCTTGCGATCCCCAATTACCCTGACCATCTACCAATGGATACCGGTAGGTGAAGGGCTGCGACATTAGTACCATCGCTTCGTAGCAGGCTGAGTCACCATGGGGATGAAATTTGCCGATCACGTCACCAATAGTTCGCGCCGACTTTTTAAATTTTGCACTCGCCTTCAGTCCCAACTCGGACATGGCGTAAACGATTCGACGCTGTACCGGCTTCAGGCCATCGCCTATGTTAGGCAGGGCGCGATCATTAATTACGTACATTGAATAGTTCAGATAGGCCTGCTGCGTGTAAGTCTTTAACGCAATCTGTTCGACGCCATCTTCACTAATTGTGATTTCTTCGTTCATTGAATTCTCGGTTTCTATTCTCTAATAACTAATCTAATTCGACACTACGATAGTTGACCGTGGCGGCTATTTATTCCGCATAGTCCGCGAGACTGCCGCTGGCTTCGAGCCAAGCTTTTCTATCTGCAGATCGGTTCTTGGCAAGCAGCAAGTCCATCATCTGAAATGTACTGGTTTTCTTGTTCGCCGTTGGGTCTTCTTCTAGGGTCAATTGCACGAGGCGCCTAGTATCTTTTGCCATCGTAGTCTCACGCAGCTGTAAGGGATTCATCTCACCCAATCCTTTAAAACGCTGTACGTTTACCTTGCCCGGCTTCTTCTCAGCCGTGATGCGGTCGAGGATGCCGTTTTTCTCATCCTCATCCAGCGCGTAGAAGACTTCCTTGCCAACATCGATACGAAACAGGGGCGGCATTGAGACATAGATGAATCCACCCGCCACTAAAGGTCGGAAGTGTTTAACGAATAGCGCACACAACAAAGTCGCAATGTGCAAACCGTCGGAGTCTGCATCGGCCAGGATGCAAATTTTGCCATAGCGCACTCCATCGATATCACTAGTGCCCGGATCTACACCCATTGCAACCGCAACGTCGTGCACAGTCTGCGAGGCAAGAATCTCACTCGAGTCTACCTCCCAGGTATTGAGGATTTTTCCTCGCAGTGGAAGTATCGCCTGTGTTTCTCGGTCTCGTGCCTGTTTCGCAGAGCCGCCAGCCGAATCTCCTTCTACGAGAAACAATTCCCCAGACATGACATCTTGGGTCGAGCAGTCCGCTAGTTTTCCTGGCAGAGCAGGCCCAGACGTAATCTTCTTCCTAGCAACCTGTTTGCTGGCCTTCAGGCGCACTTGCGCATTACTTATGCAGAGTTCGGCAATCAACTCCGCCTCATCTGTATGCTGGTTTAGCCAGTGACCAAAAGAATCCTTGATGATGCCGGATACGAATGCAGCACATTGTCGTGATGAAAGTCGCTCCTTTGTCTGACCCGAGAACTGTGGATCCAATAGTTTCGAGGAGATCACATAGCTGCATTTATCCCAAACATCGTCTGAAGTGAGCTTCAGTCCACGAGGTAGTAGGTTTCGAATCTCGCAGAAATCCCGCAGCGCATCGAGCAGGCCAGTGCGCAACCCACTAACATGGGTGCCGCCTAGCGGTGTTGGAATCAAGTTCACATAACTCTCGCCGGTAGTCTCGCCACCTTCAGGAAGCCATTGAATCGCCCAATCTACTGCTTCGTCGCCCCCCTGCACCGAGCCAAAGAATGGCTCCTTCGGCAGCGTTTCATAATCCGCTGTAGCCTGAGTTAGGTAGTCGATCAGGCCATCTTCAAAAATCCACTCTTCACTTTGAGACTTTTCTTCGCTGGCAGTGTTGTCGACAAAACTGACCCGCAGTCCAGAGCACAGAACTGCCTTGGCGCGTAGCACATGCTTTAGTCGAGGTATCGAAATCTTAACTGAGTCAAAATATTTCCCATCCGGCAGGAATTTAACCGTGGTACCGGTGTTTCTCTTGCCTACGGTATCGATCGCCTTTAGCTCGGAGGCTTTCTCGCCACCGGCAAAGGACATGGCGTAGACCTTGCCATCTCGCTTTACGGTTACTTCCAGATACAAGGACAACGCGTTGACGACTGATACACCGACTCCGTGCAATCCCCCGGAATATTGGTAGTTCTTATTGGAAAATTTACCTCCGGCGTGAAGGCGAGTAAGAATTAGCTCTACGCCACTCACCTTTTCGCCCTTGTGCTTATCGACAGGCATGCCACGGCCGTCGTCACTCACCTCTACCGAGCCGTCTTTGTTTAACTGCAAATATAAGTGACTCGCGTGACCAGCTAGGGCCTCGTCAACACTATTGTCGATCACCTCTTGAATAAGGTGATTCGGGCGTGTCGTATCGGTGTACATGCCGGGCCGTTTTCTTACTGGATCTAAACCCGTAAGTACTTCGATGGCATCAGCGTTATAAGTGTTACTCATGAACTAATTCTCATTGCGTATTGGCTTCGATTGCTGCCTGTTAGAAGGTAATTGGAAGCCCTGAATTTTCTGTGACCCAATAGTATTTTATCGCTAATCTTAGCCAATTCTTGATAGGAAGAAATCAAACATGACAGGCAATTCTTGCTCGAAGTCATCATAGCTATGGCTACCATTCTCGTGCAATACACATTGGCCTGCCCCAAATTTTTCAAGCGCCTGCCGGTAGTCCAGTGTCTCGTCTGATGTCTGCAAGAAGACTTTGAAATTTGTCGGCTTTGACAGCACAGGAACATCGATTTTTCTAAGCTCTTCAATATGTTCTCTAGTGACGACATGAATCTTGCCTGAGTGATAATTTCTATTCTCGCCTAGGCGAGATTCCCATAGTTCATAGGGCCTGACCGCTGGATTGATCAATACGACCGGAGCCTGATAGAACTCCGAAAGGTAGGTGGCATAATACCCGCCAAGTGAACTACCCATTAGC
>MEHZ011521226.1_pt1 | contig 18664 bp, 18 predicted proteins | sample 897221 | NCBI WGS metagenome assembly MEHZ01 (sample SAMN05514161, study PRJNA337945) | marine metagenome | isolation source: marine surface water | place: Arctic Ocean | collected 2007-12-13
CCCGCCGTTTCTCGATCGCCCAGCTGATGTCGAGCCCGGCCAGGTCGTAAACTCGAAACGGTCCCATTCGGAAGCCGAAAGTCTCGATCACCCGGTCGACATCCTGGGGCAGCGCGCCTTCCTCGACGAGGAAATCACATTGCCGGAAATACGGCGCCAGCATGCGATTGCCGACGAAACCGTCGCACACACCAACCACCACGCCGGTTTTACCCAGGCGTTTGGACAGATCCAGAACCGTCGTGATGATGTCCTTCGAAGTTTTCTCGGCGCGAACAATTTCCAACAGGGTCATCACATTGGCCGGACTGAAGAAATGCATCCCGAGCACATCCTCAGGCCGCGATGTCATCGCCGCAATGGCATCTACATCGAGGGTGGAGGTGTTGGTGGCAAGGATGGCGCCGGGCTTGGCGAGCCGGTCGAGATCCCGGAAAATCGCCTGCTTCACATCCATTTCCTCGAAAACCGCCTCGATCACCAGATCAGCCGTGCCAACCGCTTCGATATCTACAGATCCGGTGATGCAGGACATCCGGGACGCCATATCGGCATCCGAGAGGCGACCGCGTTTGCGGGTGGTCTCGTAATTCGCTTCGATCCGGGCCAGGCCCCTGTCTAGATTTTCGCGCGAGGCCTCGATCACCGTGACGTCCATCCCTGCGTTCGCGAAGGACATGGCAATCCCGCCGCCCATTGTTCCGGCGCCGAGGATGGCCACTTTTTCAATGTTTCGACGGGCAATATCGGCTGGAATATCAGGGATTTTCGGGGTCTGGCGTTCCGCGAAGAACGTGTGGACCAGGGATTTGGATTCATCCGAGGCCACCGCGACTTCACTGATTTCGGCTTCCCGGGTCCAGCCGTCTTCGAAGGACATGGTCAGAGTGCTGGCGACGCTTTCCAGGCAGTAGAACGGCGCCCGCATGCCGCGCGCAGTCTTTTCGATTCCCGTGCGGATCTCGGCGACGATGGCTTCACCCTCGCCCGGCTCAACATCAATCTTCAGCTCACTCACCCGGCGCGGCCCCGCACGCTGTTCGACGAGCCTGGTGGCGTAGGCGATCGCGCTTTCACAGATATCCTCGTCCGTCGAAATCGCGTCCACGAGACCAAGCTCAAGCGCACCATCAGCATTGACCGTGCTGCCCGCCGTAATCATTTCAAGCGCGGTTCGGAATCCCACCAGCCGTGGCAGGCGTTGCGTCCCCCCTGCGCCCGGAATGACACCGCGATGCACTTCGGGCAGCCCGAGCTGCGCGCCCGCATCCACAACGCGATAATGGCAGCCCAGCGCAAGCTCCAGCCCGCCCCCCAGGGTCGGACCGTGGATCGCTGCAACGACAGGTTTCTCGCTGGCTTCGATCAAATTCATCAGATGGCGCGTCATCGGACGAACCGCACGATCGGGCGTATTGAACTCCCGAATATCCGCACCGCCACAGAAATTGCGGCCCAGGCCACAAATCACGATGGCTTTGATCGACGGCTCCGACTGGGCGTGCTCGATCAGCTCGGCGATGGCCAGACGCACGTGTTTGGCCAACGCGTTGACCGGCGGATTGTTGATTGAAATCACGCCCACGGCATCACTTTGACAATAAATAACCGGAGCGTTCTCGTTTGTAACTGCCATCGCCTCCCCCGAAGTCTGGCTGCACATAGGAACAGGAGTCATTATACACACGGCCCGTCATTGGGCGAATAGCAGGGGCGTGGCAATTGAATGGCCCCCGGCTCGCACAGAAGGGGCTGCACTGCTAAAATCTGCAGACGATCAGTCCATTCTGCAACACGCCTTGCGATGGGCAGCTTTCCTCGACGCCCAACTGGAATTCCATCATGGCCGATCACAGCATTGCCCGACCCAATTTTTCACAGCTCTCTGCGCTGTTCGCAACAATCATCGCCGCCGTCCTCCTGGCAGCACCACTCTGGACCGATACGCCGGGGGTTATGCCCGCCGCCGGCGTGGTCCTGTTCGCGATTGCCAACTGGGCCACCGGCGCACTGCCCCAACACATCACTGCATTGTTGCTGTTCTTGCTGTCCGTCGTGTTTGCGATTGCCCCCCCGGACGTCGTTTTTTCCGGCTTCCACGCCAGCGCGACCTGGTTGGTCTTTGGGGGACTGGTTCTTTCGCTTGCCGCGCAACGCTCCGGCCTCGCCACGCGCCTGGTCCAGCTGATGATGATCCATTTGCCCGGGCGCTACATGGCCATGGCCGGCGGTCTGGCGATCGCGGGGATGCTGCTGAGCTTCATCATGCCGTCCGCTTCCGGGCGGGTGGTGCTGATGGCACCGCTGGCGGTTGCCCTGGCCTCCCAACTGGGTTTTGAGGAAAGTACCCGTGCCCGGCACGGCTTGGTGATTGCTGCGGGCTGGGGGACGACCATTCCAGCCTTCGGTATCCTGCCCTCCAACGTCGTGAACATGGCCTTTGTCGGCGCGTCGGAGAGCATCTTCGGGATCGGCTTCACCTATTTCGGCTACACCTTCCTGAACTTCCCGGTGCTTGGTTTGCTCGGGGTATTCGTGGTGATTGCGCTGGTCACGCTGATGTTTGGCGCCAAGCCCAAGCCTCGCACCGCCGGCGCGACCCTTTCGCCCTGGAGCGGCGGCGAACGCCGTTTGATGGGGATCATGCTCATCGCGCTGGCCTTCTGGATGACGGATTCCCTGCACGGTATTTCGCCCGCCTGGGTGGCGCTGGCCGCCGCCCTGCTTTGCATCACGCCCCGGATCGGTATGCTTCCCGCCTCATCCATGAATTCGGATATGAATTACGGGTCCTGGCTGTTTGTCGCCGGGGTGATCGCCGTGGGCGCCATTGCCAATGATTCGGGCCTGGGCGGCGCCATCGGAGAATGGTTGCTGGCCAATATTCCGCTGACGAAGGATGGCGGGATTGTCACCTTCTACGAAATCTTTGCGGTGAGTGCAGCGGTCGGTCTGGTCACCACATTCCCTGCCGCCCCGCCCATTGTCGCATCATTTTCCGATGCCATTGCACAGGCCACAGGCTGGCCATTGCGGTCCGTCCTTCTGGCCCAGGTTCCCAGCTGGATGATCTACCCCTTCCCCCACGAAGCCCCACCGGTCGCCATTGCGATGGCGCTCGGCGGTGTGCCCATGCGAGAGGGATTGCGTTTGCTCGCGGTCTATTTCGTGGTTGGGCTGCTCATTATCCTGCCTCTGCAATATCTGTGGGGCCGGATGCTAGGCGTTTACCTCTGATCCCAAAAATCTTACCGAGGAGTATTCCCGATGATGTTTATTATGCGGGTGGGATCATGTCCGACGATCTAGCGTAACGCGCGCCGGGGCCTAGTAGCCCCGGTCCGCCTTCAGGTCCAACGCGGTCCGATAGACCTCCGGATATCGCTGCGAAATACGTGCCCCGGGATAGAACGCCGCCGCATAAGACGGGCGGTCCTGGATACGTTTGAACCAGGCCGTCATCTCGGGCAGGTCGTCTTCCCACAAAAAGGCGTAGCCGAGGTCGTCCATACGGTCGATCAACGGCGTCACTTGCGCGTCCACCATCGTGTACTGGGACCCCATGATCCAAGGGCCACCATGCTCGATCATAGCCGCATCAATCCGCTCGCAGGTCTGGCGAATCTGGAACTCGGCATATTCGAGCTCATCCTTGCCGAAGCCCTTCTGGGACATGCGCTGATAGAATTGTTTGCGCAGGGGCAGTCTGTCCGCATGGGCAGCGAAGTCGTCATTGCTCGCTTTGGCGAACCGCATCGGAGCCAGCATGTTGGCAAATGTCGGCACCCGCACGGCGATCGTGGGCACTTCATCGATGTAGCGCATCCAGGCCCGCATGCGGGCACGCCCGACCGCGTCATCGGGTGCCAGCGGGGGATCAGGAATGATTTCTTCGAGATATTCGAGAATGGCGGAGGATTCGATCAGGATTGTGCCGTCATGCACAAAAGTCGGCACCACACCGTTCGGATTGATCTCCAGATAATCGGGCTCGAGCTGTTCGAACTTGCCCAGATCAACATCGTGCTCGATCCAGTCCTTGTTCATTTCCGGCAGACCTTTTTCGGCCAGGGTAATTCGTACTTTCTGGCTGCAGGTTGACTGCGGCGCCTGATGCATCTCGATTTTCATTCTGACTCTCCGTCTTCAAAAAACTGCGGATACTTCTCACTCACATTGGTGCCCGGATAAAACGCGACGTCAAAAGACGGGCGGCTTTTGATCCGGTCAAACCAGCCCACCATACCGGGCAGATCTTCTTCCCAAAGCTTTGCATAGCCCAGATCGGCCATTCGCTGAATCAACGGTGTCAGGGTGACATCGATGAGCGTGTAATTGGCACCCAGTATCCACGGCCCCCCGGCCTCAGAGATTGCTTTGTCGATCCGCTCGGCGGTCTGGCGAATTTGGCCCAGCGCGTTGTCCAGCTCGGTCTGCGCGAACCCATCGATTTGACCCATGCGGCGGTAGAACGCCTTGCGCAGAGGCAGTTTCTCGGCCCGGGCCTGAAAATCCGCTTCGCCCATATTCTCGTAGCGCAACGGGCGGAACACCTGATTGAAGGACGGCACCCGGACAGCAGGGGTCGGGACTTCCTCCATGTAACGCATCCACACCCGAAGCCTTGCGCGGGCAAGGGGTTCGCGGGGCGCCAGTGACGGTTCAGGGAAAATCTCATCGAGGTATTCGACAATCACCGAAGACTCAATCAACGGTTCCCCGTCATGGACCAGGGTAGGCACGACCCCGTTCGGGTTGAGCAGCAAATAATCCGAGGTCAGATGGTCCCCCGATGAAAAACGCATCTCGTGACCGACCCAATCGAGGCCTTTCTCGGCGAGACAAATTCTGACTTTCTGACTGCAGGTCGAATGACCAGAATGATAGAGCTCAAGCGTCATCAAACACCTCCCCACAAATTGAACCGTCCGGTCCGGACGTTACGCTGATGGTCTTTATATCAATCACCTTCGCGCCCGTCTTCGGCCGGATCTAAAGCGCCCGCGCGGACACCGTATAGATCGGATCGCTGAGGTTCTCTGGTGGCGATAAATCTTCGTAGAACGGTTCGCTGAAACCATTGGTCTGACGAAAATAGGTCGCCACAAGCCCGATATGACCGGGATCATCGAGAGCCCCCCAAACCGCGACGGCTTTGGTTGGAAAACAGCGATTGGAAAAACTCACCATACAAACACCCTGGGGCGTCAGCACACGGGAAATATCGGCAAACACCTCCATCGGCCGGGTCAGATACTGCACCGACAAGGCGATCACGCAGGCATCAAAGACCTGATCGGAAAACGGCAAAACCGGATTCGCGTTGAGATCATGCACCGCATGGGATGTCAGCTGTGGATTGGCCGCCAGCTCGGCTGCGTTCATACCGAGGCCCGAAACCTCGGTGTAATTCTGGTCGTCGGGCAAATGAGATACCCAGCTCGACATCAGGTCGAGAATTCGGCCACCCGCCGGCAACGTGGTACTGTAGTAATCTGTCAGGGCCCCGCGGGCCGGCTCATCGAGGTGATGCACCATGCGTTCGGGCGCATAGAACGCCGCATCATCGGCCTCGTCCTGGCGGGCAAAATGCTCCGGCAGTAGCTTCGGGGAACCTTCCGTCACGTCAGAAACCCCGGGCCGCGCCGTCGCTGCGCGGATCAAAACCCGCCTCGATCATACCATCAGGGCGACGCACCAGCGCACCAGCATGCCCCATCAGATCGCTGAAGCCTTCGACCATTTTCACGTCCTGACCGGCCTCCCGCAACGCTGCGATCACGGCTTCGGGGAACCTGTCCTCGATCTTGAGATTGGTGCTGTCGCTGCCCCAGGTCCGCCCCAGCAACCAGCGCGGCGCCGTGATCGCGGCCTGTACGGGCTGACCAAATCGCACGATCCGGTTGAAGACGGCAGCCTGGGTCTGGGGCTGACCTTCCCCACCCATGGTCCCGTAAGAGATCACCCGACCATCGTCGAGCCGCGCCATGGCCGGGTTGAGCGTATGGAACGGCTTGCGCCCCGGCTGCAGCGGGTTCAGCGCGTCAGGATCAAGGGCAAAGCTGGCGCCACGATTTTGCCATGTAATCCCGGTCTCCGGCAGGACGACGCCCGAACCGAACTCCCAATAGACGCTTTGGATGAAACTGACCGCGTTGCCGTCCCGGTCCATCACCCCCATCCAGATAGTGTCGCTGTCCGTCCCGCCACGTTTCCAGTCCGAGGCTTTCTTCGGATCAATTCCGGCCGCCAACTTCGCGACAACTTCCTCGGTGAGGAAGGATTCCGGCGTTGCGCTCATATGCGCTTCATCGGTGATGTAACAATCCCGAATGGCAAAGGCCTGTTTGCTGGCTTCGACCAGCAGGTGCACAAAGTCGAACCCGTCAGCTTCAGCGCATTTCATGCGGTCGAAAGCACCCAGGATCAGCAGGGAGGCCAGTCCCTGGGTCGGCGGGCGCATGTTGTAAACCGTCGCATCTCCCACCCGCAGGGAGAGCGGCGTAACGGCTTTGGCCTGATGGGCGGTGAGGTCATCCCCGTGCACAGGGCTGCCCACCGCGGCAAGGTCTGCCGCGATCGCTTGCCCCAGTTCGCCGCGGTAAAAATCTTCCGTCCCGGCCCGACCGATCTGCTCAAGAGTCGCTGACAGGCGGGGCTGACGAAACACATCCCCCACATCCGGGACCGATCCGTTGGGTGTGTAAACATCCGTGAACCCAATCGCCGGACCCATTTCAGGCAGCTTGTCGACGGTGTTACGAACCTGTCCCTCCGTGACCGCCACGCCGTCTTTCGCATAAGCCACCGCATCTGCAATAAGCCGGTCGAGGGGCATTTTTCCGCCCCAGCTTTCGGCAATTTCCTTCGCCTTGCCCCATCCCGAAATCGTTCCGGCCACGGTCAGCGCCGCGAGTGGCCCCCGGGACGGGACGGCCTCAAGACCTTCATCCCGGTAGCGCGCGATGGTCGCCCCGGAACCCGCCGCGCCGCAGGCATCGATGGCCACCGGGTCCCCATTCGCCGGAGAGATCACCCAGAAGCCATCGCCCCCGATCGAGTTCATATGCGGGTACACAACCGCGATCGACGCGGCGGCGGCGATCATCGCTTCCAGGGCGTTCCCGCCCTCACGCAACACAGCCAAACCGGATTCGGCCGCCAGATGGTGTGGTGCCACGACCATCCCGTTAGCGGCATAGGTAGATTTCAACATCGGGGTCTTCCTCAAAAGAACGGGCGGCACCCGGGAGTGCCGCCCGTCTGCTCATATCTATTCCGGAGTTTACTCGGCGGCTTCGGCTTCCGGGAAGTCCGCAATTTCGTCGAGGGCCGGTTTCACCTCTTCCATGAAAATCTTCAACTGATTAATCATCTCGTCCTTGGGACATTGGGCATAGTGATAAATCAGGGTGATGTATTCCGCCGGCAACTGCTTCCACTGGTCCACATAGGTATCGCGCACACTGGAGACATCACCGAACTGGAACAATCCGGTCTCGGTCATCAGGTCGAGCATTTTAGCGTCGTCAGCTCCCTGTGCCCGGGCCGTCCAGTCCGGAAATAGCGGACCGTAGAAGTTCTCGAAGATGTCCCGCGACCAGTCGATCGCCATCTGCCCGCCCTCGGCCTGGGTTTCCCCAATATGCGGCCACCGCACGATGGCCTGGTTTTGGCCCGGCGCGAAGTTATGGCCATTCTGATTGGCCACCTCGGTGTAGCGGGGACCAAAATCGGCGCATTTCCCGATGCTCGAGAAATAGGTCGGAATAAACCCGCGGGCCCCGGCATATTCCACCGTCTCCAGCGAGGCGTTCGAAGCAATAAACACTTTTGGATGGGGCTGGGTATAAGGCGCTGGCACGACGCAGATTTTGCGCAAATTGCCCTCGTCATCCATCTCCCCCGGCGCGCCGAGCTGGCGGGTAACGTCTCCCATGAACCAGTCTTTGACACCCGTGTCATGGGGATAGGGGTATTCCCAGAGATCGCTCTTGTAGTCGAACGTGCCCTCGGTCCAGGCCTTCATCACAATGTCGACCTGCTCTTCAAAAATCTCGCGGTTGCGAACATCCGCCTCACTTTTATCCGACAGGGTGGCCACGGAGCCGATCTTCTGACCCAGCACGTTGGTCCAGCGCGACTGATACCCGCGGGCAAAGCCCACAAAGCACCGGCCCTTTGTGATGTGATCAAGGACAGCGGTTTCCTCGGCCACGCGGATCGGGTCATCCACACTCATCACATAGCCGAGGCTGCCAATATTGAGTTTCTTGGACAGTCCCGCCCAGTAGCCGGTGTTCACACCGATATTTGGACCGACCTCATAACCTTCGGAATGGAAGTGATGTTCGATGCTGGAAATTCCCCAGACACCAAGATCATCCATCGCCCGAATGATATCGGGCATGCCATCCATGGCTTCCTGATAGCGCTCGCGGTTGCGCCCAATGGGCCGCAATTCCTCACGTTCTTCCGGACCATCCGCACGGATGACCGGGTACATCTGAACAACAACCTTCACCATGACCGCTTCTCCTCCTTTGAACAGGCGGCCGCGCGAATGCTGGAGCGCCTAGACGTTAAACGGTGGGATTTCGTAGGTATCCTCGATCGGAATTTTCACCGTGTTTATGAATCGTGCGAGCATCCCGTAATAGCCAATCATGATCGTCATATCGACGAAACCCTTGGCGCCGAAGGACGCCTTGAGGGCGTCAGCTATGTCATCGGGAATCTCTTCATTTCGCGTCAGCATCCGCGCATAGCGCGTCGCCAGACCAATATCGCCAGGCTCGCTTTCCATCGCCGGAGTGCCGATCTTTTTCAGCAGATCATCCGAAGCGCCGACCCGCTTGGCCACCACATAATGGTGTACCCATTCGTAGGTGCAGCGAAGCTCCTGAGCGACGGTCATGATCACATATTCACGCAACGCGTCATCGAAATCGGTGCCGTAGCGGACATGAGCGCCCACGGGGCATACCGCGGCCAGCGCGGCGGGACTGTTGGCGAGGAGCGCAAACACATGGGGCATGGTTTCCATGCCACGGGTGCGCAAGACCTCGTCATAGTCACTCAGATGCTCTGCCGGGCAGTCTTCTCGCTCCACACGCTCCAGGCGTGATCCTTCCAACGGTGTCGTCACGTTGTCGTCCTCCTTGAAATTCCCCATAAGCACGCTGCGCCGCAGAGACACGCGTGTCTTGTTCTCATTTAGCAGACCACCATCGGATCACACCCGTCAACGGTAACGGGCCAAATCGTGAATTTCTGTGCTACATGCGAAAATGCAATTGCCCACCCCAACAGGGTGGCCGCGCGAAACAAGACGGGACCGAACGACCATGACAGACACGGCACCAGCCCGGATCGGCGCCTTTGCAGGCGCGGTCCTGATTTTCGCCCTGACGATCTTTTTCCTGATCGAGGGCCGCGAGCTTTTGATCCCGATCGCCGTTGCCATCGTGATCTGGTACCTGCTCAACGCTCTAGCCCGGTTTTTCAACTATGTCCCGGTGATCGGCGAGAAACTCCCACATTGGCTCACACTGATCGGAGCGGTCGTCGTCGTGCTGATCGCCATCGCGCTGGTTGCCGAGCTGATCAGTGATAATATCTCCCAGGTCGCGGCCGCCGCGCCGTCCTATCAGGCAAATTTCGAGGCGCTGATCGAACGCGCCTCGCGCCTGGCCGGGTTCAGTGAACCCCCGGACATCACCCGCATTGTCGATGAAATCGACGTCCGCTCCCTGATCGCCGGACTGGCGTCGACCGTGGCTGGATTCGCTGGCTCCCTGGGAATTGTTCTGGTCTATGTGCTGTTCTTGCTCATCGAGCAAAGTAGCTTCGAGAAGAAAATCCAGGCGCTGTTCCCCGATGCCGAAAAGCGTCAGGACGTGCGTGACCTGCTCCACCGGATGCAAACACAAATCCAGTCCTACGTCGCTATCAAGACATTGGCGAGCGCAGCCACCGGGGTGATCAGCTACGCCATCCTGCTCGTGGTCGGAGTGGATTTCGCCGCCTTCTGGGGCTTTGTGATTTTCCTGCTGAACTACATTCCCACGATCGGATCGATGCTCGGCATCCTGCTGCCCACCCTGCTGGCGGTGGTGCAATTCGCAACCATCGGCCCGGTCCTGGCCGTGATCATCGGCGGCGGGGCGACCCAGTTCCTGATCGGCAACATCATCGAGCCCCGGCTGATGGGCACCTCACTCAACATCTCACCCCTGGTGGTGCTGATTTCGCTGGCGGTGTGGGGCACGATCTGGGGCCTGGCCGGCATGTTCCTGTCGGTTCCCCTGACGATGATCGCGATGATCGTGTTTTCGTATTTCCGCCCGACCCGGCCGATCGCCATCATGCTGTCGGGGAATGGCGAGATTGAGACCCGCTAAGCGGGGTCACGATCTCGCAATCCAGTTTCTATTCGGCCGCTTGCGCGGTGCCCTTGTCGATCAGCTCGGTCAGGTATTGCGGATCGACCGGGTAGTAGTCGATCTCAACCGAGAACTCTTCAAGCGCGTTCTCGATTGCCGCGACGATCGCCGCGGCTGCCGGGATCGTTCCGCCCTCACCCGCACCCTTCACGCCAAGCGAGTTGAGCGGGGACGGGGTTTCCATATGGGTAACATTGATCCGGGGCATCTCGGTGGCCAGGGGCAACAGATACTCACCGTAGTTCATGGTCAGAGGCTGTCCCTGATCATCATAAATCATGCGTTCGAACAACGCATTGCCGATCCCGTGAACAACGCCACCGATAATCTGGCCATGCACGATCATCGGGTTGATCATCACACCACAATCATGGGCGACCGAGTAACGCAGCACTTTCACCTCGCCCGTACCCGGATCAACCTCAACTTCGGCGACATTCGAACCACACGCGATCGGTGAACCACTTGACCCATCGTAAGACGTCGCTTCGAGCAGCGGATCAAAGCCTGCCGGGACCCGCATCGCGGAAGCCGGCGACAATTTAATGGCCAGCTCCCCCAAGGTGATTGAGAGATCTGGCGCGCCGTTCACACGAACAACCCCATTCTCAATATCGAGATCAGCCTCCGAAGCCTCAAGAACTTCTGCGGCCAGCTTCAGGGCCTTCTCGCGGACTTTGAACGCGGCATCAAAGGCCGACGGCCCCACATTGGCGGCCACGCGGCTGCCGATGGTGCCGATACCATGGGGGAACTTCGATGTGTCGGCGGATTCAAACAGGATGTCTTCCGGCGTCACGCCCAGGTTCTCGGCAACGAGCATCGCGATCATCGTGTGATGACCTTGTCCCTGGCTCGCCGCGCCGGTCCGGACGGCAACCTTTCCCGAGGATTCAACCCGAACGGTCGTACCCTCATAGGGACCCATGCCAGTGTCTTCGATACAGGATGAAATACCGATACCCAGATACCGGCCTTCTTTGCGTGCAGCTTCCTGACGTTCCTTGAAGCTGTTGTAGTCGGAAAGATCCAAAGCCTTCTCGAGCAGCGCTTCATAGTCACCGCTGTCGTAAACGCATTTGGCACCACCACGCAGCAACGCACCTGTCTCATAGGGCATCTGATCGGAGCGTACATAGTTCCGGCGACGCACTTCGGCCGGGTCAATACCGAGCTTTCGGGAGACCAGCTGGATCATCCGTTCGACCGCATAAATGCCACACGGACGCCCCGCGCCACGTACCGGTGAGTTCGCAATCGTGTTGGTGAAAACGATATCCACACCCACATCGATCGCGGCAATCGAATAGGCCCCGGGCAACGGGGTCAATGAGCTGTTGGGCAAAAGAATCCCGTAGGGGACATACGCCCCGTTCTCGTGGGTAATATTCCCGCGCAAGCCAAGAATTTTGCCTTCGGATGTGCAGGCCACTTCGAGATCCCAGTACTGATCTCGTTGGGTCGTGGTCGAGACGAAATGCTCGCGACGGTCCTCGATCCATTTAACCGGCGTTTCTATAAGACGCGCGACCAGCGCGATGGCGATCTCTTCGGGATAGAACCCGGCTTTCGGGCCGAAACCACCGCCCACATCCGGGGCAACCACACGAATGCGCTCTTCGGGCTCGCCCAGCCAGGTGGCGAGCGCGCGACGTATCAAATAGGGCGACTGGGCCGAGGTCCAGAGCGTCAGCCCGTCACCCCAGGGATCATCTTTGGCGATGACGCCCCGTGTCTCCATGGAGTGGCAACCGCCACGATGCTGCATGAAGCCGGCCGAAAACACATGGTCGGCCTTGCCAAAAGCATCTTCGATATCCCCGAACTTCGAGCGCATCTTGCCCATCAGGTTTGACGTCGCATCCGCGTGGGCCAGGGGCGCACCGTCTTCGAGCGCGGTTCGGATATTCACCACAGCCGGCAGCGCTTCATAGTCCACATCGATCAGCGCGAGAGCGTCCTCGGCAATAGCGCGGCTATCGGCCACCACAACGGCGACGGTCTCACCGACAAAACAGACTTCATCCTTGGCCAGTGGATACTGGGTCTTATCCTGCTCGATCACCGGCGCAGGGTAGAGCTGGTTCATCCGGTGGCTATATTTTTCACCTAAATCCGCATGGGTGAACACCCGATGCACACCATCCAGGGCTTCGGCCCTGGACGTATCGATCGAGCGAATTTTCGCGTGGGCCAGCGGGGCCCGCAGAAACGCTGCTTCGAGCATGCCTGCCATGGTGACGTCGTCCACGTAGCGACCATGACCGGTTAGCAATCGCGGGTCTTCCATGCGTTGGACTTCTGCGCCCAAGTAACGAACAACCATGGTCTTAGCTCCCCTGCATCGTCTTGGCAGCATCCAGTGCCGCGTCGACGATTCCCTGATAGCCGGTGCACCGGCAAATATTCCCCGAAATGGCCTCACGCACTTCGCGCTCGGTCGGATCGGGATTGTCGCGCAGGAACGCTGCCAGTGAGGTCAGCATGCCCGGCGTGCAGAAGCCGCATTGCAACCCGTGATGCTTCCAGAAGGCTTCCTGCAGCGGGTGCAGCGTGCCGTCTTCATCGGCCAGGCCCTCAACGGTCGTCACTTCCTGCCCGTTGGCCTGTACGGCCAGCATCAGACAGGACCGCACCGCTTCGCCATCGACCATGACCGTGCAGGCACCGCAGACACCGTGTTCGCACCCCATATGGGTCCCGGTTAGGCCCAAGCCGTGGCGTAGGAAGTCACCAAGGCTGGTGCGGGTTTCAACATTGGCGGCATGGCTTTTGCCATTCACCGTGACTTCGATATCGCGGGTATCAGCCATGATCAGGCACTCCCTGTTGCGCGTTCAGCCGCCTTGACGAGCGCGCGTTCCACAAGGGTCGCGGCCAGTCGCTGGCGGTAGGCAGAGCTCACATAGGCATCAGACATAGCGTCGATCGCACGGGCAATTTCAGCGGCAGATTTGAAGGCGTCTGCGCTTGGTGCACCACCCACCAAAGCAGCCTCGGCCTCAGCCAGCCGGATTGGGAGGACATCCGCACCACCGATCGAAATCGAGGCGCGGCTAATCTTGCCGCCTTCGACCTCAAGCAGAGCTGCAACCGCGATCATGGCAAAATCACCATGACGGCGGGCGAACTCGACAAAGCCATAACCATGGCTTGCGCCCCAGTAAGGCACCGTGATTTTGGTCAGCAACTCGTCCGGTCCCAATGTCGGGATCATGTAGGCAAGCGGCCATTCGGTAAACGGAATGTCGCGCGCACCATCCGGGCCGTGGGCGGTCAGCACCGCGTCATAAGCGGCCATCAGGCAGGGCAGCTCAGCAGACGGATCGAGATGGCACAGGCTGCCCCCGATCGTGCCGCGATTGCGGGTCTGGAAATGTCCGACATTCGCCAGTGCTTCCGGAATTATCGGCGCCTTGGCCGCCACCGCCCCATCGCGAATCAGATCGCACTGACGGGTCATCGCGCCGATCTCCAGCGCATTACCGGTGTCTGTGACCCCGGTAATGCCCGCGACACCGTTCAGGTCGATGACGTGATCGGGAACAACGAAGCGCATGTTGAGCATCGGCATCAGCGACTGACCACCGGCAAGAACTTTCGCGTCCTCGTGTTCGGTCAGAAGCGCGACCGCTTCCTCCGGCGTCGCCGGATCGTGATAAATAAAGGGTGCTGGTTTCATGGGTTTCGTCTCCCTACCGCTTGCCGCGGATCATCGCCCAGATTGCCCGAAAGAACAGGCTGATACCGGAAATACTATTGTCGTTCTGTTTGGGCGTTGGTGTTGCTTCGGTCGGCGCCGCTGAGCTGTCAGACACGCCAGCGGGTGCAGCAGCATCCGATCCAATCTCGGTTTCCAAATTATTCGCAAATTCTGTGATGATCTGTCCCGCGATCGCATCAATCAGGCCCGACGCCCGACCGTATTGTGCGATCGAGCCGGTCAGGTTCAGCTCCGTGGTGATATCAACTCGGGTCTGTCCGCCATCTTCCGACAGTTTGAAGACCACATCAGCATCAGCTGATCCACGCCCCTTATTGTCATTGCCCTTGGCGTGCACCGTCGCGCTGTGATTGGCTTCATCAATAGTCGTGATCTCGGCCTCACCTGAAAAGGTCAGGCTCACAGGTCCAACGCGCAGCTTGGCATTGCCTTTATAAGCATGCTCACCAATGACCTCGGTGAGCTCAGCCCCCGGCATGCACGGCGCGATGCGCGGCACATCAAGAAGCACCTGCCACGCCGTATCCGGATCTGTTGGAACGGTAAAACTGTTATTGAGCTGCATTACGTCAACCTGCCCCGCGAAAAGTCCTGAATTACGGGAGGTAACCCGCCTTCTATGTTCCTGCGGACCTTAATTTTCTTATTGTGGAATCGCAACCGGGCATGCGGAAGAATTACCGACCATCACCGCGATTGCGTATTGGTGCCCCCGGGGAGACTTGAACTCCCACTCCCTTGCGAGAAACAGATTTTGAATCTGCCGCGTCTACCAATTCCGCCACAGGGGCACCGTGTCGTCGGGACACTGCATAGTTCCGAGAGCGGGCCACCGTCAACCACCCCTCGACCGACAAAAACTTCCCCCATGTGATGGGGGTCACTTCGTTCCTCGCGTTGAACCCTTACCTAGAGTTCAACAAACTCATGGAGCAAACAATGATGCGCACCCATCTTCGTGTACTCACCGCCCTGGTCAACATCTGGCTGGCGGTCATCGGCCTGCTGGCACTGGCCCCCCGAAACCGCCGGCACCCAGCGGTCCGATGCGACGGCACACGACCATGCATCGCTCAATTCGGGTAGTCCGCGACGCTATCTGGCCTTTAGCCACACTGGCCTCTGGGTCGCCGAAGTCGGCAGTGACGGCACGGTGGCTTATATTCGCGATATCCGCCGCCGCTGATCCGCAACCGTGGACAGGGTAGAAACGGGCTGTTACACGGCGGTTCGCGGTCGGGACCCTGCCAAATTGGGCCCGAATCACTTGGGGGAATTCAGGCAGCATGTTGCGCAGCACCTACGACTGGACGATGCGCCTGAGCGCCTCCCCCAATGCGGTCTGGCTACTCTCCGTGATCGCGTTTGCTGAAAGCTCCGTTTTTCCGATCCCCGTGGACCTATTGCTGATCCCCATGATCCTAGCTGCACGTGAACGGGCCTGGCGGCTGGCGGCGATCTGCACCATCGCCTCGGTACTCGGCGGCTTTTTCGGGTACCTAATTGGCTTTGCCCTTTTCGACACGATCGGTGAACCAATCATCGCGTTTTACGGATTTGACGAAACCTTCCAGCGCTTCACCGATCGCTACAATGAGCTCGGGGCGTGGATCGTCGCGGTCTTCGGGGTCACGCCGTTCCCCTACAAGGTCATCACGATCGCCAGCGGCGTGACCCAGCTCGATCCGTTCGTCTTTGGCATTGCTTCCGTCGGTTCACGCGGGCTGCGGTTTTTCCTAGTTGCAGCACTAATCTGGTATTTCGGTCCACCAATCAGAACCTTCGTGGAGAAATATCTCGGCTGGGTCGCCCTCGGGTTCCTACTCCTGCTCATCGGCGGATTTGTCCTGATCAAATTCGCCTTCTAGCGTTGGGCGGCCCGAACCCCTATATCGGGCCATGGCGATGAGTGATCTTTCGACCCTGTTGCGCGTCCCCCTGCCCCTTTGGCCGGCGCTTGCCTTTGCCGCCAGCGCGGTAATGCTGGCGACCGCGTGGGGGTTTCAGCTCATCGGCGGACTGCAACCCTGCACGCTTTGCATCTACCAGCGCTGGCCCTACTGGGTCGTGCTCGGCATCGCTGGCTTGACCCTGCTGACCGCACGCAAACTTGGACCAAATGGAGTCGCTGCCATCGCCGCGCTTTGTGCCGTGATCTTTCTGGCCGGTGGCGGCATCGCCGGGTTCCATGTCGGTGTCGAACAACATTGGTGGGAAGGTCTGTCGACCTGCGGGGGCGGCCTTAACGACCCCAACATGTCACTCGATGAATTGCGAACTCGCCTGTTTGCCACGTCGGTCGTGCACTGCGACGACGTGCCATGGTCCCTGTTCGGGATCTCGATGGCAGGTTTCAACTTCATCGCATCGCTCGTCTTTGGCACAGCATCACTCTGGGCCGCGCGGACGATCGGACGGAGCGCAACATGAGCGACGACAAGCCACAACGACCCAAAGTCACCGGCGAAGACCGACTGCCCGGCGACCCCGATGCGAAAACCATGGTCGAACGGATGATCCGCGTTGACCAGGCCGGGGAGTATGGCGCCGCACGCATCTACGAAGGCCAGCTCGCCGTACTCGGCAATCGCCCGGTCGGCGACACGATCCGGCATATGGCCGAACAGGAACAAAAACACCTCGATGCCTTCGACAAACTGATCGTCGAACGGCACGTCCGACCAACAGTGCTCGGCCCGATCTGGCATGCCGCTGGTTTTGCCCTGGGTGCCGCCAGCGCAGTGCTCGGCGAACGCGCGGCCATGGCTTGCACCGTGGCAGTCGAAGAAGTTATCGAAGAGCATTATGCGCACCAGGCCGACCAGCTTGGGGACGACGAGGCTGAACTGCGCGAGATGATCGAGGAATTCCGAGCCGAGGAACTCGAGCACAAGGACACCGGCCTCGAACACGACGCCGAACAGGCACCGGGCTATCGCGTGTTATCGGAAGCCGTCAAAGCCGGCTCGCGGGCGGCTATCTGGCTGTCGACGCGCTACTGATTGCGCCCTAAGCGTCCAGTTCGGAATCCCAGTAAAGGTAATCTCCCCAGCTTTCATGCAGAAAGTTCGGCGGGAAGCCTCGACCGTGTTCGATCAGCTCATGAGTTGTTGGCTGACGAGGCTCATTGAGCAGATGCATGCCCGCCTCCTTTGGTGTCCGGTTGGCCTTGCGCAGGTTCCAGTCGCTCGACGCAGTCACCACATTTTCCCAACTCGTCCGACCACCGCGTGATCGGGGCAGGACATGGTCAAAAGTCAGATCATGGGCCGGGAGAAATTGTCCGCTGTACTGACAGGTAAACCGGTCGCGCAGGAACACGTTGAACCGGGTGAAGGCCGGGCGTTCGGCGGGCCGGATATATTCCTTGAGGGAGACGACGCTGGGCAGGGGCATTTCCAGGCTGGGAGAGCGGATCACCCGGTCGTATTCGGCAACCGTGTTGACCCGGCCCATAAGCGTGGCTTTCACCGCATCCTGCCAGGGCCAGAGGGAGAGCGGGAAATAGCTCAGCGGACGAAAATCCGCGTTCAGCACCAGTGCCGGACAATTTCCCAGTGCGACGTCCATTACTCCCCTCCCCGGGTCTGTGAAACGTACTCATGCTTTTTCGAATATTAGGAACCCATCCGATTCCGGGCAAATTCTTTTCCCGGCTCATACGGAACATTTTTCTTTAATTACAATATCTTGAAATAATTCTTCAAAATCATACCACGGACACGCCGAAGGCGCGCGCCAGGTGGGCGACGGCATAGCCAAAGCCTTCATTGTCAATTCCGTGACCGAGTTCAGGACGGGACACCGCCTCAACAGAAACCCCCGCGCCTTTGAGGGCGGCTTCAGCGATGGCGAGTGACGCATACGGCACTACCTCGTCGGCCTCTCCATGCACCAGCAGCACTGGCGGGCGGACGGTGATTTCTGCGGCCAGATCTTCCGGCGCGGCCAGCGATCCTGAAAACCCGAGAATCGCCCCCGGGCATCGCTGCCGACGAAACCCGACATGCAAGGCCATCCGACAGCCCTGGCTGAATCCAAAAATCGCAAGATTCTCGTCGGTCAGACCGAGGTGATCGAGATGATGATCGAGATAAGCATCGATCGCGGGCGCCGTCGCTCGCACCCCCGCCGCCATATTTTCCGGACTGCGATCGAGGGAATCGAACCACTGCAACCCAACCCCGGACATGTCCACGGGATGGGGGGCGTCCGGCCCCAGGAACATCGCATCGGGTAAATGCTCAGCAACGATCGGCGCGAGCCCGATCAGATCGTCACCATTGGCCCCGCGACCATGAAGAAAGACCACGAGCTGTTTTGCCGGGCCGCCCGACGCAGGTTCACGGCTCGGTCCGGTGAGAAGGTTGTTTGTCATGATGAAAGTCCGTGTTTCCGGGTTGGCGTTCTATATAGCTTCGATGTGATAGGCATGCCAAAGCAGGCGCGCTGCTGCACTGCGCCAGGGACGCCAGGTTTCCGCTTCCGTGCGCAG
>MEHZ011295364.1_pt1 | contig 18599 bp, 19 predicted proteins | sample 897221 | NCBI WGS metagenome assembly MEHZ01 (sample SAMN05514161, study PRJNA337945) | marine metagenome | isolation source: marine surface water | place: Arctic Ocean | collected 2007-12-13
AAAAATAATAATTTAAATATTTATCTTAGGCCAAATGGGAAAAATTTTTTAACGAATCTCTGCAAAATAGGTTTCCCCGGAAGCCTCGAAGATAGTTTTGATAACTTGGTAAATTGGAACGAATCAGAAAATTCTCAAATTATAGGTACAGATTGGAAATTTAATAGATTTCCAGTTTGCCACACCCCAGAAACTGATCCTCATGGATATGAATTAATTCATAAAAATGGGTTTGTCTTGCTACATTGTGGCGATTCAGGGCCATGTGATGAAATAGAACTAAGATCAAAAAATGCGGATGTTATAATTTTGGAAATGGGAATGCCGGACATAGGTAATTTTCCGTACCATCATACTCCTGCCGATATTATTTCATTTACACAAAAATTTCCCGATAAGCTCGTCCTAGTAACGCATAATTATGCAACTTCAAAATCTAAAGAAGGAGAATTCAAAATTCCCAAATTACCAAAATCAATTCACCAATTAGAAGATGGAGACTTTCTTGACATATTTGACGATGGGACATTTAAAATATGTGGCATTTGAAAAATATATTTAAACAGTATTGGAATTATGTTGCTTGAAATGTCATAAAAATTATGCCTAAATTAAAAGTCATAAGTCACACTTATTATCTTTGACTTATTCGCTTGAAGACATATGCTTGCGCGCAAATTACTAGGTTAGTAAAATAAGTGCTCTAGGATATAATATGATGGCTTTGTGATTTATTTTGGACGGGAATATTTTTGAAAAAATTCTCGGACAGGAAAGTCTGTTTACAGATAGGAAAGCATTCGACCATGGGTTCGAACCTTCCCGACTCCCCCATCGGGATCATGAAATAGATTCGCTAGTTAAAAATTTAGTAGATGCATTGCAAGGGCATATACCTTCTAATATGCTACTATACGGAGTCCCTGGTGCAGGGAAGACTGTTGTTACAAGATATGTACTAAATCAATTAAGGGAGAAGGGATTGGAACTAAATCAGAATGTTAGTACTTATGAAATAAACTGCAGAAGTGTAGATACTAAATATAGAGTCATCCAAAATATGGCATCTCAAATTTATGAACGCGGTGACCAAGTAATACCTTTTACTGGCTGGCCTACGGATCGAGTACTAGAAACTTTAATCCACCGTATGGATAGGACAGGGGGAGTCCATATTATCGTTCTTGATGAGATTGATAATTTAGTATCTAGGGCTGGCGATAGCCTACTTTATAATCTTACAAATCTTAATACTAGGTTAACAAATGCTAGATGTTGCATTATAGGAATAAGTAATGATTTAAATTTTACACAACAATTAGATCCAAGAGTAACATCAAGATTAAGCCAAGAGGATATTGTGTTTCACCCATATGGGGCATTAGAAATTGAAAATATTCTACTAGAAAGGGCAGAAACAGGACTAAAAGGAGAGGTACTCAAAGCAGGTGTAGTAGGTCTTTGCGCAGCTTTAGCCGCACAAGAGCATGGCGATGCCCGTAGGGCGCTAGACCTATTACGAATATCAGTCCAAAAAGCAGAACAAAGTGCACAAAATAAGGTAGATACAAGGCACGTAAAGATGGCCCGAAGCCAACTTGAATATGATCAAGTCACACCAGTATTGAGGACCCTCCCTCTCCATCAAAAATTAGTACTTTTTTCCATATGTGTCAATGAACAAAATGGTTTGAGAAACATATCTACGGGAGATATCTATAGAACTTACTCCGATGCTTGTATAAAGGTACAAGTAGAAGCACTCACCACTCGTCGTGTTTCAACATTATTAAATGAACTTGACACATTAGGATTGATAATTGCTAGGAATGTTAGTAAAGGACGTGGAGGAAGAAGTAAACAAGTAAACTCTGCAATACCCAAAGCGATAGATGCAATATCATTAATGAGTGATAATGAGCCATTAGTAAATGAGGCAGCTTTGGGCAAATATAAACTACAATCTCAATTGTAGTGACCCCTCATTTCTCGATAATCATTATACCACGAAAGCAATTCGCACAGAGTAATGAAAGGCGATGCTATTGAATGGAAATCTTCCTTGAAGGGGCCTAGTGTGCCTCTATCGGTGTCTGCAATTGCAATTGGTTCATGGGGAATAATCTTGTCTATTGTGAATCTTTCTATAGGTGCCTATTCTCCAGGTAGAAAGGCCTTATGGTCCGGATTTATATTAAAATCTCGAGATTCTAATACCACTAGTTTTGGAATGGTTATCGACGATATTATATTTTTGGGATTAGCAGTATTTCTTTTCATTATTGGTTTTTTGAGCATAAAAAAATCTATTGCAAAGAGGCCAAAAGGCGATAGTGAAGATATTTCGATATTTATTCAAGATAAAATAAAATCATTTTTTAATAATCTATCAACGTTAGAAAAAGGTATACTCAAGTTTACATCAAGTTGGTTAATAAGTATTGGAATTATTTTTTATCTTGTATGGAGTATTAGTTATAATACTTGGATAGATCCAGGCGTTTATTCGGTAATGATTACATGTATTTCATTTGGAATAGGAATTTTCATTTTGGATAGTTCAAAAAATTAATTATTTTTTGAATCAAATTTTTCTATTATCATCTTACATCTTCTTTTCGTTTCTTCTTCTGTTATTCTGACAACAACTCCTTTTTTTGGTTGCCCATATATCACTACTGAGCCTAATGGAGCCAATAGATGAATTATTAAAGGGGCTAAGTCTTCCTCTCCATCTATTGATATCAACGTTGTATTCTTATTATTTAACCAAGAATTTATTGATTTTTTACATGCATTAAATAGTGCGGGTGTCAATTCTCCAGCCAAATTGTGGCATTTAATAATTTCATCATAATTATCAAATTTTATTTCCTCTGATTCTATCCATATTTTTCTCTTTGTTTTACCATCAATTAAGGCTATTTCGGGAGGATAATTTAATCTTTCAAGAGTAAGTACAGATACATCTCCAACTGCTATCAATGGTACATTCTCATTTCGATATTTATTTATTGCAATTCCCATGGCATATTCGGGTTTTTTTTCCGGACCGGAAATTAACTCTCCAAATGGTTTTTTTAAATCTCTGATTACTTCATCTGTTATATTCAAAATTTCTGAGTCCCAAATTGATATTTGATTATTTATATTTATATTTACATTCCAAGGTTCACCCTCTCTGTTAATTTCTCCATTTCGTATTCTGGTACTAGAAATTGGTAATTTGTCCCATGCTTTGACGTGTCCTATTTCTATGATTTCCAGTTTTTCTAATGAATTCTTTAATCTAATTTCATTAATTTCGAGACAAATTTTTCTTGTCTCATTAGAGCATATAATTGCTGTTGCATCAATGTGAGTTGGAGCTGGACCATGATCATCGTTTAAAATGCCAAATGTAATTTTTTCTATTTGTTCATAATCTAAATTATCAATAATTTCATCTCTGCGAATTATCCAAGAGTTAGTTGTTGGATTATTTTTTGTTGCAATCTCATCAGATATTATCCATATCTCTATTTTCATACATTTTAATAATGCATCATTTATCAACTTCTTGTGACCTAAATGAAATCTATCAAACGTACCGCCGATTAGGCCAAGTTTATGCATATAATCCCTACATATTTGTTTATTTTATGTGCCCCGGGGTGTAACGGTCACCTTCATTGCGTTGGCTCTGGCGCCTGACCCACCCCGGGACGTCTGTCGAACTGTGTGGTAGTCCCTTGATTCATTCCTTTCAGTCCTCTGGGGACCTTTTCACAATCCGGCCACTTGTTTTGCGCCACAAATCATCCCGTTAGGTCATCGTGGTCTTCGACAAATGGTTTCCCATAACGTGGTACCGTAAATCATCCTAAGTCTCCGGCGTGGTGACCTCGTCGTTACGGTGTTGCCGCTTGGGCAAATTGCGGTCTATGCATGTACTTGAAGAACATCTCGGTTCATTTTACGTTATTTTGATAATTTTATGCACTACTTATTAAATCCAGAACTTCTTATGATTAATCTATTCATGATTTCTGAATTTCCATTTGCTATCTCATTTTTCGAAAAATTTGGCCATCTTCCTATCGGCTGGGCTAACCAACCTACTAATTCATGGGACCTACCTCTTTTTGGGATAATGTTGTTAATTGAGCAATTCAATGCCTCATATAAGTCAATAACTGAATCACTTTCAAAGTTATTTTTTTCCTTAGTCAAATCCTTTATTATTGAATAGTCACATCCTGGATGCAGCATAGCCGAAACTCCAGGGGCATTATTTCTTTCACCCTCAGGCCTCAAAATTACTGCAGACCAAGGTAAATCCATCTTTAACAACCATTTCATTTTATCACTATTCAATGCTTCTTTTAATAACTTATGAGATACGATTGCCCACCAATCAATTGGCATTTCAAGGAGTATTAGCTCTAAATCTTCTCTACTTAATTTCTTTTCTTCTAATATTAAGTCTATCATATTGGACCATATCATAAATTCATTATTTGGATTAAGCGTTAGATTTTTATTTTTCAATTTAATCATCATTTGATCTGCGGTACTCCTCTGTTGAAATTCTCTCATATAAAGCCAATAAATTCCCTTGATTGCTGGAAGTGAATTAAGAGGGGGATTCATTATCCATGCATTTATGGCCCAATCTCTCATGTCTTCATGCATTGAATCTGGCATCCAAGCAGCGTTAGCAAGAAATTGTGCCGCTAACCATGATACTCCTTTTGATGCATCTATGGAATCAATTGCAGGTCTCGATCTGAGAAAAATATCTGGATCTTCTCGTAGTTTTTTTCTCATTGCTTCTGAAAGAATTTTTAATACAGAAGATGGCGCTTCATTGGCAACTTCAATAACTTTTTCAATTGGTAAATAGTTTAGATCAAGCAGCGCTAACCATTCAGGATCAAGCCTATTCCTCAATCTTTGCCATCTTGGCCACCTCATTATTGGTGGCGATGATATCCAAGATGCCAATGGATATCTTGCTTCTACTTGATTTGCCCATTCTTCATCACCAAGTGGATACTGAGAAATAGAGGATTTAATTATAGAAAAATATTCATCATCTAAATCCTGCGGAATAAATTCATTTTTAATGTCAATACCCATTATTTTCCAAGGAGATATCGAAATTTTATTTATCAAATCATCCTGATTATTTTGATATTTACTTTCTATTAATTTTAATGGAATTTCGCCTTCTTTAGTTGAGTAATTTAACCAAGGAAGTGGCCTAAATTGACCAATATCTAACTTATCATAGCTTTCAAATTGGGATATTTGTTTTTCTATTATTATTAGCCTTACATTTGGATGTGATTCTATTAATGATAAAGTTCTTTCAGATAAATCTGTTTTTATATCGAGAACTAAGGGCATTTTACTTTCATGTTTTATTGACCAATAAATTAGAGATTCAATTGAATTTTTCTTTATTCCTCTCACATCTATATTCTTAGAATATTCGTCCTTAGAGAAATTACTAGCTCCCCAATCTTTCCTGAATTTTCTCCATGTTGAATCTGAAACTCTAATACGTCTATTTTTTGTTATTTTATCTTTTAATGCAACAAGCCTCTTTTTTCGTTCTTGAATAGATATCCTAGGATGAGATAACTCTATCCAATAGTCAAGTGAATCTAGGGGATATGTCGTATCCTCTGGTTCTAAGCCCCTTAAATCTCCAATCAATAATGCATTTGGTTTTGCTGTTCTTAGTAACATTGACTTATACAGACTGTCTGTTAAAATCCCAACAATTGGTTCCTTTGGCCTAATTCCGGGAATCATGCCGTGACATTCTCCAAGCGTCCAAATGCCTCGATGATAGGAACTCTCTGTAAGGGGAGATCTTGGTTTTTCCTTAGGGGCATTAAACCATTTTCCCATGGATGATGATGTTGTCACTTTATCATTCAATATTTTTCCTCTGATTATTCCTATTATCTTTGGCTTCTCAATGTAGGAATCGATGCTCTCAGGATTTAGATTTTTAGGTTCTACATTACTTATTTCCATAGTATCTAAATTAAACCAACGTAAACTGCCTTCATTTAGTGTAGCCCAGTGCCATAATGCCCCTTCGTTTCCACTGGAATCAGGTAATCTATCTGGGATCATAATCATGGGGGCTTTCGGACGATTTAGAAATGTAAAAAGAATGTCAGTACCTTCTCGATAAATTATGCTATATTTTTTAGTATCTTTAGGTAATGGCAAGGCTATCAATGCCCTAGCCCATTCATCAGAATATAGTGAATTCCAACCTAATGGAGTTAAGCTGATTTTAGCACCTCTTGTCCCAGTAATCAAGTCACTGGAAACAAGTCCCTCATCTCTCATTTTTCTTATTTCAGCTGAAGCATGGGGTACTCTTAAATCCACTAAATCTGCCAATTTACTAACTGTTTCTTCTTTTTCGGAAAGCCTAATCATCAATCTTAAACGATGCTTACTTCTGATACTTTTTGGTGTAATTTTTTCATCTCCTGTTGAGATGTTACCGAAATGATTTGACACTAATTTACTCCTCTGAATTAATCTAAATCAATTATGTGTATAAAATTTACTGTTATAGTTACAATTAGTTAAGTATTTCTATTGGAAATCTTATGTCTATTTAATTATGAAGTTTAAACATCTTAAATATACTACATTTTTCACAACATAATGTAACTACCAATGGTAATAATATACAGAACCATTATATTACCCCCCGCTCTCCTGAGTAACATGGTTAGTTTACGCGGACTATATCAGTAACGGAGGCATTCATTATGGAAATAGAAATTGTACGTAAGAGTATTAGAAATTTCTTAAATAATAAACCAAGGAATACTGCAGAAATTTCATCTTGGTTATCTCAAAAGAATATTTCTCTGAATTTGGATTTAGCAAAATTTCTCGAAGCTGATGATTTTATTGTCCGTATTGGCGAAGTACGTAATAGTGGCGTCATAGATCCTTCACATTCACTGTCAGAGTGGGCCACGATGGATTGGACTGACCATCACGGAAGGAAGTCAGAAATTAATTAATTTGAATGGAGTTAAAGAATATGAGGACAACAAGATTAAGGCAAAAAATAAAAAAATTTTTAGATTTAAGGGGAGAAGCAAATACTACTGAAATTTTGGAACATGTTAATTCTACTATGAGGCATGGGACTACTCCTCAACAACTTGGAAATGTTTTATCTAAGGATAAGGACATCCTTAAAATTGCTACCACTAAGAGAGGTGGAGCATTATCTGGCAGATATGAGATATGTGTGTGGCAATTAAGGCCTGGTACTTTGGAATCTGAAAATAATATATGAGATTATTCTAGTTCAGGATTCCATTCACCGGTTCTAGCTTTATGATTCATAAAAGCCCTCTTGAGGAAGGCCCTTTGACTAGATTCAGGTGTTCCTTCTGCCCATTCCTTTAATGCAGCAGCCTGCAACGCTCTACCGTAAGAATATGATAATTCCCAAGGATATTTAACATTTATTTTATTCATTATATTGAGGTGCGCTGTTGCATCTTCATCAGATTGCCCACCTGAAAGGAATGCAATCCCTGCAATTTCTTTTGGAACATTCTCAATTAGGCACTTTACTGTTAGGCTTGCAACTTCTTCTCTTGTTATTTTTTCTGAACTACTAATTCCAGGCAATATCATATTTGGCTTCAATATTGCTCCTGGAAGATGAACTCCTTGTATTGAACATTCTAAAAATGTCATTGCTAATATCTTTGAGGTAATATCAAAGCATATTTTGGAAGAATGATCGCCATCCATCAAAACCTCTGGCTCAATTATTGGCACCAATCCCTGTTCTTGACATATTGCAGCATATCTAGCCAATGCGTGCGCATTAACTTTGATACATGCTTCACTAGGAATATTGTCTGAAATTCTTATAACTGCCCTCCATTTTGCGAATCTAGCACCCAATTTGTAATAATTAATGCATCTTTCCCTTAAATTATCTAATCCTTCGGTAATTTTTTCTCCTTTATGATTGGCTAATTCTTTGGCTCCTGTGTCAACCTTAATCCCGGGATAAACTCCTCTTTGTATCATCGCTTCTGGTATTGTTTCGCCATTATCCATTAATTGTGTAATAGTTTCATCATAAAGTATGACTCCGCTAATTGAATTCTCATAATCTTGAGATGAAAAAAGATTTACTCTATATTCTCTCCTACTAATTTCAGATGCTTTAATTCCCACGGCCTCCAATCTATTTGACATGGTTCCGTTACTTTCATCAGCGGCTAAAATTCCCTTCCCTTCAGCAACTAAATCATTCGCAATCTTCTCTAAACTGTTAATATCCATGCTATCCCTATCTGGTCGGAAATGGACTTAGGAAATGAATCCATCGTCCTAGGTTGATCATTTATCTTTCAGAAGTCAATATTTTATGTGCATTATTATGGACATCTATGATTTCAGATTGAACTATATATTTCCCATTTTCATTCTTCTTAACTCCTTTAGTTCTGCCATCACAAACTCCAGTGCCAATAAATATTGCATCATTTGAAGAACATAATTCGTCCCTATCCCAAATTTTTTCTACATCCTCATCTATCATTTTCTCTGCTCTTTCTCTATGCCCTTCATTTTTAAAAACTAATCTGCCCTCAAATGGTGCATTTAGCCCTCTTAATGCAGTTGCTGTAATTACACCTTCAGGTGCTGCACCTATTCCCATCAACATATCAATCTCTGAATTAGGGTCTGCAGCATCTAGAGCCGCTGAAACATCTCCATCACCAATTAATCTGATATCAACATTATATTCTTTTAATTCTTTTATCAATTCAATATGCCTTGGTCTGTCCATAACTACTACTTTCAACTCGCTTGAATTTTTGCCCAATGCTGAGCATGCAGCCTCAATATTATATGATGTGCCTGCATCTAAACTAATTTCTCCAATCAGTTCAGAGGATCCGGCTATTTTGTCCATATAGCAATCTGGTGCATGCAATAACTCTCCTCTTGGTGCAGCTGCAAGAACCGCCATTGCATTGGGTAAGTTATATGCTACATGATTAGTACATTCTAATGGATCTACGGCTATATCTATAGAAATTGCCTCAGGAACTCCTTGCATGGATCCTAATGGCTCTCCAATCCATAACATGGGGGCATCATCTCTTTCGCCCTCTCCAATTGCCACTCTTCCATCAAAAGGGACAGTATCGAATACTTTTCTCATGGCTTCAACTGCTGCTCCATCCGCTGCTTTACCGTCGTTACGTCCAATCCATGCTGAAGCAGCTATTGCCGCAGATTCTGTTGCCTCCAGAAAATACTTCTCCAAGTCCCTTGTTAACATGCTCACCGCATAGCGACTAGGAATTCAATTGTGCGGTCGCTGTTTTATTCTTTTCTAAAATTTTAATATCAACAATTTTTGTATTTGGATACTGGCCATCTATATTTTTTTCATTAGATTTTAGCATATCCCATGCACATAATAATCCTGTAGTGACTCCACACAAAGCCTCCATTTCAACTCCAGTGTTCCAATGAGAAATGACCGAAACTGTACATCTTAAATGACCTTCTTCAATATTCCATTTTACATTACAGCCCTCTATGGGGATTGTGTGGCAATGGGGAATCATTCGGGGAGTATCTTTCACTGCTTGAATTGCTGCAACAGTGGAAGCCTCACGGACATCTCCTTTACTAGTTCTTCCAGATTCAATTAAATCTATTGATTCTTTATTCAATTTGATTAAGCCTGTTGCAATTGCAGACCTTTTTACCTTTGGTTTCGAACTAATGTCAATGATGCCATCCAAACCTTCACTCATAATATCGTTTCTAGTAACGTAGACATATATTTGAATATTTATAAAAATAGACTAGTTTTATAAAATTTTACTATAATTTCTAACCTAAACCTTTTTTCCAAATAACTCCATCTTCTCTTACTTCTTTTTTCCACAATGGTGCTTGACTTTTTAACTCATCAATTAGCCAACTACATGCAATAAAACCTTCCTTTCTGTGTGTTGATGCAACATGGATGCAAACAATAGGTTCCTTTGGCCTCACTCTTCCAATCCGATGTGAAATAATTACTTTTTTAACTCCAAATTTTTCAATAGATTCATTACCCAATCTTCTTAATATATTTGGTAATTTTTCTTCCCACGCATCAAAAATTAACTCTTTTATTTTTATTGAATCTTCAATCCCCCTTGTCAAGCCTATGAATGAAACTATGCTGCCACAATCATCTGAATCTATCATTTTCCTTAACTCATCCGGCTTAAGTTTGTCAGACTCTATTGTTATTATTACGTCCTTCACGTTACACCCATGGTACGCTGAGACTTGAATACAGCGGAAATTACCCAATTGTTGAAGTTTAGAACTTCCTCCGTTATATGTATGGACAATGCTCCCTTCCATATCTTAGGGGCCGGACTTTCTGGACTTTCAGCAGCAACAATATTGGCAAACGCTGGAAAAGAAGTACATGTATATGATGTCAGGAAAGACAGCGGCGCTCGTTTCGATGGAGATTTTCAAGGTATTGAAAATTGGACGTCATCTCCAGATTTTTTTGATGAAATGAAGCAATGGGGCCTCAAGCCTGATTACTTCAAGTCTAACAGTTTTGATGTGGTGGATTTAGCACATCCTGATGATGTAATTACTCAACCCAAAACAGAATCTATAGCATTCAGAGTTGTTGAAAGAGGTACAGACGAACATTGCATTGATCAAGGCATGAAGCGTATGGCAATAGAGGCCGGAGTAAAAATACATTATGGGGTACGTAAATCTCCAGATGAATGCGATATTATAGCCGCAGGTCCAAAAGAATCTAGTGCTGTTGCATTTGGTGAAATTTTCCATACTGACCATCCTAACCATGTAACTTTACAATTAAATGATAAATTAGCACCAGGGGCTTATTCTTATTTGATAATAATAGATGGAATTGGACTGATTTGTACCTGCTTATGGCGAAAACAAAAGAAAAGTAGTCGCTATTTGAATGAAACTATTGCATGGTACGAGGAAAGATACGAATTAAATCGAAAACCAATAAAGAGAGTAGGGGGAAAAGGAGATTTTTCACTCCCCAAAAAATATATACATAAAGGTCGTTACTACGTTGGTGAAGCAGGTGGACTACAGGATTTTATGTGGGGTTTTGGCATGAGGTATGCTATTACAAGCGGCGTATTAGCAGCCAAAGGAATTCTTGGAGAATGCGATTATGAATTGGAAATTCGTAAGAGGCTAATACCACTTGTTAAATCTAGTGCCACTAATCGCTTTTTATTAAACAGAATTGGAGACAGAGGATTTAAACTAGCTGCTAGATATTGGATGTGGGACCAAAAACGAAAAGGAGATGGCCTAGCATTTCTTAGATGGCTTTATTCGCCTGGAATTTTTCGTAAGTTACTGTGGCCCATTGTTAAGTTAAGTATGTTGAAGAAAAAAGAACTTCCCGATGGCCGTGTAGTAAACCATATGCCATTTAGGAAGGCGCTTAAGAGAGATATCTGGGAGCCGAGTCCGGCAGCTTTGGAAATTGGTAAACAATGGGACCGAGTAAGGAAATCTGGGGCTCATTTATCATTTAACGAATCCGATACTTGATGTGTGACCTATATTTTCCGTTTGATTGAAATAACCCATCATATTCCCATTATCATGACTTCTTGGCCCGAACTAAAATCAATGCCTAATAATTTGGTTAATTATGGAGTAACTGATAATGGTATTGCCATTATAGAACTAATCTCCGACACTGATGGAAAACCTCTTTCCGAAGGAAGAACCTCTGTCAATACTTACACGCGTGAAATGTGGGAAGATATAGATCAAGCTATTTTGACTGCTCGTTTTGATGGTGATGTTTCTGTAATATTATTGACAGGTCATGGAGATAAATTCTTTTCAGCAGGAGCAAGCATAAATTATCTAAATACATTATCTCCAAGATACAAGTATTTCTTCTGCTTACACGCCAATGAAACTCTTTCTCGCCTCGAGCAAACTCCAAAATTAGTTATTGCTGCATTGAATGGCCATACTGTAGGAGGGGGGCTCGAAATCGCTATGGCAGCAGATATAAGGTTAGCACATAAAGGAAATTTTCAAATTGGATTACCTGAAGTCTCACTAGGAGTACTTGCAGGAACTGGCGGAACCGCCCGATTAGCCCGCTTGGTAGGTAAAGCAAGAGCAATGGAAATAATGGTTACAGGTAGAAAATTTTCCTTTGAAGAGGCAAGAGATATGGACTTAGTACATGATATATATGATAGCGTTGGTTTGAATGATTTCAGGACAGATGTATTGGATTATGCAGGGCAATTCACACTTCCTCTCGCTGCAGCAAAAGCAATTGGAAATATCAAGAGAAGCGTGCAAAGTGGTATTGAGATACCTCTTGAATCTCATCTCGCTTTAGAGAGAGAATTACAATCTGATTTATTTCAGTCAGAAGATGCTAAAGAAGGCATTGCATCATATGTAGAACGTCGTACACCAAGGTTCAAGGGGAAATAATTAACTCAAATTTCCCATCTTTATATACATTTATTCATATACTGATTACCTCTCCCATTTTTCATGGCAGACACGGAAATAGTACAGGATTATTCGCCCAACTTTGAAGCATGGATAAACGACTTCAGTGAATGGCAAACTAGAATTGGATTCGATCCATCTTGGTTGGGAGATTATAGATTTGATATAAAATTTGATTGGGATACCGCAGGTAATCAAATTGAATTTGGGGACTTTGAAGGTATGCCAAAATGGGAAAGGAGGATGCAAATACCTCAACAAAACATAAGAGATGCCATCATTAGTATGATTAGTGTACAAGGTGACACTGAATTTGCTAGTGTAGAACAACAGCACCATCTTTTGGATACTGCTCCAACAGAATATGATAAAAAGTCAGCATTAAGGATAATGTGTGAAGAACAAAGACATGGTTGGCAGATGGCATATGTTTTGTGTACATATTTTGGTGAACAGGGAGTAAGAGAAGCTTCTAAATTATTAGAGAGAAATGCACAAGAGGGCACTAGAATTCTTGGTTCTTTCAATGCCCCGATAGATCACTGGTTAGATTTCTTTTGCTTCACTCATTTTATTGATAGAGATGGTAAATACCAACTTAAAATGCTTAGTACATCTTCCTTCAAACCCTTAGCAGCATCAATGGGGCCAATGCTAAAGGAGGAATCATTCCATCTTGGCACAGGTGCTAATGGGCTAAGGAGGATTGTAAAACAAGGAGTAATACCTTGTGCACTACTACAAAAATATCTGAATAAATGGATTAGCACTGGTCTTGATTTATTTGGTACGGATGATTCGACAAGTGCCCAATGGGCCTATGTATATGGAGTAAAAGGCAGATATGATGAGAGGGAAAGCGACTCTGAGGCCGATCGAGAACATCTAAATGAAGCAAGTAGGGAATTATATTTCCAAGAACTAAGGGAAGAAATGCGTAGGATTAGCTCTGCTAGAAAAGAGGGGGAACCTGAATTATTTATCCCATCAGATAAATTTAACAGAGGAATTGGGATGTATTCTGACGAAAAATATACTATTACGGGTGAAAATTTTGTAGGTACTGAAGAAGAATATGGGGCATATCTGATTAGTGTATTACCTACCCAAGAAGATGAAGATAAATTAATGAATGACTATATGAAGCAAGATTGGATACAATATAGACAATGGAAAGGTAATTGATGGAATATGGTGATTTAAATGCAGCACGTCTCACTTTTAGCTTTTAATAAAGAAAAATGTAAACCATTTTTTGATAATTTAACTGACTTATTTTATCAACACCATCATTCTGATGTTCAAAACTCAGATGAATACGAAAAACTACTATATACAGTAAAACGGCCATATGATGATGAAATGTTGAACATGATAGATTCATGGATGAATCTTGAACAAAGAGATTGGAAAGAGGAAACTACCCGAGAAGTTAAATTAGCACTCTATGCTATTAGATATCCAGATACTTTACTTATTGATAGTTTTACTCAAAAAGCTAGATCAGACATACATCGCTTGTCGGCGTATCTTCATTTTACGCATCATACTTATGCAATATGGGATGAAGATACTCGCAAAGGCCTCGTAAAATTGGGAATCAATATTCCTTCTACTGATGTCGCAGATCCATTTATTTATGGTGCTTATGTAAGTGCAATAGAGCTTCTGAAAGATGTCGCCCCATTCACTTGCTTTCTGGAACATGATGTCCCTCGGCAAAGGTTATTTCAGGCCGCTCTAGCTGCATATGGGCGTCAAGATTGAGTAAAACATATGGTCTATTGGTGTAGCCAGTTACCATGGATGTTAGAATTGTAACCATCATCGGTGCAGGAACAATGGGCGCAGGGATAGCTCAAATTTCTGCTCAATGTGGTTGGGAAACCAGGATATTTGATACCTCGACTAAAAGTTTAGAAAATGCCATATCTAACATTGATACTTTCTGGAATAAAGGAATTAAAATTGGTAAAACTACGAAAATAGAAAAAGAAATTTGGCATTCTAAATTGACTACTTACACTGACTTGGAAGGTGCATTGGAGTCAGCAGATCTAGTTATTGAAGCAATTCCTGAGATTATGGAATTAAAAAAGAACTTATTTTCGAAAATTGAAAAATTAGCCCCATCTCATACTATTATGGCATCTAATACTTCTAGCCTATCAATTTCAGAAATAGCCGATGCGACGAATAGCCCAGAGAGAGTAATAGGCATGCATTTCTTTAATCCAGTTCCGATAATGAAACTACTTGAATTAGTCCATCATGATAAATGCTCTCAAGAAACTATAGATTCATCTAGATTAATCGGACTAAAGATGGGTAAAATAACTATTCTTGTTAAGGATGTACCTGGTTTTGCTACAAGTAGATTGGGAGTAGTCTTGGGTAATGAGGCCATTAGGATGTTGGCAGAAGGAGTGGCTTCAGCAAGTGATATTGATACTGCCATGGTACTTGGGTATAAACACCCAATAGGGCCTCTAGAATTATCCGATTTGGTGGGATTGGACGTAAGAAAAGATATCTTATCTAATCTCGCTCTTTCATTCTCTGATGATCGATATGTTCCGCATCCACTTCTTAATAATTTAGTCGATGCCGGCCATCTAGGTATGAAGTCCGGAAAAGGAATTTATGATTGGTCAAGTGGAACAAAAGTAGAAAGAGACGATATATGAGGACTTTATTTGTCAGTTTACATAGAATTTATTGGGTTATTTGCTGGATTTTTAGGCGTCATAGCATGGATTCCTCAAATAAAAGATGTTTGGCAGGATGGTTCGCATGAAGGAATTTCTTTACCTACATTTTGGTTAGTTGCTTCAGCATTATTATTGTGGTTAATTTATGGTATCCTCATGTCTTCTTATGCAATCATAATTTCTAATATAATGGCATTAATCTGTATACTATTAGTAATCATTGGCGTTACTAGACTTAGATATAAATGAATCATTTCTTCTCTAAAATTTTTCAAAAGCATATTGATGAATTTATATCTGTATTCTCCATATGTTTAGTAAATAGCGATACTCTTTCATCATTTACTCCCAAGTCACTAATTCCCATTCGAGATTTTGAATAAATATACATCACAGAAGTACCGTTTTCACAATGTAAATTAATTGCAAAATCATCAGGAAATCTCAATATCATAGTTCTAAATACAGCGTGGATTTGATTATCCCATTCTCCAAGAATTTCAGTCCTTGGTTGGCTATTTATCCAATTTTTTGCCTCTAATATCACTTCACTTAAATTAGAATTAAAACGTAATTCAGTTTTACTCTCACCTCTATGGGGCTGAGGGCCAATCATTGTACAATTCATTGAATCCCTGGGGCATTCTTCTGGAAATTCATTAGGCGTTATTAATGAATCAGGTCCAATTATTTGAATTGATATTATGGCAGTAACATATGTCACTAAAATAAATATTGTTATGCCTATACTCCTTTTTTTTAGTAAATTTATTTTCAAAAATTTCACCCTTCTGCAACTATGACTTTAGTCGCTCGTAAAATCCTATCATGAAGTTTGTATCCATCTTCAATTATTTCGATTATATCTCCAGGATTTTTTCCTTCTGGGCAAGGTATTGATGCAATTGATTCCATGCTTATGGGATTAAATTTACCATCTTCAGTATCTATTTTCTTCACTCCTTCAATCCTCAAGGCATCCATCATTCCATCTATTGTCATTTTAATTCCTTCAACTAATGATTCAGATATATTTTCTTCAGTTGAACTACTTTTAATCGCCCTTGATAGATTATCAATTATTGGTATCAATCGAGTTGCCAACCCGCTACAACCATATTTGATTGAATCATTCCTATCTCTAATGGCCCGATTTCTTACATTCACTATTTCAGCTGCAGAATATTGTAATTCTTTTTCCAAATTATCAACTTTTTCTTCCATTGCACTTATGGGGTCGATTTCCACTTCTAATTCAATTTCTACTTCCTCTTCGGGAATTGGTACGTCTTCTGAGTCGCCTGACACGACCCTCCGTCCACTATTTCATTCAAGAATTCGATGGTTATTTTATTCAACATAAAAGTATTCGCCTTCAACTTTTTGTTCTCTGTCCTTTCTACTTCCTGGCTTATTGATTCGAGGCCTGTGAGAATCATGATCTCTTCTAAAAGTAATATCAACATTTGCTAGAAATTTATTCATGCCTTTTCTAAGGCTTAACGGCCCTATGGCATTACCTAGTTTACCTCCCTCTCCATCAAAAACTAATAATGAATCACTAACTATGTCGATGAAATAAATATCATGATCAATTACAAAAGCAGCCTTTTCATTACTTTCCATAATCCTCCTTATTGCTTTTGCAGTTTCCATTCTAGCATTTGCATCTAGGTGTGCACTTGGTTCATCAAATAAGTAAAGATCCGCTTCCTTGCCTAAACATATTGCTATACTTACAGCCTGTAATTCTCCTCCTGATAATTTCTTTGCTTGTAATTCCAACATTTTATCAATTTTAAGTGGCCTAATTACTTGTGTATTGAATTCTCCCGATCTCCATTTCATTCCAATCTCAGTATCCATCCAATTTTGTACACTTCCTTCAAAATCAGTATTTACGTGTTGTGGTTTGTATGAAATTTTTGCATTAGTCGTACACCAGCCACTATCAGGCTCAAGTTCTCCAGCAATTAATTTTGCCATTGTTGTTTTTCCCGTTGCATTGGGTCCTACAACACCTACGACTTCTGCTGATTTAACTTCTCCTTTACCAGTAATTAACTTGAAATCTCCTAATGTTTTTTCCATGTCTCCCCATTTTATTATGGGCTGTCCAATTTCTTCTCCTCTTGTTCTTCCTCTTAAGAATTTTATTGGCTTATCTCTTATTCTAACATTTTCTTCATGTAGAAAACCATCCAGATATGCATTTATGGCACCTCTTGTAGTTCTTGATGGGGTAAATATTCCATAGGCCCCTCTGTCTCCATAGATTATATGTAACATATCGCAAAGTACATCTAATATTGCTAAGTCATGTTCTACTACCAAGACTCTCTTTCCTTTACTGGCCAAATCTTGAATTATACTGACCATTCTCATCCTTTCATAAATATCAAGGTACGAAGAAGGCTCATCAAAGAAGTATACTTCAGCATCCTTGAGGATTGTGGCACAAATGGCAACTCTTTGTAATTCACCCCCAGATAAATCTTTTAGTTCTCTTTCTAAAAGATGTTCAATACCAGTCAGTTTAGCATATTTATCGAGTTCTCCCATTTCATTAACTCTGTTTAACAATCCACTAACCTTTCCACTCCATAATTTGGGCAATTTGTCAATGTATTGTGGCTTCACTGCTATACTGATTTCTCCTTCTGATACTAAAGTCAAATAATCTCTTAATTCTCCTCTGGGAAATGTTTCAATAATACTTTCCCAATCAGTCGGCGGATCAATCCAATCTCCAAGATTTGGCATTATGGAACCAGAAAGAAGATTAATCGCAGTAGATTTTCCAATACCGTTTGGCCCCAGAATTCCTATTACAGAATCCTGTCTTGGTGTGGGTAAACGAAATAATCTAAATCCATTTAAACTATATCTATGAGTCATATCTGAACTAAGTTCTTCTGGAAGATTGATTACCTTGACCGCATCTCCGGGGCAAAGTTTAGCTCTAGTAAAACATACTGGGCACGCTTCTTCAAGAATTTTACACTTGTTTTCTTCAACCTGAATGCATTCTCCTCCACACATCCCAGCATATTTCTGCAGATATGTAAATGCAGAACTATTTGGTTTACATCTCTCTTGAATTAATACTGCAATTCTAATGTTCTCACCTCTTAAAATTCTATTATTACTTCTTATATTTAGAATAGCCCATCATAACCTATTTTCTAGATAGCAAGAAATCTATATCTGATATATACATACCCTGCAAGAGTAATTTTTTCTGTCTTTGATAATTGAATTCTACTTGAAAATACGTCGCCATCTCTTTTCTTTATTTTCTTTAATATT
>MEHZ011598260.1_pt1 | contig 18572 bp, 26 predicted proteins | sample 897221 | NCBI WGS metagenome assembly MEHZ01 (sample SAMN05514161, study PRJNA337945) | marine metagenome | isolation source: marine surface water | place: Arctic Ocean | collected 2007-12-13
GAATAGATGATAAATTTACTCCAATGAATCTAGATGGTGGGGTAAGGTTATGCTTTGAAGAAATCAAATAAAAGTAATTCCAAACCTCTTAGACATGAACCTCTCAACACCCCGAAATGTAGGAAAACTCCAGAGATACCAACGGGACCAAAAACCAGCCCCGTCGATACCGCTCATTTTCCAATCCTCTTTATCACTTCTGTTGATACTTAACATCTTATCTTGAATCTTCTTGGGATCTCGCTCAGATGTGATGTACTTCGGCACCCGCCCCCCGTGTCTAAGAATATACGATCTCATACGAGAAGGAGTCCCATGTTTTGTATAATCCGAAAATCCACGAGCACCAAAATCTACAGTTCTTCCGTCTTCTAGTGTTGCCCTGAACTTCTTTTTAAGATTAGGGCTACGAGTAATTTTGACGCGCATACTTATTATGTATCAATAAAATTTACTTGCACATTTGGCAACCGTAGTTTTCCTTCTTGGGGAGGAAGAAAAGACGCTCAGGACCACGCTTGACCATGAAAATGTGATCATAAATGTGGAGTAGAGAGATAGTGAGAGTGAGAGCAATAGCAACCATACCCTTGTTCTTGCGCGCGGTGATCATGTAGTAAAGAACGATCGCCACGAGAATCATCTGAACGATGGAAAATTTGGGCATTGTGAAACGCTTCTCAACGGTCTCAACTTCCTCGGTGGGTTCGGGTTCAGCATACTTCGACTTGTATCCAATAGCCATGTTTTATTATCTATCAAGAAATTAATGTGGACTCTCACAGTGATCCCGGTCCTGATGGTATTGCATGATTATATGAAGGCACCTATAGACCGCCTGTATTTTACCAATTTGTGGAGACCTCTACTCGGTATTCAGAACACCTTCAGAGATGCAATACATTGTGTATCGACACATAATGTTCAAAAATACCCTGGACTTTTGTTACTTAAACTTCACTATCAAAAAATAAAAGATGAATTTGAACGGGTTTCTTCTACACTGACTAAGAAGTACCAACATGATCATGATAAGTGGTCACCACATAACACGAATTATTGTTTCTATGAAGTTAAGGATTTTCCTATTCTTTGGAACTTAATAAATCAGATTTCATGTGTAGATAAAGAACGACCACATTTTGCCGTCATAGATGGTCCTATGATTATTCCACCCCATAGAGCTGAGTCTAATAAACGTCTTAGATATCAACTTACTTTAGAGGGTGATGGTGACTGTAGTTTATATACTGAAAATGGTAGGCACATACACAAAGAAGGTGAAGAATTCCTCTTTGATCATGGGAGATACCACGAACTCATAAAATTAGGAGAGGGGAAACGGGTTGTTCTCATCTTAGATATTCATAGGTGATTTCGACACACTGCTTCATACATATCACTTCCACCTATAAGTTCTGTGGTTTTATCTTTGACGATCCTCTTAGTAAAAGGACCAGGTGTTCCATTATTACAATGCATACATAGTGCTGAAAGTTTAGTTACATCACTTGCGAGGGGGATACAATCGATGAGTTCTCCAAACTTTCTCTGAAAACAATCTCCATCAAGACCTGCGATAATAATCGATTTTTCTAGGTATAAACACCCTTCTATGAATTTTTTGAGTCTGGGAAAGAATTGTGCTTCATCTATGGCTATTATATCAGCCCGTTCAAATTCATCTGTATCTATGATATCAAATAGGTCATACACTTTGTGGCAATTAAACTTAACATTATCATGCGTTTTGAGAACTTCTTCGGGTGATCTGGTATCTTTCGCTGAGTTGACGATCATGACTTCCTTACCTATTACTTTTAGACGCTTAAGTTGTCGGATAAGTTCGGAAGTTTTACCAGAAAACATATTCCCCATAATAATTGAAAGTCCCATTATCACCTTATTATTATAATATTGTATTTTTTATATGGGTGAACTTCACAGGGCAACTTTTAATGGCCACACGGGCTATTACAATCCTAGGACAGGTCGTGTCAGATTCGGGAAATGTATTTACCCAAATATTGCATCGGCTATAAAATATCTTAAGGGGTGACCTTAATAAACACGGGTTTCTCTGGTTTAACAAGGAATAGTCCAACTTGTAAGACCCTTCGCGCGAATTGTGATCCAACTATTATCGTACTACTTTCCACATACTTACGAGAGTTTGGCCTATGATGATCCAGTACCTTCTTCATAGATAGAATCCTTCTTATAGACACATTATTACAATGTGTAGTATTTAATTCAAGATTAACCGGTTCATTGTACCTTCCCCATATACTGTTAAAAAATAAATCGATATGTTTAGGTTTAGTACTATCGGTTATCATCAGAGAACATGTTCGTCCCATTTATATTATGTGTGATAAAAAATATCACTAAAAAACAAGAATGCCTCTCACCGATGCTCAAATTGCTCGAAAAGTTGGGCAACTGCGTAGAACAGAAGGTCAAATCTATGCACCCCCCAAATACTTCAAGGGGCTTGGGACTCTCAAGGAGGTTGAAACTCGTTACAAGAAGATGCTCAAGAGGGACTACACCAAGTTTAGAACAGACGAAGGAAGAAAGACGAAGACTTCCTCCTACACCCAAAAGTTCAGGAAAAGGTACGGCTCAGATGTCAAGTCGTTGCCAGATATTGCGAAGGCTACTGGCATTCCTCTAAAAACTGTGAAGACCATCTACAATAGGGGACTCGCTGCGTGGAGAACCGGGCATCGTCCGGGAGCCTCTCCACAAGCGTGGGGGTACGCTAGGGTGCACAGTTTCGCCACTAAGGGGAAGACGTACTACACGGCTGATAAAGATCTGCGTTAAATACAAGATGGTTCACCTAGAACGAATACATGAAGAAATACGTGTTTTAAACATAAAAGACGAAACTCTACTCTCGTTTCGTGTTTTTGTAAATTTTGTTAAACGGGTAGATTATTTGAAAAGTATTGGGTTGGGAATTTTACCCGATCGTAAAACTTTGACAGATGAGGAGAGTAATGAAATGAAGTATCTCGATACATATTTTAAAACCCTAAAATCTCTATTTCCAGTGTTATACTGTAAGTGGAACCGAAGGTCGAGTTAAAGAAATTAGTATAGGAGAATGTAATGAACGTTCCAGAACATTTTAAGAAACTTTTTCAAAGTAAAGACCTCACAATGAATCAAAAAATGATGACGCTCATGGCATTCATGCCAGAGATTCCATACAACGCAGAAACTGCGAAAATGTGGGAAGATGGAGAAAATGTGGGTAAGGACATCAAACGCCTCGTAGATGAGGGTAAGATCCGTTTAGATGGTTTCGATTCAGATTTTATATTAAAAGTTACTGAGTTTTAAAGCTCTATATAATGGTAACTGAACTCCAGCTATATGAATAATTGATTTCAACTGTTCATGTTTGATATATACTAAATTCCATATGAAACATGCACATGCGATACAACTCCACATAAATACGTAGTAATCCGCAACATTGAAATTTACATATATGATGAGTATGAAATTACATAGTATGTCATACCACTTTATGAAAACGTTAGTGGGTGCTAACACGTGAAAGAGTAATCCGTTATATAAAACTATATAAGCTATCAATGAGTCCGTACGTAGATAATGAACTATGTAGGGAACCAAACCAATTGCCCGAATATTCATGATATAAATTACAATTATTACTTTATGTAGATTTCACACGAGGGCTTCTTTGCCAACTCTGGTATCCACGATTTCAATGTCTTCTAATTGATAGAGTTTCCATATATGTTCAATGCGTATATATTTTATACTCGTTTAATAGTACTGTATCGCTCATTTGCTTCTGGATCAGCTTGATCGGGGTCGATTGCAATATTCTGTTTTACGTAATATGGTTTTGCTTCTCTCACGGGATTACTCGATTCATAGGGAATGGATGAGTGATGGAGACAAATACGAACCTTACCATCAGGGTTTCGCTTGTAACCAAAAGTGTACTCAACTTCTGAAATTTCACCAGTTGTGGCACAAGTAAATTCATACGTTCCCATAGCGTGTGCTACTTCGTTGTGACAGTCGATTTGGTGATTGTCGAATACAACTTTACTGAAACCCTTTTTGGCGTTTATAGCGAAGCCCTGATCTTCTTTGAAACCGCCGACTATAGCATCATGACCCACGAAATAAGACATTGCGTCGTTGGCGGTAGGACGAAACTGTTTCTGTGCAGCCTTAGTCGGTTTGAAGAGTACATTAGAGTGATCATATCCATACAGTTCTCCCGCACGATCACCTGCGAGACCCACATAATCGCCACCCGCTAGGAAAGAAGTTGAGATATCTACGATAGATTGTGCCCAAAAGTTCTGTGCATCTATGACTTCATCCCTCGTCACATGGTCGGTGCCTACAGGGGTACTAAAATTGTCGATCAGATGAGAGGCTTCATCCATAGGTGGAGAATATCTAGACCTTTGTGTAGTCTTTTTTAAATGCATACCTCGAGCTGCATTGATTTCTGTATCATATTGATCAGGATCGGTAAATACTCGAGTTTTAACGTTTCGTGCGATATTAATACGTGTAAGGGCGAAAGACATGTTTTCTATTTTAATGCATTTATTCTTTATCTTTATTCTCACTCGGACGAATAGCCCACTTGTTTTCTTTCTTAAACTTCTTATAGTCAATTTCCTCGATTTTGAAAATCTTCTTAATGAGTTCTTTGATAGGGTGCGCTGTCTCCGCCTTTTTGGGTTCGCCGTCTTCGTCGTAAGAAGGTGGCTTTCGCTTCCCCTCACCCGGAGCCTCTGTGGGCTCAATGAAATCGTTATTTTTACCGTGTGTAGTTACACGAGGACGTATAAAATGCATTCGTGTGAGCGATAAGATCATTTTATTGGTTGAAGCGTATTGTCTTTAAACACCTAAGTGGAACTTATCTACTTCAAATATCATTCTACTATATTCATCATGAACGCTATGTCCATCACTGATTACATCCTCAAGCTCGAAAAGCTCAACGACGAGTCTCGTACCAAGATTGAGCAACTGAAGACACTCCTTCAAGAAGCTCACGATGAAAGGGTCTCTGCTTTAGAGAAGCTTTCTCTCTATGATACAACTTCTCGTGTCACTGATAAAACTATCAAGGTTGTCAATGACAAGAACACTGACATTGCAGAGTATCTACTTACTCTCGCAGAATGTGTGGATGAGTACTTCAAGACTGTCGCCTACCGACGAGCTGCTGAGGTTGTTGCCGATCTTCCTTACGAGGTTCTCAGTGGTGAAAGTCTTCTACACCTCAATGGTATCGGTAAGTCCATTGCCTCCAAGATCGACGATTTCCTTGAAGATCGCGATTCAGACTACGAGGAGTCCATTGCATCAACCGAATCTGATGCAGAGTCTGTTGCCTCTAATGATTGTGAGTCTGATGACTACTGTATTTCCTACAATCATGACATCTACACGATGCTCATGAATGTAGCTGGCTCTGAGAAAGATGGTTATAAGCGTCAGGCGTATGTCCGAGCGGCTTCCAAGATTTACAATCTCCCCTACAAGATTACGAATGGTAAAGAAGCCATGAAACTTCAAGGAATTGGCAAGTCCATTGCCAGTAAAATTGACGATTTCTTCCATGAGAACAGGAACTGTGATCTCGTGGATTGCTTCATAAAGCTCGGCAACTTGGAGGATGATCACTACAAGTCTGAAGCCTACTGGAATGCCGAAGAAAAGCTCCGCGATCTCAACTTTGAGGTCACCTCCAGTGATCAAGTCAAGAAAATTAAGGGCTTTGGTCCTTCCATTTGTGCTAAGATTGATGAGTTTTTCAAAACTGGAACCATGAAGAGGATCGAGGAACTTTCTAGAACCTAAGTAAAACATAGAAATTTTAATAAATATAAAAAAATGTCTGTTGATTTTCGTGTTGCGTTTTGCCAGGCTACACAGTCGCTTTGCCCCGACGTGCAACGTGTCATTTGGGGTGACATTTTACCCCATGAAGTTAAGAGGGAACGGGTGGCGGCCACTTTCGCTGCGATGAGAGCCAAGATTATCGAGCTTGAGAGTGCTAAAGATGACGAAGATGCCCAGATGCATTTAGATCTACTCCTCGGATTGCCTGTGTACTACCCGGATGGTGTAGATGAAGATGAGTTGAGGACTCAACGTAGAATGGCGGCCTTCTCGGGGAAGGCTAGTGCTCTAGCCAGTTGGAAGTGGTATCGTAGATATTTTCTTTGTAATAAATAAACAATGACTCCAGTACTCGTATCTGTGGACAAGGCGGGTGATCTCAAGCTGGGACGCAAGAAGTGCCGTCTCCACAAGAAGGCTGAAGTAGTGAAGGTTGCCAAGAAGTATGGTATTGTTCAAGCTGAAAAACTCACCATCAGTGAACTCTGTGGTGGCATCAAGATGCGTGCCAAGAACACCCCCCTTGCGAAGGATCTACTCCGCCACGCTGCCAAAAGGGGTGTTCGCACTGATAACTTAAATCTGTACAATAACGTCCCCTTAGCCAAGTTGTACCCCGAAGCTGCTAAGAAGCGCGCTGCCGCTAAGAAGAAGAAGGCACTTACACCCTCTATGAAGGCTGCTCTCAAAAAGAAGGCGGTCACCAACTTCATGAAAGGTATGGTTACAACAAATTCAAACATCAAAAAACTCCGGGAACTTAACGAAAAACCTTCCAAGAAAGCTCAACCTCTCACCAAGGATGAGGCTATTAAGCGTATTATGGCGATGAAGGGTCTCCAGAGGAATGCCAAGATGAAGTTAGCAAACCGCGTTGGTGTGGGAGCCATGTCTCCTCGTCGCATCGTCAAAGTGGCTCGCGAACTTTCTAGGTTAAATGCCCCTGCTTATCGCGTTGTTATGTAAATTCCACTTTCAATCAATATTCACCTCGTTTTCGCTAAGATCATTATATATCTTCTCGGTAGTGTCATATGTAGATACACTGTCTTCAATCATCATATTTCTTACAGTCTCATATAAAACTGTCGTGAGTGCAAATTTATACGCTAAGAATCCTACGAAGGTGGCTCCATAATCGAAATCAAATGCAAATGGGGCGTTATTCCATGACACTTCAAAAGCGGCGGCACTCAACGGTGCCAAAAACTCCTTTTGAAATGTTGCCGTTTCCAGGTTATCAACTCTATCGGAGAGAAGAGAGACATACGCATAAGACGCCAAAGCTCCTAGGACTGCAGATACACCTTGGTCTGCCCCTTGTGTGATAAAATAAGACGTAGCGAGTGCTGTACCGTATCCAGCGGTTGAATTTTTGAGGGTCTTCTTGAGACGCCTGTATTCTCCGGTGACGGGTTTTGCGACGGCGAGGGTGAGGGACATTACTATACGAAAAATGCTTAAAATCTTTATCCTAATTATAGTAAAATACCGTGTCATCTTTGTAAGAAGAAATGTGGTATTCACAATTGTATAGGGGTTGAAATGAAAAGAGAAGAACTCAAGGAAAACTAGCATTTGAACCACCATCTAAACACTTAAAGATTTAACTCGTAGAATAGATGTGCTGAGATGTCCGAGTGGTCTAAGGAGGGCGTCTTAAGAACGTCTGGTGTTTTCACCTCGCGGGTTCGAACCCCGCTCTCAGCATTCCGCACTCATAGCTCAGGGGTAGAGCGCAAGCTTAGTAAGCTTGAGGTCAGGGGTTCGAAACCCTTTGAGTGCATCATTATTAAAAGAATGAAACACGTCTATATCATGAACGCTGCCCGTATTCATGATGTGGTTACAGTTACTTTTCTAGTTCCTTATTCTACATTGACACTAGCGGAAGTATTTTTTGGGTATGTCGTGTATCCAATGTTTTTAACATATGCTCTTACATTTCATATACTTTATGATCTCATATGGATATATCTACAACCCAAAATAATAAAATCATATCGAAAACTTATAATATTACACCATATCGTGACTCTCATTTATCTTCTCAGACCCCTTTTAAATCCTACAGAGTCGCGTTTAACATCACTCGTGTCACTCGTGGAGATTGATACAACGATTCTTATTTTACGCAGACTTTTACCTAAAAGTGACTTTATGAATAATTTATATCTCGTATCGAATCTGTTTATTCGTGTATATTACGAAACATTTCTATCTTTTATTGTATGGTTTTTATCATATAATTATACGATGTGGTCTAGAATTCACGTCCTTGTATGTCAATTATTTATAAACGTGTTCAGTTGTGGAATATGTGCACTCACTTTTTCGAAGAACTTTAAGAAAACAATCTAGAATAATAATATGCAGATATTCATAAAGACACTCACTGGAAAAACTATAACCCTAGAGGTTGAATCTTCAGATACGATCGATAACATTAAAGCTAAGATTCAAGATAAGGAGGGTATTCCACCCGATCAACAACGACTTATTTTTGCTGGCAAACAACTCGAAGATGGACGCACTCTCGCAGATTACAATGTTCAAAAGGAATCAACCTTGCATCTAGTTCTAAGACTTAGGGGTGGAACGAAATATACTTAAGGGGTATAGTTCATTAAATTACAGATGCCTCTGGGCGTTAAAAAGCTTTCGTTTGATGCTCGTTTGCCTACTCGTGGTTCTGATGGTGCTGTGGGATATGATTTATATAGCTCCGAAGATGCGACTGTACCGTGTCAAGCAGGGAGAGCTTTAGTTGGTACTGGAATTGCTTTGTCCCTACCAGATGGTGTATATGGTCGTGTAGCTCCTCGTTCTGGTTTAGCTGTAAAGCACTGTATTAACGTTGGTGCGGGTGTTATTGATCCCGATTATACCGGTGAAGTCAAGGTTGTCCTATTCAATCATGGTGTGGAAAACTTTGAAATCAAGAAGGGTGATCGTATTGCTCAACTTATTCTTGAACGTTGCGAAACGCCTATGATTAAGGAAATTGGTCTTCTCGAAGAGACACTCCGGGCAGATGGGGGTTTTGGATCTACGGGGAAGTAAATTATCTCTGACGGGAAAGTGAAATCATCATAAATACAACTATGAGAGTAAATGACATAGCTCCTATGATGTAATAAATATTGATCTCATCCTCCTCCTCTTCCTCCTCCTCCTCCTCTTCCTCCTCCTCCTCCTCTTCCTCCTCATCTTCCTCATCTTCCTCATCTTCCTCATCTTCTGTGCTACCACTCGCAGTTCCGAAGCAGTTTTCACTTGTAACAAAATCTTGTTTCTCTCTATCAGTGCAAGCTGCTGGGTCTTCACAAAGGGGGCAATTCTCACCCTCTTTACATTTACAACACTGTTTAAGAGAATCTTTAGGAAATGAGACATTGTCAGCTGGTGCCATGAATCCAGATTTACATATATCTTCACTGACAGGTTGGCATCCTTCTGGTATAATTTCAATACCTCTGGTGGCACCTGTTTCGTCTTGTGTTTCTATGGTATTAACACCACAATCCATTTAATTTTATATAAGATTATAAATCAAAATCTTTACAGAACCAAAGATCTTCTGGGGTTGGCATAAAAAGCATACCGTGCCTCATAGTCATATGCAATTTTGCATGATTTACAGTCGGGTAAGTCCAAAGTAACCAACGTTCCCAATATTCAGCTCTAAAATAGTTATCCCAATCTTCTTTAGTGCTTTTGTTAATTTTCATCATTTCTCTATGAATCTCATACGAATCCCTCTCTATTCGCAGCTCCTTAGGAATGATTGCCCCTTTCCTAATGAGATGTGCTCGCATAAGTCGTGGATTTCCGTGGTCAATGTAATGCTGTACACTCCTTTCACCAAAATCTATCGATCTTTTATTAGGTAAAGTTACTCTAAGTTTATGTGTTACAGAAGGACTAGGTTGAACAACGACGTGCATCCTATATAAGGAAAACAGTTTTTATTATTATATGATTCAATACACATCTCATGATGGCACACTTATAAAAGTCGGTGAAAATGCCAAAGAAAATGATCAATTAACTTTGTCAAGTGCTCCACATCATTGGTGGTTCCATGTTGCAGGATGTTCTGGGGCACATGTTATCGTGTGTTACGATGGACCTGTGATACCTAAAGAGATTAAAAAGGATGCTATGGTTTTAGCGGTTCATCATAGTCAAGCACCAAACACGAAAATGTCATGTGTGGATATGACTAAAGTAGAACATGTTATATGGGTTCGTCAAGCTGGTAAAGTCAAATTAACTGGTGAATTGGTAGAACTCACCATATTTATGAAACGCGAGGTTGAGCGATTAGCGCGTCTAAAACAAACTGGTATAAAGGTTTAGGTAACTCTAATACAAATGGCACTTGGGAAGAAGAATGAGGAGACGACTTCTCGTCTCTCACCTGACGAGAGATTTTCCATGTACACAGAAAAGAAGAAAGCTGCTATGAAAAAGGCACTAGATGGTGAGAAGATTCGGTACAGGTCTAATCGTAACTCGGAAAATTTCAAGAATTTCCTCGAGAACCGACTTACGATTTGGGATGATATGAAAGATAAAACGTTTTATGGAAAACGAATGTATGAGAAAACAAAAACATTAATTGATAACTGGAATTAATTACCAAATGCGACGCCTGCCATACCATTCTTCACTCTGAGAATGTTATAGTTGACACCGTAAACGCGATGAAGTTGGTTACCACCTGTGGGGTTAGTGAGAGAAAGTTTAGCGGTATCAATACGACTGAAGTTAAGTGCACCAGTTGGTTGAGACTTGCTCATAGTCAAACAGAAAGGCCAAGTGTAAGTGGGAACGTTATCGATAGCATCATCGGGAAGATCGGTACAGTGCATCTCAGCAACTACATCGTGATGATAGACGTGAGTTGTGTTTTCAAAGAGGGGAGTACCATTAATGTATAAAGTAGAGGTATCGAACTTGTACTCATTCGTGTAGTCCGAATCAGTCGCCTTACCAGATACAAGGTGAATAGACTTAACAGGATGGTTGAAATAAGTCAAATCGATATCGGTATCTGTCTTAGTAGCGAGCTGGTATTGGGTTTGTGTGAATAGAATTTCATGCTCGGTCTCAGTGAAGAATTTACGCTCATCTGTGTCTACGTATATGTAGTTACCCCAAACCTTGGGAGTGGTGCTGGGAGTAAAGCCGTCACGGCACTTAACCCTGATTTCTACATCGTGATACTGCATAGCCACTAAAGGAAGTGATTTAGTATAATCCTCACCAAAGAAGAAAGGAATCATGTAGTAGTTACCAGAGTGGTTACCCTTACGAGTATTAGTGGTAACCGCGAAACTTGCCTTGGCACAAGAATCCCTCATGAGAGTATTGTGAACGCCTTGAATGTAAAGAGAATCAAGCTGGGAAACCTTCTGACCACCAATCCAAAGAGAGAATTCAGTGGGGCTGGAAGCGTTATTAGAATAGAGACCGGTTACATTATCTCCGACACCGGCTATACCATCAGCCTCAATCCATATGTAACTCATGAGATCACCCTTGGAACGAATAGGGATGGTCACCTCGTTGTTATCACCAAAGGTTCCAATGTAATCCATCCTCTCGGGCTTCATAGCGAAGTTAGTGTACCTTTTATAGTTCTGACGAAAGAAGCTGACCTGGGGGCTACCAGTGATGTAGACATCCTGGGCACCCACCGACACGAGGTCAATTAAAGCGGCCGACATTTATTAATAAATGATATTAAAAATTCGGATCGTTATAAACACATGGTAGTTTTTCAAGCTCTGACTTGGGAAGCGAGAGATGTTGATGAAGAACACTTGATCAGTATTTTGGGTAAGACCGAAGACGGTAAATCAGTCTGTCTTACGACTACATTTGAACCTTATTTTTTTGTAAAGTTACCAAGAGGCACAGTTGAAAGAGATGTCCGACTCCTTTTCAATGAACTCAATGAACTTAAGCCTGACCACGTTACCAGTTACAGTATAGTTGAGAAGAAGGATGTATGGGGTTTTCAAAATAACGAAAAGTTTGCTTACATGCGATTAAATTTTAAAACTCTTTTAGACCGACGAAAAGTAAATTCGGTGTTTGCGTATAATAATAAATATAGACGATTCCATGTATATGAATCAAATATAGACCCTGTCCTGAGATTGATGCATAGAACAGGAATTCAATCAACAGGTTGGCTTGATACCGGAGATGACTGTGTTCGCTCGTATCTCGCACATGTTGATATCGATTTGTGGTGTAACGATTGGACAACTCTTAAACCAGTAAATCGTGATGACATAGCACCATTTGTGGTAGCATCTGTAGATATTGAATGTAACAGTTCTACTGGAAAGTTCCCTGATGCTGATATTCCCGGTGATGCATGTTTTCAGATTGCTATATCTTTGTGTAAGTTTGGTAGTGATCAACCATATAAAAAAACATGTCTCTGTTATAAGAAAACCGAAGGTCCTGATGTTGTAAGTTTTGATACTGAGCGGGGAATGCTCGAAGCCTTTCAAAAATATTTACATGAAAATGATATTGACATTATTACTGGTTGGAATATTTTTGGTTTCGATCTTCAATATATTTATAAACGTGCTCAATATACTGGTTGTGATCCAGAATTCTTCAACATGGGTAAGTTTAAGGATACACCGAGCGAACTTGTGATGAAGAAGTTGAGTTCAAGTGCGTTGGGTGATAACTTTCTAAAACTACTCCCCATGTCTGGTCGATTTATTTTTGATCTCTTTCATGAGGTGAAGAAGGGTTACAAACTAGACTCATATAAACTGAATGAAGTTTCTAAACTGTACTTGGGAGATCAAAAGATTGACATGACACCAAAGGAGATGTTTGCTCGCTTTAGGGAAGAAGATCCAGTAAAATTAGGTGAAGTAGCTGAATATTGTATCAAGGATACTCTTCTACCTCACAGACTACTGAAGAAGCTATGCACATTGTTAAATTTACTCGAGATGGCCAAGGCTACATGGGTACCCCTCTGTTTTCTCGTGGAGAGAGGACAGCAAATCAAAGTATTCAGTCAGCTCACTAAGAAAGCCCGAGAGCTTGGATATATGGTACCAACAATCAAATATGGAGCACTCCCAGAAGAAAACTATGAAGGCGCAACCGTCCTAGATGCACAAAAGGGTGCATACTATACACCTATTACTGCTCTAGACTTCGAAGCACTGTATCCTAGTATAATGATGGCACACAATCTCTGCTACTCCACTTTCGTAATGGATGAAAGGCGATACGGTAACGTACCGGGTATTACATATGAAACATTCAAGATTGGTGAAAAGGTGTACAAATTTGCACAGGGAGTTCCAAGTCTTCTACCGGCTATTCTTTTGGAGCTTAAACAATTTCGTAAAAAGGCCAAACGTGATATGGCGGCAGCCACGGGTTCGATGAAAGAGGTTTATAATGGTAAGCAATTAGCCTATAAGATCTCGATGAATTCTGTATATGGTTTTACGGGGGCGGGTAAGGGTATTCTCCCATGTGTCCCCATTGCTTCTACAACAACATGTAGGGGTCGAGGTATGATTGAAGAGACTAAGAACTATGTAGAGTCTAATTTTCCTGGTGCCAAGGTTAGATACGGTGACACCGATTCAGTGATGGTTGAGTTTGATGTTGGTGGTCGCACGGGTATAGAAGCCATAGAATATAGTTGGGAACTTGGGGAACGCGCCGCAGAAGAATGTAGCACTCTATTCAAGAAGCCCAATAATTTGGAACTTGAGAAGGTTTATTGGCCCTACTTCCTGTACTCTAAAAAGCGTTATGCGGCTAAACTATGGACAAAGGGGAAGGATGATAAAATGCACATGGATTATATAGATATCAAGGGTCTCCAAGTTGTTCGCCGTGACAATACACCCCACGTGAGAGAAGTGTGTAAGGAACTCCTCGATGTTGTTCTTAACGCTCCAGATATAGGCCCTCCCATGGAATTGGCGAAGGAGCGAGCCATTGAACTCCTCTCTGGTGACGTATCGAATGATAAGTTAATTTTGAGTCAGTCATTATCGGACACATACAAAGTAAAGGGTGAGTCTGTATCTGTAACAAGCCCCGAAAGTGTAAATATCAATCAATCTCATGTGCAAGTGGTGGTAAAAATGCGTGAGCGAAAACCTGGTTCAGAACCTCAATCCGGTGACCGTGTACCATATATCCTCACTAAAACAGATGATCCTAAAGCAAAGGCATTTGAAAAATCAGAGGATCCAAAGTGGGTGGAGGAGAATAACATACCGATAGATTACTTGTATTATTTCGAAAACAAGTTCTTAAATCCAGTATGTGATTTATTGGATCCCTTATTCGAAAACCCTAAACAAGAAATTTTTGGTGAGATTATAGAACAGCATAAACCAAAAAAGAAAAAGACTGGTCCTGCTCTCAGTGGTATGAAGAAGGATCAACTTATAGAGGAGTGTAAAAAATTAGGTCTCGACGAATCTGGTAAAGTTGCAGAACTCAGAGAGAGGATTAAAGAAGCTTCTCGGGGTGAATCGATTGAAGACGTATTTAAAAAATACGAGCAAGGTAATAATAAGACATGAGTCTATACGACAAAATTATGGATATAGTTGATGAAGAACTTAATAAACGTCTCGTGACCATGATGAATGAATATGTAACAGTTATATCTAAAAAACATGGGATATCACTCGATCTCCTACTGAAGGACATACCAGATACAGTTTCTGGAACAATCTGTAGGGGAACCAAGACAGATGGGAAACGATGTACGTTCAGGGGTGTTCATAATGGATATTGCAAACATCATCATGATCAGGTAAATCGATTACACCCTTCAAATATCAGACGAACAAATAGTCACAATCATGGACCTGATAAAATGTACGTAATAGGTTGTCCAGGCTGTGAAATGTCAAATGAGCTTATAGATTTGGGTAGTATGATTGGTAATGAGTAAAAGCGGTATTCTACTAACATCAATAAACAATTTCTACACAACAGAAGATAACCGAACTAAATTATTAAACATTTTAGATAAATCGAGTGGTATATCGCTTCGTAATTTGGAGTGGTTTATTACCAACTATGCAAAAAAGAATAACACATCATACAAAACTAGGGATGGTAAGCTTTTCACTGTGCATTGTGCATACAAATCCAGTCTAGATGGATACAGTAAAAAATTATTTGATCCTTTTTGTAGGTCACAAAAATTTGCCTATATAGTTCCGGGTACATCTCATGAAATCCATACGACTTTGGCGCAGTTGAATTTCATCAAATGGTGTATTAAGAACAATATTATTGACTATATCAGTGATCATCGATCATCATTATTTAATAAGCAACTGTCATAAATCCTCTATCAAATTTAAACGTTTGATATCCTGTATAGTACATATGCAGTGAGTAGGGTTTGGTTGGGTCATTTAGATAGACGTCTATATTTGTCTTGTCAGATTGTATTTGACTAAAATCCAAGTTCCCCGATGGTTCCACATTAATCGGATTCATCGAGAAACTATATGTGTAAATATTTTTATAAGGTCTAGCCAATCGATTTCTAAATGGTACAAGATATTTAAAGTATGTGTGATTTGTCTCTGTTACATTTGGTAATTTTTCTCCATTTATAAACAAGTCGGCCTTTTTCACGACTGAATTATAAAATGTATCAATCTCGTCAAAGTAGGGCAAAGTCGAAAAATTGAAACGATTCTGGAAATACAGAGTTTTATTACTCGTTAGATCTCCATTAACTATATCCTCATTTTCAAATTCTACATTTCTTAAGAACCAATGAAAGCACTTTACTGGTATGTTAGGTACTAAATTTGTTCTTATATACGATGTACCTTCAGCTGATGGATGCTTTCTAACTAAATCTGTTATTAAAGTTTGGGGTTCGCTCATTAAATATTTTTGTTCCTCCTTAGATACTGTCATTTCTTCGGTAATAAGTTTAAATTCGGGTAATGAAAGTATTCCACTGTTATTTGTAAAAAATGACTGTTTGTGAAACTCAAATTCAAATGTTATTTTTTGTTTATGTGCCGCACACACTGGAAAATATGGGCGATTGGGTTGATTTGATGAATATTCATCACTGGAAAACTTTCTAGAAAAGAAAAAATGAAGTGGAATCATAAGTTCCGTTTCGTAACTTGCATAATTTTCATACAGTGATGTATCATCGTAGCCTAATCCTCTATTTACCAAGAACCGATTTGAAATTTTTTCAGACATTTCTAAATATAACTCATCGTAAATCATTCCCCAATCATCGTGTATCTTTTCAATCTCGATTTCATCAACAAACATAGTAGCACTTTTGATGATATGGCGACCCAACTGTTCTGCGTAATTAGACTTAGTTTGTACTCTTGCAACTTCTATTCCTTCATATGTACCAGTATAAGATAGATCGAAACCACCTCCCCCGTCTGGAGTATAAACATAAAATGGATGTTCTGCGACTGTGTGCCATTCACCCGAACTATCCACACTCACCAAATTTCCATACCCATGATTTCCATTATAAGAATCGGTGGGTTGTAGTTCCTTTAATATAGTCCACGAACTATCAACGTATTTTAATATGTATGTTGTTACACCACCAATTATAACTGTATCCCCTACATCATTTATATCCACAGCCAGTTTAGTGGGTGATGATAGGGAAAATGTATGAGTTAATGTCCACGAACTACTAATGTATTCGTAAAAGTAGGCGCTGGATCCACTAGATATAACCATTTTAGTTCCATCGGAATTGATAGCTGCATTATTATTATTACCCGTCGATATAAAAGAATAATTCCAGTTGGCACCATCATATTTATAAGTTCGAACCTCACCGGGGATGAAATTGTCACCCAAATCAAGATATCCGGGGATGGTATATACTACCGTGTTACCATCATCACTGATGTCAAGATCATACGGTTGTATGTAACCCGTGGGAAATTTATAATCGGGGCTGAAGTTACCATTTGAGTCTAATGTAAAAAGTTGTATCCTCTCAGTTGGGGGTGTGGACGGGAAACTGGAATCACTTGTCCCTGACAAAGTTCCATTAAACGCAACTACCAATTTTGTTCCATCCGAAGATAGTTTGACCTTAGTTGGTACACCAAGTGAACCGTTATAAATAAAGTCGTTAGATCCACTGTCCCATATAGCATATGTAGTAGAAAAGAAATACTCATCGGCTTGAGTCCAAGTACTACCCGAACGTTTGTATGAAATAATACGAAACCTAATTAAGTCAGATGGGGGCTCTTTATACCACGTAGACGTTACAATTGTTTCACCAGTTTCATCTATAGATACGTATCTACCAATTAATTTGCCTTCATATGTTCCGAGATTGGAAGAATCTTCCACTAACCCTTCGATTGTATCTTCTATAAACCATTCAGTATTCACATACTTGTACACAAATAGTGTAGAATCTTCTGGTTTCCCGACAACCATTCGTTCTCCATCCCCTGATAGTTGCATACTTGCAGCATACCCATTATGTTGATAAATGGGTGGTACGCTAATTATTTCGGGTGTTACCCAGTGACTAATCGTCGCGGATAGTGGAGTAGTATAAACGAAGGAAGAATCACTTGTAGTGGGTGGTGGATATGTAAAGTCTGTCTCTATATATTTTTTAGATGTACTTCCATATATAGATTCATCTGATAATCCCGGCATTTTCACGTTTAACCACATATTACTCAAAAGATCACCCATATTGTTAGGGTTGAATTGGACTTTCAGGGTTTGACCAAATGGCCAACCAACAATATCTCTATCATTTGAAACGCTTCGGGAACGATGATATTTTCTAAAATCTGAATGTCTCTTTGTTTTATAATTAAAAAATGAATCTTCTGGGTCTTTGGAAAGAAGATGTGTATCTTGCTTTCCAATAGCTTTTAGTGAAATTTGAGAAGCTTCACCCATATCTACTACTTACTACTTATATATTTTTAATATCATTCTCCCACATAGACGTGTGACTCGTATTCCTCATTACCACCAGTTCGTCCTTTGCTCGCTTAGATTCTTGAAGGAGTTCCCTCACATTTTCTTCTGTATATTGAATAGTTTTGATATGTAAAAGATAATCATACGATCCATTGATAAGAGGGAAAGTCTGCGCCAATTGTGCCTCCAGTTCTTGCTTCTTTCGACGGAAAATCACGATTTCACCGTTGATAACCATAGTCACAAAACGCGATTTGTAATCACACATTTTAGATTTAGTCTCCAAAACTTTGATGAGATACTCTTTACGTTTTTTGTAATACTCGTGACGAAGTTGAATAAAATCAGTCAAAATCTCCTCAGGTGTATTATATTTGTGAATACCCTTGGTGGGGTGGAACAAGTGCATATTCGAGGTTCGGAAAGTCTTTTGAAGTTTGAGATCCTTAACGGCATCTTTTCCACTGTAATCTTGGATGAGAAAATCCACATTCTCAGTTGTACTATTATTTGTGAAACCACTGATGATTTTCTTTTCAACGAGGGTATCGAGATGTTCCTTGTAATCTTGGGTCCAGCGTCCCGGGGGGAGTTCAGTCACCTTAACCGTCCTCCCAATACTACTCCATACACCTTGGGTCATCCATGAA
>MEHZ011241060.1_pt1 | contig 18564 bp, 19 predicted proteins | sample 897221 | NCBI WGS metagenome assembly MEHZ01 (sample SAMN05514161, study PRJNA337945) | marine metagenome | isolation source: marine surface water | place: Arctic Ocean | collected 2007-12-13
AGTGGGTGAGGGCCGCTTCGCTGTCCAAAGGGAGGTGTGGGCTCTTGGTTTCTCGCCCTTTTTCCACAAGCGTCCTTCTGTATGCAAAGCAATCGCGCCATTGGCTCTAAGCCCTATGAGAACCCTCTTTGCTTGCTGAGGTTTGATTCCAGTTCGTTCTCCTAGGTGCTTCATCGACATGAAAAATGCCCCTCCCCCACGCATGGCCAGATCTAAACAGATACGGAATCCTGCTTTCTGTCTTTCGGACGGGAGATTCTCATAGATTGCAGATTCGGTATCGGAGAGCTCTTTCGGGTAGTCAGCCTCCGCTCGGCCCAAGGCTGCTTGGGTATCCTTCAGATGCTCTGCTTTAGAGGTGTAGGCAATCTTGTTTCCGCCTGGATTGACCTTGTCGGAGCTCAAGTGCTTTCGAATGTCCTTTTCGCTCTTTTCCCCAATTCCGTTTACTGCATCCTCTTCGTTCGAGAATGGAACGGGATATATCTTCTTTCCTTGACCGTTGGTTATCGATCACGATCTCGATGTGTGTTTCCTTTTGTTTTCAATGACAAACTAGAGGACCAGTGGAGGAATTCGGTCCTATCGGCCCAAGGATCGGATTGAGGATTTTTTCAAAAGTGTTCTCTATGAAGATTGAAAATCCGGCGATGAGCAGACCGGCTACGATTGCGATAATGGTGATGGGATCCATGCTTACCTTAGGGTCTCTTGTGGTCTGATGATATCTTGGAACCACTCCCGGGAGCTTTCGTAACGGTCTTCACCTTGACTAGGGTGTAGACGATGGGTTGGGGAGTGAGACCCTCTATGCTTACGACCAAAGTATTGTCGTCCTTCTTGGTATAGCGTCTTTGCATGACTCCTTGCACTCCCTCTCCCGTAGTGAACCCGAGGCCAAGGATGGCCTCGCCGTCCTTGACTTCCCATTTCCCGAGAACGCTGGTGCCTTTGCTGTCCGTCCCCGCGTGGAACAATGTTCCGTCTTTGGCGTTGCGACCCATGATGGCCACGCTGTTTGTGCCGAAGGTCCCGCCGGAGACCAAGATGGCGTGATCCTTCACTTTCCATGCGTAGGTGACCTTCCTATTCTGACCTTTGGTCTTGGGATCAACCCAGGTGCCGATGATTCCATCCCATTCAGATTCCCTCAACGCATCGCCAAGAGTTTTTGCATGGCCTACGCCTCCACTGAGAAGAAGCAAGATGGCCGCCAAGCCCGTGAATTTTGTGTTGTTGGAAGAAGCTTTCATGAGAATTGCCTTTTATTCAGCGGTTGGATGGTTTGGTCGAGGAGGGGGGACGAAAGTAAAGACCATGTGCGAATTTACTAGTTCATTTCAGTGGGCTTAAGAATAGAATTCGTTCAAATTCAGCCTGAACTTGCACTAACAAGCCACTGCTAAAAGCAGGAGAACGAGGAGAGGCTTAATGCTGATGCAGAAGCGGCAGGAACGGCGGAATGCATCACCTCCCCCCTCCCTCTTTGCATCAAAAATGCACAGGAGGCCTAATCGAACTACGCTACGCCTTTTTCGATGTTAAATTCTGGCGGACAACCTGCCTCGTTGATGAACGCAGTTCGCAATGCATCGATAGCTTTCTGCTCAAACTTCTCCCCCACATAAAGCGCGTCATGAACGGTCAGTATCCTAATATCCGGAAACTGCACATACAAGGCGGCCACAGCACCGTGGATGATGATCTTCGCTTCAAGATTCTGCATGTCCACCGCTAGCCATTTGTAGTTGTATCTCTTATGGTATTCGATGGCGGCGGCTAGGTCTGGGTAGAGCTCGGAAAATACACCCCAGATAGGAGCTTTTTCTACGGATTTAGTAGGTCCGTAGAACACCTCTTTGAATATGTCGGCCTTCAACTGTTTACGAGAAACAGTCAGCCCCGAGTAATTTCCTGCCGCTTCTTTTAGGTCTTCGTAAAACCGACCTGATAGGACAGACTTCATGTAACGGTCTTTCTCCGTTCCGGGGGAGAGAAGTGTGCTGTGCAAGAACGGCTGGGAACACTGCACATCGATACAGACAGTCGGATCACCATCTAGTGTCGCGTGACGCCTTAACGCCGACGGAGTACCTGAAAATACGGTGTAGATTCTTCCGCATGGAGGGGAATGAGAGAACAGGTGATTCTTGTTAATGATCTGGTCTATGCTCCTGCGCCACGCGAGTTCCTTTAACCATTGATATCCTCCAAAGTCAGGCAGTGATTCTTCGTAATTATCATCGAGATCTAGGTGTTGAAGATCTTTCCAAAGCCGGCGGTGAACCTCATGCGCGTTAATCGACAAATTACGTGCCTTCTCAGTCCAAGCTGCCAAACGCTGGAGGAGATTTTCCGAGACAAATTGTAGTCCAGATTCCCAATCAGCGAAACACTCGGACAAGCGATATCTCTTTGGTGAACTGTCCGGACCACGGTTCTTCCAAGGTTTAAGATAAAAGACACCAATTTCACACAACACTCCTGGCAAATATCTACGTGCCTCGTCTCCAATCACCGCATTGAGGAACGCTCCTGTCATCGCAATCCATCCTAGCTTGCTATCAGCTCCCTCTCGACCGCTCAAGGCTGCGCGCCCAACCATCCAATGAACTAAAAGTAATGCTCTTTCCACGTCATTTTCTCTTACTCCATAAGATTTCAGGCGGCGCACGATGTGCTCTCCTCCTCTCACTTCTATGCTGGTCTTCCCACTTCGTCTGGACGGCCATCTCCCTATTTTATGCTCTCGTTTCCTCCCCCCTATAGTGGGGGGACAATATGGCTCAGTTGGTTGGAGTTCAGTCATCAGAATTACCGCTTACAGATAGCAGTATGGGTGAAGATATTAGTGTTTCGCGGTCTTCGTCTCCATGCTGGCTCATGACAAACCTCCCACTTTCCTGCATGTGTAAGATTCAATCCAACGATTGAGCTCCTTCCGAGGTAGACGAACTAAACGCTTGCTTGGTTTAAAAGTAGCGAGCTCGCCGTCTTCGATTCGCTTTTCAAGAAATCGGCGCGTGCAACCGAGTTCGTCTGATGCTTGTTGGAGAGTCAGAAACTCTCGCGGGTTATTCGTATTAGGAAGCCTTTGGCTCATACATAAGACCCTGAACACATGTTGGGAATCCGTAAATAGATTTGTAGAAAGTTTCCTGAATAAATGTATCGATTTCTAAGTCTTCGATTCGCTTTTCGAGAGACCGGCGCGTGCAACCGAGTTCGTCTGATGCTTGCTGGAGAGTCAGAAACTCTCGCGGGTTATTTTGAGTTATACATGCGTTTTGCATGACCACTCATTTTCATTCGGTTTTGTGCTTCGGCGAACAAAAGTTTTTCGGAGCTAGTAACACGTTGCTGACCACAACCGGCAGGGTATTCATCTGCAGTTGACCCCGACTAGGGAAGATTACCCGCTCGAACCAAACCGTATGACCGTGTCGCTTCCCGCATCTGGTTCAATTCCCCACCATCTATCAGCTTCGTTTGGAGTCACTAGCTCTCGATAGTGATTAAACAACATCGTCGGAGAAGAATGGCCTAATTCGGACGCCGTTTCAGCCGCATTCTTGAACTTCGCGATGTGGTAAGAAGCGAACGAATGCCTTAAAGCGTTCGCCTTCCAGTTGATCTCTGCGGCGGAGCAACACCTGCGACGCTCGACTCTGACGTTCTTAGCGACTGGTCCCGAAGTTTGGGCGTATGGTGCTAGCCATGCGGCAAGACAATCGTTGATTTTGCTGAACCTTCTTTGAGCTGTTTTAGCCTTCTCTGCTTTTATCTGAATCAACCTTTGCGGGAGATCGATTTCGGACCAATCCAATCGTTCAATCTCAGCCGCTCGAAGACCCGCAAAGGCACCAATTGCCAAGTAAGGAATAAAGGCAGGGCTAGAGCATTCCAGTAGGCGCTGCATCTCCTCGGGGGTGAAGATTTCGGGTGATCCTCGCACCACTTTCGCTTTCGCAGTTTTCGCGACAGGATTTTCCAGCAGATAACCTCGCATGACGCCGAACTCAAAAAGAGTGCGGAGAATGGTACGGAAATTATTACGAGTTTGAGCGCCCACCTTCCGCCTCCTGAGCCAGTCATCTATCGAACTGGAACGTATCTCCGCCACCATCTTAGGACCAAGATCATCCTCAAACCGTTGGAGCCTATTCTTCATGTCTTTCTGGTAACGCTCAGAGGCCCCATCCTGCTCTTTTGAGGACCTAAACTCGGCAATTAGGGCCCCTACTGTGCATGACCTCTGAATGGCCGCTAAATGGGCCAGGAAATGCTCTGTGGCGTCCGTGAGCGTCCTTCCAAGCGGCTTGAGCTTCTCAGCGCATTTAACCGCCTCCACTCGTAACTGCTCAGGCATATGAATCGCGCCTTCCCCCTCCTTTTTTACCCTAGCCAGGGTCTTTCGCAGCCAAGCATCTGCCTCCCTGCGGGTCTTGAAAAATTTACGGGTTCGTTTGCCTTCGACCCTAAGTCCCTCAATCACAAACTTTGATGTTGCCGAGCCTTTGTATTTTGTGACTGTCGGCTTCGCGGTCCTCATGGGATCACGCTGATGAACGTTCCCGTATCTGTCAATCAAGTGGCAATGCGGAAATTCTAATCCGGCTTATATAGCATAAGCTGTTGAAGGAGAGATGGCTGAGTGGTCGAAAGCAACGGTTTGCTAAATCGTCGTAGGTTTAATCGCCTACCGGGGGTTCGAATCCCCCTCTCTCCGCCAGCAGGGAGGGTAAACAAATTGAGGAAACTCAATCGTAATCCCCCTTCCTTGAACAAACTTCGACTTGGGGGATGAGAACCCTTAGGGGTTCGACGGAGCCCCGAGAAACGGGGCGAAGATGGGACGCAGCACCGCTGCGGGTGCGAAGCACTTCCGCGTCAGCGGAACCAATCCCCCTCTCTCCGCCAGCAGGGAGGGGTTCAAACGCTCTAGTAATCAGACCTATCCTCTATCAATGAACGGACTTCAAATAGGGGGGATGAGACCCATCAGGGTTCGACGAGCGAAGCGAGATGGGGCATTGCAAATGATCCCGCAGGGATTGGCCCCACAGGCCGACCAATCCGCCTCTCTTCGCAGCCTTCAAAAACCATTTTCCTGCTAGTCTCCTAAAATGCAGCGCCACCTAACTACGGTGCTGCTTACGGTATCGTCCCGGAGCTAGGCCGAATAACTTTCGGAATTCGCGGGTGAAGTGACTGTGATCATAAAAGCCAACGTCTTGTGCGATCTGACTAATCGTATCATCACTATGCATGAGTATTTGGCTGGCCCGGGTGAGTCGATAGCGGATCAAAAAACGCGAGGGTGTCTGTTCAAAAACAGCCCGAAACCGACGCTCGAACTGACTCACCGATAAACTGGCAACCGTTGCTAGTTTTTCAATTTCGACGGGCTCACGGTAGTGCTGACTTATGTATTCAACGGCAGCATTCATCCGGCGGTAGGGTTTCCATGCGTCATCGCTTCGTTCGAAATCTCTCATGCATCCGACAATGCCGATACATTCCGCCCTTTTATTATAGAGCGGAAACTTACTGGTGATGTGCCATGAGACCGAGCCATCGGGATTGGCGACGAGTTCGACGCGTCGCGGCATGGGTTTCCCGGTTTGCATGACTTTGGTGTCATCTTCCGCATAATGCGAAATCATGTAGCTCGGGAAAAAATCATAATCAGTTTTGCCAATGAGTTCGTCTTCCGATTTCAATCCCAGTTTATCGAGTTGGAGCTGATTACCACCAAGGAACCGTCCCTCGGTGTCTTTCATGAAGAAGTATACATCCCCAAGAGCAGAGAATAAGGCTATCAGGCTGTTGGGATCGAAATCACGACGATCAATGAGTGGGCCTATTTCTTTGAGCATTTTTCCAAGTAGTGCCGATTTTATACACAAATAAGCTGAATATTTCCAAGGCTCAAAAATGAGAACATGGTATATTCATCATTCCCTCAACCCTCCCCATGCGTTTCGGACTTAATACATTTTTAGTTAGCAGCGGATTTTCCGATGCTGATTTACCCTTAATCAAACAATTCAAGTCTTACGGCGCTGATGTTTTTGAACTCGCGGTCGTCGAAGTTGGAGGCATCACGCCTTCGCTGGTGGTTGAGTCCCTAAAAGAGTCGGGATTAGAGCGGCCCATTGTTTGTGGTGCGATGATTCCTGGACGAGACCTGCGTGGAAGTAAGGAACAACAAGCAGACTGCAGGACGTTCATCAGTGAACTCATCGTCTTGGCTGAACAGCTTGGTTCGACGATGGTGTGTGGGCCGTTCTATTCAGAGACCGGGCGTGCCGATCGCTATTCTGGGGCAGAGCGTAAAGCTCAACTGGACCTAATCACGGAAAATTTTAAACCCCTCTGCGAACAAGCCGAAACTGCAGGAATTACCTTGGCCTTCGAACCGTTAAATCGGTTTGAGACCGACTGCATCAATACGCTGGAGCAAGCCGTCGATTTAATTGAACGGGTTGGGAGCGATTCGCTAAAAATACATGTCGATACATTTCATATGAATATCGAGGAAGCAGATTCAGCAGCGGCGTTGATTGCAGCTGCAGACCATGTTGGCCATTTTCATGCGAGCGCTAGCCACCGGGGATTGATCGGGAAGGATCAAGTGAAATGGCAGGAGGTATTGGCCGCGTTGAAGGCGATTAATTACCAAGGCGATATTGTGATCGAAAGCTTCACCGAAGACAATGAGGTCCTAGCCAAGGCTACGTCGATTTGGCGTAAACTCTATGAGGGACCTGAGCAACTATCGGTCGAGGGGCTTCAGTTTTTACGAAAAACTTGGGACCAGTGTTAAACCATTATTAGTCAACCACGCTGTAACTTCATGAAAACCTCACACCTTACTCTTTCTTGGCTTATAGCCCTCGGAGGCTTTTTGATTCCTCAGATCGGAACGGCCGCCGCAACTAAAGAAGTCGTTTTTCTGGCAGGTAAGAAAAGCCATGGCTACGACGCTCATGAGCATCGAGCAGGCTCAATATTACTGGCCAAATATTTAAATGATAGCGGGCTGGACGTGAATGCGTCGGTGGCAGTCGAAGGTGCATTGCCCGAGAGGAAACCCGGTGAACGTAATCCCGATGCGATTGTGATGTATTGTGATGGCCAGGGGCGTCACCTAGGGAAGGAGCATCAGACCACGATTCAACAGTGGGTCGATGCGGGAGTGGGGGTCTCTTGTTTGCACTATGCCGTTGAAGTCGTGCCAGAGGAGATGGGAGAAAGGTTTCTGGAATGGATCGGCGGTTACTTCGAAGTTGGCTGGTCGGTGAATCCGCATTGGACGGCAAAATTCGTCGAGTTCCCGGAACACCCCATTACGAACGGAGTGAAACCGTTCAGCATACTAGATGAGTGGTATTATCATATGCGTTTTCAACCTGAAATGGAGGGCGTAACGCCAATTTTGTCTGCGTTACCACCACTCGAATCTTTAGCGAAACGTAAGCGTAATAATCCCGGACGAGTGAGCAATCCTACCGTGTTGGCTGAAGTTGCGGCGGGCAAAAAGCAGGTCGTCGCATGGGCGTATGAACGGCCAAACGGCGGGCGTGGCTTTGGATTTACGGGAGGCCATTTCCACCGTAACTGGCAACAAGATGATTTCCGCAAAACGGTCTTAAACGCGATCGCTTGGACCGCCCATTTAGACGTTCCCAAAGACGGCGTCCCATCCCGCACGCCCACCGACGCTGAATTAGACCTCAACCAAGATTTCCCTAAACCGAATTAAAGCGGCCACCATTTCCACTTCAGCCTCCACTCACCTTACTTCCGCTCATTTCGCAATCGGTGCGATTACAGAAACACGCTTTCTGACTCAGCCTGTTAAACCAGCTTTGCTATCTAGTAACTCGGAGCAGTCTCAGGACTACGCCTGATCTACGGGCGGCTCTGGAATCGGTTCAGCAACAGCCACAGACTCACTCTCTTCTTCCGGCATTCCGACCAACACCGATAGCTGATCCTGCACGGCGATGAAGAATTCGGGCGTTAACTCCCCCACCGGAACCTGATATAGCCCCTTCGAACCACGATGGATGTAAATATCCTTCGTTCCGTCCTCAGTGCGACCACGCGGCTTAATCAGGCGCTTTCGCTCCATCATCAGGGCCAGAAACTGCACAAATCGCCCGTCCGCTTCAGAAAGTTCATTGCCCGGTGCCGCAAGGGTCAAAAACAGATTCTCCGCTGTGAGCTTAAGCTCTTTCTCAGGGTTTTCCGCGGCAATCTTGGGTTTAAATAACTGAATCCAGCGACAGGCTACCCGACCAGATATCTCTAGCTGACCCTCGGCCTCAGCTTGCACATCCACCCGAGTGACCTCGTCGGCCTCATCGCTTCGCAGTAAACGACTCACCACCCGCTCGTCTTCAACAAACGCGTTTCCACTCACAAAACACTCCGTTGCCATGCCTGGAAGATTCAGATCCATGTGCCTTGTCTACGCTCCACGATTGCCGAAGCTAGCAAAATCCCTCCAGTCTCGAATTCAATATGATTGGGCGCACCATTGCCATCGGCGACATCCACGGCTGCCACGAAGAATTCGAGGCACTGCTCGCGCGCCTAAATATCACCAATGAGGACACCCTCATCCTTCTCGGGGACCTCGTAAATCGCGGTCCCAGTTCGCGCCGCACCCTCGATATCGCCAAAAAATTGGATGTCATTTGCCTCCTTGGAAATCACGAGTTGCGTTTGCTCGAACATCGCCGGTCGGGTGGTAAAACCAAACTGAAAGAAACCGATGCGGCCACGTTGGAGATTTTGAAGAAGTCAGATTGGGCGTTTATGGATGCCATGCCTCTCACTTATCACCATCCCCAGTATGATACCGTTTTCGTCCATGGGGGCTTTGTCCCGGATAAGCCTTGGGAAAGTCAGAACGCAGATACGGTGACCCGAATTCAAGTCATCGACGATTTTGGCAAACCGGCAAAACGCGCCGCGTGCCCCGATGGCGAGCCTTGGGCTCATCGCTGGCAAGGACCACCGTTCGTCGTTTACGGACACACCCCCAGACCTGATATCTACAATTTGGAGTGGTCTGTAGGCATCGATACCGCCTGTGTGATGGGAGGTCACCTCACGGCCTACATCTTACCCGATCGTCGATTCGTGCAAGTTCGGGCGAAACAGAGATACTACCGCTAAACCCTCAATTCTTTCAATCCATGGCCGATACTTCCTCCGTCGCAGAACTAAAATCACTCGATGCCGGGCGTCCCTTCGAGGCGCTACTCCTCTTGCGTAAGTTGACCAACAAGACGGCCTCAAACGGCAACCCGTTTCTCTCGCTAGAATTCGGCGATCGCACTGGAAGCTTTAACGCCACGCTCTTCAACGATCACCCCAAGTTCTTCGAACTTAAAGCGGCTGGCGAAGGCACAGCCCTCAAAGTCGGAGGACGCACCGATTATTATCAGGGCCGGTTCTCGCCCAAAATGAGCGAAATTACGATTCTGAGCGAATCGGAGCTCGAAGCCTCCGGGAATCTATCCGCATTGGTCGAAGTGGCCCCCGAAGACCCCGTCGCCATGTGGACTGAGTTTGAGGAATTTATCGAAGCCATCTCCCATGAAAAACTTCGCCTCACGGTGCGCAGCGTTTTCGACGAACTTGGTGATGCGTTTCGCACCGCTCCTGCCGCCACCTCGATGCATCATGCTTATCGTCATGGCCTGCTCGAACACACCTTGCACATGGCCCGCGCCGCCAAGGCACTGTTACCACTCTACCCGGAAGCCGACCCCGACTTGGTCATCGCCGGAATCTTGGTCCATGACACGGGGAAAGTGACCGAATATGAAGGCGCTCTGGGCGCCCGCCGTTCCCGCAAAGGCATTTTGCAAGGCCATGTTGTCCTCGGTTATGCCATTGTCCGCAAAGCCGGCATCGTGGCCCATCTCGATGCCGATCGGCTCGAACGGCTCGAACATATCGTGCTGAGTCACCAAGGCGAACCCGCTTGGGGCGCCGCCGCATGGGCCGCAACTCCCGAAGCCGTTTTCGTTTCCATGATCGATAACCTCGATGCGCGCATGGGTATGGTGCAACGCGCCCTTCGCACCACTCCTGAGACCGAGACCTTCAGTGAACGTCTCATGGGGCTCCAAACCACCCTGCTGACCGCCCCTATTCCCCAAGCGACTAAGTAAGCGACCGGCGCTAGCTCAGATTCTGGATGATGCGCACCAGGGGCAGAAACAGAGCGATTACGATGGTCCCTACTACGACCGACATGAGAACAATCATGAGTGGTTCGAGAATTGAGGTCAGAGCTGCGACCGCATTATCGACTTCTTCTTCATAAGTATCGGCTACCCGATGGAGCATATCGGGAAGTTTTCCCGTTTCTTCGCCCACTTCGATCATACTAGCCACCATGGCGGGAAAAACGCCGGTCTCGTCCAACGGACCCGCCACTCCATCGCCCGCCTTTACCCGCAGCCGCACGGAGTCGATCGCTTCCGCGACGTGCACATTCCCCGCCGTATCACGAGTGATGTGAAGCGCTTCCAAAATCTGTACTCCAGAAGAAAGCAGCGTGCCCAACGTCCGAGAGAAACGGGCCACAGCCGCCTTCAACACGAGATCTCCCAACAAGGGCAATAGTAGGAGCACACGATGCCACCACCGCTGTCCGACCTTGGTGCCAATCAAGAATTTCAATCCAATCACCCCGGCCACTACGATTGCGATAGAGAGGCCAAGTTGCTCCTGCACAAACCGACTCACCCCCAAGACAAACTGAGTGAGTGCGGGCAGTGACTGACCCTTCAGCATATTGGCGAATATACTCTCAAATCGGGGGATCACAAAAACGACCAAAGCTCCGACAACCCCGGCCGCGACAGCCATGATAATAAGCGGATACATCATCGCAGACTTAACCTTGGAGCGGATCTTCTGCGATTTCTCCAAGAACTCCGCCAACCGCTCTAACACCACATCCAATGCACCCGCCGCCTCGCCTGCCTTGACCATATTTAGATAAAGCGGCTCAAAGAACTTCGGGAACCGACTCAGCCCGTCAGAGAGGCACCCTCCCGTTCGAATCGTCTCTCCCACGTCCTCAATCGCTCGCTTGAATTTGCCTTCTGGCTGTTGGCGCGCGAGCACTTCGAGTCCCCGTAAGATGGGCATTCCCGCCCGGAGCAACGTTGCCAATTGCCTCGTAAAAAGGGTCTTGGTCTTAGCCATAGCCGGCGTAAATCCGAGAAATCCATCTCGCGACTTTCTCGAACGTTTAGTTTTCGTTTTACGGGATGGAATGTCCTCCGACTTAACCTTCTCCACTGTAACTTGAGTCGGAAACAGACCGTGTGACTTCAGATCCGCGATCACTTGGGCCTCGGTTTCACCGACCATTACCCCGCGATCCTCCCGACCGCTGGTTCCATCAATGGCCGTGTAAATAAAATTTGGCATGATCAGGTATACTGCAGCACTTCATCCACCGTAGTGATTCCTGATCTTAGTGCCTCGATTCCTGCGTCGCGCAGTGATCCCACGCCTTCAGCGGCGGCTTGTCGCTTCATCACCATGGTGGATTCGCAATTGGAAATCTTCTCCCGCATGGGTTCAGAAAGAGGTAACCATTCGAATAATCCGTGCCTTCCGTGGTAACCGGTTCCACTACACGTGCTACAGCCTTGGCCGCGAAAACACTCGAATGATTCCGTCACGCCCAGCTGGCTCAACATCTCGGGCTCAAGCGCATAAGGTTTACGGCAATCCACACAAATTTTGCGCACCAATCGTTGAGCCAAAACCGCTTCAAGCGATGAGCTTATAAGAAACGGCTCCAACCCCATATCAATAAGTCGAGTCACCGCGCCAGTCGCGTCATTGGTGTGCAGCGTCGCCAACACTAAGTGACCAGTGAGTGATGCCTGAATGGCAATCTGGGCGGTTTCAAAATCCCGGATTTCACCGACCATGATCACATCGGGGTCTTGACGCAAAAAAGTTCTCAGCGCGCGATCAAAGGTGAGGCCAATGCTTGGATTGATCGGCACCTGCATGACTCCCTCGATCTCGTATTCCACGGGATCCTCCGCTGTCAGCAGTTTACGATCCGATTCATTTAATTCCCGGAGAGCACTGTAAAGTGTGGTGGTTTTACCCGAACCCGTAGGCCCCGTAACTACTAATATTCCATTCGGGCGGTGGATAATTTTTCGCACCCCTGCTTCGACCGCCGCGGGCAGCCCAATTTGAGCCAAATCAAGCTGCACGGCGCCTTGATCCAAAACCCGCAATACCACCGATTCACCAAATTGAGTAGGCAGCGTTGACACCCGCACGTCCACCGGTCGGCCGCTCAAGGTGATTTTGATTCGTCCATCCTGCGGCACCCGTCGTTCGGCGATATTCAAGTTCGCCAATACCTTGAGACGGGAAGCAATAGGCAGCGCCATATGTTTAGGCGGTGGAGCCATTTCATACAGCGCCCCGTCCACTCGATACCGAATTTTGTAATCCACTTCAAATGGTTCAAAATGGATATCTGATGCTCCGTCATTCACCGCCTGGGATAGCACAAGGTTCACGAAGCGCACGATCGGTGCCTGTTCGGCGAACGCCTCGAGTTCCGCTTCCGAAAGGTTATCGGTTTCTACCTCTTCACCGACCTGTTGGATATCCGCCAGAAGCTCTTCCAGCGAAGCATCATCGTCACCGTAGTGGCGCTTCAGTAGATCCGAAACCCTATCTGGATCCGCCACATTCATGCGAACGTCGCGACCAAGCGCGAAGGTCAGATCTTCGGTCACGCGCGTATTGAAAGGGTCGATTGCCAGCAGTTCCACTGTCGTCGAGTCGCTGCGTAATGGCACCACGCCGTAGGTGCGGGCTAAATTACCGGGGAAATCACCCACCGCTTCACCCGGCAGGCTAGACGGTGGTTCGGCGACATAATCGTAGCCGAGATGTTCAGCCACCTCCGCGAGGAAGGCGGCGCGCTCCACCCAACCGTGGTCTAATACAATGTCACTCAATGAACGACCAGTCGAATCGGCCGCAGCCTCCTCAAATTGATCAGGCGTAACCAGCTCGCGATCTCGCAAAAACTCAAGAACCGCGTGGTGGTGTGCCTCAAACATAGCCGTGAATTCGATTTGGTTTCGCTCGGTATCGCGGCCCTTGATCCCTGACGCTATGCTTCGGTCATTGCGGGGGTGAGGTCAGGGCCCTCGATCGGGACCATGCTTCCACTCATCCGTAAAGTAGGCGGTAGGCCCACTTGGCAGTGCAAATCGGAGGCGTTCTGATCGACCACCAGTTCCAACAAGTCGTTCATTTCCTAGCTCATGATATCGGGAGGTAAGTTTTAGGAGAAAAGATAGAGGTTAAGTTTCTTCGACCGTGGCGGCTAAGACTTCAGCAAGAGTTGTGATACCAATGGAGGCTTTATGCAAACCGTCGTCGCGCAGACTGCGCATTCCTTTAGCACGGGCATATTTTCGCAACTCAAACAAACTAACATTGGCGTGAATCATGCGCTCTATTTCGCTGTTTACCACGAATAATTCAAACAAGGCCACCCGACCGTGATACCCCGTCCCATGACAGTGCTTACAACCTGATCCCCGGCAATATTCACCTTGCTTCGGATTCATTCCTGCCTGTTCAAGCAGTTTGCGTTCAGACGCGTCAGGCGGTGAACATTGATGGCACTTTTCACAAATTTTTCGCACTAAGCGCTGGGCAACGACCGCTCGCAGAGAACTCGAGACCATAAATGACTTCACCCCTAGGTCCGTCAACCGAACCACCGCGCCCGGAGCATCGTTGGTGTGAAGCGTAGAAAAAACCAGATGCCCAGTAAGGGATGCGTTGATCGCAATGTCCGCTGTTTCTCGGTCACGAATTTCCCCAACCATCACAACATTGGGTGCCTGTCGCAGCATAGCCCGCAATGCCGCCGCAAAAGTTAACCCCACCTCCGTCCGAACCGGAACCTGATTGATACCCGAAAGCTGATACTCCACCGGATCTTCCACCGTGATAATCTTCCGATCCGGTCGATTGATCTCCTGGAGGCAGGAATAAAGGGTCGTGGTCTTGCCCGAGCCAGTGGGCCCGGTGACCAAGACCATCCCGTCAGCCAAACGAGTCAGAGGACGCAATACGGCTACGTCCTCATTTGATAATCCTAGATCAGCCAATCCCGGCTTCAGGCCTGCCGCATCCAAAAGCCGCATGACGATACTTTCCCCGTGAGCAGTGGGCACACTGGAAACACGCAAATCGATGGGCCGATTCTCGATCCGAATTTGAATGCGGCCATCTTGCGGTAAGCGCTTCTCCGCGATCGACATTCCCGCCATGATTTTCACCCGAGAGATCAGCGGAAGTTGAAAGCGCTTTGCTGGTCCCTCCACTTCGAGCAATTTGCCATCGATCCGGTAGCGCACGCGAAATCGTCGTTCCAACGGCTCCAAGTGAATATCGGATGCCCGCTGTCGCACGGCCTCGGCCATAATCACATTAAGCTGGCGAATCACCGGCTCGTCCTCTGCCGCCTCTGCTCCATTGTCCGGCGCATCTTCCGATTCGGTCGCCACCACAATCTCTTCTAGCTCACCTCCATAGTGGCGCTCAATCGCAGTAAGAATCTCCGACTTCGGTGCAACCGATGTTTCAATTGCCCGCCCTAAGACATGGCCCAACTCGTCCACCGAGCTCAGATCAAGGGGGTCCGCCACGGCGACTCGTAAACTTTCCGCCCCGCTCTGCAAAGGCATGACCAAATAATGTAAGGCCTGATCCCGATTGATCATACCCAGCACCTCCCCAGCTACCCGAAGATCGGTCAGTCGCAAAAACGGCAACCCAAACTCATTCGCCAGTAACTCGCTCAACTCCGCTTCGCTGACCATCCCCAATCGCACCATCGTATCCGCGAGAGATGGGAGCTCACCAAACTCGTCGGCGGAAGCAGCACGCTGTCCCTCCGCCTCCGCAATCTGCGTCGGAGTGATTCGCCCTTCCCGACTAGCGAGTTCAATGACGAATTCGGCGACAGGAGGCATAGAATGCAGCTTGAACCTAACTATTCAGGCTCATCAAGAACTCGACGTTGGTTTTGGTCTTTTTAAGACGCTTAATAAACATCTCCATCGCTTCAACCGGTGGGATGCCCTGCATGGCCCGACGGAGGCCATAAACTTTCAGCATTTCGTCGGGATGATAAATGAGCTCTTCCTTCCGAGTGCCGGAGCGATCGATGTTAATCGCGGGGAAGATACGCTTATCCGAAAGTCCTCGATCAAGATGGAGCTCCATATTACCGGTGCCCTTAAATTCCTCGAAGATCACTTCATCCATCCGGCTGTTGGTATCGATCAGAGCTGTGCCCAGAATCGTCAGCGATCCTGCGCCCTCGATATTTCGAGCCGAGCCGAAGAAGCGTTTCGGCTTCTGTAAAGCAGTCGCCTCGATACCACCCGACATGATCTTTCCGGAATTCCCGGCCAGAGCATTGTAAGCCCGCGCCAATCGCGTGATCGAATCGAGCAGGATCACCACGTGTTCTCCCAACTCGACCAGACGCCGAGCCTTCTCGATCACCATCTCTGCCGCATGAATATGGTTGGTGGGAGCCTCGTCGAAGGTCGACGAAACGACCTCACCCTTGGTGTGACGTTTGAAATCGGTGACTTCCTCCGGACGTTCATCAATCAGGAGCATGATCAATTTCGATTCGGGGTAATTGTTCGAAATCGAATTGGCCATGTTTTGCATCAAAACGGTCTTACCGGTGCGAGGTGGTGCGACGATGAGTCCGCGTTGGCCGAAACCGATCGGAGACAGTAAGTCGACTGCCCGCATGGAAATATCCGTGTGCACCGGCGCTTCCATTAGAATGCGCTGCAAGGGATAATACGGCTCGAGTTCTTCAAATGGTTTGATTGCACCAATCGTCTCAGGTTCACAATCCATCACCGAGTCCACGCCAATAACCGCCGGGCAACGTTCGCCCGCTTTCGGAGCACGAACCGTAACCCTCACCTCGTGCCCGCGCTTCAGGCCGAAGCGTTTCACCAACGAAGCCGGCACGTAACTGTTTTCCGGATAAAGTCGGTAGGCAACGTGAGGGTGCACTACGAAGCCGTAGCCATCATCCGTCATGTCCAACCAACCATGGTCGGTGAGCGGAAGACTCTTCTCGGCTGCTACTCTAAAAATGGCTTCCAACCAGGCACGCCGTGACGGCACCCCTTCGATGGTCGCGCCGAGAGCCTCTCCCGTGGCCCCGAGTTCAGCGATAGCCAACGGATAGAGATCGTGGAGGCGGATCGGATCGAGAGACGACTTGTGGGAAGCGGCTGCTTCTTCGTCCAAAGCCGCAATATCTTCGAACAACGCCCCATCCGGTAATTCGCCAATTTTTACCTCTTCCATTCCAGGCGGTAATGGCTGCGGAGGGGGACGGTCCCTGGAGTCACGTTTCTTCCATTTTCCAGGTTTCTTGCCGCGGCCCTTTTTGGCGCGAGGATTACCTCCACCATGTCCGTTGCCGTTGCCATTCCCGTTCCAGCTGCGATCTCGGTTGCCCTCAGAGGGCGCGGGAGCGTCGGACTCGTAGGCCGGGATATCGGCATCGGTGTTTTTCGGCGCGGCGAGATTGAGTTCGGCCTGCGGGGCGGGCTCTGCCTTCTCCGCAGGAGCCGGTTCCGGTTTTTTCGCGACCGGCTCGGGGCTCGGTTTCGAGGCCTTCTCCGGTGACTCGGCAGACTCGGCGGCTTTAGGCGCCTTCTTGGTGGTCCGCGTGCGAGCCCGCTTTACCGTCTTTTTCTTGGGCGTGATTTTGGCGGGAGCTTCTTCGCCCTCGGTTTTTTCTTGGTCTTCCATGTGTTGGGAAATTGGGATGGGTCCTAGTCAATTAACTCAGGAAAGGTGGCTCGAACGGCTCAGGCTTCGTTGGTCGGAGTGACCAATTTGGCGAGAACTTGGTCGATCTGTTGCTGGAGAAATGAGAGCGAACCATCATTCCAGAGCACCAAATCGGCCTGATCGAGTTTACGAGCCAAAGGCAATTGCTTCGAAATTCGTTGCCCGGCAAGCGCATGGGAGATTCCGCGCTTACTCAGCCGGGCTAGCTGAACTTCGGCACTTGAGGCGACGCACACGATGAAATCAAACCAATTTTCAAGCTTCTGCTCAAACAACAGCGGCACTTCGATAATCCAGTTCGCTTCTGAGTCTTGATCGAGCATCTCACGCCACCGGGAATACAGCCGCGGATGTACCCAGCTCTCGAGTATACTAAGCTCAATATCATCGCTGAACACTTTGGTGGCCAACACCTTTCGATCAATAGCCCCATCCCCGTTCAGAACTTCATCCCCCCAACGCTCACGCGCCTGATTAATCACCTCTGCCTCCGTGAGGATCTCTTCACGCACAAGTGCATCGGAGTCGATCCGGCGAAACCCTGCCCGCTCGAACATTTCCGCCGCTGTGCTTTTGCCACAGCCCATGCCACCCGTGAGTCCAATTATCATTAATATTCGAGTTATATCGGGTTTTTACCCTAGAAAAATCTTACCGCCAGCTGTCACAAATTATTTACATTTTTGCCTGACCGCGAGAGCAGTTACGATTTTTTATGCCTACTTTTCCTGATGTCGATACCAGAGACGCTGACGCGGTGTCGGCCAGGATACGTGAGCACCTTTGGGACATCGACCCGAACGGGGATATCAAACTTTTTGAGGATGTCTACGCGCTGGCCGGAGAAATGTTTCGTGGCGAAGTCGGTGATTTCAGACCCGTCGATCTGAAATATCACGATTACCAACACACCTTGCAGGCCAGTTTATGTATGGCCGAAATTTTGGCGGGAAGACACCGCGCGCAGGCGACTCCGAGTTTCACCTGGCGGCAATGCATGATCGGGATGGCGGCAGTCTTGATGCACGATTCCGGTTATATCCAAACGGCAGCAGATGGCCCCGGCACCGGCGCGAAATTCACCTACACTCACGTGCTACGGAGTGCAGCCGTCGCAGCATCTGTCCTGCCCAAACTTGGCGTAAACCTGGCCGAAATCGATATGGTCGTGAATGCGATTCGATGCACGGGGGCACGGTCAAACATCAATAGCCTACCCTTCGTTTGCGATACCGACGAGTTGATCGGCATGTGTGTGACCACCGCCGACTACTTGGGCCAAATGGCGGCAGACGACTATCCCGAAGAGTTGGAGATTCTCTATGAAGAACTAAAAGAGTCCGATGACTACGTCGGCACCCCGGTCGAGAACCGCTTATTTAGTTCCGCTTCCGATCTGATCCGCAAAACATCGGGATTTTGGCGCCATTTTGTTTTACCGAAATTTGAGTCTGATTTTCGCCAAGTGCATCAATTCCTCGCCCAACCTTATCCTCACGGGCCCAATCCCTACATCGATGCGGTGGAGCGGAATATCGAAAAGATAAATCAACGCATCGCCACGCTTGCCCCCGAGTCCATAGACTCCTGAGCTATCGGCATGCTCGCCACCGTCAATTCGGC
>MEHZ011501040.1_pt1 | contig 18552 bp, 20 predicted proteins | sample 897221 | NCBI WGS metagenome assembly MEHZ01 (sample SAMN05514161, study PRJNA337945) | marine metagenome | isolation source: marine surface water | place: Arctic Ocean | collected 2007-12-13
ATATTAACACTTACATTATGGGCAACAATTGTTTTTGTTGTCTATAACAAAATTGGTTTTAAGGAAATACATAAATCTTATTGTTTATGGTTTAGCAAAGGTTATTGGCTAAAAAGGTACAATGTAGTTGAAGCAGCAGCATGGACTGCTAAACTACTTGTGATACTTCCTGCTATAATTTTTGGAAAAGAAGTTATATGGGCACATTTCATAACATTAATGACTTCGGCGTTGTTAATATGGGTGAGCGAACAAAAGCTACTACCTACATTAGTAGCATTTAATAGTTTATGGATTGGTATTAGCTCGTTTATAATCATAAGGTATTATATCGGATGAAAATATGTATTATTGGCGGCGGAACAGCAGGCTGGTGGTGTGCAGGGTACATGGAAAAGTTTTTACCTGATGCAGAAATAACACTTATAGAAAGTGATGAAATTCCTACTGTAGGAGTAGGAGAAGGAACACTTCCGCAAATAGGTGCATTTTTTGAAGAACTAGGTATTCCAGAAAAAGAATGGATGGACGGATGTAATGCAGTTCACAAATATGGAAATATAAAATACGAATGGGATGCATTAGGTGCAGATCCATACTTAATGACTTTTTGGCAAAACGAACCTAAGACATTATTTAATGATTGGTATAAAGAATTTAAGCAAGGTAAAAAAGTTAGAGATGATATAAATCCAGACTTGTACGATAAAGAAGGATGGAGAGCAGTAGCATATCATTTAGATGCTAATCTTGCAGGACACGTTGTACGTGATCATTGTAAACGTGTTAATCATGTTATTGATACATTAGAAGAACTTCCACCAGGATATGATTTATATGTAGACGCTACAGGATTTCGTAGACAGTTTGTCAAGGATAAAACAGAAGAAACATTTAGTGAACATCATAAAGTTAATCGTTCTTGGGTTAGGCCGTTAGAACTAGAAGGCGAAAGTATACCGTATACAAAAACATTCGCTAGACCAGAGGGTTGGCAGTTTATGGTAGACTTACAACATAGAACAGGAACTGGTTATGTTTTTAGTACTGATTTCGTAAGCGAAGAAGAAGCGTTAGAAAAGTTTAAAAAATGGACTGCTCACAGAACACCATTTAAAGGAATAGAGCCACGTTTACTTAAATGGACTCCAGGTGTACTGAAGAACCCTTGGGTAGATAATGTAGTATCAATTGGACTTGGACAAGGATTTGTTGATCCATTAGAAGCAAATGGATTATTTTTAGTACAATACAGTATTACACTATTGGTAAGATGTATACTAAAAGGTTCACCACCAAAAGCATACAACAAGGCAATCATGAAAGTACAAAAAGATAACTCAGATTACATATTACACCATTATATGTTAAGTAATCGCACAGATACTGAGTTTTGGAAATATTACAGTAAGTTGGATGCAAGTAAAACTTTATGGGAGAGCTATAAAAAGAATTCAAACAAATATACAAGTTTGTATCCAGACGCAATATGGGCATCATTAGGCCTATATTTTGACGATTTTAAACACTATCCAGAATAAAAAATTAAATTAATTTACAACCCTTTGAAATACAAGGGTTTTTTTATGGCGTTTCTGGTTGACAACCAAGACATCTTGCCGTATAATAGTAGTATATTAAGCAATAAAGGAAGTATAACATGACAACATTTAACAAAGCAGATTTTAGTTACCACGGTGGATACTTAATGTACAGAGGTGCATACGAAGGTCAACCAGTTTATGAAGCAGGTAAAAATGTACACCCAAGTAATGTTGGTCGTGGAATTGACTTGTTTATTGCACGTTTTAAATATGCTGGAACGCCAATTACTAAAGCAAAGTTTATGAAAGAACTTGTTAACAACTTTACTGTTGAAGAGTATGTAACAGCACGTAACGGACATGAAGTTGCACCAACAACAGTTTTAGATAATAACAATCCAGGCTGGAGTGACCGTATTGTTAATGCTTGGAGAGAAAAAAGAGGAATTGGACAATCTACGTTCATTTAATGGTTGACAAGTAAGACGTCTTACCTTATAATAGTATATATAAACAAAGGAGTACTACAATGCAAACATTTAAACTTTTTCAAATTAAACTTTCAGATGCAGATGTTGATCTAATTAACGCAAAAGGACACGATGCAGTTCCTCATCATAAAGCAAAGCTAGATATGCAGTTTTCAAAAAGCATTGCCTCTAAAGCAGGTAAAGCAATTGCAGATGGTTATTATTCACATGTTGCTAATATTACTGCTGATACACTTGAAGGTGTATTTCATGTAGGTAATATGGGACCAGAAGAAAATATTGAACGTTTAAATGAAATGCATAGTGTTAGTGTTGCTGATGTTGTGCAAGATTCTAATGGAATTATGCATGTTGTTGCAGACTTTGGATTTGAAAAGGTTGACATCGCAGTAGAAGCGTAGTACACTGTAAACAAATTGTAAAAGGAGTACTACTTTTGTTAGAACATCTAGAATTTATAGAAGCACTTGAAAAGCTTCAATCCACTGCAAATGTTAACGGATTTGTCGATAACACACAGATTTCTTCATTAATTGATAAGTATCAAGATAAAGCAGACGAAATAGATCGTCAAATGTTTCAAAATTATCACGGAGAAGTATAATGGGTATGCCTAAAGCTACTAAGAGAAAGAAGCCCAGAGCGGTTTCACTAAAAATTCGCAAAAACCTTTTGCAGGATCCAGATTGGTCTGGTGCAGACGAATGGCCTGGAAGAGAATATCATTTAAAGCGCCAAAAGGCCACAGACTATTATTATCAAAATTACAAATCAGGTGATTTGCTTGATTTTGCTTACACATGGATGCTTGCTAATGATTACAGCAAGCAAGAAGTTAAAGCAGTTAAAGCGGCAAAGAGCCAAGCTATAAGTTCAGTAACAGGATACTATTGTAGAATGCTTACAATGGGATGTCCAGATTCACACGAAGCTTGGAACAAGTATTGGGAAAGCCTACCAGGTACAGCCGGCACACCGCAACCTATTAGTACTTTTATTAAAACACGTATTGGCAATGCTATTGCAGAAGGAATAGATTTTGTAAAAGAAGCAGAAGAAAAAGAACAAGCTGAACTTAAAGCATTAAACAATACACGTAAGCCAACTATTCAAGAACTGCTACACAGAGCCGCACTTAGTATGACAGAAGAAGTTGAGGACTTCCTTGACACATGGACCACTAGTGATTACGATCTAGCAATAGCAAAAGATTTTGATCCAATTGGTATGTTTAGAAAAGCAGGAGTTAAAACAGCCCATGCTAGGATCATTCGTAAATACTACGAAGCTAGTGTTGCAGAGTTTGAAGAACTTAACACTCCTGTTAAGAAAGCTCAACTTGATAAGCTAAACGAACGAGACAAGGATCTTGTAGAACAATTGCATGAAGGATATAGTCATCTTTCAGTTCCACAGAAAAAATCATTGCTAGCAGTATACCGAAAGATTACTGATGCATGCGATATTTCAGAAGCAGAAGGAAAGGCAAATCGTAAAGTACGTAAAGTACGTATAAAGAGTCCAGAAGACCTTGTTAAGAAGCTTAAATTTAAGCAAAGCGATGCTGAATATGGTTTAGGTAGCATAATGCCAGCAGATATCATTTATGCACGTATGCTGGTGGTTTTTAACACTCGCAACCGTAAGCTAGGAGTGTACTATGCTAAGAATGTAGATCCGATGGGATTGCAACGTGAAGGTAGCGGACTTAGTGTTAAGGGAACTACTATTATTGGCTACGATGAAGAGAAAAGTTTACAACGAACAATACGTAAGCCTACTGAAGTACTTCCTGTAATAAAGAAAGCTACTAGGTCTAAAGCAATAAAGCTCATAGAAACTTTAAAAACAACAGAAACAAAGCTCAATGGACGTATCAATGGAGAAACAATTCTCATAGCAACATTTAATAAGTAAACTCTGATAAATACATACAGCAGGAGACAACTTAAATGAGTGCATCGAATAAACTTCAGAAAGAGATTGAACTTCGCCTAGGTGGCGGAATGATAGATGTTGAACTAGATCCAGAACACTATGAACTAGCAATATCAAAATCTCTACAAAAATACCGCCAACGAGCTGAGAACGCAGTTGAAGAAAGTTTCATTATCTTAGAAATAATGAAAGATCAGAGCGAGTATACTTTGCCAGAAGAAGTAATGGAAGTACGTGACATCTATCGTAGGACAACAGGTGTAAGTAGTGGTACAGGAAATGACATTGAGCCATTCCAAGCGGCATACATGAACACATATTTGCTAGGTAGCAGTCGTAATGGTGGATTAGCATCGTTTGATTTCTTGCAACAAAATAGAGAAGCAATGGGTAGACTATTTGGAGCAGAGATTATGTTCACATGGCGCCCACAAGATAAAAAGCTAATTTTACAACGTAAGATTAAAGCAAATGACAACGCAGTACTGCATTGCTATAACTACAGGCCAGCAGATGACTTGTTGTTAGATACATATGCAGGACCTTGGTTAAAAGACTATGCGTTCGCACATGCTAAATTAATCTTATCAGAAGCACGTGGTAAGTTTACACAGATTGCAGGACCACAGGGTGGAACTACAATGAACGCAGACCAACTACGAGCAGATGCTCAAGCAGAAATTGACAAACTGGAAATAGAACTAACATTATTCAATGATGGAAGTACCGGTTTGGGATTCCTAATTGGATAAAGTAACTATTAATGCAAGAATCAAAACATCATGTTGTAGTAGACGAACTTGTATACAATCGACCCGCTCTTAAAAATTTATATGAGCGTATGAGTCATTGTGCGTTAGAGTGGAACGAATACAAGACTGCTATTAAAAATAGAAAAAATCAAGTACACAGACACCAAGGTCGAACAGATGGCTATTCTGGAAGATTAATGGGAGTGTATAGCCCTGCATACGAAGGAAAACATATGCAGGAATACCCAGAAGTTAAAGAACTAATAAGTAAATTTAATTTTTTAGAGCCTCTTGGTAACGACGATATAACATTTATGTATTACGAACCAGATTTTGTTTTTAAACCTCACACTGATAGGCAAATGCACTATAATATAATGCTTCCTATTTTGCCAGAGAATGATTTTGAAAAAATTACTTTTTGGAAAGGTGAGGACAGTGACAGAGATAACCCTCTAGGAATTGAATACGAGTATACATATGATATGAATCATCCAAGTATTTTTAATGGAAAAACATTACATAGTGTTGAACAGATAAAATATGAACGAGTAATGTTTAGAATTAAAGTTACTCATGAAACATACGAAGATATGATCAAACGCTACAAAGAAGGCAAGTTTATAAATGTATGATTGTTTAATTATTGGCCATAGTGGTGGACTTGGGAATGAAATTTTCAAACTACATAAGAATCCACTAGGCGTTAGTTTAGATAATGGATATGATATTTCTAATTTCAGCAGCAGAGAGAAAATTGTAAAAAATGCTAAAGATATTGCTGTCATATACATTGTAGCAAGTAGTAATGAAAACAGATTTGCACAAATTGATATGCTTTGTGAGCTATGGGACGAATATAAAGATCAGCATAAAAAGATTGTAGTTATTAGTGGATCTTCTCCACAAACTAGAAATAGAAAAAACGAAAGCACACAACAAAAAAGATATGATGCTGGTAAACACGCATTAGACGAAATTGCATTAAACTTATCTACTATGGAAAAAAACTGTCAAGTAATTAATATTAAACCTGGCAGATTTAATAGTAGCAAATATAACGATAATAAAGATAAACATTTAATAGATAAAACAATGCTTGCATTGGCTATTTTTAATATAGTAGAAGCAAGTACACATATGCGTATTATTTCTACAACAATTGTTAGCTGTCCTGTAACAGGAATAAATGGAAAATCAAATAATTAAGTTTGTACTTGACAACTAATTAAAAATCAATTATAATATAACTTACAACGGAGCAATAGAATGACTAAGAAAATTGTAGGTATATGTGGTCTTATAGGACACGGTAAAGATACAGCGGCAGGCTTCCTAATTGAAGAAGGTTTCCAACGTATTAGTTTTGCTGGTGTACTAAAAGATGCATGTGCTAATATTTTTGGTTGGGATAGAATACTACTAGAAGGTAACACACCCGAGAGTAGAGTATGGCGTGAAACAGTTGATTTGTGGTGGGCTAAACGTTTAGACATTCCTAACTTTACTCCACGTTGGGCATTACAACATGTAGGTACTGATGTTCTTAGGACACATTTCCATCCAGACATTTGGGTAGCGGCATGTGAAAGACAAATTGAACAATCTACCAAAGATGTTGTTATCTCAGATTGCAGATTCTTTAATGAGTTGAAAGCTATAAAACGCATAGGTGGAAATACAGCAGTAGTATGGAGAGATGAAAATCCACAGTGGTGGGCAACCGCAGTAAATATTAATACATCAACTACACTAGTTCCAACAGACAACAGCATGTCGACTGTATTCCCAGAAGTACATAGAAGTGAATGGAGTTGGGCAGGTTGGAAGTTTGATAAACAGCTAGCTAATACTACTTCACTAGCTGATCTAAAAGAGCAAACGCTACGTCATTTTGCATGATAAATAATGTTGTAATTACAAACTAAGGACAACAGATAAAATATGTTTAAAAATGATTGGTGGAATGCCAAAACTCAAAAAAGAAATATTTGTATAGGATGGCTATACAATAATCGAATACAAACTCCCTTATTAACAGGAATAAGCCAAAACTTGGCAGAGTATGACTCTGTTGAGATGGGTATTTTCTGCGACAAGCAGTTTGCTGACGACACTATAAAAGGCTTACTTACACAAGCATACAATGCAGGCTTTGAGAAAATTGTAGTGTTTAAGCATGGACAAATTTTAAAATATTTTGAAAATGTATTTCCAGAGTTTTATGAAGCACACACTGATGCTAAGTTTGTAGGACACATATTAGACATGGGCGATGAATATTATTCTGTTCACCCACAGTGCTTTATGATTGATCTTGAATGGTGGGCTGATAATGATATGCCAGCGTGGGGCGATGAAAATGAGTGCGGTTCATGGACAACACTTGCACCAAAGCGTAGTATAGAAAATCATCACGATGGCTATACTCCACATTGGATTGCACCCGGAGATACAGAAAGAACATATAAGAAAAAACAAGGTGGTTGGAATATTGTACAAGCATTATTGGCAGACAATCAAACAATTTATTCTTGGGATAAAAAAGTGCGAGAATCTAAAGAGTATTTGTATGCAGAAGTCAAAGAAGATTGTTGGAGAAACTTATTTTGGTTACACGAACAAATGATAACAGAAATATTCTTTGTTGGTAATACTGAACACGCCACTACTCCAGAAGAAATTAAAGATATTGAAGCACACAATCCTCCTTTGGTTTTTAACAAAGTAGTAGTACCAGCAGCTGGAATTAGTCCTTTACTATATGCAAAGAATTGGAGTTTACCCAAGTACAGTGAAATAGTTATATTTGATATTAGTTTATTTGCATTAGATTGTACAAAGTACTTTGTAGAAAATTGGGACGGTAAAGACTTGCCTTCATTTATGGAAAGATTAATGACAGAAAAGTCTGGAAATAGTGAGCAACGAAGAAGGGATTTATTCAGAGGTATACCGCAGATAACTGACACACATAAACTTATTGAAAGTATGCCAGACTGGCAAGAATGGTATGATGAATATGCAAGTACATATAAATTTAAATATATACATATGAATTTAATGAACCCAAATAGATATAGAAATTTTGCAATGTTAAGTCGTCAAGAGAATAGAAGCAAAGGAGCAACATATGTTCATTTAAGTAATATTTTTCATTATCAGCCAACATCAGCAACTTATAGTCTAGAACAACGTATAACCATGTTTAACGAATTACATGCTACTGTAGCAGAGCAGTCTTATAACAATAATATATTAATAAAATCTGCATCTCCTCTATTAATAAATGAACTTAAATCAGTTTGTTGGGTTGAGGATTTTGAGCCCAAGGAATGGGACAAATTAGATAAGAAAACCACTCTTGGAAAGTTTTTTAAATGGAACAACTAGATAAAGTAAAGAATTTTATTGCAGAAGCTAATAAGCATTCGCATTACGAACATATTAATTTACCCGGAGACCAGTTTTTAGACTGGCGAGAAAATAGGGGAGTAAAGATAGCTTATTGTAAGTGGATAATGCACAAATCTAATTGTCCTAGTTTAGTTACTAACGTAGAAGTACCACATGAAGCAATGGCTGCAGAAGCCGAAGCATTAACTGATAGATACGTTAAGCATAGGGGTGATATTAATCCAGGCTGGAGTAGTATTTGTGTACATGGACAATCACCTGAAAGAACACAGCCAGCTAATCATTATATTGAAGAAGGAATTGATACGGAAGAAAATAGTCCTCCGTACGATTGGACAGAAATAGCAGAACAATGTCCAGTAACAGTAGATTGGCTAAAAAATGCATGGCCATTTAAAGAATATCAAAGATGTAGATTTATGTTACTAGAACCAGGCGGGCATATTACGCCACATCATGACTTTGATAGCAGGAGTATGGCTGCATTTAATGTTTCATTAAGTAATCCACCAGGTGTAGAGTTTGCAATGGAAGAAGCAGGTTTAATACCTTGGAAACCAGGCGAAGCTAGAGGAATAGACATTGGTAGAAATCATAGTGTACTTAATAATGGTACAGAAAATAGAATTCATATGATTGTTCATGGCAAATGGGGCGATGGATTTGAAGATATGATATGTGCTAGTTTTGATCAACTTTTAATGCAATTAAATAACCATTAACAGCTAGCTTAACTCTGTAAACCCCTGATATTAACAAAATACGGTAAATACATGTATAACAAATTTAGATATATTCTAAAATTTATATAGGAGCTATAACATGGCAAATCTTGTTTCACCTGGTGTACAGGTAACAGTAACAGACGAATCAGTATACGGCCCAGCGGGCGCCGGCACTGTTCCAATGTTGTTTATTGCTACAGGACAGGACAAGGTTGATCCAACCCTAACTGAAATCGATGGCAAGGCAAAATACACAAAATCAGTAAATGCAAAGAAACCAGTTCTTGTAACTTCACAGCGTGAGCTAACACAATACTTTGGAAATGTTAATTTCCGTAAAGTAAGTGGTACAGTATCACAAGGTGATGAGACAAACGAATACGGTTTATTAGCGGCATATAGTTTTTTAGGTCAAAGTTCAGCGGCATATATTGTTCGTGCAGACATAGATTTAACAGCATTACGTCCATTAGCGGCAGAGCCAACAGGCAATCCTGCTAACAACACTTATTGGACAAGCCCTACAACTTCAAGTTGGGGTATATACGAATACGTAGGAACAGCTTGGGTTGAACAACTTCCAACAGTAGAAATTGTTTCTTCAGCAGGTTCGGCAACAGCTTCGGTTGTTAACGGAAATTACTTAGTTGAAGTAGTAAACAGTAACACTGAAACATCCGCTTATTATTACAAAGGCGTTGCAGGTTCTTGGGACTTATTAGACGATAACTTCGCAAGCGAAGTAGATTGGTCAGCACACTATACTGTTCCAGCTTCACCTACAGCAGGTGATGTTTGGGTTAAGACTACTTCTCCAGGAGGCGGCATAAACGTAGATATTAAATTATTTACAACAGTAGCCGGTTCATTTATGAAGAAGAGTGCAGTATACTCACAAAACGGAACACCAGCAGGAACAACATCAGACATATTTGCTGATGGTACTTCTGCAACAGCACGTACATTATCAGATGGCGACATTTGGTTAGACCACGATGCAGTAAATGGTACAAGTGGTAAAATTGCAATCAAACGTTACGATAGTATTGGAAACGATTGGGACGACATCGAATTAGATGGTGGTGGAACTGGTGGATTTATTTCTACTGTTTTAAGTACACAACCAACAGGTGCTCCAGTTAATGCAACACTTTGGTTTGATCCAGATGTTAATGATCTTGCAGTTTATGAAGTTGCTAGTGATTCTGGAACTCAAAAATGGAAAAAAATATCTGATGTACAATATGTAACATCAGCACCAACTACAAATAAAGTAGGCGGTAGTTTATCAGCAGGCGCTTATTGGATTGATACTGATGCAGCTGGTTATCCTGTAATTTACAGACATAACGGTACAGCATGGGTAGTTAAAGATAAAGCAGATCAAAGTACAGCAGCAGGTGTTGTATTTGGTGATATTACTGCTATCGCAACGCCAGCAGGTGGTTTTGAAGGAAACTTATTAGCAGACGCTCCAAATCCATTAGTATATCCAGTTGGAATGACAGGTATCAACATGTGTCGTTCAGCAAGTACTGTACGTAAGTACAATTCAGCATTAACTACACCATGGAAATGGCGTAACGAAGCTAGCAATCAAGCAGATGGTTCAGGATCATTTGGTAGATTAGCTCAGCGTAAAGTTGTTACAGTAGCAATGCAAGCGGCAGCAGGCGCATCAGAACTACGTGAAGATACAGTTCAATTTAGACTAATTGCAGCTCCGGGTTACCCAGAGTTATATGACGAAATGATTACGCTAAACAGTGATAAAGATGAAACAGCCTTTATTATTGCAGATGCTCCATTCCGTTTAAATCAAACAGAAGCAATTACTTGGATTAATGGCACAGCGGCTACAGAGAATGGTGAAAAAGGATTAACTTCTAAAAACACTTACTCAGCAGTTTACTATCCACATGCATTAACAACTAACCATGTAACTGGTGACAGCGTTGTTGCTCCGGCATCACACATTGCACTATATACATTTGCTTACAGTGATAATGCATCATACCAATGGTTTGCACCAGCAGGCTTAACACGTGGTGTTGTACAAAACGCATCTAACGTTGGTTACTTAAACAGCGAGAACGAATTTGTTAAACTAGCTTTAACACAAGGTTCACGTGATGCAATGTATGAAGCGAAGTTAAACCCAATCGCAAGATTCCCGGCAGAGGGCGTTGTAGTATTTGGACAAAAATCGTTGCATGCAAGTGCTTCAGCATTAGATAGAGTGAACGTTGCAAGACTTACAGCTTATCTAAGAGAACGTTTCTCAGTTATTTCAAGACCGTTCTTATTTGAACCAAATGATGCAGGAACACGTGTAAATGCTAAACAAGTATTTGACGGATTCTTAGCTAACATTTTACAACAACGTGGTATTTACGACTTTGCAGTTGTGTGTGATGAAACAAACAACACAGCCGCACGTATTGATGCAAACGAATTCTACATTGACGTGGCAATTGAGCCAACTAAGTCAGCAGAGTTTATTTACATTCCAATTAGAATTGTAAACACAGGCGAATTAAGCTAATAGCTTAAAATTATTAAAAAGGCTACTGTATAAATGATTATAGTAGCCTTTTTTTATGACTATACTTTGCATAAATACAGTTGCACATTGCAATGCATATAGTTCCTTGAAGGAACTTAAAGATATTTAAGAGGATAAACCATATGGCTAATAAAATTAGACAAGCCCCAGGTAACTGGGCATCGGTTGACGAGTTCAAAGCTTCGGCAGAACATACAGCAATCGCAAACGCTATCACAGGATTCACTCCTGGTGATATTGATGTAACTATGGAATACAGATTAGAAGGTAATAAGATCTGGATCAATTATAATTTTGATACTGACGCTAAGTTGTTAGAATTTAAAACATATTTGAATACAACAAACTCAATAGCAGGATTTGGACAAAGTCTAAGAGATTTAGAATTGGCCGACGATACATTTGCTACAACCACTGGTTGGACGGTATAATACATGACAATAGTGAAGATGGGTTGCTTTATTTGAGTGACCTATCTTTTTGAGTGAAGAAGTGATAAATACAATATAACAAGAAGATACTACCATAGTAAGTATTATAGGAGAAAAACAAATGGCTGTAATTACAAATTTCGGAGTACCAACAGATAGCTCAGCAGGCACAACACTAATGCCAAAGCTACAATACCGTTTCAGAGTAACATTCGCTGATTTAGGTGGACCTGGTTCAACCGACGAAGTAACACAAAACGTGATTAGTACTGGTAGACCAGCATTAACTCATGAAGAAGTTGTAGTTGATTCATACAACTCAAAGATTTACCTAGCAGGTAAACACACTTGGGATCCAATTACAATTGTATTCCGTGATGATATGTCATCAAAAGTTATTAAGAAACTTGGTGCCCAGTTAAACAGACAAGTTGATCATGCAGATCAATCTAGTTCAATATCTGGTAATGCATATAAGTTTGGTGTAAAAATTGAAACACTAGACGGCGCTAATGGTGCTACTAAACCATCAGTATTTGATGCATGGGACTTACAAGGTTGCTTTATTACTAACGTACAATATGGTGATTTAAACTATGCAGATTCTAGCATGGTACAAGTTACATTATCAGTTCGTTTTGATAACGCTCTTCATACGATTGATGGTGCAGATGTATTGAGTGCAGGTTCAGTTTCAAGCGATAAAACAAAATCTGGTTCAACACTTTAACATAGTTAGGTAAACAACCATGAATAGTTTTGGAGGAAAGGCCGGATATAACATTTACAGCCAGGGTTCAAAGACTGGTGTAATTGATGCAATACCTCGAAACAAGTTTAATTTTACTGTTTCGTTGACTCGTGTAGATACTCCTGCACCGCTCGTACTTGAACGAATTGCAAATATCCAAATGCCCACATTTACGTATAGAACGCAAACATTAAACAAGTATAATAATAAAAGTATTGTTCAAACAGGAATAGATTATACTCCTATAACACTTACAGCATACGATACTAAAGATGCAGTATTTGAAACATTTCTAAAGGACTATGCAAGACATTATTTTGCAGGACCAATGAATGATGAAGATTATGGAACTTGGTTAACTAGTCCAAAAGGATTAGAACTTCCTCTCACTAAAAAGCCTTATATTACTACTATCAAAATAGTGCGTGAAGATGCAACCGGACTAACAAATGAAATTGAAATATTCAATGCATTTATTCAAAATGTTGATACTGACACATTAGATTATTCAGATAGTGGAGCATCAATAATTAGAGTAACATTTGGCTACGAAGGTTATAGAATTAGTAGTACAGGTACTGTTGTTCCACCAGTAACACAAAGCGAAAATATGGTGGTACCATTAGAAAATGAATTTACAGATGACTTTGATGAAGCTGAACAGCAATATTTAAAGCAATTTGACGTAATACCAGAAACTAATAATGTAGGCGTAGGCAAGAACAAAGTTACAACAAATCAACCACAATACGAAGAATTTATTATGTCTGAGGATGCGGGTGCAGATGCTATGGCTACTACTAGTAGAGCCAAGCCTATTCAAAACTTAGATAAATTAATTACAGTCGGCGACAAACAATACGTAGTACGAGCTCCAGTACCCGGAGATATTGATAGCGGCGGCTGGCAGTAATGCCCAAGTTCCATCAAGGGAATTTCACTCCAAGCAATCCAGGTAAATACTTAGGTAAAAGAGTTCCTTATTACAGAAGTGGATGGGAACTTGCTGTATTTAGAATGTGTGATAATCATCCAGCTATATTAGGTTGGGGCAGTGAAACACATAGGATTCCTTATAAGAATCCACTTACAGGAAAAGCTAGTACATATGTACCTGATTTATTAATTGTTTATAAAGACAAACAAGGAAAGAATCATGCAGAGATAGTAGAAGTTAAGCCAGCTAGTCAAACACTAAGCGAAGCTAGAACACCATCTCAAAAAGCTTCAGCAGTTGTTAATCATGCTAAGTGGGCATCGGCACATGCGTATGCAAAATCAAAAGGATTAGGGTTTAGAGTTATTACTGAACATCAGATATTCAATAAGCCTCAAAATTCAAAAAAGAAAAAATAACATGACAAAAAAATTAGAAGAAGAATTAAACTTACCAGATCTCGACCAATTACTGGAAGAAGAAGGTATAGCAATAGATCCTACAGTAGACGATATTCATCATGACATAGCAAAATATCAAGGTGAAATGAGTATGGTAGAACGAGCTTCAGCAGCTTTACCTACAGTAGAAGGATTAGAACAATTAGATAGAGAAATGGACGCATACGCAGATAAAGCGATGTCTACATTTGATGACTTAGTTGATTTAGGAAAAAATGTAGAAGATAGACATGCAGCTCCTATATTTGATAGTGCAAGTAAAATGCTTAGTGCCGCATTACAGGCTAAAACAGCTAAGATGGATAAAAAGATGAAAATGATTGAATTACAGATGCGACAAGCTAGACTTGAGAAAGATAGTGAGAAAATTGATGCATATGTAGCACAAAAGAACAGCGAATTAGGGTTAGACGAAGATACTGGTGCTGATGCACGTATTGTGGGTAATAGAACAGCATTATTAGCTGAAATTATGAATAAGTTGCCTGAAAAAGATAAATAGTATTAATAGGAGAATAACTTAATGAAATCGTATACACAATATTTAACAGAAAATAAAAAGTCATGGAAGTTCAAGGTTAAAACAATACACGAACTTACAGACGAACAGTGTGATCGAATAGAGAAGCACCTCGGGAAATACGACTCTAAAGGACTCGGTGCTGCAAGGAAAACCATTCTACAAAGTGCTCCTAGAGATTTTCCACAACATAGAGGATATGAAGTTTTTACATATGACTTTGAAACTAACTTAATTGCTAGTGGATGGGAACTTGCAAACGGTATCCGTAATATGTTAGGACTCGCAGATGGTACACTTAAAATTAAAGGCGAGAATGAGCCAGATGATAATATCGAAGCAGACGGCACTGAAGTTAAAAGTATATTAGAAGATCCTGATTATGACGAAGCTAACAAAGTAGAAGCAAAGGATCATTATGGTGATGAGTACAACACCAGTTTTATAAAAGAGTTATTGAAACTTAAAAAACAAAAGGAAAAAGGCAATGAGTGATTTAGATAGAATTTTAAAACTTGCTGGCCACGGCATTATTGCTCAAAGCTCAGCTCCAACAGATAGAGATATGAAAGCAGAAGCCGTAGGTGAATCTGCAGATCCAATTTTGGATTTATGTGATCAACTAGGATGTGATTCAGATCATCCAGTACTTGGCGAATTAATTCGTTATTTAGACGGCGACACAATTAGAGATTTCGTAGCAGACTTCCGTAGACACAACGACATGAATGATATGGAAGAAGCTAAAATAGACGAAGAGCCAAACGAAGGTAACGCTTTTACAGGCGCACAACAGGGTAAGAAAAAAGGCGAAAAATTTAAAGTATCTGGAAAAGAATTTACAAAAGAAGATGACGTAACTACTGAAGGCGTATGGGCAGTTCCAGAAACTCCAGAACAAATTGAAAAACTAAAAGAAATAATGTCAGCACCTTTACTAGTTGGTGAAGATGGTGATAACGCCGCAGACGTAATGTACGGTATTTTAGGCGACGATGAATTATTTGACGAGTTTCATTCAATGTCAGTAGACTTAGGTCCAGACACAGATGCTAGACCAGCTATTCAAGCTAGACTTGTTGAGCTAGGACTTATGGAAGAACCAGCAACAGAAGAAGCAGTATCAGAAGCATCTGGCGTATGCGAAGCATGCGGATGTCAAATTGATGCTCCAAAAGAAGGTTGCGAATGTACACATGATTCACATGATGCATCTGGATCACATTGGGTAGCAGAATCAATATCTGATGAAGCTAAAGAGAAAGCACAGGACAGAGCAAAAAACTACGAATCACCACGCGGTGAGAAGAAGAAGAAAGTTTCTGTAGCAAAGGCACCATGGGATAAGGAAGATTTAGATGAAGCACAAAGTCCAGCACAGAAAGCAGCATTTGCAAAAATGTTAGCTTCTAAGGGTGGCAAAAAAGATGATAAATCAGGAGAAGAAGAAATGGCTGATGATGATAAAGAAGAATTAGATGAGTCTCCAACAATGGATACTACACAATTAATTAACTTAATGAAAAACTCAGGTCTTTCTGAAGAGAAAATTAAAACAAAATTAGACGAATGGGCTAATACACCAGATGGCGCAGCAGAAGAAGAAGCTACATCACATGGTGACCCATACGAATATGCACAAAGCGTAAATTTAAGTCTTAAACGTTATTTAGATGCTGAAGATATGAAAGTTGGTATTACTGAACATAAAGTTGAAGATATTAAAGAAGCATACAAAAACGCAAAAAATAAATAAAGACATCCCTCCCGAATAAACAGTGTGATTTAGGTCACACTGTTTTTCTTTATTAACTGCATAGTTTATGATAGGTAAATAGTAGTATGGCAGTAGATACAAAATTAACTAAAACTCCGTATACAAAAGAAAAGTATACCGAAGATCAAATTCGTGAACTATACCTATGTTCATCAAATCCTAAGCACTTTATGAAGGAACACTGTTTTATTCAGCATCCTACTAAAGGTCGTATGAAATTTGCTTTATATGATTTCCAAGAAGAGCTAGTAGATACATATCATAATAACAGATACAGTATTAGTATGCTTGCACGACAAACAGGTAAGTCAACATGTGCGGCAGGATACTTGTTATGGTATGCAATGTTTAATCCAGACCAAACTATTTTAATAGCGGCACATAAATATTCAGGTGCTAGTGAGATTATGCAACGTATACGTTTTGCGTACGAAACACTGCCTGATTTTATTAGAGCTGGTGTTACAGCATATAATAAGGGATCGTTGGAATTTGACAACGGCTCGCGTATTGTAGCACAAAGTACAACAGAAAATACTGGACGTGGTCTGTCTATTTCGTTAGCATACTTAGACGAGTTTGCATTTGTTAGGCCTAATATTGCTAAAGAGTTTTGGACTTCGTTGTCTCCTACATTAGCAACAGGTGGTAAATGTATAATAACATCAACACCAAACATGGACGATGATCAGTTTGCACAAATTTGGAGAGATGCAAATAAAAATCAAGATGAACATGGAAATGAAGTTGCTATAGGCATTAATGGATTTGCACACTATCTTGCTTCATGGGAAGTACATCCTGATAGAGATGAAGAATGGGCAAGTGTAGAACGAGGAAAAATTGGTGAAGAAAGATTTAGACGAGAACACAATTGTGAATTTATTGCGTTTGACGAAACACTAATTGATAGTATTAAACTTAGTAACATGGAAGCCAGAGACCCGTATGCTAAAGCAGGACAAGTACGTTGGTATGCACCAATAGCTAAAGGCAAACTATACGTAATAGGACTTGATCCTAGTTTAGGTACTGGAGGCGACAATGCAGCCATTCAAGTATACAGTATGCCAGGAATGAAACAAGTAGCAGAGTGGATGCACAATAGAACTACTGTACAAGGTCAAATAAAAATTCTAAGAGAAATAGCACAGTATATAGAAAGTGAAACTGATGGCGATTGTGAAATATACTATAGTATGGAAAATAATACTTTAGGCGAAGCTGCATTAGTAGTTGTGGAAGAAACAGGAGAAGAAAACTTTCCTGGTACATTTTTAAGTGAAACACGACAACATGGAAATGCTAAAAGATATAGACGAGGCTTTACTACAACACACAAAAGTAAAATAGCCGCATGTTCAAAATTAAAATATTGGATTGAAACAGAAAAATTAGAAATAGCAAGTAAGCCTCTATTAAGAGAACTAAAAACATTTATTGCTAGAGGAAACAGTTTTGCCGCTAAAGACGGTGAACACGATGATCTAGTAATGGCGTTAGCATTGATTGTAAGAATGAGCATGGAAGTATCAAAGTACGAAGAAAGTGCGTTTGAATACCTAAATGATGACTTTGACGATGATGATGGAATGGAACCAATGCCGTTTAGCTTACTATAAAATACATAAATAGATAAATACATTAAAGGAATACTACTATGGAATTATCAACCGAAATCTTTAACATTCTCAAGGGTGCTAACATTAAATTAAAAATGTTTGACTTTCAAGGAAACAAAACATTAGATGCAGAAAACTCTGCAAGACTATATGCTTATGTAGAAGATTTTCTAGTCACTATACGTCTGGAAAACGACGAAGTTGAGGTTTTAGTTCAAGCAGGAGCAGATTTTAGCTTTGATAAGCATAAAGATTTATTAAGTAGTATCAAGAAAGCAGGACATAACGCTATGGCAGAATATACAATAAGAAAGTTCGATAAGAACATAGTACCAAAAGATTTCGCACATGATACAGTAAAAGAAGATAACTTCAATGAAATACGCAGATTAAAAGAACTATCTGGGATGTTCAGTAAAGCAACTAACGGCGATATGTTAGGCGAAGCAGGCAGCGAAGAGATTTTCCTAGACTTTAGCAAAGAGTTAACAGACGTCGAACGTACAGAAGATACTGAGGTATTTACTGCAAAACTTAGCGGATTAGGTTTTAGAGCTGGGTCAGAAGAAGAAATTGATCTTGAAGGCATACCTGTTAATGTTACAATAAACGCAACTGGC
>MEHZ011655904.1_pt1 | contig 18529 bp, 11 predicted proteins | sample 897221 | NCBI WGS metagenome assembly MEHZ01 (sample SAMN05514161, study PRJNA337945) | marine metagenome | isolation source: marine surface water | place: Arctic Ocean | collected 2007-12-13
AATTGCGAGATTATCTCTTACGAACTTGTAAGGGATGCAGTTGAATTCCCGAATTTGTTTATTGAGCTGGAGGATTTGCTTGAACGGGCCACGATTCGAAATCCATATTTTTCTCCTGAATGGATAGAATGTTGGTGGAAGAGGGTGGACCCGGGGACAAAGCCACTTGTCGTACTTGCACGGTCTGAGTCCGGGCAATTGGAAGGTTTTTGGCCCTTTGTGGAAAGGCCTGGTATTTTATGGTCCAAAGGATTATGGCCCATGGTCTATGATGAAGCGAATTACTTTGTTCCAATTGCCACAGAAGCGGGGATGCCTGCTTTAATCAATGGCTTAAAAGCTCAGCTTAAAAAATTTCAGTTTTTCTGGATTCCTTTAATGAGTAATTCTTTTTGGGAGAAATATTGGGAAAAGGAGACCCTGAATACTCAATTCTTCCACCTTGCCCGTACGCCGAGAAAAACTTCGATTGTAGAAGCCGGCACGGAAGAATTTACTGATTTTTGGGCGAGTAAGATGGGGGCTAAGAGCCGGAAATCACTACGGTACGATCAAAAATCTCTCCGTGAAAAAGGGAAGCTTGTAATTGAAGTGGCCACGACCGAGAAGGAAGTACGAGCCCTTCTTCCTGGATCCTGCTTGGTGGAGGTGAATTCTTGGAAAACAGAACAGGTGACTGGATTATATTCCATTCGGGGGAAACGGGCATTCTTTTTTGACCTGTTGCCCAAGTTGGCGAAAAAGGGTCGGGTACGAATAACTATGATTCGGGTGGATGATGAACCAATTGCCTGGGAACTTGATTTGTTGGACCAAGGCTTTTGTGGAATTCATAATTTATCTTTTGATCAGGGATGGAAAAAATATTCGCCTGGTAAACAATTAATGGAAATGAATCTCCGATGGGCCTGGGGGGAGGGGAGACAGGTTGATTTTTTACCTTGTAGTTTTGAATATAAAGAAAAAATTGCCACCCGGGTTGAACCTGTTCGTGAATTACACCTTTTTAAAAAATCTCTACGGGGTTTACTTGCTCGGCGATTAATTGAATGGAATATGAAATTTCGAAAGAAGTTAATTTTGGGGGCTCAGCCTACAAAAGCCACTGAATCGTTACGCCAATCATTTGAAGTCAAGAGTTGAGCTCTTTTCCATTGCCAATAAGATAGGAAGAAAAGAAGATTTAACCGTGACTGATTTAACACAACAACTCCAAGACATGCGTGAAGAGTATGAGGGCACGCCTTTGCGAAAGGCGGATATGAACTCTTGTCCATTTTCTCAATTTTCTGCTTGGTTACTTGATGCCCAGAATGAAAAAATCCCCGATCCCAATGCATGTAGTTTATGCACGGTGGATCAGGATTCCAAACCGATGAGCCGGGCCGTTTTATTGAAGGGTTTGGAAGAAGAGCAGTTTATCTTTTATACTAATTATAATAGTCGAAAAGCGAGACACTTGGAACAGAATCCTCATGCGACGATGCATTTCCCCTGGTTTTCAATCGAGCGGCAAGTTATTGTTGCCGGACGGGTCACTAAATTAACGACTGACCAATCGGAAGAATATTTTAATTCCCGTCCATCGATGAGTAAATTGGGAGCATGGGCATCTCAACAGAGTGAACCATTGGCATCGCGCGAAGCTTTGGAAGAATCATTTTTAAAGGCACGGGAAAAATGGGGAGAAAATCCACCCAAGCCTCCACACTGGGGAGGTTTTGCACTTGAGCCAGAATCGATAGAATTTTGGCAGGGTGGACCGAGTCGTTTACATGATCGGTTTATATATTCAATGAACTCAGATCAATCCTGGTCGATGAATCGATTTTATCCCTAATGAAACAAGACGAAGACGAACACAAAGATAAACCATTAGATGATTTACTTTCCCTTCGGGGCAAGCCATTTACAGATTGGAAAGAGGAGAGGAAATATTTACGTGAAAAATGGGGGATGCAGGGAAGGCAGGTTTTGCCCGATTTTTCTGATTCGAAAAAAAAGATAGTTGAACCTAAGCACTCTAAAGAAAAAGAATCATGACTTGGAATATAGTGGGGAATTTTGAAGATATCATTTACGAAAAACGCCAAGGTGTGGCCAAGGTCACAATCAACCGTCCGGAAAAACGAAATGCATTTCGTCCTAAAACCGTAAGTGAAATGTACGAGGCTTTTCTTGATGCCCGTGAAGATTCGAGCATAGGCGTAGTTTTACTGACTGGGGCAGGCCCTCACACCGATGGGAAATATGCCTTTTGCTCGGGAGGCGATCAGAGCGTCCGTGGGGAAGCCGGTTATGTGGGCGAGGATGGAGTGCCCCGGCTCAATGTGCTAGATTTGCAGAAGTTGATTCGTTCGATTCCCAAGGTGGTGATTGCCTTAGTGTCGGGGTATGCGATTGGGGGTGGCCATGTCTTACATGTGGTGTGCGACTTGACCATCGCGGCAGACAATGCAATTTTTGGACAGACTGGGCCCAAGGTGGGTAGTTTTGACGGTGGATTTGGTTCGGGCTATCTGGCCCGTATCGTGGGGCATAAAAAGGCCCGCGAGATTTGGTACCTTTGTCGGCAATACAATGCACAGGAAGCATTAGACATGGGCTTGGTTAATAAGGTTGTGCCTGTGGATGAACTTGAAGCGGAAGGCTTGCAATGGGCGAGTGAAGTGATGGAAAAAAGCCCCCTGGCGATTCGTTGTTTAAAATCTGCCTTTAATGCAGAATGTGACGGACAGGCGGGGATCCAGGAATTAGCCGGGAATGCCACTTTGTTGTACTACCTCTCGGAGGAAGGATCGGAGGGGAAGAAATCTTTTCTTGAAAAAAGGGAGCCAAACTTTTCTAAGTATCCTTGGCTACCTTAATATTTTTCATTTATGCAAATTTATCTTTTCCAAAATAACCAGAACGAGGGTCCTTTTACATTGCCCCGTATTTCCGCTCGGCTAGTTTCAGGCGATCTTGATTCAGCCACTTTGGCTTGGCACGAGGGATTAGATAATTGGTATCCTTTAAATCATGAAAAATGGCAGGCCTTGGGAATTGTGGCTCCGCCCCCAAAAGAGAAACCTGCACCCCAGAAAAGCGCTCCAGTCGAGGAACCCCAAGAAGAGAAAGAGATTTCAGATCAAGAGGTTGAAGGAGCATCTGAAATCGAGGAGTCTGTGGTCGAACCTCTCATCGAAGAAACAACGAACACCCAACCCGAAGAGGTTTCTGAAGTGAATGCGCCTGCATTTGCATCTTATACGGAGGCTGACTTTAAGCCCCCGACTTTTGAAGAAATGGAGAAGCAAATGATTGAACTTCGAACCAAAAGGACGGGTTTTCCGGAAGCGATTGGACGAAGGGTTGAGGAGATCAATTTTCGGGATGACGAAATCGAAGAGGCTTGGATTGGTTTGGGAAAAGCATTGGAGTCAGGAAAGGAAGATATTTTACAAAAAGGCTATGCTTCGCTTGGCCAAGCAGTTCTGTCAGCGGGACTAAACGATCCAGGATTGGATGAACTTCGTAATGACGAGCAGGATACGGCTGATCGGATGTTAAATCTACAGATGCAACTTCGGAGAATGGGAGGAGTGAAGCAATTGAAGGGGCCACCCGCATGGAAGAAATGGGTGGTGCTGGGAGTGACCGCACTTCTTTTGGGTGGAATTGCGACGGCACTCATTTTGAAGGGGTAGGGCTATTCTCTTTTAATTTACTTCTCGTTTCCCAATCAAAAAAAAGGGCATCCTTCAATTTTGAAGGATACCCCTTTGGAAAATAGTTGAACTCGATTGAGAGCTTACTTAACCACCTTAAGATTTCCACGCATGATCAAGTGGTGACCTGGGAAGGTACACACATAGGGATAATCCCCCGGTTTGGATGGAGCTTTAAATTCAATCACTTGTTCTGCTCCATGATCAACCAGCTTACTGGCCCAGATTACATCTTTGCTCTGGGGTACAAAACCAACTGCAAATCCATTTGCCCCGAGTTTCATGGCTTCCATTGCCACTTTATCCGCCTTACCGGGATTGACCAGTACGATATTATGGGGCATGAAGTCGGGGTTCACAAATATGAGTTTGATTTTCTTACCCGCCTTAACGGAGAGAGCAGGGGTGTCGTACTTCATCTTCTCCACTAGGGTCGCAATGCGGATGGTCGTAAGGCTTTCGGTATCGGAAAGAATCCCCGATTTTTCTAGTACTTCCACTACCTCTTCTTCCTCCTCCATATTCGAACCTTTAGCCGGATCCGCATTATACCAATGATGCTGCACAGTGAGTGCGGCCATTCGAGCATGTGGTGCCGGAGATTTGAGCAGTAGATTAAGTAGTTTACCGTCTCGCTTATTATGTTGCTGGTGAAGCCATAGAGCTTCTAGCAAGTGGTGAGCGTCTTCCTTTTTCTTTGGATCAAATTGCTTCATCCATTTTTGGGTCGCAGCAATTACTTGTTTCGAATCATGTTCACTCAATTCTACCCGAGTACGGTGACGAACACTATCCACAGGATGCATAAGGTTCTCGAGAAGTTTTTCCACGGGCTGGCCATCAATTTTGACCACTTTTTGCAAAGGTTTCTTGTCGTAGGTAACGCGGAAGATTCGACCATGCTTATGGTCACGGTTTGGATCCCGCACATTGTGTTGCATATGTCCAATAATTACATTCTGCCAGTCAGAAATATAAAGCCCCCCATCCTGTCCGAAAATGGCGTCTGTCGGGCGAAAGTTCTTGTCTCCACTAAGCATGAATCCATCGGCTTCTTCCTTTATATTTGAGCCATCTGCCAAGGTCTTGGTCACTTTGAGTTTCTGCCCGTTCGGGGTTCCCCAGACTTCTCCAAGCTTGGTTTTCTCGGTCACTTTTTTGGCGTCTTTTCCACGGCCTATCGTTTTAGAGAGTTCATAATTTCCATCGCGGTGTAATTTATACTGTTTGATGCCAAGAAATCCAATTGAGTTACAAATCAAAAAGTCGCCCTGCATATCATCGGGAAAGTTAGAACTTGATAAAATCTCACAGGCAGGAACAGGCCGAACTTCTTTGCTCAGAAGAGAATGCATCTTCCACGACTTCCCATCCGGGCGTACTTGGTAAGACCTTCCGCCGGTGCCATCCGTGGCGTAGAGGTAACCCCAGTAGTCAAAGGCAGTACCGTGCGGATTTGGGCTGTTACTTCCGTGTGTGGCGATTGTGTGACGACGCGGATCAAATCGATATAAGGCCGAGGATCCGGTATTGAGCGCCGGGCCCCATGGATGCTCGTGGTTGTGTTGTAAGAACACTCCACTTTGCCAATAGATGCCACCGTCCGGCCCGAAAATTAAGTTATTGGCCGCATGGTGTGTGTCCGAAGTTCCAAGACCTTGCAGGATCACATATCGCTCGTCGGCTTTATCATCCCCGTCATTGTCACGAAGGAAAATTAAGTCGGGTCCACATGTCACTAGTACACCGCCGTTCCAAAACTCAAATCCAAGTGGGTTGTGAACCCGGGCAAATTCGATTACGCGGTCCGCCTTACCATCCCCGTCATCGTCGGGAAGAATAAGCAGGGCGTCGTTCATTTCCTTCAGTGGTTCCCATTTCGGGTAGGTTGGCCATGCGGCAACCCATAGACGGCCTTTGGTATCAACCTGCATCTGTACTGGGTTGGCCAAGCTAGGAAAACGACTTTCGTCTGCAAAGAGATTGACTTTAAATCCATCACGAACTGCGAATTTGCTCAAGCTATCCTTTGGACTGAGGTAGTTTGGATTCCCTTCCTTTCCTGCATTAGAACTTCGGCTTTTGCCTCCAATATTAGAGATAACTGGTATGGGCTTGGGTACATTACTGTCATTCACTTTTGCATCCTTTCCTTGTGCCCGGGCCCAAATCAATTGGTCCCGATTGGCAGTCATTGAGTCGAGCATGACTAATTCGTGTTTAAGGACCACTTCATTGCTTTGGTCGTTCACAAAGCGCAAGGCCGAGCGGCCACCCCAAACATCATTTCCATCGGTTGCACGGTATCGGTTGTGCCAGTGCCAGTTTTTATCGAGTACTGCCTCTCTTATTTTTTCCATAGAGGGTGAGGCTACGATATCTTTTTGTAAAAGACCTTTTGCAATTATTTCGGAAAGTAAACGGTTTCCTTCTTCGTTCAAGTGGGCACCGTTTAGGGTAAGCGGAATCTTGGTCTGTTGAAAAAGTTGAAGGGTCGGATTGTAGAGGTCCACAAAGGCAACGCCCGCTTCTCTTGCCGCCTCTTCGGTTGCTTTTGTATAGGCAGCAAGGTTGCGATTGTGGGCTTTTCCACGGGGTAGATTTGGATTCTTTAAGTTTTGAAAGGCAATCGGGCTAAACAGGACGATTCTGGGAAAGCTTTCTCCGTTTGCCTTGGTGGCCCGGGTATTTTTGACGAATTCAATCAGTTGTTTTTTGTAGTTATCGGTTCCACTTGGCCCGGCGAAGGATTCATTGTATCCAAACATGGCAAACACTGCATCCGCTTTTACATGGCGAAGGTAGTCGTTCATTGGAATAAATCCCCTGCTACGCGGGTACTTATTTGGTTGGTCTCCGGAAAGACTCATGTTGCGAAAGCTTACATTTTTACCTTTCAGTTCACTTTGAAGTAATGTCTCAGCCCATGCATCGTGTTGCATACGATCTGCGAGGCCGCTGCCTAAAATGGCAATCGTATCACCTTTCTCAAAAGTGAAGGGGAGTTTGTCTTTGTAACCCGCGGGTACCTCCGCACTGATGGGAGCAGTGTCAACGGATTTAGGTTCAGGTTTTCCATTATAAAGTTTGAAATCAATAATGGTCCTGCTTTTGAGGGTGAATTTTATACGCTGGGCCCCCTTGGTTTTACCACTTTTATAAAGAGGTTTACGATTTGAGTCCAGTAGCTGAAGAGTAAATCCATCCATCCTCTTTTCAAAATCCTTTCGGTTCCAGATTTCCACTGCGTCCACAACGAACTCATTACCTAAATCAACTTCCCACCATGGATTTGTAGTGCCAAAGCCGTCGGTATGGGTTTGCCCAAGTTTTCCCCAATCTGGGTCTTTATTCCCGTCAATAGCTCGTTCAGGAACTCCGCCCGCATCGATGCTGGACTGCTTGGACTTTCCGTTTCGGGCAATATTTTTTCCACCGCTGAAAATCTCCACTTCATTGAGGGTTAGAATGCGATTGTCCGCGGGGATTTCAATACGGATAAAACGAGTTCCTTTGGTTGCAGGTTTGGGAGCGACTTTCTTTTTGCCTCGTGGAGCCAAATTGTTGTGGGCAGGAATTTGGCTTTTTAAACCTTCATAAGCGGACGGCTTAATTCCAGTTGCGAATTCGGAGCCGGTAAAGGTGTTTGGTTTGTAGGGGCCAACAAAGTCAATTTTTGAATCAGCTTTGATTTTATCTTCTAATCCAAGCATCCAGTAAACTCCATTTAAGATCAATCTACGATAGCCTGGATTGAGAATGTCTTCTGATGCACCATAAAGAGAGGTGAATGCACGACCTTTTTTGCCTCCTTTTCCTTGGTAGGTACGCGTCCATTCACTCGCCATTGGCGGCTTTGTTGTATCGGGCTTACCGTCAAAGTCCATCGACATGAGGGGTTGGGCCATGGTCAGTACATTCCAATCTTTTTGTTCTTCTGCGTTGTATCCACCAGCTTGTACATGAATATCTTTTACACCACGCAGGATTGGATTGTCTTTTTGTGAAGGGATAATAGAAATTCGCGTGCTTTGTTTATGGTTCTGTCCGTAATGACCTACCCAACTTTGTCCCAGTACTTGATGACCAAATCCCGCATCGTAGTCCTTACCTGAGTAGCGAAAATGGTACTTATAATAGGGATCTTTGGTATCTTTGTAATTAAATCCATGAGTGGAAGTACGAAGCCCAAGTACTGGTCCTGCACGATTGAGGTATTCATCAATATGTTTCATTTGAGCAGGAGGGAGAGCCAAGAAACGGATGAAAAAGATCGCACCATCCGCTTTTTTCAAGGCTTCCAATCCGGGGATATTAGATGCACCTGCTTCAATTTCTCCACTCTCATCCAATCCAAAGAGCACGGTACAGTCGAAACCATGATGAACCGCTAAAATACGAGCTAAAGCCGGAATTGTTTCTTCCGCACGATATTCGTGGTCGCTGGCAATTAACACGATATGCTTACCTTTTTTATCCCCCGAGGCAGAATATTTAACTGGGTTCCCTACGAGGGCATTTAAAAATCCGAGGAGGAGGAGAATGGAAGAGGTAAGAATGGATATTTTCTTCATGTAGTTAATTAGTTATTAGAAAAGCCAATGGGTACGAAATTGACCTAAAAAGTATGTATGTAACATGGCTTTTCTTAAATCTGAACCATTAAATGTTTAATTCGGTCTTTTTTTTGAAAGAGTCTCGTTCATTTTGTGATTTAAGGTTTAAATATCATAGAGTGGAATTACTCACTCGATCGAGTGAAAAAAAAGAACTACCCTGTAAAAAATATCCAAATTCCAAACATAGAAGTTGAAAGGTATTTATTCCTTCGTTTCAGTATTTAGGTTATGCGAAACCTTTTATCTTTTCCATTTGCCGTGTTATTAATAATTCCCCTTTGGGAATCTCTTCATTCATCTCCAGTCGTGGACTGCCCGCTGGAACTTGTTTCTTCCGATTTTAAATTGGCGGATGGTCCTTCCTGGGATGGTTGGTCCTTAACGGTTCCTGATCCTTTGGCTCAACAGGTGTTGCGATTCGTGGAGAAAAAAAAGGAATGGATGCCTCCCTTAAAAAATCGAAAGTTCAGTGCCAGTTTTTACAATCATGGAAAAACCTACTTTGCAGATTATGGGGAAGGAGCAATCCGCTGCCTCGATCAGAATAGAAAATGGATCACATTACATCAGGAAGACTTGACACTCGATAAATCTCGCCGACCCAATGACTTGGTAGTCGATCGATTGGGCGGGGTTTTTTACACGCTGACCAAAGCAGGTCAGGTTGTCTATGTTCCAATTAATGGAAAAGCCAAGGTGGTGACCAGTGATGCGGAAACAGCCAACGGCATTATCCTAAGTCCGGATGAAAAAACGCTTTATGTATCAGAATATGTGCCTAAGCAAGTGATTGCGTATCAAGTCGGTCAAGATGGGCAATTGAGCAACCGGCGTGTATTTGCCAAAATGGATGATGGGCAACCTGAATTAAAAGGTGCCGATGGAATGACTGTTGACCGAGCGGGTAATGTGTATTGTGCCGGTCCAACTGATGTATGGATTTGGGCACCGGATGGAAAGCTCGTGGATAAGATTTCATGCCCTGCAAAATTAGTGAGTTGTGCCTTTGGAGGGACGAACCTGAGCGATCTTTACATCGCTTGTCGGGGTGGATTGTATTTGCAAAAAATGAAGGTATCAGGAGTTTCTCCTCAACCATCTAACGAAATACCAGTCAGTCAGAAAAACAAGCGACCTAGCCTCAAGATACCTGAGGGAGTATCACCTTATTTTGACCTTACTTTTGCTCAGTATGGAACAAGGGATATGCTCGCCGATATTTTTGTTCCATCGGGAAAGGGGATCCATCCGGCCATTTTAATTATCCATGGAGGAGGCTGGGTAAAAGGAGACAAGACGAAGTTTCGGGCAATGGGGCTCGAGTTAGCACGACGGGGCTATGTGACAATGGCGGCATCCTATCGATTGAGCGGCGAAGCCAAATTCCCCGCCAATATTCATGATTGTCATGCCGCGATTCGCTTTCTTCGGGCAAAGGCTAAAAAATTTCATATTGATCCGGAACGAATTGGGGTGGTTGGAGGGAGTGCGGGTGGACATTTGGCCGGACTTCTGGCCACTACTGAAAAGGTTAAACAACTACATGGAAGTGGAGGGAATCCTCAAGTTTCCTCGGCAGTACAAGCCGCGGTTGTTATGTCTGGTCCAATGGAAATTGCCACGGGGAGTGTGGCCGAGAAATCTCTTTTGGCTGATAATTCAAAATCGAATGCAGTTATTCTCTTTGGAGGGACAGTAAAAGAAAAGCCCAAATTATATTCCTTAGCGGATGCTCATTTACACATCAGCAAGGCGACTCCACCAATTCTTTTTCAGTTTGGAGGTACCGAAGATCCTTCCAAAGTACAACCATCGGTTGAGAAGTTGAAAAAAATGGGGGTGTCCACCAAGGTGTTATCTCACTACAAAGACGGAAAGCATGGATGTTGGAATAGCCATCCGTGGTTCATGCCGATGATTGCCGATATTGATTCATGGTTTAAAGAACATCTTAAGGATTCTTGACCTTGGGCATTTTTTGAGCGAAGGCACAGTCAGTTTTAGACAGTTCCTTTATTGTCTCACCTCGTAATTTGCGGAGTAACGATAAGTGCTTCTTCCCTGTAGCCAAGTTGACGAGTTCTTCGGGATCGTTCTTCATATCGTAAAGTTCTTCGACTTCTCCGGGGAGGAGATTACGAATATATTTGTATCGGTCTGTTCGTAATGAAACCCACCAGGGTACTCTTTGCTTCTGGTAAATCGGGTCATTATTCATATCGATCACTTCGTCACAATCCTCTCCAAAACTCATTCCCGTATGGGCAAGGAGTAGTGGAGATTTCCAATCTTTTCGGTCGGGGTTGGTCAGTAATGGAGTTAAGTCACGACCATGCATCTTCCATGGAAGTTCAAGTCCGGCAGTTTTAAAAAAAGTGGGGACGAGATCGGTTCCCCCGACTGGTTCTTTGCACACTTTTCCAGTGGGGAATTTATTGGGCATACTCACAATAAGAGGGCCACGAATAGTGCCGTCGTAGGGGGCGAGTTTCATCTGGAATCCTTTCTGTCCCCAGGCGATTCCCTGGTCTGCTCCATACACAATTAAGGTATTTTCATATTGTCCTGTCTCCTTGAGTGCCTTGATTAATTTGCCCACGCCTTCGTCGATGGCAAGCACTCCCTGTTGATATTGTCTTTCAAGGGAATGGATGTCCGTGCCATGAATGAATTTCCCGCTGACCGTACGCCCTGAGAATTTACCTGATTTAAGCACAGGTATCCCATCCGGGCCTTGAATCCATTGCTCCTTGTTGCGAGAATATTCAGGTTTTCCATTTCGTGGTGGGTAAATGTCCTTGGGGATTTTTACTTTCGCATTTGGATATCGTTCAAAATGCCTTTTGGCTGGAGTAAATGGACCGTGTACCGCTCCATAGCAAAGCCATAGATAGAAAGGTTTTTCATTATTTTTACCATGTCCACCACGAATATATTCCTCGGCCCATTTCGTATAGTTGTCAGAAGAGTAGCCTTGGGTCATGACCGCTTTTTTCCCATTAGTTTGAATAAGTTGCTCCTTAAAATAATTTCCTGAGTTTTGTGGAAAGGCGGGTCGGTTCCATACTTTCTGGAAATCCCAGTCTCGTCCAAATCCATTGTCGACTCCAGTGTGCCATTTCCCTACCTGTGCGGTCTGATATCCTTGTTTGCGAAAAACTGCAGGCCAGAAAGGACAATCTTTTGTGTTGTAAACACTCCCTGGGTATTGACCTTCCATCCTCATTGATTTGATTCCATAAGATTGATGGCCGGTTAAAAGAGTCGCTCGGGAAGCCATGCACCATGAACTCATATAGCAGTGGGCGAAACGGATCCCTTTTTCGGCGAGGGAATCAATATTAGGAGTTTTTACCCAGTCTGGGGATTCGGGGTAGCAACCTACGCTTCTGTGCGATTGATCGTCAGTAAATATAAAAAGGATATTGGGCTTTTTTGCGACTGATTTTGTTACGCCCAATAACCCAGCAAGCAAGACGAAGAAAAAGGTGATTAATGGATTTTGTTTGATCATCTTACTTTGGCTTTTTGAATAGTGAGGGGATTAAATTATGTATAAACACTTTCTTATCCAAGGCATAAACTTCTATTGCTTTACAAGCAGCAATTTTTAAAGGACGGAAAATAACTGAATGATCTTCACCTCAAGCGATTGAGAATTTAGTGTTTTAGTTTTGAGTCTTTTTTTACTAATAAATTAGGTTTTGGTATGAGTATATTGGTGTGAATTTTTATCTAATGTCATTCAATAAGGAAGGATTATATCGGCCCCAGTTTGTTTTTTTCATATAAACTAAACATAGGCAGCTGGGCTCTTAATCAATCAGACTTATAGTACTGATTAAAGAGTTTTTGCGAAGATTATCTACGCTCCGAGCCGAACTCGACTCGTTGGCCAATGTGGTTGGTATGGAGTGTGCCTTGATGATATGCCAATTGGCCTGAAACAATAGTGGAACTAATTGAATATGAAAAAATTTCTTGGCTAAAAGGAGACCAGTTACATTGACTGTAGAGCTTGGAATTTTGGACATCAGTTTTTTGACTGGGATCCACAATCACAAGGTCAGCCCAATATCCCTCTCGGATAAAGCCACGATCGATCACATCAAAGATTTGGGCTGGTGCATGAGACGCTCGTTCCACGACAGTCTCGATCGAGAATGCCCCATCTTTGACCATTTCTAATAACAATAATAGGCTGTGTTGAATAAGAGGAAGGCCGGAGGGGGCCTGGAAATAAGACCCCTGTTTTTCTTCCCAAGTATGGGGAGCATGGTCGGTGGCTAAAACCGAGATTACCCCATCTGAGACTGCTTGGCGAATCGCGGTTCGATCGTCTTTATTTTTGATTGCCGGATTACATTTAATGAGAGCCCCCAATGTTTCATAACTTGATTCTTCAAACCAGAGATGATGCACGCAAGCCTCCGCGGTGATTTTCTTATCATGGGGAGAAAAGAGAGCGAGTTCTTCTGCGGTGGTAATGTGTAGGACATGGAGTCGGGCATTTTCCCGCTTGGCTAACTCCACCGCAAGCGTGGACGATTTTAAACATGCTTCGCGTGAACGAATAAGGGGGTGTTGTTGAAAGGGGACCTCGTCTCCGTATTTCGCTCGGGCTCTTTCTTCATTCGCTATAATAGTGGGAGTGTCCTCGCAATGAGTGGCAATGGGAGTGGGGGCGAATTTAAAAATTTGTTCGAGCACTGCTTCTTCGTCCACCAACATATTTCCAGTGGAGGAACCCATAAAAACTTTAACTCCGGCAATCTTTGTAGGATCCGCTCGTTTGACAGATTCAAGGTTTTCATTACTCGCCCCAAGAAAAAAAGCATAATTGGCGGAGGAACCTTGTTGAGCAATCGTGCACTTCTCTTCAATTTTTTCCATGTTCAATGTGGGGGGGGAGACATTGGGCATTTCAAAAAAAGTGGTAATTCCACCCGCTACTGCTGCTTGCGACTCGGTTCGAATCGTTGCCTTGTGGGTGAGTCCAGGTTCGCGAAAGTGTACTTGGTCGTCAATTAACCCGGGAAGAACCAACTTATTTTCAGCCTCAATAATTTGACAAGATGAAGGAGGAGAAATGGACGGGGCAATTTTTTCAATCCGTCCATTTCGAAGGAGAATATCTTCAAAAGTTTTTTTACCCTCGTTTACAATTTGGCCACCCGTGATCAGAATATCCTGCATCTGTCTTACCCGCGATTAGTTAACAGAGAGGATTTATTTCCACTGACCGTTTCCAATAATATTATATTTATAAGTGCAAAGTGATTCTAATCCCATCGGGCCGCGGGCATGAAGTCGATCAGTTGAAATACCAATCTCCGCTCCGAGGCCAAATTCAAATCCATCGGTAAAGCGGGTACTTGCATTCCAATAAACGGAAGAAGCATCGACCTCTTTAAGGAATTGATCGGCCTTCGCCTTATTCTGAGTGAGGATAGATTCACTATGCCCACTTCCAAATTGATTGATAAAAGAGATCGCATCCCCGACCGAATCAACCACCTTGATGGCGAGGCGCAAATCGAGGAATTCCTCAGCAAAATCCTCTTCCGTGGCCGACTTGGTTGAAAAGTCTTTAAGAATAGTTCCCGCTCTTTCATCCACTCGAAGTTCGCATCCCTTGGCGATCAGTTCTTGAGCACAAAGAGGAAGAAATTCACCGGCAATTCTTTCACTGACAATCAAATTTTCAATCGCATTACAAACTCCGGGTCGGCCACATTTCGAGGAAACGGCAATTTTAAGCGCATTGGCAAGATCTGCTTCTTCTTCCACAAATAAATTACAAACTCCCTTGTAGTGCTTGATTACAGGAATCCGACTATTATCAGAAACAAAACGGATCAAACTTTCGCCCCCACGGGGAATGATACAATGAATGTATTGGTCGAGGGTAAGAAGATGGTTGAGTGCTTGGCGATCAACAGTGGGAACGAGTTGAACTGAATCGGTCGGAATATCCGAAATTTGTAAGGCTTCCTTAATAATTGTGGCAAGAGCCTGGTTGGAATGGATCGCTTCCTTGCCACCTCTCAGGATTGATGCGTTTCCAGATTTTATGCATAAGCCCGCACAATCAATGGTTACATTAGGACGGGATTCATAAATTATACCAATAACCCCGATTGGAGTGCTCATTTTTTTGATTGTTAATCCGTTAGGCCGTTCTTTCTCTTCAATCAGAGCTCCGACTGGATCAGGTAAATCAATTAATTTACGAAGTCCCGATACCATTCCATCAATCTGTTCGTGGGTCAGTCGTAAACGATCAATCATTGCCTCGTTTAAACCATTCTCTTGAGCGGCGTCTAAATCCTTCTGATTTTCAATGGTGAGCAATTTACGGTTAGATTCAAGGCCTTCGGCAATGTTTTGCAAAGCCTCGTTTTTTTGTTTGGTTGAAGAACCTGCAAGAGCAAGAGATGCACTTCGAGCAGATTTAGCAAGAGCTTCAATAATTTGGTGGAGTTCGTTCGACATAATATTCTACTGTAAAGAAAGATATTCTTAGGGGAAAGTATTTTCGTTAAATAAGGGCAATAAAAAAGCGAACCCAAATGAATGAGTCCGCTTTATTACAAAAGTAGATTATTCGGGTTAGGATTCTTTTTTCTTCTTCCCTTCTCCTTTTTTACCCTTTTCTTTTCCTTTTCCTTCTCCTTTACCCTCAGTTTTTTTTCCTTTTCCTCCTTTGGCTCGTTCAGCCATGGCGGTCTTTCTTTCTTCAGGACTGAGCTTGCCATCTCCATCCTTGTCAAACTTGGACATCATTTCTTTACGGATTTCAGCTTTTTCTTCGTCGTTGAGCTTACCATCTCCATCCTTATCAAATTTCTCAATTATGTGAGCTGGGGGTTTACGATTCGCCATGGTTTTACGAATGGAGGCTTTTTCCTCATCGCTGAGCTTACCATCTCCATCCTTATCAAATTTTTTGATCATCTCTTCACGGGATGGACGACCAGGTTTTTTTCCTTTTTCTCCTTTTTCCGGCTTTGCGATCAAGCCAATGGATAGGCAGAATATTGAAAGAAATGTAAGTAATATTTTCATTATTTTTATTGGGTTATAGGTTTATGATTTATGATAATATTGGAAACGCATTGGAATGGGAAAAGTTTCAAAATTTTAAACTAATTTTCTAAATTAAGAAAATCCTTGGCATTCTGATAGCAAATACGCTTGACCAAATCTCCGATCATAGTGGGTTCTGGAGGTAAAAAACCCTCGACCATCCATGTCCCTAGAAGGTTGCAAAGTATCCTCCTGAAATATTCATGCCGGGGAAAGGAGAGGAATGAACGAGAGTCGGTCAGCATCCCAATGAAACGGGAGAGTAAGCCGGTATTCGCCAGGGTTTTGATTTGTTCTTCCATTCCATCCCGTTGATCCAAGTGCCACCAACCCGAACCGAATTGCATTTTGCCTGGAAAGTCCCGTTGGAAATTTCCAAGCATGGTGGAGACGACAAAATTATCCGATGGATTGTTGTTGTACACAATGGTCTTGGGCAAAGCATCTTCCTGGTCGAGACGGTCGAGGAATGTGGACATTTTTTCTGCCTGTGCCCAATCCCCCATCGAGTCGGTCCCTGCGTCCGGGCCAAAAGTTTTGAGCAGGCGACTTGAATTATTTCGCAAGGGGCCTAGGTGAATCTGCATCGTCCAATTATTCGCAGAATACCATCGGCAAAGGTAGAGCATGATAAAAGCACCAAACTGTTCTTTCTCTTCCCTAGTTGCATCCTGTCCTTCCAAAGTTTGTTCGAAGAGCTGCCTCGCTTTTTGCTCGGTGGGGAAGTTTGAGAAGAAGTAAGGAAAACTATGATCGGAGAGGCGGGAGCCTAGTTCGTGAAATTTTTGCAACCTTTCGGCCAAGGCTTGTAGGAAAGAATTAAAGTGATCAATCGTTTTCCCAGATGTGTGCTCAAGGGTCTTGAGCCATTGAGTGAAAATCTGAGCCTGATCAATACCCCATGATTGATCGGGTCGAAAAGTGGGGTACACTTTACACGATGACGAAGACTCTTGGGCAATTTGTTCGTGATGAAGAAGAGGGTAGGCCGGGTCATCAGTGGTGCAGAGTGCTTTTACTTGAAAACGTTCGAGCATTCCACAGGCGGAAAAATTAGGGTAGGCGAGTTGCTTGTTTGCTTCTGCCCAAATTTCCTCAGCGGTATCGGGGGAAAGGAGCAGGTCGATATCAAAGCATCTTTTTAACTCGAGATGAGTCCAATGATAGAGCGGATTACCCAGCGTATGGGGGATAGTGGCGGCCCAAGCGAGGTATTTCTCCTTAGGGTCTCCATTTCCGGTGATTAGTTCCTCGGGGATTCCATTGGCACGTAAGGCACGCCATTTATAATGGTCACCCTCCAACCAAATTTCCGCCAAATTTGTAAACCTTCGATTTTCGGAAATTTCTTGGGGCGAAAGATGATTGTGAAAGTCGAGGATTGGTTCGCTCGCTGCATATTCGTGGTAAAGCTGAACCGCCGCGTCATTGGTCAGAAGAAATTCGTTGTGAATGAAACCCATTTTAAATTTTGATCAAATAATTATTTAATTTTGACCTTAACTTTTTTAACTTCACCAGGGAAGGCGAAAGCATCTTTATAAAGTCCGACTGTGCCACCTGCGTCCTGCCCAACCTGTAATCCATCGAGAGGCATTTCAACTACAAGACCGGAAATCTTTCCTTCGCCCAATAATTTTTGCCCCTCCTTGAATTCGACCATTCCATTGGCCTTTAATGAGACGAGGAACTTGCGGATTTTATTTTTACTAATTTCTTTTGCTTGTACAGATTCAAATTTTCCATTCCGGCAAACTCCGAAGTGTAAAACCTTGTCTTCTATAAAAAGAACCCAACCATGGGTATCTCCGCCCTGAGCAACAAGTACACCATCTCCAGTTCCCTGGTATTGAACTTCCACTTCAAAGGGTCGATTGGCAATCATGGGGGATTGTTCCATGGATAAATCGTCTCCCGTTTTTAGATTAAAAGTTTTCTTCTTATTCAATTTGGGTTTTGGATTGTAAGGCCAGGGTTTTGCGTTGGCTTTGATTGCCCAGTCCTCCCATTGCTCGGCCATCGATTTTACTCGTTCCATCTGCTCGTTGGCTAAGTTATTCAACTCGGTACGGTCGTGGTCGAGATCATAGAGTTCCCAATCGCCCTTCGAGCCCTTGGCTACTAATTTCCACTTCCCCATTCTGATTGCCCGATTCCCTTCATGCTCCCAAAAAATCGGATTGGTCCGAACAAGAGAATTCCCTCGAAAGGCGGGTGCCAAAGAAGTTCCCTGCATGGGTATAATCTTTTTATCTTTTACTTCAGCCGGATAATCTGCCCTGCCTAAATCGACGCAGGTGGACATCAAGTCAATTAAATGGGCTGGTTGATCTTCAAATTTTCCACCAAGTTTCGAATCGATTCCATTGGGCCAATGGGCAACCAACGGAGTACTTATTCCCCCTTCGTGTACCCAATGCTTATATTCCCGAAAAGGAGTATTGCTCATGTTGGCCCAGGCTAACCCATAGCCATGGTAGGTATCAGGCCCTCCTGGCATTACCTCAGTTCCCTGCTTGACCACTCGTCCATCACGGGTTCTCTTGGGGATCATTTCGGTCTGTAAATCGGTATCGAGCATGGGCTTGTTAACCTGGTGGTCTTTTTCCCGGTATTGAATGCCTTCCCTGCGCCCCATGCCTTCAGCACAACCTCCATTATCAGCCAGGAATAAAATTAGGGTGTTTTTAAGTTGGTCTTTTTTCTCCAATGTTCGAATGATCTTTCCCACTCCTTGATCGAGACGATCAACCATGGCCGCATAAGTTTCCATCAATCGAATTTCCCATTCCTTATTAGGCACGTCTTTCCATGCTAGACCTTTGCTATCGCGTGGTGAAAGTTTCCACTTGGCAGGTATGAGGCCCATCTTAAGCTGACGCTGATAACGTTTTTCACGAATAACCTCCCAGCCTTCATCGTACTTGCCTTTATACTTTTTAATATCCTCGGGCAGTGCGTGCATAGGCCAATGTGGAGCGGTGTGAGCCACATAAAGAAAGAAAGGATTTTCTTTGTCATGTTCGTTAATAAACCGGGATGCATGGTCATTAATGGCATCGGTGTAATAAAAAGTTTCAGGCTTATATTCCGGATCGGCATGAGGGGAAA